>Ga0160437_1000033_pt1 | contig 101322 bp, 102 predicted proteins | sample HID1975I_E0MG_FD_108227 | JGI IMG/M metagenome (GOLD analysis project Ga0160437, IMG submission 108227) | Enriched soil microbial communities from UW Madison campus, WI, USA - HID1975I_E0 MG | ecosystem: Environmental > Terrestrial > Soil > Unclassified | place: USA: Madison, Wisconsin... | reverse complement strand
CGACCGCCCTGATGGTACTCGGCCCGATGGTGACCGGCCCGATGGCGACCGGCCCCATGGTGACCGACCGGCCGACATGCCCCCACCGCCCCCCGGCGCGGAAGGCGCGATGCCGCCGCCTCCCGGTGGCCCCGACATGGCCGGCTCCACGGGGCGCCCCGGAAAGGATCGCCACGGCCGCCACGACGGTCCGCGCGGCGGCATGAAGGGTCCGATGATGGGCTTCGGCAAGGCGGACGCCGATGGCGATCGCTCCGTAACCCGCGCCGAATTCGTCGCAGCCGCCCTCCAGCGCTTCGATGCCGCGGACACCAACAAGGACGGCAAGGTCACCCCCGAGGAACGCCGCGCCGCGCATGACAAGATGCGTGCCGAGTGGCAGGCCCGCAAGGGCGAGCGTGGGGAGGCCCGGCGCGGCCGGGGCGATACCCCGCCGCCGCCCCCGGCCCCTGCACCCGCGACGAAGTAACCCGAGACCCCGCCCGCGCGACCGGACGGAAAAGGATTGGAATGAACGACATCTCGCCCGCCCGCATCCTGCTGGTCGACGACGAAGCTGCACTCCGCGAGCCCCTGGCCGACTACCTGTCGCGCCAGGGGTTTGCCGTCACCCCGGCCACGAGTGCAGCCGAAGCCCGCAGCAAGCTGCGCGACGACAGGCCCGATCTCGTCCTGCTCGACATCATGATGCCGGGCGAGGACGGCCTCTCGCTCTGCCGCCACTTCGTGGAAGCGCAGGACATTCCGGTGATCTTCCTCACCGCGCGCGGCGAGGCGACCGACCGGATCGTCGGGCTGGAGATCGGCGCCGACGATTACGTCGTGAAGCCTTTCGAACCCCGCGAACTGGTCGCCCGCATCCGCTCCGTCCTGCGCCGCGCCGCCCGCATCCCTGCGCAGGCGCCAGAGAACGAGGCCTTCGCTTTCGAAGGCTGGCTGCTCGATCCGCTCAAGCGCCGCCTTTCCGATGCCGAAGGCGCGACCGTGCCGATTTCCTCGGTCGAGTTCCGCCTGCTCATGGCCTTCCTCGAACACCCGCGCCAGGTGCTCAACCGCGACCGGCTGCTCGACATGGTACAGGGCCGCGAAGCGCATCTGTTCGACCGCGCGGTGGACAACCAGGTCAGCCGCCTGCGCCGCAAGATCGAGGTCGATTCGCGCAACCCGCAGCTGATCCAGACCGTGTGGGGCGGCGGCTACATGCTGGCCACGGACGTCCGGCGCGTGCCGCTGGACGCGGACTGAGCGGAACCCGCAAGATGTCGAGCCTGAAGATGCCGCGTCCCCATAGCCTGATGGGCCAGATGCTGCTGGCAGTGGCCGTCGCGCTGATGCTCGTGCAGGGCCTGGGCGCGTTCCTGGTCTATCGCGCCCAGCGCGAGGGCTACGAGGCGAGCATGCTCAATGCCTCCGCGTTCCGCCTCATCATGGAAACGCGCGGCCCCCGCGCGCTGTCGCGGCGGCATGACGGGCCGCGCGTGCCGCTCTCCGGCCCGCCGCCCAAGGGCTATCACCTCGAATACAGCACGCGCTCCCCCGCCGGTCCCGGAGAAACCCGCGACCGGGAAGCGGAAGTGGGCCTGGCCAAGATCCTGGCCGACCAGGAGTTCCCGGTGCGCGACATCGTCGTGGTTCACCGCGACGTCGGCCGCGACCGCGTCGCCCGCCGCAACGCGCTGGATCGCGCCGCCAATTACGGCCTCGCGCGTGAGGAAATCGACCGCATCATGCGGGCCAACCTGCTGGTGGTCGGCGTGCGCACGGAAGAAAACGGCAGCTGGATCATCTCGCGGGTGCGCGCGCCGAGGCCGGAAAACGTCCTGCTGACGCCGGTGCTGGTCCAGACGATCATCATCTACATCGTCGTCATGGCCGCCGTGGCGCTGATCCTGCGCCGCATCACCCGGCCGCTCGCCGCCCTGACGCGCCGCCTCGAACGCTTCGCCGCCACGCAGGACGTGGAGGGCCAGTTGGCCCCTTCTGGGCCGGAAGACATGCAGCGCCTCATCATCGCCCACAACGCCATGGAATCGCGCATCGCCGCCCTGCTGGACGAGAAGAACGTCATGCTGGGCGCCATCGGCCACGATCTCAAGACCCCGCTGGCGGCACTGCGCGTCCGCATCGAATCGGTGACGGACGACGTCGAGCGCGGCCGCATGGCAGCCACCATCGAGGACATCGTCCACACCCTGGACGACATCCTGTCCCTCGCCCGCGTCGGCCGACCCAGCGATCCGCTCGAACGCACCGAACTCTCCGCGCTGATGTTCTCGGTGATCGAGGAATACGAGGACATGGGCGAGCCGGTCGAAGTGGGAGACACCGCGCGGATGGCGCTGGAACTGCGTCCCACCTGGATCCGCCGCGCCTTGCGCAACCTCATCGGCAATGCGCTGCGCTACGGCGAACGCGCCCGCGTCTCGCTCTCCCGCGCAGAGGGCCGCGCCGTCATCCTGATCGAGGACGATGGCCCCGGCATTCCCGACGATGCGATCGCGGACATGATGAACCCCTTCACCCGCGGCGACCCCTCGCGCAACAGCGCCACGGGCGGCGCCGGGCTCGGCCTCGCCCTCGCCCGCGCCATTGCCGACCAGCACGGCGGCGCCTTGGTTCTGTCCAACCGGCTCTCGGCAAGCGGCACCGTCGAAGGCCTGACCGCCCGGCTGGAACTGCCTCTGGGCTGACGTTCGCGGCGCAGGCGCTCAATTCCAGACAGCGGACGGCGCTTCAGGCCGTCATTTCAGCTTGGCGAACTCGGCGTCGATCTGAGCACCCAGCATGTCGTCGAGCAAACCGCAATTGCGCACGCGCTCGATCGCGCGGTCGAGTTCGAGGGCTCCGGGCGTTCCCGCCAGCCGCGCCTTGAAGTCGCGCGCGATCCGGGTTGCCCTATCCACCGAGCAGAACCGCCCGAGCATCTGCGGCAGGCGCCGGACCAGGAACGGCCCATCGCTGCCGTCGAGCAGCCCGTCCAGGTGCGCGAGCGCCCAATCGTAACCCAGCTCGCGCGTGGCGCTACGCGCCATCACGCCGTCCAGCAGGTCGCGTCTTTCGCTTTCGCGCAGACGCGGGTCGTCCATGGCAAGCAGCCAGGCCGCGAGCTTGGCATCTCCGGTGCGGGAGGCGGCCGCCAGCGCCGCGGGCCGGAACACCGGGTCTTCCGAGGCGAGCGCCCGGTCCACCAGATACCGCGCCGCTTCGGCAGGCCGCCGATAGAGGTAGAGATCGAGCGCATGGTCCAGCCAGGCAGGGTCGAGCGCGGCATGGTCCCCGGCCAGATAGGCCGCCATGGCATCGGCGAGCTGGTCGCGCAGGCGCGCGCCGCGCCCGGTGTTGAGCAGGGCGGCCACCACTTGCACGCGGCGCTGGGTCCGCGCCGGCGCCTCATGGGCATAGACCCCGAGGCGAGGGTCGAAGCCGAGTTCCTTGAGCAGCGGCGCATAGAGCCGCTCGCGCAAGAGACCGAAGCTGCGCCGCGCCGGAGTGCCGACGAAGCCTTCCATCATGTAGCGGGCCAATGCCTTGTCCGGCGCATCGGCGGCGTGAGGGTCCGGATGGCGGATCAGCTTGCGGGCCAGTCCCGCCATTTCCGCCACGTTGCCGCGCCCCGCCCGGATCGAGGCATCGAGCGAATCGACAAGCGCCAGCGCCTCGCCGCCGGGCAGGCGGTCGGCCTCGGCGATCAGCGCCTTCCAGTGGTTGGCGGTGAGTTCGAAGCGATAGTAGCCGCTGCCTCCGGCATTGGGGAACACCGGCCCTTCCCCGGGCACCGAGAAGGCCTGCGTGCCCTGGTCCATGATCGTGCACAAGCGCTGCGGCCCGCGATGAAAGCAGAGCGGGATCGTCCAGCGAGCCTCGGGCGGCGCCACACCGGCCGTGGTATAGCGAAGCTGCGTCACCGTGACCCGGTCCCCGGCCTGGCGCATGGCGAGCAGCGGCACGCCCTGCTGCTCCACGAAACTGCGCATGGCCGGCACCAGGCGAGGGTCTCCGGCCACGTCGGCCAGGGCGGCAAAGAAATCGGCGCTGGTGGCGCTACCCTGCCGGTGGGCGTCGATGTAGCGGCGCACGCCCTGGCGGAAGCGCTCTTCTCCCAGCCACTGCGCAATCATGCCCACGACATGACCGCCTTTCCCGTAAGTGATCGAATCGAAAGCGGAATCGATCCGCTCGCTGGTTTCGATGGGCTGGCGGATCGGCCTGCCGGCGAGCAGGCCGTCGATGTCCATCGCCTGATACCCGGTGCCCAGTGCATCGCCCGCAATGCCAAGGTCCGGCCGCCACTGCTCGCCTATGCGGTAGCCGATCCAGTTGGCGAAGCTCTCGTTGAGCCAGAGATCGTCCCACCAGTCCGGCGTGACGAGATCGCCGAACCACTGGTGGCCGAGTTCGTGCGCCACGATCATGCCGAACTGCCGCTGCTGCTCCACCGGCGCGTTCTCGTCCATGACAAGGATGTCGTCGCGGTAGAGGTCGGCGCCGGGGTTCTCCATGGCGCCGGGCAGGATCGGGCTGGTCACCTGGTCGAGCTTCGGGAAGGGAAAGCGCTCTCCGAAATAGTCCTCCAGCAGGGTGACGATCCGCTTGCTGCCCTCCAGCGCGAAGGCGAGGTTCGCCGCGTTCTGGCGGGTGGAGACGATCCGCAGCGGCAAGGGTTCTGCCCGCTGGGGCGAAGGCGGCACTTCGCCGGACACGCTGGCGAACGGCCCGGCCATGATCGCCACCAGGTAGGTCGGCAGCGGCGGGCCGGGGGCGAAGCGGTGAACGGCCAGGCCATTCTCGATCACCGCGGTACCCACTTCCGGGCCATTGCTGATTGCCATGAGGCCAGGCGGAGTGCGCAAGGTGACGGCGAAAGGCGTCTTGAAGCCCGGTTGGTCGAAACCGGGAAATACGGCGCGCGCGTCGATTGACTGGAACTGGCTCCAGGCATACCACGCGCCTTCCACTTCCACCCGGAACAGACCGGCGGGGCCCTGACCGAACGCCGCCGAGTAGTCGAAGGAAAGCGTGAGCCGGCCGGGGGGAAGCGGCTCGTCGAAACGCACTTCGGCCAGCCCGTTCGCATCGAGCTGGCGCCAGTGCGCCGAGACACCGCGCGCGCCGATCCGCGCTTCCGCACGCGTGACATCGAGATCGCGGCCATGAAGATAGATCCGCGAGGTTCCGGCGGCCAATGTCAGGTCGATCTCGACATGGCCGGAAAACCGCGGCTTCGCGGGATCGAGCGTCATGTCCAGCCGATAGGCCAGGGGCCTGACGGAATCGTCGAGGCGGCCGAAGGGAAGGTCCGGTCTTTCCGCCGAAACGAGGATGCCGGACGCTTCCGCGACCGGCCCCGATGCCGCATCCTGCGCGCGCGCCGCCCCGGGCGCTGCCAGCAGCGCGGCAAACACGACCGGGCGGAGACCGACCCTCATCGGGTCAGCGCATCAGGCCCCCGATAAGGTTGCGGGCGAAGCGGCCCAGCCCCGGGAAGCCGATGGCCTTGCCGAAGGCGTCGCCCACGGTGCCGGCGGCCGCGCTGGCGGCCGAGGCCTTGGGATCCGCGCGGCTCTTCTTGCCCTGCATCGATTGCGCCAGGATCGACCCCGCGCTGGCAGCCGCCGCGCCGGCCGCCGCCTTGGCGACCTTGCCGCCCAGCCCGTCCCACAGGCTGGGGTTCTTGCGCTCCTGCCGGCCGACTTCCTCCTTGCCCTTTTCCGCCACTTCCTGGGCCGTGGCCGCGGCATCGGCGGCCTTGGCGGCAAGCACTTCCTCGGCGCTTTCGCGGTTTACGGGGCTGTCGTACTTGCCCTCGAAAGGACTGATCGACTGGATGATCGCCCGCTCCTTGGGCTCGATCGGCCCCAGCCGCGAGCGCGGCGGCGCGATCAGCGTGCGCTGGACCACGGTGGGGGCGCCCTCCTCGTCGAGCGTGGAGACCAGCGCCTCGCCCACTTTCAGCTCGGTGATCGCCGTTTCGACGTCGAGCGCGGGATTGATGCGGAACGTATCGGCCGCCGCCTTGATCGCCCGCTTGTCGCGCGGGGTGAAGGCCCGTAGTGCATGCTGCACGCGGTTGCCGAGCTGTCCGGCAATGTCCTCGGGAATGTCGATGGGATTCTGCGTCACGAAGTAGACGCCCACGCCCTTCGAACGGACGAGGCGCACCACTTGCTCCACTTTGTCCTGAAGCGCCTTGGGCGCATCATCGAACAGCAAGTGGGCCTCGTCAAAGAAGAACACCAGCCGGGGCTTTTCGGGATCGCCCACTTCGGGCAGCACTTCGAACAGCTCGGACAACAGCCATAACAGGAAGGTGGCGTAGAGCTTGGGGCTGCGCATCAGCTTGTCGGCGGCGAGCACGTTGATGAAGCCGCGCCCCTTGTCGTCGCAGCGGATGAAGTCGGCGATTTCCAGCGCCGGCTCGCCGAAGAACTGCGCCGCGCCCTGGCTGTCCAGCGCCAGGACCTGCCGCTGGATCGTGCCGACGCTCGCCTTGGTGACATTGCCGTACCTGGCCGAGAGCGCTGCGGCATTTTCCGCCACATGGGCCAGCATCGCCTGGAGATCGGGCAAGTCGAGCAGCAGCAGCCCCTGCTCGTCGGCATAGCGGAAGACGACGTTGAGCACGCCTTCCTGCGTGTCGTTGAGGTCCATCAGCCGCGACAGCAGCAGCGGCCCCATTTCCGAGATCGTGGTGCGGACGGGATGGCCCTGCTCGCCGTAGATGTCCCAGAAGATCGCGGGATTATCCGAATAGGCATAGTCCGCCATGCCGATTTCGCGCGCGCGGGTTTCCAGCACGGCGGCGTTCTTGAACTGCGGGCTCCCCGGCATCGAGATGCCCGAAAGATCGCCCTTCACGTCCGCGAGGAATACCGGCACGCCGGCTGCGGAAAACTGCTCGGCAATGGTCTGCAGGGTCACCGTCTTGCCGGTGCCGGTGGCACCCGCGATCAGCCCGTGACGGTTGGCGCGGTCCAGCCGCAGCACCTGACGTTCACCATTGGCCCCGAGTCCCAGGAAAATCTCGTCCATTCACCGCTCCTTGCACCCGCCATGGTGATAGAGCGGCCTTGGCGCCAGCGCGAGAGGGATTCTGGGAACGCGCGCGCTCATCGCCCCGGCCGTCCGCGCCGCATGGGCTGGTGCGGTTCCCGAACCCTCGCTAAAGGCGCGGCAAGACCATGTCCGAAATATTCGTCCTCCTCGATGATGCCCGCCGCGAAGGCGCCGGCGACGCCCGGCTCTACCGCGCGCCGAGCGAGATCGTGATCGCCCGCAGCGCCGAAGAGGTGGTGCCGGCGCTCGCGCGGATCGAGCAGCTCGCCGCGGAAGGGCTGCACCTGGCGGGCTACCTGGCCTACGAGGCCGGACTGGCCCTCGAACCGCGGCTGGCGGGGCGCCTGCCCGGACGCACCGGGGTGACCGGCCCGCTCGTGTGGTTCGGCGCCTTTGCCGGATACGAGACGATCGCCGCGCTGGACGTGCCGGACTGGCTCGCCCGCCATGCCCCGCCGGGTCGCCTCGGCATCGGACCGCTGGAACCGCAGATCACGACCGGCGACTACGACCGGGTCTTTTCCCGGATTCACGGCGCCATCGAGGCGGGGGACATCTATCAGGCGAACCTCACGTTCCCGCTGGCCGGTCCCTGGCATGGCGATCCGCTGGCGCTCTATGCCGCGATCCGGCCTTCCGCCGCGGCCGGCTATGGCGGCGTGGTCTGCGACGGTGCGCAGTACCTGCTGAGCTTCTCGCCCGAACTGTTCTTCGCGCTGGAAGACGGCCGGGTGACGGTACGCCCGATGAAGGGCACCCGCCCGCGCGGCCAGGATGCGGCGCAGGACCAGGCCCTGCGCGCGGAACTCGCCGGCTCCGCAAAGGACCGGGCAGAGAACCTGATGATCCTGGACCTCATGCGCAACGACCTCTCGCGCGTGGCCGAAGCCGGCAGTGTCCGCGTGAAGGATGCCTTCGCGATCGAGAGCTATCCCACCGTCCACCAGATGGTCTCCACTGTCCGCGCCGATCTGGCGGAGGGCAAGGGCGCCGTCGATATCCTGCGGGCGCTGTTTCCCTGCGGCTCGATCACCGGCGCGCCGAAGATCCGCGCCATGGAGCTGATCGCCGAAGGGGAATCCCATGCCCGCGGCCCCTATTGCGGCTCGATCGGCCGGATCGATCCTACTGGCGATGCCGCCTTCAATGTGGCAATTCGCACTCTGCATCTAACGGGGCGCCTGGCGCCGGGCGAGAACGGGGCCGGCCGTGCGGTCCTCGGCGTCGGCTCGGCCGTGGTCGCCGATTCAAAAGCGCTTCCCGAATGGCGGGAATGCCTGGTCAAAGGGGGTTTCGTGAGAGAGTCGGCAGGGGCATCCTCGCCCGCCAGTTTCGACCTGATCGAGACGATGTGCTTCACGCCCGAAAAGGGCATCCCGCTGCTCGAACATCATCTCGAGCGGATTCGCGGCAGTGCCGAGACGCTGGGCTTCAGCTTCGATCGCCATGCGGTGCGCAATGCCATCCAGGCGCTCTGCTTCGATGCGGAAAGCCCCTCGAAGCTGCGCCTCGTCGCCTCGCGCAGCGGCGCCTATGCGCTGGAATTGTCCGAACTGCCGCAGCCGATGGGCGAGCCGGTCAGCGTGGGCGTGCTGCGCCTGCCGGTGGACAGCGGCGACTGGCGCCTGCGTCACAAGACCAGCGACCGCGGCTTCTATGAGGCGGGCCTGGCCGCCGCCAAGGCCGCCGGCGCGCAGGAAGCGCTGTTCCTGCGGGATGACGGGCTGGTTACCGAGGGCACCTTCACCAATCTCTTCGTCGAACGCGATGGCCGGCTGCTGACGCCGCCACTGGCGCTGGGCCTGCTCGCCGGCGTGCTGCGCCGCTCGCTGATCGAGGAAGACCGCGCGGTGGAAGCCGAACTGACTTTGGACGATCTGGCGGAAGGCTTCTTCATCGGCAATTCCCTGCGCGGGCTGCTTCCCGCGCGGCTGCTGTCGTGACGGGCGGCACCATGCACGGATCCGCCGCCCTTGCGCGCATCGCCCCTTCCGGCACCACCGCGATGACCGACCGCGCGATCGAACTGCGCGAATCCGGTCTCGACATCATCTCGCTCTCGGTGGGCGAGCCCGACTTCCCCACTCCGCCCCATGTGATCGAGGCCGCCAAGGCCGCGCTCGATGCCGGCCAGACGAAATATACCGCGGTCGGTGGCACCTCGCAGCTGAAGCAGGCCGCCGCCCTGCACTTCGCGCGCGACCTGGGGATCGAGGTTCCCGCCTCGCAAGTGACGGTCAGCGCGGGCGGCAAGCAGGCGATCTTCCATGCCATGCTGGCCACGGTGAGCGAAGGCGACGAAGTGATCGTGCCCTCGCCCTGGTGGGTGAGCTATCCCGAGATCGTGCGCTTCGCGGGCGGCAAGGTCGTTCCCCTGCTGACTTCGGCCAAGGACAACTTCCGCTTCACCGCCGCCGATCTCGAAGCGCAGATCGGGCCGCGCACGCTCTGGGTGCTGCTCAACAGCCCCGGAAATCCGACCGGCGCCTATTACCCGGAGGAGATGCTGCGCGGCATCGGCGAAGTGCTGCGCCGTCATCCGCGCGTGATGGTGCTGTCCGACGATATCTACGCACCGATCAACTACGCCATCGAAAGTAATGGCGGCCGCCCGCATGCCACGCTGGCCAACCTCTGCCCCGATCTTGCCGACCGCATCCTGACGATCTCGGGCGTGTCCAAGAGCCACGCGATGACGGGTTTCCGCATCGGCGTGGCTGCCGGCCCGCAGTGGCTTATCAAGGCGATGGAAAAGCTCCAGTCGCATTCCTCGGGCAATCCCTGTTCGATCAGCCAGGCCGCCGCCGTCGCCGCTTTCGCGGGGCCGCAGGACTTCCTGGCCGAATGGCGGGAACGGTTCCGCCAGCGGCGCGACAAGGTGGTGGCCGCGATCAACGCGATCCCCGGCCTCTCCACCCCGACCCCGGACGGCGCGTTCTACTGCATGATCGACGCCGCCCCGCTGATGGGCCGCTTCGGGGACGACGTGAAGCTCACGCTGCACCTGCTGGAACACGGCGTGGCGCTGGTTCCCGCCTCCGCCTTCGGCGGGCGTGACGGCTTCCGCATCAGTTTCGCCGCGGACGACGCGCGGCTCGAAGAAGCGCTTCGGCGCATAGAGAAAGCATTGACGTAACATGGAACTGGAAATCCTCTTCGAGGACGGCGAAGCGCTGGTCATCGACAAGCCCGGCGGCCTTCCGCTCGACACGCCCCGCGCGGGCGGTCGCAGCCTCGAAGACCGGCTCGAGGAATTGACGCTGGGCTTCCAGCGGCTGCCCATGCCGGTGCACCGGCTTGACCGCGACACGTCGGGATGCCTGTTGCTGGCGCGCAATCCCAAGGCGCTGAAGCGCTTTTCCGCCGCTTTCGAGGAAAAGCTGGTCAAGAAGCGCTACCTCGGCATCGTCGCCGGCACCCTGTCGGAAGAGGAAGGCACGATCGCGCTCAACCTCTCCAAGGTCAGCACGGTCAAGGACGGCTGGCGCATGATCCCGGCGAAGAAGGGCAAGCCCGCCGTCACCCACTGGCGCAAGCTGGACGAGAAGAACGGCTTGACCCTGGTGGAATTCCGCCCCGAAACCGGCCGTACCCACCAGATCCGCGTCCACGCCGCTTCCGGCCTGGGCCTGCCGCTGCTCGGCGATCCGGTCTACGGCAGCAGCAAGGGCGCACCGCGCACCATGCTTCATGCGGCCGGCCTCACCGTGCCGCGCGGCGACAAGGAGCCGATCGTGGCCGTCGCGCCGCTCCCGGCCGATTTCGCCGCTTTCGGCTTCAGCGATGAATGAGCGAGGTTGAGGAGACCGTCGGCCGCGCCCAGGCCCTGGCGAGCGAGAGTTTCATCGCTTCGACCGGGCCGGGCGGGCAGAACGTCAACAAAGTCGCGACCGCCGTTCAATTGCGGCTCAACGTCTATGCGTTGCGCCTGACGCCGCCGGTCTTCGCGCGGCTGAAGGAACTGGCGGGCAGCCGCATGACCGCGGCGGGCGAACTGATGTTCACCGCCCGCCGCTTCCGCACCCAGGAAGCCAACCGCGCCGATGCCCGCGAACGCCTGGCGGACATGCTGCGCGATGCTCACAAGCTGCCGGAAAAGCGCGCGAAGAGCCGCCTCAATCGGGTGGGCAAGGAGCAGCGGCTCAAGGGCAAGAAGTTGCGCGGCTCGGTGAAGGCCGGGCGGGGCAAAGTCAGCTTCGACTGACGCTCACTCGGCCTGCGTGGCGGCAGCGCCGGTGGGCGCCGAGGTCGAGGCAGGTTCGGGCCGGGCATCGAACATTTCCGCCGCCTCGTCCAGCGCCCGCGCCTCGCCGACCGTGACGCCGTCCGGCCCCGGCGGATCGGATTGTCCGCAAGCCACCAGGGACAGGGTTGCGATCAGGAAGCAGAGCGTTCTCATAAAGGCTGCTTAACCCAGCGCGGCCGCCATCTCAAACGCCTGAAATCAAGCATCGCACCAGGACCCTCGCAACCCTGAGGCTTCCCCGGACTTCCCACTGACACGGTTTGCCCCGATACCTGTCGTCGGCAGCAACCAGCCATGAGGAGTCGTCATGTCGAAGATCGTCGTCGTCGTCGGAAGCCTTCGCGCCGAATCGTACAACCACCAATTCGCGAAAGCCCTGACCCGGCTGCCGGCGGCCTCGGGCCACGATTTCGTGTTCGCGGATATCGGGTCCCTGCCGCTCTACAATCAGGACCATGATGGCAACCAGGCGCAGCCGGTGAAGGATCTGAAGGCGCTGGTGCGCAGCAGCGACGGCGTGATCTTCGTGACGCCGGAATACAATCGCTCGATCCCCGGCGTGCTCAAGAACGCCATCGACAACGCCTCGCGTCCCTATGGCGACAGCGCCTGGGCGGGCAAGCCGGCAGGCGTGATCGGGGTGTCGATCGGTGCGATCGGGACCGCGCTTTCCCAGCAGCACTTGCGCAACGTGCTGGCCTACCTCGACATGCCCACCCTGGGCGCGCCGGAAGCCTTCATCCAGTGGAAGGACGGCCTGCTCACCCCGGACGGCACCGTGGGCGAGCAGTCGGCCGGGTTCGTCGGCGGCTGGCTTGAAGCGTTCCTGGCGCTGGTGGACCGGCACCGGGATTGAGGCAGATCGTCGTCCCGGACTTCGATCCGGGACGACGATCTTGTCAGAGGATGCCGGCCGTCTTGCCCGCGCGGGTGAACATGCCGATGATCTGCTGGACCTGTTCGGCCGAATGTTCGGCGCAGAGCGAGCAGCGCAGCAGCGTCATGTTCGCAGGCGTTGCCGGCGGCCTTGCGAGGTTCACATAGAGACCTTCGTGCAGCAGCGCTTCCCACATCATGGCGCCGCGTTCGAGATCGGGCATGATGACGGCGATGATCGCGCTCTGCGGTTCGTCGGTGCCGAGCTGGAAGCCGGCATCGGTCAGGCCCTTGTGCAGCGTGCGCGAGCTTTCCCAGAGGTGGGCGCGCTTTTCGGCGGCCGTCATCAGCTTGCGGATCGAGGTCGTGGCGGTAGCGACGACGCTGGGCGGCAGGCTGGCGGTGAAGACGTAAGGGCGGCAGACCAAGCGCATGATCTCGAACTTGGGGTGGTTCGAGACGCAGAAGCCGCCGACGGTGCCGACCGACTTGGAGAACGTGCCGATCACGAAGTCCACGTCTTCGAGGCAGCCCTGGTCCTCGGCCACGCCGCGCCCGTTGGGACCGATGAAGCCCATCGAATGCGCTTCGTCCACCAGCACCATGGCGCCGTACTTCTTGGCGACCGCGATCATCTCCTTGAGCGGGGCGATGTCGCCCAGCATCGAGTAGACGCCTTCCAGCACGACCAGCTTGCCCGCGCCCTCAGGAATGCGGCGCAGGCGCTTTTCCATCGCCTCGATATCGTTGTGCTTGAACGGCACGACTTCGGCGTCGCCCATCTTGCAGCCGTCCCAGATCGAGGCGTGGCTGTCGATGTCGAGGACGATGTAGTCGCCCTTGCCGGCGATGGTGGAGATGATGCCCAGGTTGGCCTGGTAGCCGGTGGAGAACACCATGGCGTGTTTCATGTCGTAGAAGTCGCATAGCGCTTCCTCGACCGCCTTGTGACCGGCGTACGTTCCGTTGAGCACGCGGCTGCCGGTGGTGCCGGCACCGAAGTCGTCCAGCGCCTGCTTGCCGGCCGCGATCACGTCCGGATCGAAGGTCATGCCCATGTAGTTGTAGGTGCCGAGCAGGATCGTCTCGCGCCCGTTGCACAGGGCGACGGTGGGCGAGATCACCTTTTCCATGACGAGGCCGAACGGATCGGTGACGCCGGTGGACAGCAGATCGCGGCGCATCTCGATCAGGGGATCGAACTTGCTGAACAGGTCCGCGTGGCCCTGGGTTTCGTTTTCGCTGAGCATATCGGTCATCGCGATGGATCCCTCAGCCCTGGAGCTTGACCACGGCGTCGACGAGCTGGCCGTAGTTCTCGATCTCGGCCTGCTGGTTCATCGAGATGATGATGTCGAATTCGTCCTCGATCGCGGCCACGAAGTCCATGACGGTCAGGCTGTCGAACTCGAGGTCGTCAGTGAAGCGGGTCGCGTCGGCGACTTCGATGCCCTTCTTGTTGAAGGGCTCGATCAGCGCGGCGATGCGGGCCGAGGTCTCTGCGCGGTCCATGGTCATTTCAACTCCGGTAATTTCGGGCGGCGCTCTGGCCGATAATTGCGGCGCAAAAGCGGCGACGGGGGGTAAAGTCAAGCACAGGCGCGACACTTGTCGCTTCCGCCGCGAAGACGGTTGCGACATCGCCGCCATATCACAGCAAGTCGCGGACCGCGCGCATGAACGGGCCGATCGACACCGGCTTGGCCAGATAGCCTTCGGCGCCGGCCTCGCGGATGCGCTCCTCGTCGCCCTTACCGGCATAAGCGGTGACGGCCAGCACCGGGATCGTGCGCAGCACCGGATCCTTCTTGGCCGCCTCGATCAGGTCCAGGCCCGATACGTTGGGCAGCTGGATATCCATGATAACGAGATTGGGCACGAATTCCCGGGCGCGCTCCAGCGCGTCGAGGCCATCGGCCACCGGCTCCACGGCGAAGCCCTGGCTCCTGAGCACATCGCAAAAGAGCTTCCGATTGAGGTCGTTGTCCTCGACAACTAGGATACGCTTTGCCATTCGACGCGTGATCACCATCTAAGGGCGGGGACACCCGCTCTATGACAGGCAAGCGAGACTGACAATTCTTCGAGAGTCGCCATCCCCATCGCAGGACCCGCAGGCCCTTGCGCTCAATGCCCTCGGTTGGGTGCTGGCAGACCAGGACCGCGCCGAGCGTTTCCTGGCGCTGACCGGCCTGACGCCCGATGTCCTGCGCGCCTCGCTGGGACAGCAGGCCACGATGGCGGCGGTCCTGGAGTTTCTCTGCTCGCACGAACCGGATCTCGTCGCCGCGGCCGAAGCGCTGGACGTCGCGCCGGAAATGCTGGTCCGCGCAAGGGAAAGGCTCGGCACATGACGAATCGCACCGGCAGGCCGCTGCTCATCACCGATTGCGACGAAGTGCTCCTCTACATGATCTCGCATTTCCGGGACTGGCTGGCCGAGGACGAAGGCGTCACCTTCGCCATGGAGCGCGGCGAATTTTCCGGCGCGATGCGGCGCACGCAAGGCGGCGACCTGCTCGAACAGGCGGAAATGTGGTCGCTCCTGAACAAGTTCTTCGACGGCCAGATGCATCGGCAGACCCCGGTGGACGGCGCCGTCGCGGCGATTCGCGAGATCGCGCATCATGCCGACGTGGTGGTGCTCACCAACCTCATGGATTTCCGCCAGGAAGCCCGCCGTCAGCAATTGCTGGAGCACGGGATCGACGTGCGCGTCTTCACCAACCAGGGACCGAAAGGCCCTGCTCTCAAGGCGATTCTCGACGAGTACGCGCCTTCGCGGGCGGTCTTCGTGGACGATCTGGCCCAGCACCACGGCTCCGTGGCAGGCGTGGCGCCGGAGATCGGGCGCCTGCACCTCTGCGCCGAACCGCTGCTCGCCCCGCATATCGCCTGCGCCCATGTCGCCGGCCATGCCCATGCGCGAATCGACCGCTGGCAGGACGCCGCGCCCTGGCTGATCGACTGGCTGACACGCAGCGACGCTACCAAGACCGAATCCTGATCCCGTTCCTCTCACAAGGAAGACGCCGACGATGAGTGCTATCGAATCCCGCCTGGCCGAACTGGGCCTGACCCTTCCCGAACCCGCCGCCCCGGTCGCGGCCTATGTACCGGTGGTGGTCGCGGGCGGCCTCGCCCATGTCTCGGGCCAGCTGCCTTTCGTGGAAGGCAAGCTGGTAACCGGCCGCCTGGGTGAAGACGTGGACCTGGAATCCGGTGTCGAGGCAGCGCAGGCCTGCGCGGTGATGATCCTGGCGCAGCTCAAGGCCGCGCTCGGCTCGCTCGACCGCGTGGAGCGCGTGGTCAAGCTGGGCGCCTTCGTCAATTCGGCCGGCGACTTCACCGACCAGCCGAAAGTCGCCAACGGCGCTTCGGAACTGATGGTCGCGGTGTTCGGCGAGGCGGGCAAGCATGCCCGCAGCGCGGTCGGCGTGCCGGTCCTGCCGCTGGGCGCCGCTGTCGAAGTGGACGCCATCGTTGCCGTTCGCCCTGCTTGACCGCTGGTGCTCGCCGCCGCCCGATCCGCGCAAGGTCGGGTGGATCGGCGGGCATGACTATGCCCATCGCGGGCTGCACGGCGCGGTGATTCCCGAAAACTCGCTCGCGGCTTTCCGGCTGGCGATCGAGGAAGGCTATGGCATCGAACTCGACGTGCAGCGTGCGGGGGATGGCACACCCGTCGTGTTCCACGATTCCACGCTGGAGCGCCTGACCGACGAGGCCGGCGCAGTTTCCCGGCATAGCGCGGCGCAACTGGCCGCGTTCACCCTGGGCGGCACGGCCGAGAGCATTCCCAGCCTGCGCCAGGCGCTCACCCTGATCGGCGGCCGCAAGCCGGTGCTGATCGAGCTGAAATCCTCGCGCGGGACCCGGGTCGCCGCGCTCTGCCTGGCGGTGCGGCGGGTGCTGGAGGGCTATACCGGCCCCCACGCCGTGATGAGCTTCGACCCGCGCGTCTCGCGCTGGTACCGGCGCCATTCGCCTCACACCGTGCGCGGGCTGATCGTGTCCGAGGGCGAGGACCGCGCCCTGGCCGGAAAAATCCGCCGCCGACTCGCGCTCTGGCAGGCCCGGCCGGACTTCCTGGCCTACGACATCCGCGACCTGCCCAGCCGCTTTGCCGCTGCCCAGCGCCGCCGCGGCCTGCCGGTGGCAACCTGGACCGTGCGCAGGCCGGACCACCGCGAGCGCGCCGGCATCCATGCGGACGCCGTGATTTTCGAGCGCCCTTCGGAAGAACCGGCATGAGCGCCGGGTCCGGCGAGGAGGAAGGCAAGCGCAAGCCCGGCGGCGAATTCGTCGCCCGGATCCACGGCGGCGTCGACGGACTTCCGGCGGCGGAATGGGATGCCCTGACGGGCGGCGGCAACCCCTTCGTTTCCCACGCCTTCCTGGCAGCCATGGAGCAATCGGGAAGCGTCGGCGGCGATAGCGGCTGGACACCCGTGCCGATCACCATCGCCGGGCCCGATGGACAACTGGCCGCGGCGCTTCCGGCCTATCTCAAGGAACACAGCCAGGGCGAATATGTGTTCGACCATGCCTGGGCCGATGCCTGGCACCGGGCCGGCGGATCGTACTACCCCAAGCTCCAGATCGCCGCGCCCTTCACGCCGGCCACCGGCCCGCGCCTGCTGACGCCGCACCCGGAACTGGCCCCGGCGCTGATCGCCGCCGCCGAAACCGTCTGCCGCGACAATGGCCTGTCCTCTGCCCACGCGACGTTCATCGAACCTGCGCAAGTGCCGCTGTTCGAGGCGGCCGACTGGCTGCTGCGCGAGGACATCCAGTTCCACTGGGAAAATCGGGGCTATACCAGCTTCGACGAATTTCTCGGCGCCCTCTCCTCGCGCAAGCGCAAGGACATTCGCAAGGAACGCGAAAAGGCGCAGGAAGACGTCGATATCCGCAGGCTCACCGGCGACGATCTGCGCGAGGAACACTGGGACGCGTTCTGGGAATTCTACCAGGACACCGGCGCCCGCAAATGGGGCCAGCCCTACCTGACGCGCGAGGCGTTCTCGCTCATGGGCCGGACCATGGCCGACCGCATCCTGCTGGTCCTGGCCTATATGGATGGGACGCCCGTGGCCGGGGCGCTGAACTTCATCGGCAGCGAGGCGCTCTACGGCCGCTATTGGGGTGCCGTGGTGGAAAAGCCCTTCCTGCATTTCGAGCTTTGCTACTACCAGGCGATCGACGCGGCCATCGCGCTCGGCCTCTCGCGCGTGGAAGCGGGGGCCCAAGGCGGGCACAAGCTTGCGCGCGGCTATGAGCCGGTGCGCACGATCTCGGCCCATTACATCGTCCATCCGGGGCTGCGCGCCGCCATCGCGGACTATCTCACGCAGGAGCGTTCCGGCATCGCTGGCGACCAGCTGCTGCTGGACGGACGGACGCCCTTCCGCAAGAGCTAGGCCGGAAAGGGCCTCAGGCCGCCTTTCGTCCTGCCGCGCAAAGCCACTGGCGCGCGCGGCGCTGGGCTTCGGCGATTTCGCGCGCGGTCATGTCCTCGGCCACTTCGGTGCGGCAGGTCGCCGCTTCCTCGTCGCCCCGGGCCGCGGCGAGATTGAACCACTTGTGCGCTTCGATGAGATCGCAAGCCGCGCCGTGGCTGCCGGTGGAAAAGGCCACGCCCAGATCGAAGCAGGCGGAAAAATCGCCGATCGCGGCAGCGGCCAGGCGCTCTGCCAGGAACAGGTCCTCGGCGGCCCCCGAAAGACCTTCCTTTACTTCGGTGAAGTGTTCTCCAGATATCCAGACATGGTCCATAGTCAGCTAACCCCCGGTTTACGGTCCTTTCGGTCCAGTGCTGCAAGGCTGGCACCGACATGGTCAACAAAGCGTTAAGGATAGATCTGAAACATTCCCTGTAAGTTTACGCTACAAGCTCGCGGGAGAAACTTGTGCCTGTCCGAAACGGCATTCAGGTTTTTTGTGGACTGCCATGGTTATAGCCTTGTGCAGGGTGAGGGGCGGCCCTATAGGCCGCCGCACCGCGGTTTGCCGGGAGGCCACTGGAAAAATCCGGGGTCGCAGGGCGTAGGCAGACCGGGGGGATTCGTGCGGAGATTCTCTGGATGGCAACGGCCCTAGCTGACGAAATTGATGTCCTCGCCAAAGCCAAGCGCATGCTTGGTGGTTCTTATGTTCCCGTAGAGAACGAAGCCTACATGTGCGAGGCTCAGCAAGACTACTTCCGGCGGCTTCTGCTGGCCTGGAAGAAATCGATTCTCGACGCCTCTGCCGGCACCCTGGCACAGCTTCAGGACGGTCCGATCCGCGAGCCGGACCTCAACGATCGCGCTTCCAGCGAGACCGATTGGGGTATCGAACTGCGTACCCGCGACCGCCAGCGCAAACTGATCGCCAAGATCGATTCCGCCCTGCGGCGGATCGAGGAAGGCGAATACGGCTATTGCGAAGTGACCGGCGAACCGATCGGCCTCGGCCGTCTCGAGGCGCGTCCGATCGCCACCATGACCGTGGAGGCACAGGAAGCGCACGAGCGCCGCGAAAAGGTCTCCCGCGAGGAGTGATCCCCTCGCAAATAGAGCTTTTTCGCCCCGCCCGAACGGGATGCCCGGTTTATGGAAAGCCGGGCCTTCCACAGCGGACGGGGCGTTAAGGCTTTCTTTGCCACTCGCCTCTAGGTATCGACGGTAAGCACGCTTCGCGCGTGAGGCTATGGCTATCGCGGGCCAAGGTTCGTGATATCATCTGCCTGACCGAATGCCGGACGAGAACGCATGACCGAGATCGAAAATCGCCAGATTGCGCGCGACAGCCTGTTCCTCATGGCCGATCTGCGCATCGACGGGCTGGACGGCGAATACCGGATCAAGGTCCGCAACCTCTCCGCCGGCGGCATGATGGGCGAAGGCGGAATCCAGGTCATGCGCGGCACGCTGGTCGCGGTGAACATCCGTAACATCGGTTGGGTCGCCGGCTCGGTCGCCTGGGTGCAGGAAAACCGCTTCGGCGTGGCCTTCACCGAGGAAATCGACCCCAAGCTGGCCCGTGCCGCCGTAACCCCGGTCCCGGACGACAAGCCGAATTTCGTGCGCACGTACGAAGCGCAATATTCGCCCCCCACAACGCCCGCGAAAAACCTGCGCAAGCTCTGATTTCTCCGCGCCCGGCGAAAAATCGACCCCGCGGCGCGCCAGCCATTTGCGCTCTGCCGCAAATCGACTAGTCCCAAGGCCATGTTCGCCAAGCGCCATGCCTTTCGAACTCCGGTTCCCTTCCGCCTGATCCCTCTGGCCACTGCGCTGGCGCTTGCCGCCTGCGGTTCTCCGGACAATTCGGCCTTGAGCGTCGCCGTGCTCGGCAGGTCCGGCGGCACATCGGGCGCGCCCTTCGACATTGGCGAAAGCACTACGCTGGCCGGGCAGCTCCTGCGCGCCTCCACCACCGAGGGCCTGGTGGCCTTCGACGAGAAGGGCCGCGTCATTCCCGCGCTCGCGGATCGCTGGATCGTCACTGACGACGGGCAAAGCTACATCTTCCGGCTGCGCGACGGCGATTGGCCATCGGGCGAGCCCCTGACGGCGGAATCGGCCAAGAAGGCGCTGCAGACCGCGCTCGATGCGCTGGACGGCACGCCGCTCGCACGCGATCTGGCCGGTATCGACGAAATCCGCACGATGGCGGGGCGGGTCGTCGAGATCCGGCTCGGCCGGCCGATGCCCTATCTGCTGCAACTGCTGGCCCAACCGGAACTCGGCCTGGCCTTCAAGAACCGCGGTGCCGGTCCGATGCGCCTGGAACGCGCCGGTAGCGCGGCCCGCCTCGTGCCCATCGACCCCGCCAGCCTGGGACTGCCTGCGGTGGAAAACTGGCCGCAGCGCAGCCGCCGCATCGACTTGCGGGTGCTTGACGGTCCCGCCGCGGTCGAGGCGTTCAACGCGGGCGAAGTCGATATCGTGATGGGCGGCGAGATCCAGGACTTCCCCCTCACCCGCTCGGTCGGCATCCTGCGCGGGACGATCCAGCTCGATCCGGTGGTCGGCCTGTTCGGCCTCAAGGTAATGCGCGACAAGGGTTTCCTGGCCGACCCCGCCAATCGCGAGGCCCTGGCCATGGCGATCGACCGGGAGGGCCTGATCGCGCCGTTCAGCCTCGGTGGATGGTCGCCGACGACCCGGCTCGTTTCGCCCAGCCTCGATGGCGACCTTGGCACGATCGGCGAACGGTGGAGCGAACAGTCGCTCGACGACCGGCGCGCGGTGGCGGCGGCGCGCGTGCGCCGCTGGGCATCAGGCGCAAGCGGATCGACCGGCGAGCGCGCGCCCGCTCCGGCCGCACCGGCCGCCCCCCAGCCACCCGGTGCCGCGCCGAAGCAGGCGACCAAGGCAACGCGCGGCGCAGCCCCCGCGCCGGTTCCGCCCGCCGCCAACGGCCCGCATCTGTCGATCTGGCTCCCGGCCGGCGACGGATCGGATACCCTGTTCGGCAAGCTCGCCGCAGACTTCGCGGCCATCGGCGTCCATCTCCTGCGCAGCAGCGACATCGAAGCTGCGGACCTGCGGCTGGTGGACGATGTCGCCCGCTATCCCCGCGCTGCGTGGTTTCTCAACCGCCTGGCCTGCAGCGACGGACAGGGCCTCTGTTCCACCGAGGCCGATGCCCGGGTGAAGGAAGCCACCACGGCCACCACGCCCGAGGAAAGGTCCGCGCTTCTGACCGAGGCCGAGGCCGAACTTACGGCCGCCAACGTGTTCATTCCCTTCGGAACTCCGATCCGCTGGTCGCTGGTACGCGGCAGCGTCGCGGGCTTCGCGCCCAATACCTGGGGCTGGCACCCCTTGATGCCATTGGCCTGGGTCCCCAGATAATTCGCCTATCCCTTTCGAGGAGAGGTACGACTTTGGCGACTGGACAGACTTCCGCACGGCGCATGGACCTGGAATTTCCGCTCGGGTCCGATCCGGTTTCCATCTCCCGTCGCATCGAAATGCTCGAGCATGTGCTGGAGCGCGCCATCTCGCTTCCCGGCATCCGCCGCAAGGTGGGGCTGGACGCGGTGATGGGCCTGGTTCCCGTGGCCGGCGATCTCGTTTCGGCGGCGCTCGGCATGTATATCGTGTGGGAAGCCCGGCGGCTGGGTATGCCGAAGTGGCAGCTCGCCCGGATGACCGTCAATGTCGGCGTCGATACGCTGCTGGGCGCGGTTCCGGTGGCCGGCGATCTGTTCGACTTCGTGTTCCGCTCCAACAGCCGCAACCTGAAGATCGTCCGCAAGCATATCGCCAAGCATCACCCCCATGCGCGGGTGATCGAGGGCTAGGCCGATAAGGGCGCCGTCGCGGACGGCGCCGTCATTTCCCCCGCGCGCGGCTGCCGGGTCAGGCCCTGGCAGCGGCGGCGAAGTCGCACTTCTGGTTGGCTTCCTTGGTGCCGCCGCCCAGGAAGGCGACCGCCAGGAAGCCGGCGACCACGGCAATGGCGAAGGCCGCCGTGACTTTGCCGAGATGCTTGTCGATCACGGCCTTGATCGGTGCCCCGAACAAGCGGAACAGCACGCCCACGATCATGAAGCTGATCGAGCGCGAGACGACCGAGGCGGCGATGAACACGCCCAGGTTCATGCCGATGAAGCCGGCTGTGATCGTCAGCAGCTTGAACGGGATCGGCGTCGCGCCCTTCACCACGATGATCTCGGCGCCGTATTCCCGCAAGTAGCAGGCCGCCTTGGGGAAGCTGTCCGCCAGCCCCAGCGCGTGAAGCAGCGCCTCACCGAAAGCGGCATAGGCGAAGTGGCCGATGGCATAGCCCAGCAGGCCGCCCACGACCGATGCCAGCGTGGCGATCATCGCGAAGCGAATCGCCTTCTTCGGTTCGGCCAGGCACATCAGCCCCAGCAGCGGATGCGGCGGGACGGGGAAGAAGCTGGCTTCCATGAAGGCGAACAGGGCCAGCCACCATTCGGCATGGCGGTGCGCCGCCTTGGCCATGGTCCAGTCGTAGAGGCGGCGCAGCATCGAGTTCTCCGGCTGTCATGAGATCGGGCACCGCAAGAAGGCGGCACGCGTGCCGTGCTTAGTAGGCCGGCGCGGAGGCGGCAAGCTATAACCCATTTGGTTATATCTGCTTGACATTACGACGCTGGATTGGTACAAAACAGGAACAAGGGAAGCAGCCGATTCGTCCGGCTCTCCTTTCGATCCGCACCACATCAACTCCGGGATGATCCCCTATGGTCGAGCCGAAACGGGCTACGTCCGGCGCTGCACGGTGCCGGCGTGGCAAGACGATCAGCCCTGTCTCCACGGCGCATGAGCCCGGGGACGAGCGCCCCATCAACAACCGGCGTTGGCGTGCGGATTTCCTCGCCGCGCTGGCCGAGACCTCGAACGTCAGTGCCGCCAGCACCGCCGCCGGAGTGCCGCCGGGCAAGGCCTATAGACTGCGCCGGACAGACCCGGAATTCGCCCGGGACTGGCACGTCGCCCTGCTCGAAGGCTACGAGAACCTCGAGATGGAAGTGCTCTATCGGCTGCGCTTCGGCGATCCCCGGGACGGCGAGGTCAAGTTCGACAACGCCACCGCCCTTCGCCTCCTCGGCCTCCACCGCGAAACCGTGGCGCGCGAGCGGGCGGCGCGGGAGAACGAGGATCTGGCCGCCGTGCGCGCCTCGATCCACGCCAAGCTGGCGCAGCTGCGCCAGCAGATCACGGCGCGCCGCGCGCTCGAAACCGGCAAGGAGGCCGATCATGGCTGAGGCCGATCCCCTGCACTGGCTGGCCGAAGCCGAAGACGGCGAACTGGAATCCTTCATGACCGGTCTTGGCGCCTCCGGACAGCGCGAATGGCGCTGGGACTGGCGTCTCTGGGCCCGGCCCTCGCAGATCGCCCCCGCCGGGGACTGGCGCGTATGGCTGGTCATGGCCGGGCGCGGCTTCGGCAAGACGCGCTGCGGCGCCGAATGGGTGAACGAGGTTGCCGAGCATCATCCCGATGCCCGCATCGCGCTCGTCGCTGCCCATCTCGGCGAGGCGCGCTCGGTCATGGTCGAAGGCGAAAGCGGATTGCTGTCGATAGGCGCGCCCTGGAGACGGCCCCTTTTCGAACCCACGCTTCGCCGTCTGACATGGCCGAACGGCGCGCAGGCCACGCTCTATTCCGCGGCCGAGCCGGAAGCCCTGCGCGGCCCCCAGCACAGCCACGCCTGGTGCGACGAAGTGGCCAAATGGGACAATGCCTCGGGCAGGGCCGTCGCGAGCTGGGACAACCTGCTCATGGGTCTCCGGCTGGGCCATGACCCCCGCGTCGTGGCCACGACGACGCCCCGAAGCGTACCCCTGGTCTCGCGATTGCTGGCCGAAAGCCAAGACGGCGAAGTCGCCGTGACGCGCGGCAGCACCTTCGACAATGCCGCCAACCTGCCCGCCCGTTTCCTCAGGGCCATGCGCCGGACGTTTTCGCAAAGCCTGCTGGGACGGCAGGAGATCGACGGCGAACTGATCGCCGATGTCGAAGGCGCGCTCTGGAGCCGAGCCCTGCTGGAAGGCTGCCGGGAGGACGCCGCGCCCGCATGCGACCGCGTGGTCGTCGGCGTCGATCCGCCCGCCTCGGCCGGGGGCGATGCCTGCGGGATCGTGGTCGTGGGCATGGGGCAGGACGGCACGGCGCATGTCATGGCCGATGCCTCGGTGGAGAAGGCGGGTCCCGAACGCTGGGCCCGCGCCGTCGCCGGCACCGCCGAGGCCTGGCATGCCGACCGGGTGATCGCGGAGGCCAACCAGGGCGGCGCCATGGTCGCCTCGGTACTGCGCGCGGCCCAGCTCTCTCTGCCCTTGCGGCTGGTCCACGCCAGCCGCGGCAAAGTCGCCCGCGCCGAGCCGGTCGCCGCGCTCTACGAGGCCGGGCGGGTCCGCCATGCCGGGCTGTTTCCCGCGCTGGAAGACGAGATGTGCGGCCTCATCGCCGGAGGCGCCTACCAGGGCCCGGGACGCTCGCCGGACCGCGCCGACGCCCTGGTCTGGGCCTTGAGCGAACTGATGCTCGGCCGGAACGGCGAGCCTCGCGTGCGGCTGGCCTGAGTTTCCCGCACCGGACCGGGGATCTGCGCGCCTTTGCGCGGACATCCTGGACGCCAGGCAGAACCCTCCCTGCGCCATTTCCGGCCCTCAGCGGCCTGCGGAGCGATCCGCTCGTGAAAACCCATTGAAAGGAAACCCTGCAGTGTCCTTCCTCGAAACGCTCGTCGCCGCCTTCAAGGGGGAGAGTGCCCGCGTGCCGCTGGCGCGCGGACCGGCCTCGCCATGGTTTTTCGCCGAGAGCGGCGGCGGGCGTGCTCCCTTCGAATATGGCTCGGCCGTGCGCCGCGCCTATCTTGAGAATCCCGTGGCCCAGCGCGCGGTGCGTCTGGTTGCGGAAGGCATCGGCGGCGCGCCGCTGCGCCCTGCCGATCCGCGGCTTGTCTCTCTCGTGACCGAAACGAGCGCGGGACAGTCGCTGCTGGAGACGCTCGCCTGCCACCTCCTGCTCCACGGCAATGCCTATGTGCAGGTGCTCAAGGACGCGCGCGGCCGTCCGGTGGAACTCTTTGCCTTGCGGCCCGAGCGCGTCTCCATCGTCGCGGGCGAGGACGGCTGGCCCGCCGCTTTCGCCTACGACGTGGCCGGGCGGCGCCTGACGATCCCGCTGCTTGACGAGGACGCCGCGCCCAACGTCATCCACATCCGCCATTTCCACCCGGCGGACGACCATTACGGCGCGGGGTGCCTGGCCGCCGCCGACGAGGCGATCGCCACGCACAACGCCGCCTCGCAGTGGAACCGCCAGCTTCTGGAAAATGCGGCTCGTCCGTCCGGGGCGCTGGTCTACGAGGCGGGCGAGGGCAATACGCTCACGAGTGACCAGTTCGACCGGCTCAAGACCGAGCTGACCCAGGCCTATGCCGGATCGGGCAATGCCGGGCGGCCGATGCTGCTGGAGGGCGGCCTGAAATGGCAGGCGATGGCCATGACGCCCGCGGACATGGACTTCGCCACCCTCAAGGCCGCCGCCGCCCGCGACGTGGCGCTGGCCTTCGGTGTGCCGCCGATGCTGCTGGGCCTGCCCGGCGATGCCACTTACGCCAATTACCGGGAGGCGAACCGCGCGCTCTGGCGCCTCACCCTGCTGCCGCTGGCGAGCAAGATTCTCGCCGGTCTCTGCGAGGGGGTTTCGCCCTGGTTCCCGGAGGCCGCCCTGGCCATCGACCTCGACCGCGTACCGGCCCTGTCCGAAGACCGCGAACGCCTCTGGGCGCAAGTCAGTGCGGCGGACTTCCTGGCGGATGACGAGAAACGATCCCTGCTGGGACTCGCGCCCAAACCGGCGTCGACCCTGGAAGACGTGGAGAACAAATCATGAACCAAAAGGACATGCTTGCCGGCCTGCTCGCCCAGGCGACCACCGAAGGCAGCGAACTCGTGACCCTGCGCGCCATCGTCGAGGAAGCCAGCGAAGTGGGCGCGCGGCGGATGCTGTCACGGATCGGCCTCGACGATGCGACCGCGCCCGGCGATCTCTCGGAACTGCGCGAACTGCTCCAGGCCTGGCGCGACGCCAAGGCGAGCGCCCAGGCCGCGGCAATCGGCTGGCTGGTGCGCGGCGTGCTCGCCCTGCTCCTGCTCGGCCTTGCGGTTCGCTTCGGTACCGGGGAGCTGCTGCGATGACGCCGCAGGCCCCGCATGCACGCGCGCTGCGCTTCGCCGGCTATGCCGCCCTGTTCGGCCACCGCGATGCCGGACGCGACGCGATCCGGCCCGGCGCCTTTGCCCGGACCCTGGCCGAGCGGCGCGATCCCCTGCCGCTGTTCTGGCAGCACCGGCCGGACCTGCGGATCGGCTGGGTGCAGATGGCCACCGAAGACGCACGCGGCCTGCGCGTGATCGCCGCGGTCGACAACCCGGACGGCGCGGCCGGACTCGCGCTGCGGCGCGGGGCCGTGACCGGGCTCTCCTTCGGCTATCGCGCCCGCTCCAGCCGCTCCGGCGCCGAGGGCCGCGATCTGCTCGACCTGGACTTGTTCGAGGTGAGCCTCGTCACTCACCCGATGCAGCACGGCGCCCGGGTCCACCTGATCGCCTGATCCCTTCCCCCCGATTGATTTCCCGCCGCCAATCCGGCGGCTCCAACCGAAAGGTAAGTGCCCGATGGAATCCATTGCCCCGGTCGAAGCGCTCGACGCTTCGTTCGACCTCGTCGCCCGTCAGGACGCCACCGAAGCCGCCGTCGAAACCCTGCGCGGCGATGTCGAGGACGTGAAGGCCCGTCTCGACCGCGTCAGCCGCGCGGCCTCGCGCCCGGTGATCGAAGGCGGCGCCGCCAGTTCCGCCAGCCTCGAAGTGAAGGGATTCGTCGATGGCTACTTGCGCCTGGGCCGCGAGACGGAGGTGAAATCGCTCTCCGGCATCGCCGCCTCGGACGGCGGCTATGCCGTGCCGCGCGAAGTGGACGCGCTGATTTCCGCCAGGCTGCGGGACATCAGCCCGATCCGCGCGATCGCGCAAGTGGTGCAGACCGGCACGGCGGGCTACCGCAAGCTCATCACCACCGGCGGCACCGCCTCGGGCTGGGTGAGCGAAACCGGCGCCCGCACCGAAACCGCCACGCCCAGCTTTGCCGAAATCGCGCCGCCCGCCGGTGAACTCTATGCCAACCCGGCCGCCAGCCAGGCCATGCTCGACGATGCCGCCTTCGATATCCAGTCCTGGCTGGCGGACGAAATCGCCTCTGAATTCGCGCGCGCGGAAGGACGCGCCTTCGTCAGCGGCACCGGCATCAACCAGCCGATGGGCTTCCTCACCGCGCCGAATGCCGCCACGGGCGACGCGGCGCGCCCCTTCGGCACGTTGCAGTTCCTTGCCACGGGCAATGCCACCGGCTTCGACACCGCGCCCGAACTCAAGCTGATCGACCTGGTCCATGCGCTGAAAGGCGGCCACCGCCAGGGCGCAAGCTGGGTGATGAATGCGAAGACCCTGGCCGTGGTGCGCAAGCTCAAGGCGTCGGACGGCTCCTTCCTCTGGCAGCCCGGCCTGATGGAAGGCCAGCCCAACCGCCTGCTCGGCTACCCCGTCATCGAGGCCGAGGACATGCCCGACGTGGCGGCGGGCGCCTTCCCGATCGCCTTCGGCAACTTCCGCGCCGGCTATCTGATCGCGGAACGCAGCGCCACCTCGATCCTGCGCGATCCGTTCACCAACAAGCCTTTCGTCCACTTCTACGCGACCAAGCGCATCGGCGGCCAGGTGCTCGATTCCGACGCGATCAAGCTGCTCAAGATCTCGGCCTGACGCCCCGGGCCGCGCGGGGGAGGACGCCTTCTGCTTCCCCCGCGCGGATCCTGAGCAGCAGCCCGCGCCGCGCCACCTTCGGGCGGCGCGGGCTACCCGCCCCCTCCCTTCTCATCGGAGACACCCATGAACCGGGTCATTCTCACGCCGGCCGTGCTGCCACCCTCGGCGCTTGCCGAGCTCAAGCAGTGGCTCGGCGTGACCACCACGCGCGACGACGGACCGCTTTCGGTCCTGCTCGCCAGTGCGCTCGAAACCTGCGAGGCGTTCACCGGCCGCATGCCGCTGGCCGCGCAGTGCGAGGAAGTGCTGCCGGCAGAAGCAGGCTGGCACGCGCTGTCCACCCGCCCGGTACAGGCGATTACCGCCATCGACGGACTCGGCCCTGACCCTATCGGCACGGGCACTGGCAGCAGCAGCGCCAGCGAGCGCTTCCCGCTTCCGGCAGGCACTGCCGAGATCGACCTCGGCGCCGATGGCGGCGGCCGGGTGCGGCTGTCCCTGCCGCCGGATCCCACGCGCTCCATCGTTCGCATCGCGGTACGTTTCACGGCGGGGCTGGCCGAAGACTGGGACCACCTGCCGGACGGGCTGCGCCACGGGATGATCCGCCTTGCCGCGCACCAGCACCGCGAACGCGAGAGCGAGGGCGCCGCGGCTCTTCCCCCCGCCTCGGTAGCGGCGCTCTGGCGCCCGTGGCGGCGGATGCGCCTGCGATGAGCGGGACCATCGCCGCCGATGCGGACACCGCTTTTGACGATCTCGCGCGCCGTCTGGCCGCCCGCGCCGCCGCGCTCGCCGCCGCCCACGCCCAGACCCGCCACCTTGCGGCCCGGCGTGACGAAAGCCGCTGGCGCCGGGCCGACCTGGTCTGGCCGCTCTTCGCGAAAGGATAAGGAATGGAAATCGCCCTGCGCGCCGCCCTCATGGACTGGCTCGGCGCCGATCCGGTGCTTGCCGCCCAGCTCAACGCCATCGTCGAGGAAGCCCCCTCGCGCACCAGCCTGCCGTGGCTCGCCATCGCCTCCAGCGCCAGCACGGACTGGAGCTGCAAGACCGCGCCGGGCCGCGAGGTGCGCGTCGCCCTCGAACTTCACTGCCGGGGCGAAACGCCCGACGCCGCGGCCTTCCTCATCACTGCGATCGAGGCGCGGATCGAAGACCTTCCCCGCGACCAGCCGACCTTCCAGGTCGTCGCCGTCCAGTTCCTGCGCGCCCGCGCCGAGCAGCGCGGCGAAAGCCACCGCGCGATCCTGCTTGAATATCGCTTCCGGCTGCTCGCCGCCTGATCCCTGAAACCAGCCCTGCAAGACAAAGGAGCCATCCATGCCCGCCCAGAAAGGCAGCGCCTTCCTTCTCAAGATCTCCGACGGCAACATTCCTGCCGCCTACCAGACCGTGGCCGGCCTGCGCACGACGCAGATGTCGGTGACGGGCGATGCCGTCGTCGTCACCAGCAAGGACAGCGGCGGCTGGCGGGAGCTGCTCTCCGGCGCGGGCGTTCGCGCGGTTTCGGTGAGCGCGGCCGGCATCTTCCTCGGCAGTGCGGCCGAGGCGAAGATCCGCGCCAATGCCATGGCCGGCACCCTGGACGACTACGAACTGAGCTTCGAAGACGGAGAACGGCTGCGCGGCCGTTTCCTCGTCCAGCGCCTCGACTACGCCGGGGATTTCAACGGAGAGCGCAATTACACGCTCCAGCTCGAAAGCTCCGGTCCGGTGGCCGCGGCATGACGGGTGGACATGAGCCCCGGCCCGCCAATTCGCTGCGAGGCGAGGCGCTGCTGGAGATCGGCGGAACAGCCCATGTCCTGCGCCCCAGCTTCACCGCGCTGATCGCTGCCGAGGAGGAACTCGGTCCGCTCTTCGCGCTGGTGGAGAGGGCCGGGGCCGGACAGCTGCGCCTTGCGGAGATCACGGCGCTGTTCTGGCATTGCCTCGACCCGCTGCGCGCGGTGCCGCGCGTGGCGGTGGGCGAAGCCGTCGTGGCGCAGGGGCTTGCCGCTTCCTCGGCGCCCTTGCGCAGCCTGCTTGGCCAGATCCTCAAGGGTGGCGGGTGAGCGAGGATCGTTTCGCCGCGGCGGCACTGGCGCTCTGCGGCCTTGCCGCGCGCCAGCTTGGATGGAGGCCCGGAGAATTCTGGGCCGCCACCCCCGCCGAACTCGCCGCCGCGCTCGGCCTGCTCACTGCCCCCACGGCATCCCCTTGCGACCGGTCCCTCCTCGAAAAGCTGATGGAGCACGATGATGAGCGATGAAATCGACAGCCTCCTGGTGGAAGTCCGGGCCAGTACCGATGGCTTTTCCCGCGACATCGCCCGGATGCGCGGCAGCATCGACAACGATCTCGTCTCCGGCTTCACCCAGGCCGGACAGGCGCTGGAAAAAGGCCTGACCAGCGCCATCCGCCGCGGCAGCCTGGGGTTCGACGACCTCAAGCGCGCCGCCCTCGGCACTCTGGGAGAGATCGCCGCGCAGTCGGTGCAGGGCCTGCTCGGTGCGGGAACGGGCCGCTCCACGGGCGCATCCGGGGGCGTGGCGGGAATGCTCGACCTCTCCGGCCTGTTCTCCAGCGTGCTGGGCCTGCCGGGCCGCGCCACCGGCGGCAATGTCTCGCCCGGGCGGGGCTATGTCGTCGGCGAGCGAGGGCCGGAAATGTTCGTCCCCACCTCGGCGGGACGGATCGAGGCATCCCCGGGCACCCCCGCGCGCGACGTGAAAGTCGCCATCCACCTTAACGCCCCGCGCGGATCCAGCGCACCCCAATCGCTTCAGCGCTCCTCGCGCCAGGTCGCCAGCGCCGTCCGCCGCGCGATCGCCGCCCGCTGACACCACCGGAGCAACCGACATGGCATTCTGGCTTGCAAACAAGCGCAACGGACAGGCGAGCGACTGGATCAAGCGCTTCGACCCGCGTTTCTGGACCGTCAACTTTCCGCGTCCGATGATGGCCGCCCTCATATCGACAGGCCCCGATTCGCTGCGCCTCGACGCAGCTTTCCTGCGCAAGGGCGATCTCGGGGGGCTGATCTGGGACAGTGTCGACAGCCTCGACCACCCGCTTCTCGCCTACCGGACCGACCGCGACTACGCCCATACCGCGCTGAGCTTTCGCTGGCGCTCATCGGGCGTGATCCCGCTCGATTCCGGCATCGGCCCCACCCTGACCGTCGAGGGCAAGGACGCCGCGGGCGCGGCGCGCGTCTGGTACGTCCGCCTTTGGAACTATGCGGAAGGAACCGGCGAGGACGCCCGCATCGACTTGCGTTTCTCCGAACTCGACGCCGGTTTCTCGCTGCCTTCCGCTGACCGGGTATGGCCCCATGCGATCGACCGCATGTTCATCTCGTTTTGCCCGCCCGGTTATGACGGCAGCGCCGAACCCCTGCCGGCCGAAGCCGAAGGCTGGATCGAACTGAGCGAGATCCGCACCGATGGCGCGCGGGCCATGCTGGAAATCGGCGACGTGATCCTGCCGCCCAACGGCCTCGCCATGGCGACGGGCTTCGACGATCAGGGCGTGCAGACGCCCGCGCGCCTGCTGCGGAACGTGCGCCAGCTCGGCTACCGGGGCTCGGTGATCCACTATGTCGGCATGAGCCATTACTTCCGGCTCGCCCCGGCGGATGGCGGCTATTTGGCCGGCGCGACCGCAGACCCGCTCAATGCGCCGACGCGCAACTGGCACCGCGCCTTCTTCCGGGAATGCATGGACCTGGGCTTCAGCCCGGTGGCCTCGCTGTCCTACGAACTGCTCGACCAGCATTGCCCTCCCGCATGGAAGCAGCGCGATCATCTGGGCAATCCCGCGCGCACCGGATGGGAACCGCCCTCCACCCTGCTCTCGCCGGCGAACCGCGCGGCGATGGCGTGGCTGCAATCGGTCGGCGCAGCCTTTGCGCGGATCATGATCGAGGCCGGTGCGCCAGTGCGCTTCCAGGTGGGCGAGCCCTGGTGGTGGTGCTTCGCGGACGGCCGCATCTGTCTCTACGATGCCGAGGCTCTCACCACCTTTGGCGGCACGCCCGCCGTCATTCCCGACATGCGCGCGCCGCTGGACGCTGCCCAGCAGGCCCTGCTCGACACGGCCGGCGCGGTGCTGGCCAGGTCCACCGCCGATCTGGTCTCCGCCGTGCGCGCCGCCGCGGCGCCCGCAGCGGCCGAAGCGCTGGCGCTGGTCTTCACGCCCACCGTGCTCGACGCCGCGATGCCCGAGATGCGGCGCGCCAACCTGCCGGTGGGCTGGGCCGCGCCCGCCTTCGACCGGCTGCAGGTGGAGGACTACGACTGGCTAACCGCCGGTGCCGACATCTTGCGCCGCCGCGCCTATACCACGGTGAACGAGCGCCTCGGCTACCCCCCCGAGGACCAGGACTATCTCGCCGGCTTCGTCCTGACCGCCGCGCAGAGCGACCATTGGCGGCGGATCGACGCGGGCATCGACGAGGCCCTGGCCCGGTCCCCGCACGAGGTGGTCGTCTGGGCTCTGCCGCAAGTCGCCCGCGACGGCTTCGTCCGCCTCCCCCCACCGTTCCAGCCTTCAGGAGCCGAACCCATGCAGGCCTTCGACGACGTGCCCTACCCCCTCGCGCTTGGCCGGGATGCTGCCGTCATTCCCGAATTCTCCACCTCGATTTCCGTGACCGCCTCCGGCTTCGAGCGGCGCAACAGTCTGTGGTCGAACGCCCGCCTGCGCTTCGACGTGGGGCCGGGCGTCCGATCCGAGGCCGAGTTGGGCACGCTGATCGCCTTCTTCCGCGCCCGCCGCGGCCCCGCACGCGGTTTCCGCCTGCGCGATCCCAGCGACTTCAGCTCGAACGGCATGGCCGCCGCGCCGACGTCGCACGACCAGTACCTGGGCACCGGCGACGGCGCCCGCGCCAGCTTCCCGCTGGTCAAGCGCTACGGAGACGCGGAAGGACTGGAGGATCTTGGCCAGGTCCGCCGCATCACCCGGCCGCAGTCCGGCACCCTGCGCGTCTCGGTCGGCGGCACGGAGCAGGAGGGGAACTGGTCGCTGGAGCCGATGGGTATCGTGCTGTTCGACGATGCCCCGCCTGCAGGCGCCGTCGTCCGCGCGGGATATCTGTTCGACGTCCCGGTGCGCTTCGCCGAGGATCAGCTCGAAATCACCGGCTCTGCTTTCGCCGCCGGCGAAGCACCCAGCGTGCCCGTCGTCGAGATCCGGGAGGCGTCATGAGCCGCATCTGGTTTTCAGGCGACCTCGAAACCGCCGCTGCCTTCTGGCGCATCGACCGCCGAGACGGCGTGACGCTGGGCTTCACCACACATGACGCCGACCTCTGGTTCGACGGGCTGCTCCACCGCGCCGCGCCCGGCATGGTGCCCTCGTCGATCCGCAAGTCCGCCGGGTTCGAGGCCGATAGCGCCGAAGTGCGCGGCACGCTCACTCACGAGGCGATCTCGGCCGAGGACCTGGCCGAGGGCCGCTTCGATGGTGCCTTCGTCCGCATCGGCCTGGTCGATTGGGAAACGAGGGAGCGCACCACGCTCTACACCGGCACGATCGGCGCCGTGTCGCAGGAGGACGGCACGTTCTCGGCCGAACTGGCATCGCGCAAGGAAGAGCTTGCGCGGGATCCCGTGCCGCGCACCAGCCCCTCGTGCCGCGCATCCTTCTGCGGACCGGGCTGCAATCTCGATCCCCAGCGCTTCACCCGCGAGGTCAGCATCGCGGCCGTGGACGCGGAGGACACCTCGCTTCTGCTCGGCACCACCGTCGATCCCGCCCTGTTCGCAGGCGGCAGCCTGCGCTGGCTGGAGGGTCCTTATGCCGGCATGACGATGAAGATCGCCGGGTGGACGGGTGACCGCCTGATGCTCGGCGATCCGCTCGACCGGCAACCACCCCCCGGCACACGGGCGTTCCTGCGCGAAGGCTGCGATCATACCCTCGGCACGTGCGGAACCCGGTTCGGCAACGCCGCAAACTTCCGCGGCGAGCCCTTCCTGCCCGGCAACGACCTGCTCACCCGCTACCCCGCGCCCGCCGCATGACCGGGGACGAGATCGCTGCCGCAGCTCGGGCCCTCGTCGGCGTGCCGTTCCGGCTCCATGGCCGCGACCGACGCATCGGGCTCGATTGCCTCGGCGTCGTCGCACTCGCCCACGGAGGCGCGATGGAGGTGCCTGCCACGTATCGGCTGCGCGCACTGGAAGGCGGGGAACGGGACTCGCTCGTCGCCGCCGCCGCAAGGTCCATGGGACTTGCGCCTGCCGATGGGCCTGCAGTGCCGGGAGACGTGCTCATGCTGCGGCCCGGGGCATGTCAGCTCCATTTCGCCGTGGCCGTGGACCGGCGCCGGATCGTCCACGCCCATGCGGGACTGGGCCGCGTCGTGCTCGGCCCGATTCCCGAAGACTGGCCGCTTGCCGGGCTCTGGCGCCAGGCTTGCGATCCCATCACCTAGAAGGACATGACATGGCAACGCTCGTTCTCAATGCCGTCGGCACCGCGATCGGCGGGCCGGTAGGCGGCGCGATCGGCTCGATGGTCGGCAGCCAGTTCGACGCCGCGATCTTCGGTTCCCCGCACCGGCAAGGCCCTCGCCTGAAGGAGCTGGAGGTCACCAGCTCCAGCTATGGCCAGCCCCTGCCTCGCCATTTCGGCCGCATGCGCGTGGCCGGGCAGGTGATCTGGGCGACCGACCTCGTCGAAAACAACGAAACGCTGGGCGGCGGCAAGGGCGCCGCCTCGATCACGACATACAGCTACACCGCCAGCTTCGCCGTGGCACTTTCCAGTCGGCCCATCGCAGCCCTCGGCCGGATCTGGGCCGACGGCCGCCTGCTGCGCGGCACAGAAGGGGACCTCAAGGCCGCCGGCACCTTGCGCCTCCACCTGGGGCACGGGGACCAGCCCTGCGACCCGCTGATCCTTTCTGCCGAGGGCGAGGCGCGCTGCCCTGCCCACCGCGACCTCGCCTATGTCGTCTTCGAGGATCTCGACCTTTCCGAATTCTACAACCGCATCCCCGCCCTGACGTTCGAAGTCCTGGCCGATGAGGACTTCGATCTGGCCGATGTCCTGGGCGATCTGGTCGCGGATGCGGACGCGGCGGTCCCTCTGGAAGGCTTTCGCGGCCTGACCTGCGACGGCCCGCTGGACGGCGTGCTGCAGATCATCGACCAGGTCCTGCCGCTCGATGTCGACGCCGGACCGGACACGCTTGTCGTGTCCCGCAGACGCAGCCAGGACCGCCCGATCGCTTTGCCCGAAGCAGCGGTTTCGGCCGGCGACGACGACTTCGGCGGTGCGGCCGGTTTCAGCCGGCGCCGCCTTGCCGCCGAAGCCCAGCCCATCTCCCTGCTGCGCTACTTCGACAGCGAGCGTGATTATCTTCCCGGCGTGCAGCATGCCCAGGGTCCTGGGGGCAACAGCAGCACCGGGGCGCCGCGCGCGATCGAACTGCCCGCCACGCTTTCCGCGGACACGGCCCGGACCTTGATCGAGCAGGTGCGGCAGCGGATCGACTGGTCCCGCGAGCGTATTTCCTGGCGAACGAGCGAACTCGATCCCGAAGTGGCGCCCGGCGCCCTGGTCACGTTCCCGGGCATCGCGGGGCGATGGCGCGTGCTCGAATGGGAATGGCGCGACACGGGTGTCGAACTCTCGGCCGAGCGGCTGGCGCCGGTCCGGGCCAACGATCCGGAGCAGTCGGCCGCCGATCCGGGGCGGCTCAATGCTCCGCAGGACCTGCCGGCCATGCCCACTGTCCTGGCCGCCTTCGAACTGCCCTGCGATCCGGCAACGGCAGGTACGGGCCAGGCGCGTCTCTTCGCCGCGCTTTCCTCGGCCGGCAGCAACTGGAGCGGCGCAGCCCTGTTCGCCGACCGCGGCGACGGCGCGCTTCACCCGCTGGGACCGAGCGGGCGCAAGCGGGCGACGATGGGCAAGGCCACAGACGCGCTGCCGCCGATGAGTCCGCTCCTGTTCGATCGCCGCTCGCGCCTGGAGGTCACTCTGGTGGATGCCGCGATGCAGCTTGTTGCCGCCACGACCCGCCAGCTCGCAGAAGGGGCCAACCTCGCATTCCTCGGCGAGGAAATGATCCAGTTCGCCCGGGCCACGTCGCTCGGCAATGGCCGGTGGCGCCTGGAGGGCCTCCTGCGCGGGCGCGGCGGCACCGAGGGGGCGGTGTCAGGCCATGTCGCCGGCGAGAGTTTCGTGCTGCTGGACGGCAGCGCCGTCGCGCTCGATCCCGCGCTGGTCGGCACGGCGATGAACCGGAGGGTCGTTGCGCTGGGGCGCGGCGATGCGGGACCTGTCACGGCTCCGCTACAGGCAAGCGGTCTGACCCTGCGCCCCCTGGCGCCCGTCCATCCCCGCGCGGCAATGCTGCAGGACGGCATACTGCGCCTGGAATGGACCCGGCGCGCGCGAGGGAACTGGGTGTGGCAGGACGGCATCGACGTGCCGCTCATGGAACACGCGGAAACCTACCTGGTCACCATCGGGCCCCTCGCAGCACCGTTGGCGAGCTGGACCGTACCCTCGTCCCGCCTCGACATTCCGCCCGGCACGCTTGCCCAGTTCGCGGCGCTTGCCCCCGGTGAGATCCTGAGGGTGCGCCAGCAGGGGACTTATGCCCTGTCCGATCCGCTCCCTCTCTTCCGCCTGCCCTGAACACTGCCCCACCAGAGTACGAGGACTCATTAGATGAGCGATTCCATTACCTTCGAAAGCACCACCCCGCGATTCGCCCTGCCGCTTCTCCAGGTGGGCCAGGCGCAGAAGGAAGCGTTCGTCAACGAAGCGCTGTCGCGCTGCGACATGATGCTGCACGGCACCGTGTCGGGCGAGCGTGCCGATCCGCCCGGCGATCCCGCCGCGGGCGAGACCTGGCTGGTTGCGGAGGGCGCAACGGGCGAGTGGTCCGGCAAGCAGGGCTGTCTGGCCGGCTTTCACGGCGGCAACTGGCTCTTCGCGCAACCCCGCGAGGGGCTCAGGATTTACGACTTATCCACCCGCCAGGAACGCCTCTTCGACATTTTTTGGAGAAAAGCTTCCCTTCCCGTGGAACCACTTGGCGGAATGACAGTTGATGTTCAGGCTCGGGCGGCGATCGCTGAAGTGATTGTCGTTCTGCAAGCCTTGGGTATCGTTCCTTCAGCATAATGAGTGGCATTGAACAGGGGTAATACGGTGCAGTCGATTTCCAATAAAGGGGTCACACGCTTCACCAACCCCCCGAAAACGCGACATTTCTGCAACAGTCGCGTTCAATGTGCGCTTGCACACGTAAAGCTGAGGGGGTAGACACTCGAGGCACTCGGTGGCTCCAAATCTCTTAGTAGGGGAAACATATGAGGAAACTCGTCCTTGGCCTGGCGCTGGCTTCTACAGCTATCGCCACGCCCGCGCTTGCGCGCGACAACTCGTGGTATCTTGAACTCGACGCCGGCGCGATGATCGTCGAAGACGCCGATCTCGACGTGAACGGCGTGAACAACGTCGCGACCGCCGAATTCGGCACCGGCTTCGACGGTGGCGTTGCTCTCGGTTACGACTTCGGTCCCTTCCGTCTGGAAACCGAAGCCAGCTACCGCCAGGCTTCGTTCATGGGCAGCAATGGCCCGGATGCCAGCAACCTGACCTTCATGGTCAATGGTCTGCTCGACTTCGGTCCCGATGATGGCCTTCAGGGCTACGTCGGTGGTGGCGCCGGCGTTGGCCGCGTTCACTACGACATCTTCGACGATTCGGACACGGGCTTCGCCTGGCAGGCAATCGCGGGTATCCGCGCGCCGATCAGCAGCCACGTGGACGTCGGCCTGAAGTACCGCTTCAGCAACGTCAACAACCTCGACTTCGTCGATGTTGCCGGCAACGAGATCAGCACCCGCTGGCGCTCGCACTCGCTGATGGCGACCCTGGGCTACAACTTCGGCGAACCGGCAGCTCCGCCGCCGCCGCCGCCGCCGCCCCCGCCGCCCCCGCCGCCGCCGCCGCCGCCGCCGCCGCCGCCGGTTGTGGAATGCAACAAGGGTCCGTACATCGTGTTCTTCGACTGGGATAAGTCGGACATCACGCCGGAAGCCGCCACCATCCTCGACAGCGCCGTCAGTGCCTATGGCAACTGCAACAGCGTTCCGATCATGCTGGCCGGTTACACCGACCGTTCGGGTAGCCCGAAGTACAACATGGGTCTGTCGGCACGCCGTAACGACTCGGTTCGTGCATACCTGACCAGCCACGGCATTCCGGACGGCTCGATCTCGAGCCAGGCCTTCGGTGAAGCCAACCCGCGCGTTCCGACTGCTGACGGCGTGCGCGAGCTGCAGAACCGTCGCGTCGAAATCACTTACGGTCCGGGTTCGGGCATGTAAGCGAACCGGCAACGGTTACAGATTGGGGGGTCGGAGCAATCCGGCCCCCTTTTCTTTTGCCTGCTTCAGACGGTGGTCCGGATGAAGCCCTCTGTTGAGGGCACAAAAAAACGCCCCGCTTGCGCGGGGCGTTCGTGTGTTCCGGACAGAGAGTGGTCAGACCGCGTAAGGCGTCGGATCGATGAGCCCGGCATCGGCGAAACCGGCCTTGCGCAAACGGCAGCTGTCACACGCACCGCAGGCCAGGTCACCCGGCTGCGGATCGTAGCAGGACCAGCTCATTCCGGCATCCATGCCCAGCCGCGCCGCCTCGCGCGCGATGTCCGCCTTGCCCATGTACTGCAGCGGTGCGTGAATGCGGAAGTTCGTGCCCTGATCGCCTTCCTTGGTAGCCAGCTTCGCGATGTCCTCGAACGCGGCGATGAACTCGGGCCGGCAATCGGGATAACCCGAGTAATCCAGCGCGTTCACCCCGATGAAGATATCCGAGGCGCCGATCGCTTCCGCCCATGCCAGGGTCAATGAAAGGAACACCAGGTTGCGCGCCGGAACGTAAGTCACCGGCACGTCGGTGCCCACGCCGTCCTTGGGAACATCGATATCGTCCGTCAGCGCGGAGCCGCCGAACTGCCGCAAATCGAGCGGAAGGATGACATGGCGCTCTGCCCCGACGAACGCGGCAATCGTCCGCGCGGAGTCGATCTCGCAGCGGTGGCGCTGGTTGTAGTCGATGGTCAGCGCGTTCACGGCGAAACCCGCTTCGCGGGCTATGCCGGCCGCCACCATGGAGTCGAGACCGCCGGAAAGAAGCACGACCGCCTTCCGGCCTTCGGTATTTTGAGAAAGCTGCATGGCCCTGCGCTAGGCTTTCGCCGGAGCGATGACAACCGTGTGCTTACCCTAGTTGCGGCAGGCACCCAGCCGGCGACCTTCACCCGCATAAGCGAAGGGCAGGCCATTGACGATGCCCTGGGTGTCGATCTGCACCAGGGCATCGGTCTCGCGGCGAATGCGCGTGCGGCCGTAACCCTGGCCCGCACAGGTATATTGCACCACGACTTCGGCAGGCGAATCTTCGACGACCACGGAATTGCAGGCCAGCCCGGCATGGCGGAGCTGGATCAACTGACGCCCGCTGCGAACGCAGACATCGTTGACGGAGCCGCCCTGCCCCCGCTCGCGCAGCTCCCAGGAGCCCGACTCCAGCTGGTCCAGCATGTCCAGAGACCGCTTCTGTCCCATCACCCCCGACCCGGCGCCAAGCGCCGCGCCGACAGTCAGGACGATAAGGGCCGTCCGCATCCGCAGTTGTAAAACAGGGGAGCCCTTGCGGGCCGAACGGGAGGTATTTCGTGCCTGGGGCTTGGTCATGGGCCCCATATCGTCATTCCCCGCCGACAAGACAAGCCGGTCGGCGGGATGAAAATTACTACACGGGGACGTGCAAGATCTTGGAACAGAAAGCACAATCCACGGGAACCATACCCGTTTCGTCTCGCATGTCGGCCTTTTCGCTTTCGGGGAAGCGTTCGAGGATGTTCCGATAGTATTCCACCGAACAGCGGCAGCCGCGCTCCAGCGGCTCCAGCGGCTCGACCCGGACTTCGTCTTCCTCGTGGAAAAGCCGCCAGACGAGCTGCTCCAGATTCAGCACCGGATCCACCAGTTCGGCCGGCTGGACGCTCTGGGTCATGATCGAGACATGCTCCCAATCCGGATGCGTCTCCTTGGCATGGAGCCGCTCCTTGCCTTCCTCGCCGTCCGGCAGGTGCTGCACCAGCAGTCCGCCGGCCACGCAGCGCAGTTCATTGGAGCGAACCGAAACGCGGATGACGGTAGGCAACTGTTCGGACTGCGCGAAATAGTTCTCGCAGGCTTCCGCCAGCGAGGCGCCTTCCAGCGGCACCACGCCCTGATAGCGCTGGTTCGAGGCTTCCAGATCGAAAGTGATCGCCAAGTAACCGGCGCCGAAGATCGCCTCCAGCGAGCAATCTGCCTCAAGCCGCTCAACCAGGTCCGGATCGTGGCGCAAGTAGCCACGCAGTTCCCCGTTACGATAATCGCAGACGAGCAGATCCACCGCGCCGCCCTCGGCCTGGGCCTGGAAGGTCAGCTGCGCGCCCTCCTCCTTGAGCAGAGAGCCCATCAACGCGGTCAGCACCAGCGCCTCGGCCAGGACGTGCTTGACGACCTTGGGATAGCTATGCGCGGAAAGCACCGTTTCCAGCACCGGCCCCAGCCGCACGACACGCCCGCGCGCATGGCGCGCGGGAACCGTGAAGGCCAGGACGCGATCGAACCCGGTGTCGTCGCTGCGCAGCGTATCGTCGATCACAGCTTGCCCAGCGCCCAGAGCAAGACGGATTTCTGGGCGTGGATGCGGTTTTCGGCCTCGTCCCAGGCACCGGACTGCGGTCCGTCGATCACGTCGTCCGTCACTTCCTCTCCGCGGTGCGCGGGCAGGCAGTGCAGGAACATGGCATTGTCGGCCGCAGCGCCCATGAGCGCCGGGTTGACCTGGTAGGGCTGCATCGCCGCGACATGCACCTCGCCGCCGGCCTGGCCCATCGAGACCCAGGTATCGGTGACGACCAGTTGCGCGCCGCGAACGGCCTCGACCGGATCCTGCGTGAAGATCACTTCGCCGCCCGCCGCGCGGGCACGCTCGACGAAACCGGCATCGGGCTCATAGCCTGCCGGACCGCCGATACGGATGGTGAACTTCATCAGCCCTGCCGCCTCGATCAGCGAGTTGGCCACGTTGTTGCCATCGCCCAGCCAGGCAAGCTGAAGCCCGGGCAGCGAGAAGCCGCGCTCGACGATGGTCAGCAGATCGGCCACGATCTGGCAGGGGTGCGAAAGGTCGGTCAGCCCGTTGATGACCGGCACGTCGGCATGGCGCGCCAGTTCCTCGATCTTGGCGTGATCGTCGGTGCGGATCATGATCGCGTCGACCATGCGGCTGAGCACGCGGGCGGTATCCGCCACCGTTTCGCCGCGGCCGAGCTGCGTCGAACCCGATTCGAGGATCAACGCACTGCCGCCGAGCTGGCGCATGGCCATGTCGAAAGAGACGCGGGTGCGAGTCGAGTTCTTCTCGAAGATCATCGCCAGCACATGACCGTCCAGCGGAGCGTCGGCATCGGGTTTGCCCTTGGGCCAACCCTTGCGTGCCGCCTTGCGGTCTATGGCATCGTTGATCATCGCGGCCAGGACGGGGCCGCCGGCGTCACTCAGGTCGACGAAATCCCGGCTCATCAGGCCACCCCTTCAGGCTGGTAGCTTGCCGCAGCCGCGGAAAGCCGGTCCATGAACTCGTCGATGTGGCTGTCGTCGATCACCAGCGGCGGCAGCACGCGCACGACGTTGTCGCCCGCCGAAACGGTCAGCACCTGATGATTGTCGCGCATGTGGGCCACGAAGGCGCGCGGTTCGCTCTTCAGTTTGATGCCGATGAACAGGCCGCGCCCGTGGACCGATTCGAACAGCTCGGGGTAATTGCCGATGAACTGTTCCAGCCGGGCGCGCAGGCGTTCGCCCTTGGCGCGGACATCGGCGAGGAAGGCCTCGTCCGAAACCACGTCGAGCACCGCGCCGATCGCGGCCATGGCGAAGGGATTGCCGCCATAAGTCGAGCCATGCGCGCCGATTACCATGCCGCGCGCGGCCTTCTCGGTGGCGAGGCAGGCGCCAACGGGGAAGCCGCCGCCGATGCCCTTGGCGGTGGACATGATATCCGGCACCACGCCGAACTGCTCGTAAGCATAGAGCGTGCCGGCGCGGCCGACGCCGCTCTGCACTTCGTCGAGGACGAGCATGAGGTCATGCTCGTCGCAAAGCTGGCGCAGGCCCTGGAGGAATTCGTCGGAGGCGATGCGTACGCCGCCTTCGCCCTGGATCGGCTCGACCAGGAAACCGGCCGTGTTGGGGCCGATCGCAGCCTTGGCCGCTTCCAGGTCATTGAAGTCCAGATACTTGAAACCAGGCAGCAGCGGCAAGAAGCCCTTGTGCATCTTTTCCTGGTTGGAGGCGCTGATCGTCGCCATGGTCCGGCCGTGGAAGGCGTTGTTGAACGTGATCAGCTCGTACTTGTGGTCGTTGCCGACGTGCTGGTGATAAGCGCGCGCAGTCTTGATCGCGCACTCCACCGCTTCCGCGCCGGAATTGGTGAAGAACACGGTATCGGCGAAAGTCAGGTCGATGATGCGCTGGGCAATCGCCTCGCCCTGCGGGCTGCCGTAAAGATTGGAGACGTGCATCAGCGTCTCGGCCTGCTTCTGGATCGCGCCGATCAGGCCGGGATGCGAATGACCCAGCAGATTGACGGCAATGCCGCTGGCGAAATCGAGGAATCGGCGACCGTCTTCACTGATGAGGTGGCAGTGTTCGCCGCGAACGGGCCGAACGCCGCACCGGGGGTACACGGGCATCAGCGGAGTGATCGACATGACGGAATTCCTCGATAACGAAACAGTGAAGTGAAAACGGGAATCGCAAACGACAAATGGCGGCCCTATCCGGACCGCCATTTGCGCGCTTTTAGGTGTTTGCAGGCTCCCGGTCAAACACCGGAAGCGTTGCAGGCTGATCAGCCCTGGAGCGGCGCCAGGTTGACCGCCGAGTACTTGCCTCGTCGATCGACCTCGATGTCGAACTCCACGCGATCGCCTTCGTTCAGAGCGCCAAGGCCCGAACGCTCGACAGCGCTGATGTGAACGAATGCGTCCGGCTGGCCGTCATCACGGGTGATGAAGCCGAAGCCCTTCATGGAATTGAAGAACTTCACGGTGCCGGTGGCCTTTTCGCCGGTCAGCTGACGCTGCGGCGCAGGCTCGCGCTTTTCGACAGGGATCACCTCGCCGACGACGACGAGTTCGCTGGCCGAAATCTTGCCGCCGCGATCGACGAGCTGGAATTCGAGCTGCTGGCCTTCAGCCAGGCCTTCGAGGCCGGCACGTTCCACTGCGCTGATGTGCACGAAGACGTCTTCGCCGCCTTCATCGCGCTGAATGAAACCGAAGCCCTTGGCGCCGTTGAAGAACTTTACGACGCCCTTGCCCTGGCCGACGACCTGGGCAGGCATTCCGCCGCCACCGCCGCCACCGCGGGGTCCGCCGAAGCCGCCACCGCCGCCGCCGCGCGGGCCGCCGAAGCCGCCGCGATCACCGCCGCCGCCGCCGAAGCGGTCACCGCCGCCGAAACCACCGCGGTCACCACCGCCACCGCCGAAGCGATCGCCGCCGCCACCGAAACGGTCACCGCCACCGAAACGATCCTGGCCGGCGAAGAACGGATCGAACTCGTTCTCACCAAAACCACCATCGCGCTTGTCGCGTCCCCTTCCGCGACGACCTCTGTCAAAACCCATGTCTACGAACGTACCTTCGCTGCGCCCCAAAAAGCATAAACCCGGTCACGTGGACGAACCGCGCCGGGCGGCAAGCAAGACAGCCGGGACAAGCCGGATCCTACCTGCGATCTCCAGTCATACACGAGGTTCTGCCACATGGCGAACACAATTACGGTCCAGAATCCCGTCCAATCGACGAAATAACGCATTTTCACGACGTTCCGGCTTGCTTTTAGCGGGAACAGGGCGCTTGACGTGGACGAATTTCAGGCCGAACCGGGGCGCAAACAGCCCGTTTCATACCGGAGACTCGCTTTCATGTTCCGCCAGATCACCGACTCCGTCTTCGCCAGCCCGCAAATCGGCACCGAAGCCATCGCCGAAGCGAAGGAAATGGGAATCGTGCGGATCGTCAACAACCGCCCCGAAGGCGAGAGCGACGATCAGACGCCGGGCGATGCGATCGAGGCGGAAGCGCGCGCCGCGGGGATCGACTATGTGGCCATTCCCGTGGGCCATGGCGGTTTCAGCCAGGCCCAGGTCGATGCCATGGCCAAGGCCCTGGATACTGCCGATGGTCCGGTTCTGGCCTATTGCCGTTCGGGTACGCGATCGACCCTGCTCTGGGCGCTGGCCCGTGCCAAGGCGGGGGATAACCCTTCCGTGATCGCATCGAAGGCCGCCGCAGCGGGCTACGACGTCTCGCCGATCCGCCAGCTTATCGATATGTTCGCCGCCGGCAATTGAGCCTGCCGGCTGCACGGCGCTTCGGGGCTTTCGCGCGCTAGAGCGCGATTTCGCCCTGTTCGCCGGTGCGGACGCGCAGCACATCGGCCAGGTCGAAGACGAAGATCTTCCCGTCGCCGATTTCCTCGGTGCTGGCCGTGTTGCGGATGATCTCTATCACCGTGCCGGCAAAAGCATCCGAAACGGCGATTTCCAGCTTCAGCTTGGGCACCATGCTCGAGGCGTATTCCGCGCCGCGATAGATCTCGCTCTGCCCCTTCTGCCGGCCGAAGCCGCTGACTTCCGAGACTGTCAGGCCCGAAATTCCGGCGGCGGACAGCGCCTCCCTGACTTCGGCGAACTTGAACGGCTTGATGATCGCGATGATGTACTTCACGCCCGTTCTCCTGGCCGGTTCAAGCCCCGAAAGGCCGGTTCAAGTACCCGAGGGCTCCTGCGCGGAAGCTGCAGGGCGAGCATCCCACATCCGGGCGCGACCACAAAGCGATTTGGCACGAAAAATGGGCCGGAGCGGCTGGCTCCGGCCCTTGAGTTTGTGTTCGCAGGAGGAACATCTGTAGGCGGCGACGGGTGAGAGGAGAGGAGGAAGTACCCGCCGCCGCCAAACTTGAAGCTTAGTTGTAGGCGCGCTCGCCGTGCTCGCCGATGTCGAGACCTTCCAGTTCGACTTCGGGAGCGACGCGCAGGCCGGTGACTGCCTTGGCGACATAGATCGCGACGACGGTGCCGATCGTGGAGATCACGATCGTGGCGAGAACCGCTTCGAACTGGATCACGAGCTGCGAGCCGATCGAGAAGTCCGCCTTGCCCGGGCCGCCGAGCGCCGGCGAACAGACGATGCCGGTGCCGATGGCGCCGACGATGCCGCCGATGCCGTGGACGCCGAAGGCATCCAGCGCGTCGTCATAGCCGAGCATGGGCTTGAGCTTGCTGACGGCGAAGAAGCAGATGATCGAAGCGACCGCGCCGAGAACGATGGCGCCGAAGGGACCCGAGTTGCCAGCTGCCGGGGTGACGGCGACGAGGCCCGCAACGACGCCCGAGCAGAAGCCCAGGGCCGAACCCTTGTGACCGGCCAGACGCTCGGCGAGCATCCAGAACAGGCCGGCAGAGGCGGTGGCGACGAAAGTGTTGATCATAGCAAGGCTGGCGGCGCCGTTGGCCGAGAGAGCCGAGCCGGCGTTGAAGCCGAACCAGCCCACCCACAGCAGGCCGGTGCCGACGAAAGTCAGCGTGAGCGAGTGCGGCGGCATCGGTTCGTTGGGATAGCCCTTGCGCTTGCCCAGGATCAGCGCGGCCACCAGTGCCGAAACGCCGGCATTGATGTGGACCACGGTGCCGCCGGCGTAGTCGAGCGCGCCGAGACCGAAGAAGTAGCCGGTCGGTGCCCAGACCATGTGCGCGATCGGGAAGTAGACGATCGTCAGCCAGATGGCCGCGAAGACCATGACTGCCGAGAACTTGACGCGTTCGACCGTCGAGCCCAGGACCAGCGCGATGGTAATCGCCGCGAAAGTCATCTGGAAGCAGACGAAGACGTATTCGGGAATGGTGCCCGAAACCGAATCGGGGGTGATGCCCTTGAGGAAGGCCTTGCCGAAGCCGGCGACGAAGGCGTTGCCGCCATCACCGAAGGCCATGGTGTAGCCGTACATGACCCAGATCAGCATGGCGAAGCTGGCCGCTGCGCCGATCTGCGTCATGGTCGAGAGCATGTTCTTCGAGCGGGTCAGGCCGCCGTAGAACAGGGCGAGGCCGGGCAGGATCATCAGGAAGACGAGCAACGTCGACGTCAGCATCCAGGCGGTATCGCCCTTGTCGATGGTCGGCGTGGCTGCGGCGTCCTGCGCCCAGGCAGGCATGGCGGCGAACAACGACGCACCCAGTGCGCCGGCGCCGCAAAGAATCTTGCGGTTCATCGTGGTTTCCCTCCTGTCGAAAGCGCCGGTCAAAGCGCGGTATCCCCGGACTCGCCGGTGCGGATGCGCACGGCTGCAGCCAGATCGAGGACGAAGATCTTGCCGTCGCCGATGGCTTCGGTGCTGGCGACCTGCTGGATCGTTTCCACGATCTTCGGCGCCAGATCGTCCGGCGCGGCCACTTCGATCTTCACTTTCGGGAGCATGTTGGTCGAATACTCGGCCCCACGATAGATTTCGGTCTGACCCTTCTGGCGCCCGAAGCCCTTCACTTCGGACACGGTCATTCCGGCGACACCGATTGCGCCCAACGCTTCCCGAACTTCGTCGAGCTTGAAGGGTTTGATGATGGCTATGATGAACTTCATGCCTATCCCCTGTTTGTTACCGGCCCCGCGCCGGCTGAAAACAGGATATGCAAAGGGCGTGCCAATTCTTCGATTGGCTCAATTCAGCCTGAATTTAATCAGCCGAACGCGAGTGCAGCATGATGCGTCGCTCGATTCGTGAGCACTTGCCTATTTTTTAGGCAACTCCAGCGAGGCGAACACGGGCAGATGATCGGATCCTATCGCCGAGAGCGCGCTGTGGTGCACATTTGTTCCCAGGACAGACCACTGCTCGGACACAATGATGCGGTCCAGCCTGGCCATCGGCCTGCGGGAGGGGAAACTGCGGCCCGGCACCAGAACATGCCAGGGCGCGTGAAACTCCCGGAAACAACCGCCATTGGCCGACCATTCGTTGAGATCGCCCATCATCACGGTGGGCACCGCGCTATCGCAGCGGGCGCAATGGTCGAGGACGCTTCGCACCTGCAACCGGCGGCGCAGGCCGGAAAGGTCGAGATGCATGCCCACGACCCGGAAACGATGCCCCTCCAGCGAGAGATCGGCCCGGATCGCCCCGCGCGGCTCCAGCACCGGGAGCGGGACGGGCTCCGCCGCGAGCAGTTCGATCCCCTTGCGGACCAGGATGGCATTGCCGTGCCAGCCCAGGCTGTCCGGCTTCATCGACAGCGGCACCGGCACATAATCGGTGGTGGTATGGATCGCATCGAGGGGAAGCGCGCTCATCCGGCGGCCGAAACGGCGGTCCACTTCCTGCAGGGCCACAACGTCCGCATCGATCTCGCGCAGGACGGTCAGGATGCGCTCAGGGTCTCGCCGCCGGTCGAGACCGACGGCCTTGTGAATGTTGTAGCTGGCGAACTTGATCTGCAACGAACGACTTTCCGGCCAAGGGGATAGCGTAGCAATCCGCCGGAATAGCATGAGGTTCCCGGTTCGTCGTCCCGGACCTGATCCGGGACGACGAGATCCTCAACGCTCCTTGGTGGCGCTGAAGGTCAGGTCCGGGTTGCGTTCCTGCTGGTAGCTGACGTCCCAGGCCGAGCGCGCCATGAACACGGGGTCGCCGTCGCGGTCCTTGGCGAGGTTCATCTTGTTGAACTCGGCGAAGTCGCGCAGCGTCTTGTCGTCGCCCTTGATCCAGCGGGCGGTGTCGAAGGGCGAGCCTTCCAGCACGGCCTCGACCTTGTACTCGGCTTCGAGGCGGCTGATCAGCACGTCGAGCTGGAGCTGGCCGACCACGCCGACGATCCATTGCGAACCGATCTCCGGGTAGAACACCTGGATCACGCCCTCTTCCGAAAGGTCGTCCAGCGCCTTGCGGAGCTGCTTGGTCTTGGTCGGGTCCTTCAGGGCGACGCGGCGCAGGATTTCCGGCGCGAAGTTGGGCAGGCCGGTGAAGCGGACCTGGTTCTTCTCGGACAGGGTGTCGCCCACGCGCAAGGTGCCGTGGTTGGGAATGCCGATGATGTCGCCCGGCTCGGCATTGTCGGCGATCTCGCGGTCCTGCGCAAAGAACAGGATCGGGGAGTGAACCGCGATCGGCTTGCCGAGGCCCGACGGGGTCAGCTTCATCCCGCGCTTGAAGGTGCCCGAGACCAGCCGCATGAAGGCGATGCGGTCGCGGTGCATGGGGTCCATATTGGCCTGGACCTTGAAGATGAAGCCGGTGACTTCCTTGTTCTCCGGCTCGATCGTGCCCTCGTTCGAAGGCTGCGGGCGCGGCGGCGGAGCGAACTTCTCGATCGCGTCGATCAGTTCGGTGACGCCGAAGTTCTTGAGCGCCGAGCCGAAGTACACCGGGGTGAGGTCGCCGCCGCGATAGGCGTCGACGTCGAATTCGGGATAGCCGGCCTGGGCCAGTTCCAGTTCCTCGGCCACGGCTTCGGGCAGGGTCACGTTCTCGTCGACTTTGCCGAGGAATTCCTTGCTCGGCCCTTCCGGACGGCTGACCTTGCCCGTGGCGATGTCGAGAATGCCTTCGAACAGCCCGCCCATGCCCACCGGCCAGGACATCGGGCAGACGTCCAGCGCCAGCATGTCGGCCACTTCGTCCATCAGGTCGAAGCAGGCGCGGCCTTCGCGGTCGACCTTGTTGATGAACGTGATGATCGGCACCGAGCGCAGGCGGCAGACCTCGAAGAGCTTGCGGGTCTGCGGCTCGATGCCCTTGGCCGCGTCGATCACCATGATCGCCGAATCGACGGCGGTGAGCGTGCGGTACGTGTCTTCCGAGAAGTCTTCGTGGCCCGGCGTGTCGAGCAGGTTGAAGGTGATCCCGTCCCGCTCGAAGGTCATGACCGAGCTGGTCACGGAAATGCCGCGCTGCTGTTCGATCTTCATCCAGTCCGACCGCGCGCGGCGCGCGGCGCCGCGTGCCTTGACCTGCCCCGCCAGATGGATCGCGCCGCCTTGCAGCAGCAGCTTCTCGGTCAGGGTGGTCTTACCGGCGTCAGGATGCGAGATGATCGCGAAGGTGCGCCGGGACTGGTGGGGGACATTGCTCATCGGCGCGCTATTAGTGGGCGCGGGGCAAGATGGAAAGGGCGGAAAGGGGACACGGCCCACCGCCGCTACCCAGCCCACCTTCGTCATTGCGAGCGGAGCGAAGCAATCCAGGGCAGTTCCGCGCCGCTCTGGATTGCCGCGTCGGCTTCGCCTCCTCGCAATGACGAAGGTTGGGGAGGCGGGAAGGCGGGAAGCCGCGCTCAGCCTGCCGCGCGACCCGGAAACCCGAGGTTGCGACGACCTGCCAGGCGAACCCTCTCTAGCCTGCCCTCCACTTTCGTCATTGCGAGCAGAGCGAAGCAATCCAGGGGCCGTCTTGCGCCGCTCTGGATTGCTTCGTCGACTCCGTCTCCTCGTGGATGACGAAGGTTGGGGCGCGGGAGAGAAGCCGCGCTCAGCCCTCCCGCGCGACCTGGAAGCCCGCGAAAGACTGGCTGACCGGCATCAGTTCCAGCGTGTTGATATTGAGGTGCGCCGGCAAGGTCGCCACCCAGAGCACGGTTCCGGCGATGTCCTTGGCCGTCATCGGATTGGCGCCGCCATAAAGGTTGTCGGAGGCCTGCTGGTTGCCGCCCGTGCGCACGAGGGTGAACTCGGTCTCCACCATGCCCGGCTCGATCGAGGTGACGCGCACGCCCGTACCCGCGAGGTCGGAGCGCAGGCCGAGCGAGAACTGGTGCACGAACGCCTTGGTGCCGCCGTAGACGTTGCCGCCGGTGTAGGGATAAGTCGCCGCCACCGAGGACAAGTTGACGATCGCGCCCTTGCGCTCGACCAGCGCGGGCAGGAGCTTGTGCGTGAGCGAGACCAGCGCCGTGACATTGGTGTCGATCATCGTCTTCCAGCTTTCCAGCGAGGCGCTCTGGGCCGGCTCGGTGCCGAGGGCGAGACCGGCATTGTTCACCAGGCAATCGATGCCTGCGAATTCGGCCGGGAGCGCGGCAAGGGCAGCGTCGCGCGCGGCTTCGTCGCGCACGTCGAAGACAGCGGCGTGGAACGTGTCCGCGCCCAGTTCGGCCTTCAGCGCGTCCAGGCGCTCCGCCCGGCGGCCGGTGCCGATCACGCGCCAGCCGGCGTCGATGAACGCGCGGGCGCAGGCCTCGCCGATACCGGAAGTGGCGCCGGTTACGAGTGCGGTCTTCATCGGGAAAGGTCTCCTAGTCGGCGGTCAGGACGGTAACGTCCATGCGAAAGCTGCGGTTTGCACCGGGGTCGAGCGAAAGCACGCCGGGCTTGGCGCGGAATTCGCCGGTATAGCCCAAGGGATCGGCGATGCCCTGCCACGGTTCGATGCAGAGATAGTTCGCCCCCGGCTTCTGCCAGATCCCGAGCATCGGCGTGTCCGGGAAAGCAACGGCAAGCTGCCCGCCGCCGGGTGCGCCGAACGTGAGCGCCCGGCTGGCGAGCCGGTCCCAGATCAGCGCGTCGGTCTCGAACTGCGCGGGCTCGGGCGTCAACAGATGTCCCTCGACCGGCGTCGCCACCGGTTCGGGCAGAACGAGGCCGGTCGGCATGTCGATGCGGCGAATCGGCTGGGGTTCCGGCTGCTCGAAGGCGATCGTGTGATCGGCCTTGGCCGCGCCGCCCGGCAGCGGCCAGGCGAAGGCGGGATGATAGCCGAAGCTGAACGGCATGACCTCGCCGCCCGCATTGGTCACCGTGGCCTGGGTGTGGAGGCTCATGCCTTCCAGGCGGAAGTCCAGGTCCAGCGTGAACGCGAAGGGATAGACCTTGCGCGTCTCGTCGCTGTCGCGAAGGCGGAGGCGGACGCGATCGCCCGCAATCTCCACGAGTTCGAACAGCGAATGGCGCGCGAAACCATGCTTGGGCAGTTCGTATTCGCGGTCACCCAGCCGATAGCGATTGCCGTTCAGCGCGCCGACGATGGGGAACAGGATCGGAGCATGGCCGGTCCAGAACGCCGGGTCGGCATCGGTCATGTATTCGAGGCCCGCGTGGTCGGTGAGCGACCAGAGTTCGGCCCCGAACAGCGCGATTCGCGCCGTGAGGTCGCCGGAAGAAATCGTCACGAAGTCCATGTCGGTCACCGGCTATCTCCGAAAGGATTCGTCGCCCCGGACCAAGTCCGGGACGACGTATGGCATCAACCCCTCAAAACCGCGCCCAGCTTGGCGGCGGCGGCGGTCACCTTGTCGCTGATCGCCTTGAGGTCTTCTTCCTTGTAGCTCTTGTCCAGAGGCTGGAGCGTGACTTCGAGCGCCAGCGACTTCTGGCCCTCGGGCACGCCCTGCCCCCGGAAGTCGTCGAACAGGCGGACCGCGACGATGTTCGCCTTGTCCGCGCCCGCGACCATGCGGACGAGATCGCCCGCGGCCAGTTCGACCGGCACGAGGAACGCGAAGTCGCGCGTCACCGCCTGGAGCGCCGGGGGCGCATAGCGGGTGCGGGCGAAAGTGGCGGCGCCCTTCTTGCCGGGGATGGCGTCGAGATAGATCTCGGCCACGGCCACCGGGCCTTCGATGTCGAATTGCTTGGCCACGGTGGGGTGCAGCATGCCGAAGCGCGCCAGCACGTTCTTGGGGCCGAGGCGCAGCGTGGCCGACTGGCCGGGGTGGAACTGCGGGCCATGCCCAGAGTCGTCAACGCCCATGACCTGAAGCTTCTCGACCGGCGCGCCGGCCTCGGCCAGCAGCGCGGTGACTTCGGCCTTGGCGTCATAGGCATCGAACGCCGTGGCCTTGCCGGTGGCCCAGCCGCGCGAGACCTTCTCGCCAGCCAGGACGAAGCCGAGCGCCAGACGCTCGTCGCTCGCACCGCCTGCGCCGCGCAGATAGCGACGGCCGAGTTCGAACAGGCGCAGTGACGAAGCACCGCGATCGAGGTTGCGCTTGGCCGCCATCAGCAGGCCCGGCAGCAGCGAAGGCCGCATGACCTTCATGTCCTCGCTGATCGGGTTGGCCAGCGACCACAGGTCATTGCCGTCCGCGAAAGCATCGGCCTCGGCGCTAGGCAGGAACGACCAGGTGACCGCCTCGTGCAGCCCCCGCGCGGCAGCGGCGCGGCGAACGCGGCGCTCCAGCGCCTGGGTCGGCGTGGCGGTCGGGCGGGCAACGCCATCGGCGCGCGGCAGGGCGACGCTGGTCACCTTGTCGAGCCCGTTGATGCGGACCACTTCCTCGACGATGTCGGGCGCGCCGTCCACGTCCGGACGCCAGCCGGGAACGGTGATGGCCCATGACTTGTCGAAGTTTGCCTGCTCGGCGACGACCGAAAAGCCCAGGCTCTCCAGGATGCGCTGCTGTTCGCCGGGCTCGATCGTCACGCCGCCCAGCTTCTCGGTCAGCGCCGGATCGAAGTGGACGATCTTCGGCGTCGCCGGAGCCGCGCCGCTGCGCACCGCCTGCGAGGCTTCACCGCCGCAGAGCGTCTGGATCAGCTTGGTCAGGTGGTCGAGGCCGGTGTCGAGGAAGTTCGGATCGATCCCGCGCTCGAACCGGCTGCGCGCGTCCGAGGTGAGGTTGAGCTTGCGGCCGGTCCTGGCGATGCGCTCGGGATCGAAGTAGGCGATTTCGAGCAGGACGTCGGTGGTTTCCTCCCCGCAGCCCGAATGCTCGCCGCCCATGATGCCGGCAATGTCGTGCACGCCCGAATCGTCGGCGATCACGGTCATCTCGGCATCGAGCGTGTAGGTCTTCTCGTTCAGCGCGACGACCGTCTCGCCGTCCGTCGCACGGCGCGCGACGACCGTGCCGTTCAGCTTGGCCAAGTCATAGGCATGCGCCGGGCGGCCATAGGCCAGCATCAGGTAGTTGGTGGCATCGACCAGCGCCGAGATCGGACGCTGGCCTGCCGCCTTGAGGCGATCCTGCAACCACTGCGGCGACGGGCCGTTCTTCACGCCCTTGATGACGCGGCCGTAGAACGCCGGGCAACCCTCTGCATCGTCGGTGCGCACTTCCACCGGGCAAGGGAAGCTGCCGGGGATGTCCAGTGCCTCGATCGGCTTCAGCGTGCCGATGCCGACGGCGGCCAGATCGCGCGCAATGCCGTAGACGCCCATGCAGTCCGGACGGTTCGGGGTGATCGCCACCTCGATCACCGGATCGGCGCCGTGGTAGTCCGCGAAAGGCGTGCCGACCGGCGCGTCCTCGGGCAGTTCGATGATGCCCTCGTGATCTTCGCCCAGTTCCAGCTCGCGCGTGGAGCACATCATGCCGTTCGATTCGACGCCGCGCACGGCGGCAACCTTCAGCACCATGCCGTTGGCAGGCACCGTGGCACCGGCAAGGCCAAGCACACCGACAAGGCCCGCACGCGCGTTGGGTGCGCCGCAGACCACCTGGAGCACGCCCTCACCCGTATCGACGGTCAGGACCTGCAGCTTGTCCGCCTGCGGATGCTTGTCCGCCGTCAGCACCTTGGCCACGCGGAAGCCGGCCAGCTTGGCGGCGGGGTCTTCGATGCCTTCGACCTCAAGGCCGATGGCGTTGAGCTTCAGCGCGATATCCTCAAGCGAGGCGTCGGTCTCAAGGTACTGCTTGAGCCAGGAAAGCGAGAACTTCATTTTCTAGATCCTTCCCGCGCTCAGGCCGGAGTGCCAACGCCGCCCGAAAGGGTCGGCACGTCGAGGGCGGAGAAACCGTAGTGGGAGAGCCAGCGCACATCGCCGTCGAAGAAGGCGCGCAGGTCGTCCATGCCGTACTTCAGCATGGCAAGGCGATCGATGCCGATGCCGAAGGCGAAGCCCTGCCATTCGTCGGGATCGAGCCCCGCGAATTCGATGACGCGGCGGTTGACCATGCCCGAGCCGAGCACCTCCATCCAGCCGCCCTCGCCCTTCGACGGATCGCCGCCGATCACGCGCTTGCCGTCGATCAGGGTGAAGCCGATGTCCGCTTCCACCGAGGGTTCGGTAAAGGGGAAGTAGCTGGGGCGCAGGCGCAGGACGATGTCCTCACGCTCGAAGAATGCCTTCAGGAAGGTTTCCAGCGTCCACTTGAGGTGGCCGAGGTGGACGTCCTTGTCGATCACCAGGCCTTCGACCTGGTGGAACATCGGCGTGTGGGTGGCGTCGCTGTCAGAGCGGTAGACGCGGCCCGGCGCGATGATGCGCAGCGGTGCACCCTGCTGGAGCATGGTACGCATCTGCACCGGCGAGGTGTGCGTGCGCAGCAGCATCTCACGGTTCTGGGCGTCGCGGTCCGGGAAGTAGAACGTATCGTGCATCGCGCGGGCCGGGTGGCTTTCCGGCATGTTGAGCGCGGTGAAGTTGTGCCAGTCGTCCTCGATCTCCGGCCCGGTGGCGACCGAGAAGCCGAGGTCGGCGAAGATCTCGGCAATCTCGTCCATCACTTGCGAGATGGGGTGCACGGTGCCGCGCGGCGCTTCGGGTGCGGGCAGCGATAGGTCGATGGTCTCGGTGGCGAGGCGGGCGTTCAGCGCCGCCGTTTCCAGCGCGTCCTTGCGGGCGGCGAGCGCGTCGCTAACGCTTTCACGCAGCGCGTGGATCTTCGGCCCTTCGACCTTGCGCTCTTCGGGATCGAGCTTGCCCAGCGTCTTCAGCAGGCCGGAGATCGAACCCTGCTTGCCCAGAAACTCGACACGCAGCGCCTCCAGCGTATCGAGATCGGATGCTTCCGCAATCCGCGAGAGCGCCTCCTGGCCGGTTGCTGCGTAGTCCACTGGTGGTCTGCCTGACTGTTGCTGATATCTGGAAGCGCGGTCCTTAAGGGGACGGCCGGCAAATCGCAACGGCGGCAATCGCGATGACACTTATCCGGACGGCATGTCGCCGGCCCCGACTAGCGCAAGGCGAGACGGGCGTGGCGCGCCCTTTCGCGCATGAGCGGCCCGGTCACCGGCTTGTCCAGCTTGGCATATTGCCGCGGGGTCATGCCCATGAAGGCCCGGAAATCGCGGACGAACTGGGCCTGGTCGTGATAGGCGGAATCGATCGCGCCGATCCACTTGCGCTTGGGCTCCAGCGTGAACTGCTCGATGCTGCGCAGGAACCGCTGGCGGCGCAGCAGGAGCTTGGGCGGGAAACCGAAAGCGGCGCGGCAGACGCGCTCCACCATGCGCGGATGCGCGCGGACGCGGGCGGCCAGGTCGGTGGCGGAGCGCACTTCCGGATTGGCGAGCGCTTCGCAGATGGCCAGGATGAGGTCTTCGTGGACCACCGGGCGGCGCGGCATGGCGGCGACGAAAGCGGTCAACCGGTCGAGCTGATCGCCCGGGCTATCCTCGGCCGCCAGGGCATCGTGAAGCGGCTTGAAATGGGCGAAGACCGGATCCGCGTCGCCATCGACCAGCACATTGGCATAGCGGTCGGCCGGCACGCCCAGGAACGTCGCCCAGCCGAGCGGGGTCAGGCCGAAGCCCCACTCCCGCGCCGTGGCCATAGAGAAGCGCACTTCCTGCGAGCGCGGGCCGGTGACCGAGAAGCGGCAGCTTTCCAGTCGAGATCCGGCGCGAATCTCGCCATCGCCTGTCGACCCGAAATGGAAGCGCAGACTGGCCCAGTCGGGAAACAGGACGTCATGGAGACGCTCGTTCTCGCCCAGTTCGATTTCACAGTAAAACAGCACCGACAGGTAGCGATCGAGGCCCGCTGGTACGGGACAATACTGTATGACGACCCGCCTAGCTGTCATTCCCTGTCTATTCTTCGTGTCACGCCTTACCCCTGTCCTTTTGGTACGAGGACTTGCAGGGGAGTGCAAACTTTTCGAAGGCGTGGATAATTTACCGCACAAACAATTCGGGGCGCGGATGCCTTAAGCACCCGCGCCCCGAATGTGTTTCGCGTGATCCGCGAAGACCGGCGCCTAGGCCCCGGCTTCGACGGTTCAGGCTGCCGGAATGGCAGCCTTCGCCTGAGCGACCACGGCCGAGAACACCGAACCTTCGTTCATGGCGAGGTCGGCCATCGACTTGCGATCGAGTTCGATGCCGGCGAGCTTAACGCCGTGCATGAACTGCGAGTAGGTCAGGCCTTCGGCGCGGACGGCAGCGTTGATGCGCTGGATCCAGAGAGCGCGGAAGGTGCGCTTCTTGATCTTGCGGTCGCGGTACGCGTACTGGCCGGCCTTTTCGACGGCCTGGCGGGCAACGCGGATCGTGTTCTTACGACGGCCGCGGTAACCCTTGGCCTGTTCCAGAAGACGCTTGTGCTTGGCGCGGGTGGTAACACCCCTCTTGATACGGCTCATAGGTCAGTACTCCTCAGTTGAGCCCGTAGGGCGCCCACTTCTTGATCGTCTTGGCATCGGCGTCGGAAATGACTTCGGTGCCGCGATTCTGGCGGATGTACTTGCCGTTATGGCTCATCAGGCGGTGGCGCTTGCCGGCTACGCCGTGCTTCACCTTGCCGGTGGCGGTGAGCTTGAAGCGCTTCTTCACACCGCTCTTGGTCTTCAGCTTGGGCATTTTCGTCTCCTTTCACAGGGACACGTCCGGTCAGCCATGGCAGCCCTTTTCGCCAGGCGGACGCGCGAATCTCTTTGGTTAAAGACTCAACCGTGTCGATTGAAGGGGGCGCCTTTAGTGAGAGAATCGGCGGAAGGCAAGGGGTGAGCACGTTGCCAGACGCGGTGGTCTGCAAAAACGGCCGCCGGGCGTTCCGGGCGGCGCCAGCGCCAGCCCGGCACGGGCACACACGCGCCCGACCCGGCCTAGTCCCCCGCGTAGATCATCTTGCGGGTCATGCCCCCGTCCACGACGATCTGCTGGCCGGTCACGAAACCGGCGCCTTCTCCCGCCAGCCACTCGACGGTGGCGGCGATGTCCTCCACCACCCCCACGCGTCCCACCGGGTGCTGCGCGCGGTCTTCGGCCGAGTGCCGCGGCTCTTCCCGCCTTGCCGCTTTCTGCCAGGGGCCCGTCTCGATCCAGCCGGGCAGGACCGCATTCACCCGGATCTCCGGCCCCAGTCCCACGGCCATGGCGTGGGTCAGCGCGCAGAGCCCGCCCTTCGAAGCGGCATAGGCATATGTATGAGGCTCCGACTGCAAGGCCCGGGTGGAGGCGATATGCACCACGCTTGCCGGGGCGCCGCAGCGAAGCAGGCCCAGCGCCTCGCGGGTGCAGAGGAAAGCGGAAGTGAGGCTAGCATCGATCCAGCCCTGCCACGCCTCCAGCGTAAGGTCCTCCAGCGGGCCGGCATAGGGATCGGCGATTCCGGCATTGTTCACCAGCAGGTGGGCGGCTTCGGTCCACTTGCCGATCCGGGCGAAGGCGGCGCGGACCGGCTTCTCCTGTCCGACGTCGCACGTCAGCGGCAGGAAACGGTCTCCCGGCAGCAGCGCCGCCAGTTCGCCAAGCGCCTCTTCATCGCGGTCCAGCGCCGCGACCCGCCAGCCGAGGCCCGCGAAGTGCAGGACCAGCCCGCGGCCGATGCCCGCCCCGCCGCCCGTCACGATTGCCGTCCTGTCCGTCATGTCCATCTCCTCGGGGGCCCTCTCAGGCGCCATTGCGCGGAGTGGTAAAGGCCTGGCGCCCCGTCAGTTCCAGCCAGGCGAGATAGTCGCCGGTCAGGATCGGCGGAGAGCCCTTGGGCAAGTCAATGCGCCAGAGATAGATTTCCGCCTGGCGCCGCCGGCCGTTCGCGCCGCGCACCGGCATGGTCCGGCGCCGGTACTCGCGTCCCTCGTAGCGGTCGAGCTTGGCAAGGTCGCCCGGATGGAGTGCCAGTTCGCAAAGCGTTCCCTGCACCCGCGCTCCGGACTTGGCCGGCACGAGCGCGGGAAACCAGCCGTCCCCGCCGCGAATCGCCCGGATCCTCCCCGGAACGCTGGCCGGCTCGGCCGAGACCATCCGCGCCGCGACCCAACGCCCCATGCGGGTTCCGGCGTGGGGCTGGAGCGTTCCATAGACGAACAGCCGGACCTTGCGCATTGCGGGCCTCTGCGCCGGGGTCAGTGGTGGCAGTCCAGCGCTTCCACGACGTCTTCCAGCCGTGCCGGGTCGCCAATGGCCAGGACATGCCCATCCGACTGCGCATGGAGCGGTTCGCCGTTCCAGTCGCACATCGTCCCGCCCGCGCCTTCGACCACGGGGACCAGGGCGGCCCAGTCGTGCAGCTTCAGACCGGCCTCGCAAACGACGTCGAGATGGCCGCTCGCCAGCAATCCGTAGTTGTAGCAGTCGCCCCCCATGACCATCCGCTTATGGTCGGTCTTGGCCGCCAGGGTCATGAAGTGCTCGCCCTGGTGGTCGTCGAAATAGTGGGGGCCGGTGGTTGCCAGCATGGCGTCGGAGAGTTCGCGGCAGGGGCGGGTGCGCACTTCCTTGCCGTTGAACGTGGTGGGGAAGCCGCTCGCGCCGACCCAGCGTTCGCCCAGGATCGGCTGGTCGATCACGCCCAGCACCGGCCAGCCATCGACGAGCAGCGCGATCAGCGTGCCGAAGATCGGGCGGCCGGCGATGAAGGAGACGGTGCCGTCGATCGGATCGAGCACCCAGGTCCGGCCCGAAGTGCCTTCCTCGCTGCCGAACTCCTCGCCGATGATACCGTCGCGCGGGACTTCGGCCTTGAGGATCCGGCGCATCGCTTCCTCGGCGGCGCGGTCCGCGACAGTGACCGGCGAGGCGTCGCCCTTGCGCTCCACCCCGACGCCGGAGCGGAAGTGCGGGCGAATCGCGTCCCCGGCGGCGTCGGCAAGGCGCAGGGCGAGGGCGATGTCGTTGTCGAGTTTCATGCCCCCTGCTCTGCCCGCCACGGCGATGGCAGGTCAAGGGACCATCGGAAAAACCGCCAGATTGGCCGCAATCCGGGCCTGTGGAGAAACTCTATGGGTTTTTCCCACATTGCAGCGCTCCGGACACGCACTTATTCCATGGCTGGGGCCGCAGCGAATGCAGAAGAACGGAAGCAGGGTACATGTACCATAAAGTGCGGCCGGCCATCGACAGTGCGATCGTGCCGGAACAGGGAACGACCAAGGGCGGACAACCGCTCAGCTACAACAGAGCACCCGCCCCGGACCTCGCGCCCTGGATCGGGCGGCTCTATGTCACCAAGGTGGCGGCACCGGCGGACTACACGCTGCAGTGCGGCCTGTTCAACGACACCGCCTTCCTGCGCATCCAATTGGCCGGTCTCTGGGAGGCCGAGACCGCCGGCGGCCGGATAGAGGCAGGCAATGCCGCGATGTTCTGCGGCCCGCAATCGCATCGCATGCCGATCCGCGTCACCGGCAGCTTCATCAGCGTGGGCCTGGCCTTTCGGCCCGGCGCCTGCACCGCGCTGCGCGGACCGCGCGTGGGCGAGCATCTCGACCGTCTGGCCTCCACCGATCTCGTCGGGATCCCCTCCGACAGGATCCTGGCCATGCTCGAACCGGATGCCGAGCCGGAGGAATGGCTCCACGCCCTGGAAGCGATGATGCGCAAGCGGATCGAACATATGGGCGCGCCCCTGCCCGACCCGATCAGCGCCCGGTTCGAGGACATCAGCTACCGCGATCCCGCCATGTCGATCGCCGATGCCGCGGCGGCCTGCGGGGTCGAGCGGCGCAAGCTGGAGCGGGTGGTCAATCGCGACTTCGGCATGGCCCCCAAGCAGGTGCTGCGCCGCGCCCGCGCGTTGGACATGGCCAGCTTCCTGCGGGGCGTGGCCGACAAGGACGAAGCCGACGAAATGGCCCTGCGCTATTATGACGAGAGCCACCTGATCCACGAGTTCACCGAACTGTTCGGCATCTCGCCCCGCCAGTTCGCACAGACTCCGCAGCCGATCCTCACCCTGTCGCTGGAATCGCGCCAGGCCCGGCGGCTGGAAGCGCTGCACCGGCTGGAGCCCGGCCAGACGCGGCCCTGGGAATAACGGTCCCGGCCCGGAAAGAACGCGGGCCGTAAAACGTTCCACATGAAACAAAAAGGCGCGCCCTCCCAGGAGGACGCGCCTTTTTGCGGGCTGGCGGCCCGGCGCTGGTCCGGGAGGCCGATCAATCGAACAGGCTGGAAACCGAGCTTTCGTCGGCAATGCGGCGGATGGCCTCGCCGATCAGCGGCGCGATCGTCAGGATGCGGATCTTGTCCGACTGCTGGGCCGCTTCGGTGGCCTGGATCGAATCGGTGATGACCAGTTCCTTCAGCGCCGAGTTGGTCACGCGCGAAACCGCCGCGCCCGACAGCACCCCGTGAGTGATGTAGGCGGTGACGCTGGTGGCGCCCTCGTCCATCAGGGCCTGCGCGGCGTTGCAGAGCGTGCCGCCCGAATCGATGATGTCGTCGATCAGAATGCAGGCGCGGCCCTTGACGTCGCCGATGATGTTCATGACTTCCGACTGGCCGGGGCGGTCACGACGCTTGTCGACGATCGCCAGCGGGGCGTTGTCGAGGCGCTTGGCCAGCGCGCGGGCGCGGACCACGCCGCCGACGTCGGGCGAAACCACCATCAGCGACTGGTCGCCGTAGCGGGCCTGGATATCGGCCGCCATCACCGGCGCGGCGAAGAGGTTGTCGGTCGGGATGTCGAAGAAGCCCTGGATCTGCCCTGCGTGCAGGTCGACGCAGAGGACGCGGTCGGCGCCGGCTTCGGTGATCAGGTTGGCCACGAGCTTGGCCGAGATCGGCGTGCGCGGGCCGGGCTTGCGGTCCTGGCGGGCATAACCGAAGTAGGGCACCACGGCGGTGATACGCTTGGCCGAGGCGCGGCGCAGGGCGTCGATGCCGATCAGCAGTTCCATCAGGTTGTCGTTCACCGGGTAGCTGGTGGGCTGCACGATGAAGACGTCCTCGCCGCGGACGTTCTCGTGGATTTCGACGAAGATTTCCTCGTCGGCAAAGCGACGCACAGCCGCATCGGTGAGCGGCAGTTCAAGATACCCCGCGATCGCGCGTGCGAGCGGAAGGTTGCTGTTGCCGGACATGATCTTCATTGCGAATCCCCGAGACGGCTTGAGGTGATGGGTGGCTGGACGCGGTCGCCTCTAGCCATGAGTCATCGGATTGCAACAGAAAGCGTCAGCCTGTCACCGTGACCCGGATGTGAAAACGCCGGCTCCGGAGGTTCCGGAACCGGCGGTTCGATGGACTAACCATCTGAGCACAAAGACGAGTCCCGCTGCGGGACGCGCATGCGCCGCGGCATGTCACCGGTCCCGGTGCTCGCCCTTGATCCAGCGCACCGTGCCGGAACTGGCGCGCATGACGACGCTTTCGGTGGTCATCTTGCCGCCCTTGAGGCGCTTGACGCCGGAGAGCAGCGAGCCGTCGGTCACGCCGGTGGCGGCGAAGATGCAGTCACCCTTGGCCAGGTCGCTGAGGGTGTAGATCTTGTCGAGATCCTTGATGCCCCACTTGCGCGCCCGGCTGCGCTCGTCCTCGTTGCGGAACAGCAGGCGGCCCTGGATCTGGCCGCCCACGCAGCGCAGCGCCGCAGCGGCCAGCACGCCTTCCGGGGCGCCGCCAGAACCCATGTAGATATCGATCGTGGTGTTCTCGTCGGTCACCGCGATCACGCCGGCCACGTCGCCGTCGGGGATCAGGTGGATGCCGCAGCCGATCTCGCGCAGTTCCTCGATGAGATCGGCATGGCGCGGGCGATCGAGCACGCAGACGATGATCTCGTCCGGCTTCACGCCCTTGGCCGCTGCCACGGATGCGACGTTCTCGGTCGCGGTCCGGTTGAGGTCGATCACGCCCTCGGGATAGCCGGGGCCCACGGCCAGCTTCTGCATGTAGACATCGGGTGCGTTGAGCAGGCAGCCCTCTTCCGCGGCGGCCAGTACCGCCAGTGCGTTCGGCCCAGCCTTGGCGGTGATCGTGGTGCCTTCCAGCGGATCGAGTGCGATGTCGATCTTCGGCCCGCGACCGGGCGCCCCGCCCACCTTCTCGCCGATGAACAGCATCGGCGCTTCGTCGCGCTCGCCTTCACCGATAACCACGGTGCCATCCATGTAAAGTGTATCGAAGGCCTTGCGCATCGCTTCGACTGCGGCATGGTCTGCCGCCTTCTCGTCTCCGCGGCCGACGAGGCGCGATGCGGCAATGGCCGCGGCCTCGGTTACGCGAACCATTTCGAGGACGAGGACACGGTCGAGAACTTTACTTGCAGGCGTCTTGTTTTCAGGCATGTTCACTCCGGATTAATCCGAGGAGGAAAGGTTCTGGGAGCGGCTTAGACAGAGGATTTTCAATTGTCGAGAAGAGGGCGGATCCTATTCGCAATCGCATTACTAGCTCCCGCTCCGGCGATTGCCCAGCAATCGGCTGGCGCTTCTGCCGGTACGGCCGGCCAGACGAAATCCACTTCGGCAAGTAATGGAAACAGCTCGGTTTCCGCGGAAGACAGGGCCATTGCCCAGCGCATGATGTCCGGCGCCGGCAGGGTCACGCCGGAAACCGCACGGCAGAAATGCCTGAGCGACACCCGCAGCGCCCGCCCGGGCGAGATCGTCGTCTGTGCCCCGGATGAGGACAAGTTCCGCGTCCAGTCCACGTCTCAGGAAGACCCGATGTCCGACCAGGCCTTGAACGACGGCCGGCTGACGCCGCCCGACGTCGCGGGCAACGGCATCTTCAAGGGCAAAGCCACCGCCACGTTCGGCAAAGTGGAAAAGCCCTACCTGATCGACTTGTCGGCCATTCCCGAAGCGCCTGCCGGCTCGGACGCGGACAAGGTCGCCAGGGGCGAAATGCGCGCGCACTGATACGAAAAACGGGCGCATCGCTGCGCCCGTTTTCCATCAGGAACACGCCGCGCCGCTGACCAAAAGCCGCCGGCGCAGACCCCTGTCAGCCTTCGATGATCTGCATCACCAGCGGACGCGCTGCGAGGCTCTGCGATCCGTCGAGAATGCGCAGCGCCTCGGTCACCGCCGATTCCGGCCCTTCGTGCGTGACCATGGCCAGGATCACCTCGCCGGTCTGCGCGTCCTCGCCCTTCTGGATCATGCTGGCGATCGAGACACCCGCATCGCGCATGGCGGCCGTGATCTCGGCCAGCACGCCCGGACGGTCCGGCACGGCGAAGCGGATATAGCTGCGGCCACGGCGATGGCCGGTTTCGGCCGGCTCCATGGCTTCCAGCTCGCCTTCCGGCATGGAGAAGGCAGCGCCTTTCTCTCCGCGCGCAATGTCGATGATGTCGGCGACCACCGCGCTGGCGGTCGGCCCGTCACCGGCGCCCGCGCCCTGGAACAGCAGGCGGCCCATGAAATTGCCCTCGGCGACGACGGCATTGGTGGCACCGTCGACGTGAGCGAGCGGATGGTCGAAAGGCACGAGATGCGGATGGACCCGCTGGAACAGGCGGGCGCTGCCGCCGGTGCGGTCGATCTCGCCCATGCCCAGCAGGCGGATGACGTAACCGAGCGAGCGGGCCTGCTCGATGTCGGCCGCCTTTACCCGCGAAATGCCGGTGGTCTCCACCGCATCGAAGCGCAGGCGCGAACCGAAAGCGATTGCCGCCAGGATCGAGAGCTTGTGGCCGGCATCGATGCCTTCCACGTCGAACGTGGGGTCGGCCTCTGCGTAGCCCAGGCGCTGGGCTTCGGCCAGAACGTCGCCGAAATCGCGCCCGGTATCCTCCATGGTGGAGAGGATATAGTTGCAGGTGCCGTTGAGGATCCCATAGACGCGGTCGATGGCATTGGCCGCCGCACCTTCGCTGAGCCCCTTGATGACCGGGATGCCGCCCGCGACGGCGGCCTCGAACTTGAGCGCCACGCCTGCCTTTTCAGCGGCCGAGGCCAGTTCCAGCCCATGGTGCGCGATCATCGCCTTGTTGGCGGTGACCAGCCCCTTGCCCTGGCCGATGGCATTGCGCGCCAGGGTCAGCGCCGGTCCGTCAGACCCGCCGACCATTTCCACCACCACGTCCACGTCGGGACGGGCCGCGAGCGCGGCGGGATCGTCTTCCCAGTCGTAATGCGACAGGTCGACACCGCGATCCTTGGTGCGATCGCGCGCGCTGACGGCGGCAATGCGGATCGGCCGGCGCGCCCGGCGGGCAATGAGTTCGGCATTGGTCTCGATAAGACGGACGACGCCCGTTCCGACAGTGCCGAGACCGGCCAGCGCAATATTCAGCGGTTCAACCATGGACAACCCTTTCGGGTCCGGGCCCTAGGGGAGCCCACGGTGAAATTCCAGTACCTTCGCCGGGGTCCGTCCCGAAACTTCGGGGGCGAGGACCCCGGCGCCGGGAATCAGCCGGAAACCTTGGTGCCCTGGTTGAGCGTCCGGCGGCATTCACCGAGCTGTCCGATCACCGTGCGATAATCGGCCTCGGCCTGGCGGCGCTCGGCAATGCCCTCGGCCACGTTCGTGCCGGGCGGCGGGTTATTGGGCAGGAAGCAGGCCAGGCGGTACCATTCCACTGTCTCGGGCTGCGGCGGGTTGCCGGTGTCGGCCACCAGCTCGGAGAACGAAACGCCCCAGGCGGGCGCCGCGCCCGGCTCGTGATGCACCGTGATGGAGGCCGCCGAATTGTCCTTGGTCTTGAGGAATATCTGCGTCTCGCCCTGCCCTGCCAGATTGCCCGGAACATAGAGCAGTTCGCGCACGCCGGTGATCTTGACCGGGGCATTGCCGGAGAGCAGCGAGCGCAGGATGCCGCGCACGCGCGCCTCGGCCTGCTCGCTCCAGAGCTGCTGGGCCGTGGGCGTCACCAGTTGCAGCTCGCCGGGGCGGCCGGGAACGGCGCGGGCGAAGAGCAGCACGTCCTGCTTCTTCAGCTTCGGCGCCTTGCCGCGGGAATCGAGCGGAAGATCCACCAGATAGACGAACGATTCGCCGATCGGCGCCTTGCCCGCGATCAGCGCCTGGGTCTGCGCGGTCATGTAGAAGCGCGCCATGCCCTGGGCGAGGCCGGGGGCCCGCGCATCCTCCACGCGCACCATCTTGCGAATCTGTGCCTTGACCACCAGCCCGGCCGATTCGGACAAGTCGGCAATATCGGCAAATGTCGGTCCGCCCGCGCTCGTCAAGTCACGCGCGCCGGCTTCGTTCGAATTGCCACCGGTTACCCCCTGGGCCAGGACCGGAACAGCCTGCACGGCCAGCGCAACCCCCGCCAGATTCGCGACAAGTCGGTGCAGATGGGATGACATGGGGGACACTCTCCGTGGAAAAAGGCCAGCCTATAGCGGCTTTGGGGCCCGGCCACAAAATCCCCCTTTTCCGATTGGAACTTATCCGCCCTGAATTGACCGTTAACCGTTGACGTGCCGATAAGGCGTTGCACACATGCAACTGTCGGGCTAAGGAAACTCGCAAATTGGGGCAAAAAAACGAATAAGCCCCGCGGTTCGCCTCCCGTTAAAAGTTTACGGATGGGCTGACTGTCAGCCGTCAGGGTGGGTAAGTTGGAGTTTCGTCATGGACCTTGCCTCAGGGTAAGGGCCATGGGCGCCCTTGGACACGTCCGGCACGGGCTTTCCCGGGGCTAGATAATGGAGTGATGCGTTTGAATGGCTTACGCTGACCAGCAAATGAGCGGTAACAAGATTACCGCGCTTGTCATTGTTGCGCTGATCCACGTCTTTGTAGGCTATGCGCTCGTCACGGGCCTGGCCTATCAGGCTGCGCAACAGGTCATCAAGAAGGTGACCACAGTCGACATCAAGGAAGAGAAACCGAAGGAGGAAGAGCCGCCGCCGCCGCCGCCGAAGCAGGAAGAAGCTCCGCCGCCGCCGATCGTCGCGCCTCCGCCGCCGATCAACATTGCCCCGGCCCCGCCGCCGGTGCAGACCGTGGTGACGGCTCCGCCGCCGCCGCCGGTGGTGATCACGACCGCGGCTCCGCCCGCACCCCCGGCTCCGGCTCCGGCACCTCCGGGTCCGTCCAAGGCCCGCGGCGCTTCGCCGAAGGGTCAGGGCAGCTGGGCCGCCCGCATTCAGGCGAACTATCCGACCCGCGCCGCTCGTGAAGAGCGTGAAGGCCGTGTCGGTGTGCGCGTCGGAATCGGTCCGGACGGCAAGGTCACCGCTTGCTCGGTCACCGCATCGAGCGGCAGCCCTGACCTTGACGAGGCAGCTTGCGACGGCATGACCCGCTACGCGCGGTTCAACCCGGCGCTCGACGATGCCGGCAACCCGACGAGCGGCCAGTTCTCGACGGCCATCGTCTACAAGCTGAACTAACTCCTTTTAAGACTGGTTAGGCCCACACCCCGGCCGGAATCAGTCCCTGCATTCTTCTTGAGAGGTAAATCGCATGCTTATCGTTGATATCCTTGCCGCAGCGGGCGAAGCTGCGCCCCAGAACAAGTTCGGTTTCATGGAAGCCCTTCAGGCTGGCGGCTTCATTTCGTACGCCACCGTGATCATCATGGGCATCATGTCCTTCGGCTCGTTCTACATCCTGTTCACCAAGTGGTTCGAACAGTCCAAGATCATGCGCCAGTACAACGTTGTGCGCACCACCTTCTGGAAGGCTCCGACCCTCCGTGAAGGCGCCACCAAGCTCGAGAAGAACAGCGCCTGGCGCCAGCTCGTCGACGACGGCATCGCCGCCGAAGACCAGCACGCCAAGATGACCGATTCGCTCGAAGCCCATGACTGGATGCACGCTTCGCTCGCGCGTTCGGAAGCTTCGATCAACGCTCGCCTTGCTCAGGGCCTGCCGTTCCTCGCCACCGTCGGCGCGACCGCACCGTTCATCGGTCTGTTCGGTACCGTGGTCGGCATCTACCGCGCCCTGATCGCCATCGGCATCGCCGGTTCGGCTTCGATCGACAAGGTCGCTGGTCCGGTCGGTGAATCGCTGATCATGACCGCGCTCGGCCTGATCGTCGCCGTTCCTGCAGTTCTGGCCTACAACTACCTCCAGAGCCGCAACAAGCGCATCGCTGAAAACCTGACCGGCTTCTCCAGCGACGTTCTCGCGAACATCAACTCGCGCGGCGCCGTGAAGCCGATCGTTGCTGCTGCCCCGGCGAAGCCCGCCGCTGCTCCGGCCAAGCCGGCTGCTGCTCCGGCCAAGCCGTAAGCAGCATGGGATGGGCCTGTCGCAGGACGGCAGGCCACATCCGAGGGACTCAGGCGGCGGTGCGTTGCATGCGCGTCCGTCGCCTGCCCAGGGCAACGCAAGGATTAGGATAAAACTATGGCGATATCCTCGGGCGGAGGCGGTGCCGAGACACCGATGTCCGACATCAACACGACGCCGCTCGTCGACGTCATGCTGGTGCTTCTGATCATCTTCCTGATCGCGGTTCCGGTTGCGATCCAGACGATCGAAAAGCTGAAGATCCCCGTCGTCGAGGCCGTTGAATCGAAGGACAAGGTCGAAAACCTTCTCCTCACCGTTTCGACCACCGACGATGCGGGCAAGGCAGCGGGTGAACCCGGTTACGTCGGCGCTTCGCGCAACGGCGAATGCCGCGTCTACTTCAACAACATCACGCCGGTGACCTCGCAGGAACTGCGCGACCAAGCTTTCAAGCGTCTCGATGCAATCGTGAAGCGCGAAGGCGGCCCGCAGGCCCTTCAGGCCAACCCCGATCTCGTGCCGCAGGTCCACATCCGTGGTGACGTCAACGCCCCGTGGCGCTGCGTTGCCGGTGCGATCTACAACGTTCAGATCTCGGGCTACCCCACGGTTGGCTTCATCACCAACCCGGTCGACCCGAACGGCTGACGTTCAGGCAGGAACAGGAGTAACTTTCCATGGCAATGTCAGGCGGCAAGGAAAATGGCGAGCCGATGATGGAAATGAACACGACGCCGTTGATCGACGTCATGCTCGTTCTCCTCATCATGTTCATCATTACCATCCCGGTTGCGACCCACTCGATCGACATCGATCTTCCGGTTGCGACCCCTCCGACGAACACGCCTCCTCCGGTCGATCCGATCCGCAACAAGGTGGTTCTCACCGCGGACGACAAGATCCTCTGGAATGGTACGCCGGTTGACGGCCCGGGCCTCGCGAATCTGCTCAAGCAGTCGCTGAGCTACGCGGTCGAACCCGAACTGCAGTACCAGCCGGAAGCGAACGCCAGCTACGATCTCTCGGCCCAGGTGCTGCAGGTGATCAAGGCGGCGCAAGTCACGAAGTTCGGCTTCGTCGGCAACGAACAGTTCCGCGACTTCGGCAAGTAAGCCGAACGAACGGAACCGGTCTCTCAAGGACCAATGAAGGGGCGGAGCGATCCGCCCCTTTTTTGTTGTCTGGAGCAGCCTTAGTCTGGAGCCGCCTTAGTCCGGCCCAGTCCTATTCAGGCCAAGCCCTATTCAGTCCAAGTCGTTGCCTGGCTCAGTCTTCCTCAGGCTCGGCCACCGGGTCCACTCGCATGGCCATGGAGGCCAGGCTTTCCGCCTCCACCAGCAGATCCTCATCGGCCGATCCCGAGGGCAGCGATTCCCGCCCGATCATCGAAATCGCCGGCACCGAAAGCGGGCTGATCCGCTCCAGCCGCACATGGTCCACTTCCTTCGCCGCGCGGTCCAGCACATCGGCCACGCGCGCCACGTCGGTCATCCGCGCCCGAGCATCGGCCCAGGCCGCCTCGATCAGGAGGTGATCGGGTTCGTACTTGCGCAGGACATCGTAGATCAGGTCGGTCGAGAAGGTCACCTGCCGCCCGGTTTTGCGCTTGCCCGGCTGCTGCCGCTCGACAAGGCCGGAAATCACCGCAACCTCGCGGAAGGCCCGGCGCAGAAGATAGGACTGCTGCACCCAGTCGACGAATTCGTGCGTCAGGATGTCCGGCGAGAGCAGCGAGGCCGGATCGTCCACCGGCTTGAGGCCATAGACCACCAGCGCATAGTCCGTCGCCACGAAGCCGAGCGGCCCCAGCCCCCGGTCTTCCATCCGCCGCGTCACGAGCATCCCCAGCGACTGGTTCGCCGGCCAGCCCTCGAAGGTGTAATAGGTGGTATAGGCGCGGCCCTGGTGCGGGAAGCTCTCCACCAGCAGACGCCCCGGCGCGGGCAAGTGCGAGCGCCAGTCCTGCACTTCGAGCCATTCACGCACGTCGTCGGGAAAACGCGACCAGCCGGCGCGGTCGAACAGCATGGCACGCACCCGGTCCGCAAGATGGGTCGAGATCGGCATGCGCTGGCCCATGTAGCTGGGAATCGTCGCCGAGCGCCGCGCCGCGCGCACGACCAGCTCCAGTTCGCGCAGCGCCTCCACTTCCAGGTCCATTCCGGCGAAGCGGAAAGTGTCCCCCGGCTTGAGGCTCGCCCCGAACCCCTCCTCGACTTTGCCGAGCGAGCGGCCATTGCGAAAGCGCACGTCGAGCATCTCTGAATCGACGATGATCCCGGCGTTGAGCCGGTGGCGTGCGGCATGCTCCGGGTGGGTCAGCCGCCAGGTCCCGTCCTTCTCGCGCACGATCCGGCGGAAGCGATCGTAGGAGCGCAGCGCGTACCCCCCGGTCGCCACGAAATCGAGCACGCGCGCGAAAATGGCCTCGTCCACCCAGGCATAGGCCAGCGACGAGCGCACTTCCGATAGCAGCGCATCCTCGCGAAACGGGCCCGCGCAGGCGACGGCCATGACGTGCTGGGCCAGAACGTCGAGGCCGCCGGGGCGGAACGGTTCGCCATCGCGCTGGCCCTCGTGAACGGCCTGCTGCGCGGCGAAAGCCTCGAGAAACTCGAACCGGTTGCCCGGTACCAGCAGCGCCTTGCTGGGCTGGTCGAGCCGGTGATTGGCGCGGCCGATGCGCTGGAGCAAGCGCGACGATCCTTTCGGCGCGCCCATCTGCACGACCAAGTCGATATCGCCCCAGTCCACCCCGAGATCCAGGCTGGCGGTGCAGACCAGGGCCCGCAGCCGCCCCTCCGCCATCGCCCCTTCCACCTTGCGCCGCGCCTCCTTGGAGAGCGAGCCATGGTGGATGCCGATCGGCAGGTTGTCCTCGTTGGCGTTCCACAACTCCTGGAAAATATATTCCGCCAGGAAGCGCGTGTTCGTGAAGATCAGCGTGGTGCGGTGGGCCTTGACCTGCTGGATCAGCTGCGGGATCGCCCAGGTGGCGGCGTGGCCGCTCCACGGGATGCGTTCTTCCTGCGGCAGCAGGATCGACACTTCGGGCTCGGCGCCGGCCTCGCCTTCGACGAGCTGGACGGCATCGATCTCGCCCCAGGGCGCGAGCCAGCCGCGAAAGGCGTCAGGGTCCGCCAGCGTCGCCGACAGGCCCGCGCGTTGCAGTGCCGGCGAAAGCGCCTGCAGCCGGGACAAGGCCAGCGCCAGGAGATCGCCGCGCTTGCCGGTGGCGAAGGCGTGAATTTCATCGATCACCACCCGCTGAAGCCCGGCAAACAGCGTGGGCGCCTCGGGATAGCTCAGCAGGAGCGAGAGCGATTCGGGCGTGGTCAGCAGCACATGCGGCGGCCGGGCGCGCTGGCGGGCCTTGCGGTCCGAGGGGGTATCGCCGCTGCGGGTCTCGATGCGGATCGGCAGTCCCATCTCCTCCACGGGCGTCAGGAGATTGCGCTGAACGTCGTGCGCCAGCGCCTTGAGCGGCGAGACGTAGAGCGTGTGCAGGCCCTCGGGCAGCGGCCCGCCGTCCAGCCGCGAGGGACAGAAGGCGGCCAGGGTGGGCAGAAAGCCCGCCAGCGTCTTGCCGGCCCCGGTATCGGCAACCAGCAAGGCGTGAAGTCCGCGGTCGGAGGCTTCCAGCATCTCCAGCTGGTGCCGCCGCACGCGCCATCCGCGCCCGGCGAACCAGTCGCCAAGCTCGGGAGGGACGGCCGTCGCCGGCGTCATGAAGTCGATCTCGGCACGGTCATCGCTCGGGTGGTTGCAGCACGGCTCCGTTGAAGCATGGGGGCGAACAACAGGAAAGCCCGAGCATGCGGCGCGGTTGCGCCAATCTTCTTGCGTACTTGTGCCCCTTCGCGGATGGTCGGCCGGTTCCCAGCAGCGAGGGCCAGGGTGACGATGCCGACGGATCTCGATCTCAGACACCTGATCGCCCTGGCCGTCAGCCTCGCACTGGGGCTGCTGGTGGGCCTGCAACGCGGCTGGGCCGCGCGCGAACAGGCCGACGGATCGCGCTTCGCCGGCATCCGCACTTTTGCCCTGATGGGCCTTGCCGGCGGGCTTGCGGGCATTCTCTTCGCCCCCGCCCCCGGCCCGGCCACCGTCCTGCTCGGCGCCGCCGCCCTGCTGGTGATCGTGGGCTACTGGCGGGACGCGCGGCTGAACAGCAGCGTCAGCGGCACATCCGGCGTCGTCGCGCTGCTGACGCTGGCGAGCGGCCTGATGGTGGGCCTGGGCGAGCGGCTGATCGGCACCGTGATCGCGGTGGTCATGGTCCTGCTGCTCGCCATGCGCGAGCAATTGCACGGCTGGATAGATCGCCTCAGCCAGCGCGAGGTTCTCTCGATCGCCCGCTTCGCCCTGATCGCGCTGGTGATCCTGCCGCTCCTGCCCAACCAGGATTTCGGCCCTTACGGCGCGTGGAATCCGAGGAAGCTCTGGCTGATCGTGGTGCTGGTCTCCGGCTTTTCCTTCGCGGGCTACTTCGCCACCCGCATCGTCGGCGCGGCGCGCGGGGTCATCGCCACGGCCGCGGCCGGTGCGCTGGTCTCCTCGACCGCGGTCACCGCCTCGATCGCCAACCGCATGAAGGACGGCGCCATACCGGCGCCCGTGCTGGCCTCTGCGGTATCGGTATCCTCCGTCGTCATGTTCCTGCGCGTGATGGTCCTGACCGGCCTGCTCGCGCCGGCCGCCTTGCCGATGCTGGTCAGGCTCATCGCCCCGGGCCTCACGGTCAGCCTCGCGCTGGCCGCCTGGTATCTCCACCGCACGCGCTTCGCCGAAGTGGGCGACACCAGCCACGAGATGACGATCCGCAATCCCTTCGACGTCGCCCCCGCGCTGATGCTCGCCGGTCTGGTCATGGTGCTCACCGTCGCCTCGCTATGGGTGCTGCAGAATTTCGGGGACCGCGGCCTTGCGCTGGTCCTGGCGATCTCGGGCACGGTAGACGTCGATTCCGCCATCATCACCATGGGCGGATTGGCCGGCCAGACGCTCGATCCGCGTACCGCCGGGCTGGTCCTGGCAGTGCCGGTGGCGCTCAACACCCTGTTCAAGGCCGGCGTGGTCGCCAGCGTGGCGGGATGGGAGAAAGGCCGCGACGGCGTGATCCCCCTGGTCGGCAGCGCCCTGGCCGTGGGCCTCGCCTGGCTCGTCCTTCGCTAGGGGCGGCTAGTGCCCCGCCTGCGGCCCGCGTTGCAGGCCCGAGGCCGCCAGTTGCCCGTCGATTTCGCCCACCAGCCGCTCCAGCCCCTCGACCGAGTGACTTTCCGCACGGGCGACGAGCACGTCCTGCGTATTGGAAGCCCGCAGCAGCCACCAGCCATCGGGTGTGGTGACGCGAACGCCGTCCATGTCGACGAAAACCGCCCCCGCCTCGGCAAGCCGCGCGCGCACTTCCGCGACGGCCGCGAACTTGCGCGCCTCGTCCACCTGGAACCGCAGTTCCGGCGTATTGAGCATCTCCGGCATCGCGCCGCGCAGTTCGGTCACCGAGCGCCCCAGCCGGACCGTGGCCGCCATCAGCCTGACCGCCGCATAGAGACCGTCGTCGAAACCGTAGAATTCGTCCGCGAAGAAGACATGGGCGCTGGTCTCGCCCGCCAGCGCCGCGCCGGTCTCCTTCATCTTGGCCTTCATGTGCGAGTGGCCGCTTTTCCACATGAGCGGGCGCCCGCCGTGGCGCGCGATCGTGTCAAACACGGCGCCGGATGCCTTGACGTCGGCGATCACCGTGGCCCCCGGCATGCGCGCCAGCACGTCTTCCGCGAAGATCCCGAGCAACTGGTCGCCCCAGATCACCCGGCCCAGGCCGTCGACGGCGCCGATCCGGTCGGCATCGCCGTCGAAAGCCACGCCGAAGTCCAGGCCCTTCGCGGCGACCAGCGCCTTCAGGTCCGCAAGGTTCCGTTCTTCCGTGGGATCGGGATGGTGGTTGGGGAAAGTGCCATCCACTTGCGTGAACAGCAGATGGTGCTCGCCCGGCAGGCGCGCCGCGAGCCGCTCCAGCGCCGGTCCGGCCGCGCCGTTGCCGGCATCCCAGCCGATCCGCAGACCGGCAAGACCCTCGTGCGAGAGCCCCGAAACGCCCTGCGCGATGCGATCGACATAAGCCTCCAGCACCTCGCGCTGCTCAACCTGCCCGGCGCCTTCGTCCCAGTCGCCCACCGCCGCCATCTCGCCCAGGCGGACGATATCGGCGCCGAAGAACGGCCGCCCGCCCAGCACCAGCTTGAAGCCGTTATGATCGGCGGGATTGTGACTGCCGGTGATCTGGATGCCGCCCTGCACGTCGCCCGACGTCGCCTCGGCATAATAGAGCATCGGCGTCGGCCCCAGGCCGATGCGGACCACGTCCGCGCCGCTGGCGCGCAGCCCTTCGACCAGCGCCGCTTCCAGCATGGGAGAACTGAGGCGGCCGTCGTAGCCCACCGCCACCTTGCGCCCCCCGGCGCGGCGCAGCACGGTGGCAAAGCCCCGGCCGATCGCATGCGCGTCCTGCGGCCCGAGATCCCGGCCGACCACGCCGCGAATGTCGTATTCGCGCAGGATGGTGGGATCGAACCTGTGGCCCATGTTCAGGCCTGCGGGCTGCTCAGCCTGGCCAGCAGGAGATCGCGCGCCGCGTTCGCTTCGTGAACTTTCTCGTTCGTGCCGCCCCGGTCGGGATGGACTTGCGCGACGACGCGGCGGTGCGCGTCGAGGATTTCGCGGCGGTCCGCGCCTTCACTCACGCCCAGCAGCGCCCGCGCCTGCGCGCTGGCGTGAACGTCCGCGAAGGAGGGACCCGGCAGCGCCTTGCCCTGCCACGGCCAGCGCCCCTTGATCAGCCGCCAGGCGATGCAGCCGAGCGCGATGAGCCAGAGCAGTTTCATTCGTCGCCCGCGAGTTGGAGATCCGGCTCACGGTTCGTCGGCATCGGCAGGTTGAGCCCCGCCCCCAGCTGGCGCAGTTCCTGGCGCGCCACGAGATGGCTGGTGCCGAGTTCGCCAAGATGCCCCTTGTCGAGCAGGGTCAGGCCCGAGGGGAACAGCTCGCGGAAGATGACGCGCTCGGAAAGCCCGTTGGAAATGCGGAAGCCCACGCGCTTGGACAGTTCGAGCAGCGCGCCCTCCAGGCGGCGCATGTTCTTCGCCTCGACGTGCTGGACGCGGTTGCGCACCACCACCCAGTCGAGTTCGCGGCGGCCTTCGTTGATGGTCTTGAGGCCGCGCTTCTTGCGGGTTTCCCACATGAGTTCGGCGTAGAACGAAAGCTTCTTCACCTTGAACGATTCGCTCTCGACCTGGCCGATGAGGTCGAAGTCGATGAAGCTGTCGTTCAGCGGAGTGACCAGGGTATCGGCCGTTGCCGCGACGTGGCGGGCGAACTGGTCGTCACGGCCGGGCGTGTCGAAGATCAGGAAGTCGTAACCATCGGCGATGGCTTCGGCCAGATCGTCCAGCTCGCCGATATCCTCGCCGTCGTAGACCGAGAAGCGAGCGCCGGGCAGCGCGATTTCGCGGCGGCGCTCGGTTTCGACGCGGTTCTCCAGATAGCGGTACAAAGTGCGCTGGCGCGGATCGAGATCGATCGCGGCAACCTTGGCGCCCTGATAGGCGAGCGCGATGGCGACGTGGACGGCCGTCGTGGACTTGCCGGTGCCGCCTTTTTCATTGGCGAAGACGATGCGATGCGCTGTCACGGACCCTGTTCGCTTTCCCTGTTGCCCCCGGGCCCTAGCCCGGATTCGCTGCCCCCGGACTTTAGCCCGGGAAGCGAAATCAAATCCTTAACCGCCGAAGCGGGTCAAACCCATTGCCGCCCGGGGCGCGGTGCGGCTAAGGGCAGGCGCGACCACCGGTCAAGTGCATCCTATCGGAGCAGTGACACCCAATGCAAACCCTCCACAGCCTTGATCCACTGCGCCGTGCCGTTGCCGCCTTGCGCCAGTCGCCCGGCGGGCCGAAAACCGTCGCCCTGGTGCCGACCATGGGCGCGCTCCATGAAGGCCATCTGACACTGGTGCGCGAAGCGCGGAAGCAGGCCGATCACGTCGTTGTCTCGATCTTCGTGAACCCGCTGCAATTCGGCGCGAACGAGGATCTCGACAAGTATCCCCGCCAGCTGGAACGTGATTGTGCGCTGCTGGAAGCGGAAGGGGTGGACCTGGTCTGGGCACCCACCGTGGAGGCGATGTACCCGCAGGGTTTTGCCACCAATATCTCCGTCACCGGCGTCAGCGACGGCCTTTGCGGCGCATCGCGCCCCGGTCACTTCGACGGCGTCGCCACCGTGGTGTGCAAACTGTTCCACCAGGTCCTGCCCGACGTCGCCCTGTTCGGCGAGAAGGACTGGCAGCAGCTCGCCGTGATCCGCCGCATGGCCCGCGATCTGGACCTGACCAGCCCCAACGCCGACGCCGTGCTGGGCGTGGCCACCGTCCGCGAGGAGGACGGCCTCGCCATGTCCTCGCGCAATGCCTACCTCACGGCCGAGCAGCGCCTGCAGGCCGTCACCCTGCCGATGGCCATGAAAGTCGCGATCGCGGGTATTCGGAACGGCGAGCCCGTAGCGGCCTGCATCGGCCATCTGAAGGACGCCTTGCTGGCGGGCGGCTTCTCCTCGGTCGACTATGCGGAGCTTCGCGATGCCGACAGCCTTGCCCCGCTGGATTCGCGCGGGACCGCGCCGATGCGTCTTTTGGTGGCGGCGCGGATCGGCACGACCCGCCTGATCGACAACATGGCGGTCTTGCCGGAATAGCGGCTGCGCCATCCCGATTTTTCCTTCGGGAAATCTCACAGCAATAGTCATTTGCGTGCCGGGAATTCCGGCTTAAGGTCGAACCGGGTTGGGAAGGCCGGGTCGCCCCGCGTCCGGTGCAACAGAGGGAAGTCATCATGAAGAAATTCGCCTGTGCGCTCGCCGCACTTGCCGTCGTGGCCGGCGCGCCCTCGGCTTTCGCCGAAGACCGTTCTTCCGCGCGCAAGGTCCAGGATAAGGGCACCCAGGAAATCCCGGTGTGCCGCAAGAACCTCGGCACCGTCGCCATCGTCGAGCCCGAGAACCAGTGGTGGCGCGAACTGAGCCTGGGCAGCCCCGAGGCGATCCTGCGCGTCTTCGTGCAGAAGTCCGGCTGCTTCACCATGGTGAACCGCGGCCGCTCGCTGCAGAACAGCGCGATGGAACGCGCGCTGGCCGAACAGGGTGAGCTTCAGAAGGGCTCGAACATCGGCAAGGGCCAGATCAAGGCGGCGGACTACTTCATCCAGCCCGATATCGTCTCCACCAACAACAATTCCGGCGGCGGCGGTCTCGGCGCGGCGCTTGGCGGCGTGGGCGGCCTGTTCGGTCGCGGCTTCGGCGCGATCGCCGGCGGCCTCAACGTCAAGAAGGGCGAGGCCAACGTCACGCTCTCCATCGTCAACGCGCGCACCACGGTCGAGGAAGCGCTGACCGAGGGCTATGCCCGCAAGTCGGACGTCAGCTTCGGCGGCGGCGGTGGCGGCTTCTTCGGCGGCACGTTCGGCGCGGCCGGCGGCGGCGGCTACCAGAACACCCAGATCGGCCAGATCATCGTGCTCGCCTATCTCGATGCCTATACCAAGCTGGTCACCCAGCTCGGCGGCCTGCCCGAAAGCGCCTCGGCGGCGGCCCCGCAGGCCACCAACGCCCAGGCCCACTGATCCACACGATCTTGCGGAATGACCGGCCGGGGCCTTTTCCCGGCCGGTACGACGCAGCAGCGAACAGCGCCATGAGCGGCCCGAAAACCCTCTATATCGAAGACGACGTCCGCGCCGCAACGCAAGTGAAGGAGCTGGCCGCGCAGGCGGGCATCCCGCTCGTCTGGGCCGAAAGCGGACAGGAAGGCCTGAAGCTGGCCGGCTTCGAGCATTTCGACGTCATCATCCTCGACCGCATGCTGCCCGATCTCGACGGGCTGACGATCCTCTCGCGCCTGCGCGAAAGCGGCATCGGCACGCCCGTGCTGATGCTTTCCGCGCTGGGCCGCACCAGCGACCGGGCCGAGGGGCTGGACGCCGGGGCGGACGACTACCTGGCCAAGCCTTTCGAAGCGCCGGAACTGCTCGCCCGGCTCCGCGCGCTTCATCGCCGCGCCTCGGGGCGGGCGCATAGCGCGGTGATCCTCTACGGCGCCTTCGAGTGCCATGTGAAAGCGCGCACCGCCTTCCGCAACAATTGCCACCTCGCGCTGAGCCCCAAGGAATTCGAGCTTTTCCGCTATTTCATGGAAAACGCCGGCGAAGTGCTGACGCGCGAGATGCTGCTGCGCGATGTGTGGAAGATGAACTTCGACCCGCAGACCAACGTCGTCGACGTGAATATCGGCCGCCTCCGCCGCAAGCTGGAGGAAGGCTTCGATACGCCCGCGCTGGAGACGATCTGGGGCTCGGGCTACCGCCTGCTCGACGGGCGCTAGACGCCATGGCGCGCCTCGTGGAAATTCACAGGTCGATCTTTACCCAGATCGTCGCCTGGGCGATCCTGATCGCGGCGATGATCACGTTCGGCCTCTGGCTGCTGACCGATACCACGATCCAGCGCACCAACCGCCTGGCGCTGGAACGCGCGGTGGACGTGGACCTTGCGGGCATGGTCGACATTTTCGCCAGCGGCGGCGCGGTCGAGCTTTCGAACCGCATCAACGACCGCCTCGCGCTTCAGCCGCGGGATGCCAACCCGGCGCACTATCTTCTGGCCGACGCCAGGGGCGCACCGCTCGCGGGCGACCTTCGCGCATGGCCCGGCCTCCACGCCGGCGTCTCGGAAACCGGCGACGTCACTTTGCCCGATGGCCAGCGCGCGCTGGGCCGCGCCACCCAGCTCGGGCCGGACCTGCGGCTGCTGGTTGCCCACGAGTACCGCGACCTCGGCCTGCTGCTGCGGCAAGTCGCGCTGGCCTTCCTGGCCGGCGGGCTGCTGGCGGTGGGCGCCGTGGCGCTGGCCGGCTGGTTCGCCGCGCGCCGCCTGGCCGGCCGGATCGAGCGCATCAACGCCGCCTTCCGCCACCCCGACGATGCCGCGCTGGCCCAGCTCGCCAAAGGCTCCAAGGACCGCGACGAGATCGACGAGCTGACCCGCCACTCCGGCGATGCCCTCGCCCGCCTGCGCCGCCTCGCCAGCGCCCAGCGCGAAACCACGGACCAGGTCGCGCACGAGATGCGCACCCCGCTCATGCATCTGGACAACCGCCTGGTGCGGGCGCTGGCCGCGACGCCCGACGGCGAAACGTCGGCGCGGATCGTCGATGCCCGGCTGGAGATCCGCGGCATCATCCGCATGCTCGAATCGCTGCTGGACATCGCCGCCAGCCAGGCCCGCCGCGGCGACCGCCATGGCCTGGCCCCGGTGGACCTCAGCCTGCTCGCCGAGCGGCTGGGCGAACTCTATGCCGACAGTGCCGAGGAATCGGGCCACGGGTTCGAACTCGCCATCAACCCCGGCGTCGTGGTGGAAGGCGAGGAAATGCAATTGACCCGTCTCATCACCAACCTGCTCGACAATGCCTTCAAATTCGTCCCCCCGGGCGGAAACGTCAGGCTGGAGCTGGAGAAGGGGCCGCGGCTGACCGTGCGCGACGATGGCCCCGGCGTTCCGGCCGAAGAGCGGGAGCGCATCTTCGAGAAGTTCGGCCGCGCGGCCAACCGGGACGGCCAGAACGGCGCCGGGCTGGGCCTTGCCCTCTGCAAGGCGATTGCCGAGCGCCATCATCTTGAAATCACTCTCGCGCCCACCGAAAAAGGCGCCTGCTTCACGATTGCACCGGAGTCGAAACCATGAATGCGCCCAGGTCCGCCCTGAACGTCCTGGCCGGCGCGGCGCTGCTGGTCGGCACGCCGGCGCTCTGCGTGCCTGCCCCAGTCTCAGCCGCACCAGCCCTGCCCCCGTCGCGGGACGAGCGCGTGGCCCAGGCCCTGCTTGCCGCGCAGGAAGCCGCCGGTTCCGCCGACCCGGCAGCGCTGGGCGATGCGCTGCGCGTGATCGACCGTTCCGGCGCCCGGCCGATGGAAGGCTGGACCGGTGCCGATCCGGTCCCCGCCTGGCGCGCGCTGGTGCCGGAGGCGGCAGGCTCGCCCTTGCGCGGCAGCCCGCTCGGGCCGGGCTACCGCTCGGGTCAGATCGGCGCGGGCAAGAGCGATTCCTTCCAGCAGGTGTTCCTTTCGGGCCGCAAGGCCAGCATCGCCCTTTCCGCCGTGGGCGGCGAGCCGCTGAGCCTGCGCGTCGTCGATGCCGATCACAAGCCGGTCTGCCTGGCGGACGCCCAGCGCCGCGCCTGCCGCTGGGTGCCGGTGTTCACCCAGCGCTACCTGATCGAAGTGCGCAACGGCGGCCAGAGCCAGGCCAACTATTTCCTGGTCGTCGACTGATCGCCGCCGCGAAAAGCCCCTCAGGGCCGCCTGGGACATTTTCGCCTGATGACGCACCCGGTCTTTGCGGGTAGACGATCCGCCGTGGGCACTCTCAGGCAGTTCTTCCGGGCCCGTCCCGGCCTTGCGGCAATGCTGCTGGCCGCGGCCCTGTGCCTCAAGATCTTCGTGCCCACCGGCTACATGCCTTCGGCCCAGGGCGGCGCGCTGACGGTGGAGCTTTGCTCCGGCTCGGCACCGGCCGGCTCCAAGGTGCTGATCCACGTCGAGCGCAAGGGCGGCAGTCACGACGCGTCGAACACCGCCGATCACCCTTGCGCCTTTTCCTCGCACTCCGCGGCCGCGCTCGATGCCGTGCTTCCGGCGCTCGTCGCGGCGGCCTTGCTGTTCGTCTTCGTCGCGGCCGTCCTGCACCGTCCGCTGGCGCTTCGCCGCCTTCGCGCGCAGATCCGTCCGCCCCTGAGAGGGCCGCCCCTCCCCGCCTGATTCCGATGCGACGCTGCCGGCCCCGAGCCTGCGGCACGACATGACGCGCGCATGCCGATCCTCATGGACGGCCTGCCGATCAGGTGAATATCCCCATGTACAGATTCCTGCTCGCGCTCGGCGCGACGCCGCTTGCCCTGTTTTCCGGGGCAGCCTTTGCCGAGGACGCCGATGCGGCGCCCGGCTCGACCATCCTCGTCGTCGGCCAGCGCGACGCGCCCATCAGCCTGGAAGCCCGCGGCCTTTCCGTCAGCCTCGGCAACGAACAGTTCGCAGGCGTCAATGCCCGCAACGTCGAAGACCTGATGAAATACGCGCCCGACTTCTTCGTGCGCACCCGCTACGCCGGCGATTCCAACGGCGTGCCCGGCTTTCGCGGCACGCACTCCACCCAGAGCGCCCGGACGCTGGTCATGGTGGATGGCTTCACGGTCTCCAACTTCCTGGGCAACTCCTTTGCCTATGCGCCCAAATGGGGCGTGGTCGGCCCGGGCGAGGTTTCGCAGTTCGACGTGGTCTATGGCCCCTACTCGGCCCGCTATGCCGGCAATTCGATGGGCGGAGTGGTCAATATCACCACCCGCTCGCCCGAGAAGACCGAAGCCTTCGTGTCCGTCCAGGGCATGAACCAGCCCTATGACCAATACGGCACCCATGACAGCTACTGGGGCTATTCGGCCGAAGCGGGCATGGGCTTCCGGCAGGAAGACGGTCCCTGGTCGATCCGCCTGTCGGGCCGCCACTTCCGCAATGAGGGCCATCCGCAGATGTTCTACGGGCTCTCTCCGAGCACGGCGACCGGCGGCGCCTCCGCCCTTCCGGCGGTGACCGGCGCCGTGGTCGATCCCGGCCAGCACATGACCAGTGCCCCGGGCACGGCGACCAACCCGATCTTCGCAGCGCAGAGCCCGGCGATCATCACCCAGGACCAGGCCAAGCTCCGCCTCGGCTACGATGGCGCTTCCGGCGTGACCGGCGAGGCGCTGCTGGCCTATTGGCACAATCTCGACAGCCAGACCGCGCCCGACTGCTATTTGCGCGATGCCGCGGGAGGCACGGTCTGCGACGGCACCGTGACCTTCGGCGGGCAGGCCTACACCGCCAGCGGCGCCAACTGGTCCCGCACCATCCGCGACGAACTGCTGGCAGGGATCAAGCTTTCCGCGCCGGTTTCGGATGCGGTGACGGTGACGGCCAATATCTCGACCTACCAGATCCTGCGCTCGGACGCCTTCACCTCGAAGGGCTACAATGCCGGCGCGCAGGACGGCGCGGGGACGCTCGCACGGCAGGGGCCGACGGCATGGTACACCGGAGAGCTTGCGGCCACGGCCCGGCTGGGCGGCGCCGAACTGGCGGGCGGCACCGCGGCCAACCTCTATCGCACCGACCTCATCACTTACAGCCTGGCCAACTGGCGCCGCGACACGGGCCGGACATTCGCGACCCGCAGCTTCGGCAAGACCCGCACGCTTTCCGCCTGGGCCGAACTGCGGGTCCCGGTTGAGGCCGTGACACTCACCCTCGGCGGCCGGTTCGAGGACTGGCACGCCTTCGATGGCGGGCTCGGCCGGATCGGTTCGAACGGCCTTGCCGTGGACAACCGGTATGACGGCCGCCATGCCGATGCCTTCCAGCCCAAGGCCTCGGCCGAATGGTCCATCGACGGGGATACGAGACTTCAGCTGAGCCTCGCCAAGGCCACGCGGTTTCCCACGGTGGGCGAGTTGTTTCAGGGCAGCCTGGACGGCAACGGCCTGTTCGACCCCCAGAGCTTCGATCCGAACCTGAAGCCGGAGCGATCCACCGATGCCAATCTGGTGCTGGCGCGGCAGTTCGGCAAAGTGAAGCTCACCGGCTCCGCCTTCTGGCAGCGGGTGCGCAACACGATCTTCTCGTTCACCGGATTCAACCAGAACGGGGTAACGACGTCCACGTACAAGAACATCGACCTGACCCGGCAATATGGCTTCGAGCTGATCGCGGAAGCACGCGGCGTGCTGCTGGAGGGCCTGGATCTCGATGCCAATGCGGCCTGGATCGATTCGGCCACCTTGCGCAACGACAGCGCGCCAGCAGCGGAAGGCGTGCAGTTCCCCCGCATCCCCCGCTGGCGTCTCAACGGCAACTTGCGATACCGCGTGGCGCCGCCGGTGCTTGTCTCGATCGGGGTGCGCTATGCCAGCCGTCCGAACACCGACCTGTTCGGGCTCCAGCGCGGCGACACTTACGGCTACACGTCCGAACTTTTCGCGCTCGACGCCAAGGTGAGCTGGGACGTTACCGACCAGCTTCGCTTCAGCGCGGGCGTGGACAATCTCACCAACGACCGGGCCTGGGTCTATCACCCCTACCCGCAGCGCAGCTTCCTGGTGGAAGCGGGATGGAAACTGTGACGACGATCCAAACCGTGAACGCTGCCGCGCCGCGCACCGAACGCTGGTATCGCGCCGTCTGGCGCTGGCATTTCTATGCCGGGCTGTTCTGCCTGCCGTTCGTGCTGTGGCTGTCGGTGACGGGGGGCATCTACTTGTTCAAGCCGCAGATCGAGGGCCTGCTCTATGCCCCTTTCCGCGATGTCGCGAGCGGCCCGGCCCCTGCGCTGGCGCCCGCGACGATCGCGGCGCGCGCCGTTGCCGCGGTGCCGGGGTCGGTGCTCCACAAGTACGTCCTGCCCGAGGCCAAGGGCGATGCCGTGGAAGTGCTGGTGGGCCAGGGCACGGAAGAGGTGCGGGTCTGGGTCCATCCGCAGACCGGCCGGGTCCTTCACCAGATGGCCGAAGAGGACAGGCTGATGCGCGTCGTCTTCCGCCTTCATGGCGAATTGCTGGCGGGGAATCGCGGATCGGCCCTGGTCGAGACGGCCGCGTGCTGGACCATCGTCATGCTGCTTACCGGCCTGTTCCTCTGGTGGCCCCGGCAGACGGGAGGGAAATTGGCCGGCGTGGTCTATCCGCGCCTGCGCCGCGGCCGCGCGCTGTTCTGGCGCGACATCCATGCCGTGACCGGCCTGTGGATCTCGCTCGGTGCGCTGTTCCTGATCGCTTCCGGCCTGCCCTGGGCCAATGCCTGGGGGGACTACTTCCGGAACATCCGCGCGGTCACCGGCACGCTGGAGGGGGTGCAGGACTGGTCAGCCGGCTCCGCTGCCGATGCCGATCGCCGCGCCATCGCCGATGCCGGCATGCGGGCAATGATGGCGGAACATGCCGAGCATGGCGCACAGAGTGCGATGACCATGCCCGGAGGGATGATGATGGCCGCGCCAGAGGCGATGACCGCGCCGGGAGAGAAGGCGCTCGATGCCGTCGTGGCGCAGGCGCAGGGCCTTCACTTTGCCGCGCCGGTCGAAGTGAGCCCGCCCATGGCCGAGGGCGCCTTGTGGCAAGTGCGCAGCCAGGCCGAGAACCGCCCCGCCCGCGACAGCGCCGAAATCTCCGGCGATGGCCGCCTGGTCGGCGTGCAGCGCTTCGGCCAGCGCCACTGGATCGACCGCGCAGTCGGCTATGGTGTCGCCGTGCACGAGGGCGCGTGGTGGGGACTGGCCAACCAACTGGTCAACCTCGCCGTCCTGCTCGGCCTCGTCATGCTATGCCTTTCGAGCGTGGTGCTCTGGTGGCGTAGGCGGCCGGATCGGGTGCTGGGCGCGCCCGCCGCTTTCGCGCCGCTGCGACATAGCTGGCTGCTGGTCGCGCTGGTCTTCGCACTAGCGCTGGCGATGCCGCTGTTCGGGTTGTCGCTCGCCCTGGCGGCCGCGCTGGAAGGGGCCGGCAAGCGGCTGGCACCCCGGCTGGGCGCATGGATGGGCTGGCGGGCACCACACGTTTCCAGCTGAGACTCCAGCTGAGACCGGGGCGGAGCAAGGAAATGGTGGCGCTTCGCTCCGGCGAATTCTTGAACACCCGTTCAGCACACCTCTTCTGATGGCGGCCGTTTCGGTCTAGCCCGGTGGGGAAGCGCGCCGGGCCCGGCCATCGATCCAGGCCGAGACAGGCGCCGCAACGGGAGAATGTGTGTGTCCTACAAGGTTGCCATCGTCACCGGCGCCGCCGCCGGCATCGGCGCGGCCTGCTCCAGGCGGCTGGCCAGACAGGGCGTGGCCGTCGCCGTGCTCGACCTCGATGCCGAGCGCTGCGCCGATACCGTCGCTGCCATTCGCGAGGCGGGCGGCACGGCCCTGGCCGTGGGGGCCGACGTGTCGAGCCGGGCTTCGGTGCAGGCCGCCGTGGAACAGGTGCGCGAGGCGCTGGGGCCGATCTCGATCCTGGTCAACAATGCAGGCGTCACCGACTTCACCCCGTTCGAGGAACTCACGGATGAGCGCTGGGACTTCATCTACGCCGTCAACGTGCGCGGTCCGTTCATCATGACGCAGGAGTGCCTGCCCGACATGAAAGCGGCGGCCTGGGGCCGGATCGTCAATATATCGTCGTCCAGCGCGCAGACCGGGGCGATAAACATGATCCCCTATTCGTCCTCGAAAGGCGCGGTGGTGACCATGACCCGCTCCATGGCGCAGGAATTCGGGCCTTACGGGATCACCGTGAACAACATCCCGCCCGGATCGGTGATGGGGACGATCATGTCGGAAGCGAACCGCGACCGCTTCCAGATCCCGACCGAGGTGCTGCTGCAGTCGGTCCCGGTACGGCGCCTTGGCGAACCGGACGACATCGCCAATGCCTGCGCCTGGCTCTGCCACGAGGATTCGGGCTACGTCACCGGCCAGACCATCGGCGTCAACGGCGGACGCGTGGTGACCTGAGAGGGCCTGGCCCTCGGTCAGGGCTCAGGCCAGGCCGGCGGGCATCAGCCTCGCCTATGGGGCCAGGCAGGCCCGGACAAATGTAAAGGGCCGGCGGTTTGCACCGCCGGCCCTTCGTTCCACATGGGGGGTGGTGGAATTACTGGAGGAAGATCAGGCCTCGGCCTTCTTGCCCTCGGTCTCGTAGCGTTCGATCGCCTCGACGACGATGCGGCGGGCTTCCTCAGCGCCGCCCCAGGTGCCGACGCGGACCCACTTTTCGGCCTCGAGATCCTTGTAGTGAGTGAAGAAGTGTTCGATCTGGCTGAACACGATCGGCGGCAGATCGCCCTTTTCCTGAACGTCGGAATAATAGGGGAAGGTCTTGTCGTCAGGCACGCAGACCAGCTTCTCGTCGCCGCCGTGCTCGTCTTCCAGGTTCAGCACCGCGATCGGGCGAACGCGCACGACCGCGCCGGGGACGAAGGGCGAGCGCGCGACGACCAGCGCGTCGAGCGGGTCACCGTCGGGCGAAAGCGTGTGCGGCACGAAACCGTAATTCGCCGGATAGCGCATCGGGGTGTGCAGGATACGATCGACGAACAGGGCGCCGGAGTCCTTGTCGAACTCGTACTTCACGGGCTCACCGCCGATGGGGACCTCGATGATGACGTTCAGGCTCTCCGGCGGGTTCTTGCCGACAGGAATCATGTCGATGCGCATGTTGGTCCTTCATTACAGGCACGGGTCAATAGTGCCGGTTAGTCTTTGACCGCGGGGCTTAGCCTTGCAACTTATGCACCGCAACTGCCTTATCGTGGTAGATGTAGCCAGTTTGCGACACATGCGCTGCTGCGATAGACGAATTCCCTCAGACACCGATGGCCCGGCACGAAAAAACCCGGAAGCGGACGGGGATCCGCTTCCGGGCTATCTCGTTGCCTTCAAAGGCTAACTTGCGCGATGGTCTCCGCGCGGACGGAGCGTTACTTGCTGCGCGGCGCCAGCAGGCGGTCGAGCCCGTTCACCTTGCCCGGCGTGGTGCTTTCCAGCCACGGCCAGCGCAGGCCGCCGTGATAGTCGATGGTCACGGTGCTGAAGGCATCGCCGCGCTTCACCAGCAGCGAGATCGGCTCTTTCGCGGTCTTGGCCGCGGTGATCGCGTCCTTGATGGTCTCGCCGCTATAGGCGGTGCCGTTCACCGCCATGACCTTCACCCCGCTGACGAGACCGGCATTGTAGCCCAGTCCATCGAACACGGCGCCCGTCACGGTGCCCTCGTTGTCCAGCGAGACACCCAGCGAATAGCTGAGGTCCAGCGACTTGCGCGAATCCGCGATGCCCTTCTCGTAGCCGTTCTGGGTGTCCTTCCAGACCAGCTTGTACCCGGCCATCTCCACGCCCTTGGTCGGCGCGGGCTGGTTGGTGTCGTAGATGCGGGTCTTGAGGAAGCTGGCCCAATCGTAGGGGTAGACGCCGTTCAGCGTCTTGACGACTTCGTCGAAGTCGTACGTCAGTTCACCCCAATCGCCGTCGCGAACGCCGAAGAAGGCCTTGGCGAAATCGTCGAGGCCTTTCTTGCCGCCGGTGCCCTGGCGGATGATCTGGTCCGCTTCGAGCCAGGTCAGCGCGCCTTCCACATAGTAGTCCTCGGTGCGGGTGACCGAGGTGTAGGGCAGCGGGCGGCGCATGTTGAGGACCGGCGCGAAGGTGGTGTCCTCCACCGAACGCCAGCCGCGCCCCGGCGTGGCTTCCGCATAGCGCGCAACCGCGCCGGCCAGCGTGTCGAGGATGGTCTGCTTGGTCTGCACGCCCGAGCGCGCGGCCAGGATATAGCCCCAGAACTGGGTCTGGCCCTCATAGACCCAGAGCAGCGTGTTCTGCATCGGCTGCTGGTAGTCCGGCGTCCAGAGATCGGCCGGGCGGCGATACTTGCCGTTCCAGCTATGGACGAATTCGTGCGGGATCACGTTGCGATCGAAGTCCATCTTGTCCCACTCGGTCCAGACCTTGGGCTCCATCTGGTTTTCGCTCGAACGATGGTGCTCCAGGCCGATCCCACCCATGCGGTCGGTCAGGGCCAGCAGGAAATCGTAGTGGTCGAAGTGGCGCGCGCCGAACGTCAGCAGCGCTTCCGAGACGAGGTTGCGGTAGGTCTTCATGTTCTCGGGCTTGATGCCGAGCAGCTTGGCCTCGTCCGCCACCACGTCCATGCTGACGTCATGGCCAAGGTCCCAGCGCTGGGCGTACTTGCCCGCGAAGATCGGCTCGTCCACCAGGCGCTCGTAGTCGGTCGGCGCCCAGGTCACGGTGTCGCCCTGCTGGCTTTTGCCGTCGAGCGCGGTGTAGACGGTCCAGCCGGCCGGGAACTTGACGGTGGGCTTCACGGTCAACCCGCGGGTGTAGTAGCCCGAGGGATAGAGGCTCATCTTTTCCCACTGCAGGTTCAGCATTTCCCGCGTCATGGTGATGCGGCCTTCTTTGGCCTGCACCGGCGAGGTGTGGATGAACCTGGCCGTGACGACCTGCGTTCCTGCCGGCAGCTCCAGATGGAAGGCGTTCACGGCCACGGTGTCGCGCTGCCACTTGATCTCCTTGCCATCGGCAAAGAAATGGACCTGCGCGAGCAGCGCCGCGGGGCCGGTGGGCGAATGGTTGCCCGGCAGCCAGCTCGGCTGGACGAGGATCAGCTTGTCGGTGCCGGCCGCAACGGGGAATTGCTGCGTGACGCGGTAGACGCCGTGGACGACATCGCTGGCATCGATGTCGAGCGCGATCGTGCCGGGATAGGCCTTGTCCTGCGCGGCGGGAAGCGGTGCGGGCAGCGCGGGGGCCGCAGGACGGCTGCGCTGCGCCGCGTCCTGCGCGAGGGCCGGGGTTGATACGGAGAGAAGGGCGAGGAGCGTGACGACCGCGGAACGATATTTCATTACGTCATTCTTTGCGACAGTTGCCCGATTTGGCAACCGTCCAATCCACTAAACCGGCCGGGGCCACTTTCCCCGCCGCTGCAATCGGGCTAAGCGCGCGCGTCATGAGCACCACACCACAGGCTATTCGCGGAACCCAGGACATCTTCGGCACCGATGCCGAGGCTTTCTCCCATGTCGTCGCGACGTTCGAGCGTGTCCGCAAGCTCTACCGTTTCCGCCGGGTGGAAATGCCGGTCTTCGAGAAGACCGAAGTGTTCTCGCGCTCGATCGGCGAGACGACCGACGTGGTGTCCAAGGAAATGTATTCCTTCGAGGATCGCGGCGGCGAATCGCTGACGCTGCGCCCCGAATTCACCGCCGGGCTCGCGCGCGCCTACCTGACCGACGGCTGGAAGCAGTTCGCCCCGCTCAAGGTCGCGACTCACGGCCCGCTGTTCCGCTACGAACGCCCGCAGAAGGGCCGCTACCGCCAGTTCCACCAGATCGACGCCGAACTGATCGGCTCGCCCGAGCCGCTGGCCGACGTGGAACTGCTGGTCATGGCCGACCACCTGCTGAAGGAACTCGGCATTTCCGACGGCGTGGCGCTCCAGCTCAACACCCTGGGCGACGTTGCCAGCCGCGATGCCTGGCGCGCGGCGCTGATCGAATATTTCCGCGCTCACAAGGCGGAATTGTCCGAGGATTCGCAGGACCGCCTCGAACGCAACCCGCTGCGCATCCTCGATTCCAAGGACCCGCGCGACAAGGTCTTCGTGGGCGATGCCCCGAAGATCGACGCCTATCTCTCGGCAGAGGCGCAGGACTTCTTCGCCGCGGTGACCGCCGGGCTCGATGCCGCCGGCGTCGCCTATGAGCGCGCGCCGTCGCTGGTGCGCGGGCTGGACTACTATCGCCACACCGCCTTCGAATTCGTCACCACCCGCCTCGGCGCGCAGGGCACCGTGCTCGGCGGCGGCCGCTATGACGGACTGATGGAAAGCCTCGGCGGCGCTGCCACCCCGGCCGTGGGCTGGGCGGCAGGGATCGAGCGGCTCGCCATGCTGGTGGCCGATGCCGGCACGCTCACCGAAGCGCCGCTGACCGTGGTGCTTGCGGTCGAGGACGATGCCGCGCTGGGTTATGCCCAGAAGGTCATCACCGCGCTGCGTTTCCAGGGCCTCGACGCGGAGATGGTCGCCACCGGCAGCCCCCGCAAGCGCTTCGACAAGGCCGTGAAGATGGGCGCCAAGGTGCTCGTCTCGTTCGGCGGCAAGGACGGCCAGCCGAGCGCCAACTTGCGCGCGGCCGAGCCGACCGCCGAATACCTCGCGGTCGAGCAGGTCCTCCAGTCGGTCCATCCGTGAGCATATCCGACACCCGTCTGGCGCAGATCGCCGCGCGTTTCTCCGAGCTTGAGGCGCGCCTCGCCTCGGGCACGCTGGAAGGCGACGCCTTCGTCACCGCCAGCCGCGACTACGCCGAGCTGGAACCGGTGGCGCGCGTCGCTGCCGAAGTCGTGTCGATGCGCGGGGAAATGGAATCGCTCCAGACGCTGGAAGACCCCGACCCCGACATGCGCGCCCTGGCCGAGGAGGAAATCCACCGGATCAAGGCCGAACTGCCCGAGGCCGAGCGGCAGCTGGCCATCGCCATGCTCCCGCGCGACGCGGCGGACGTGCGCCCGGCCATGCTGGAAATCCGCGCCGGCACCGGCGGCGACGAGGCCGCCCTCTTCGCGGCCGACCTCTATCGCATGTACGAGCGCTATGCCGCGGAACAGGGCTGGCGGGTCGAGATGATCTCCGTCAACGCCAACGATCTCGGCGGCTTCAAGGAAGTGGTCGCCAATGTCGCCGGCGCGGGCGTCTTCGCCAAGCTGAAGTTCGAGAGCGGCGTCCACCGGGTCCAGCGCGTGCCGGTCACCGAATCGGGCGGCCGTATCCACACTTCGGCGGCGACCGTCGCGGTGCTGCCCGAGCCGAGCGAAGTCGACGTCCAGATCGAGGACAAGGACCTCAAGATCGACATCTTCCGCGCCTCGGGCGCGGGCGGCCAGCACGTCAACACCACCGATTCGGCCGTGCGCATCACGCACTTGCCCAGCAATCTCGTGGTGATCTGCCAGGATGAGCGCAGCCAGCACAAGAACAAGGCCAAGGCCATGCAGGTCCTGCGCGCGCGTCTCTACGAGAAGATGCGCGAAGAGGCCCACGGCGCCGAGGCCGAGGCGCGCAAGGCTATGGTGGGTTCGGGCGACCGCTCGGAGCGCATCCGCACCTACAATTTCCCGCAGGGCCGCGTGACCGATCACCGCATCAACCTGACCCTGCACCGCCTGCCCGAAATTCTCGAAGGTCCGGGCCTTGCCGAAATGGTCGACGCCCTGCTGGCCGAGGACGAGGCCAAGCGCCTCGCGGCCATGGATGCTTGAGGATCCGGCCTTGGCGCCGGGCGCCGGCCAAGCGCCCCGCGCCTGCTGACCGCGCCCAACCATGACTGACCCCGCGCTCACGGCCGGCGAGGCGATTCGCGAAGCCGCCGGACTTCTCTCCGCGACCAGCGACACCGCCCGTCTCGACGCCGAAGTGCTCATGGCCCACGCCATCGGCTGCTCGCGCTCGTCGCTGCTGCTCTCGCGCATGCGCGATCCTGCGCCCGCAGGTTTCGCCGCATTGGTCGCGCGCCGCGCGGAGCACGAACCCGTCGCCTATATCACCGGCACTCAGGAGTTCTTCGGCCTGCCGTTCACGGTCGGGCCGGACGTGCTGATCCCGCGCGGGGATTCGGAGATTCTCGTCGAGGCGGCACTGGCCGCCCGGCCCGCGGCCCGCGCCGTGCTGGACTGCGGGACCGGGTCCGGCGCCCTGCTGCTGGCCGTGCTCGCCAACTTGCCCGAAGCGCGCGGCGTGGGCGTGGACAGTTCCCCCGGCGCGCTCGGCGTGGCGACCGGCAATGCCGAAGCGCTGGGCCTTGGCGCCCGCGCCCGCATGGCGCTGGCCGATTGGCATGCGCCCGGCTGGGCCGATGCGCTGGGCGGGCCATTCGACCTGATTCTCGCCAATCCTCCTTATGTCGAGACGACCGTGACGCTTGACCGCTCCGTCGCCGGGTACGAGCCGGCCAGCGCGCTCTACGCGGGCGAACTGGGGCTGGACGACTATCGCGTGCTGATCCCGCAATTACCGGGCCTGCTTGCCCCGGGCGGCGCCGCGCTGGTGGAGATCGGCCACGAACAGGCGGAGCCCGTCACTGCGATCGGCAGCGAGTGCGGCCTCTCCAGCCGCCTCCATCGCGATCTGGGAAATCGTCCCAGGGTGCTGGAGTTTTCAACAGCTGCGTAAGTTTTCACTTGGAATTCCGGCCCGGAATGCCTAAGGATTACGGCGAACCAGCACATGGATGGAATTTCCCATGTGGGTGGTTCGCCTCCAACCTTTGCAGATCGTCGCGGCCTGAAGTGGCTACGACCCGGCAACGGTGGAGTTCACGGCACTCGGGGGCGATCCGTGATCATGTGACGTGTGGCAGATCGGCCCGACGGGAACAGGCCGATGCCCTGGGTTTTTGAGGAAATAATCCTTGAATAATAATCGTGGTAATAACCGTCGGCGTGGCCGCGGTAACAATCGCCAGCAGGGCGGTCAGCAGATCAATCGGATCGACAGCAGGGCTCGCGGCAATGCGCCGCAGTTGCTGGAGAAGTACAAGAAGCTGGCCCATGACGCGCATCTGAATGGTGACCGCGTGCAGGAGGAATATTACCTCCAGTTCGCAGACCACTACTTCCGCGTCCTTGCTGATCAAAAGCAACGCCAAGAAGATTCGCGCCAGCCGCGCCGCGACGATCGCGGTTCCGACTATGGCGACGATTACGCAGTCGACGAATATGGCGACTACGAATCGCCCGCCCCGGAACGGCAGGAACGTTCGGAACGCCAGGAGCGTCCGGAGCGCAACTTCGATCGGCAGGAGCAGCGCCAGGAGCGCCAGCCCCGCCGTGAAGATTCGCGCCGTGAAGATGGGCGTCGTGAGGATACCCGCCGCGAAGACAACCGTCGCGATGACAACCGCCGCGACGAGCGCGCTCCCCGCCCCGAATCGGTCGAGGAAGAGGCGGTTGCCGCACCCGGCAACGAGGCGGAAGTCACCGGCGATCCGATGGTCTACGAGCCGGCGGAAAACCCGTTCGTTCGCGACAATCGCGCCTCGCGTGGCCTGAAGCAGCGCAAGCCGCGCGGTCGCCGTGATGAAGAAGCAGCGGGCGAAAATGCCGGTGAAGAGGCTCCCGCCGTGGAAGCCGAACCGACCGGCAACCTCGATCCCGCGATCCTGCCGCCCGCCATCGCCGCCGCTCCGGCCAAGCGCGCACCCCGCGCCGCCAAGGCTGCGGAAAAGCCGGTTGAAAAGCCCACCGAGGAGGCCGAGGCCGCCGAGGAAAAGCCCCGTCGCCGCCGCACCCGCAAGGCTGCGCCGTCGTCGGACGAGGGCGGTGAAAACCCGCTGGAAGCCGTCAACTCGTAAGAGCCTGACCGGCCGGGCGGAAACGTCCAGCATTTCGCGACCCACGTCTCGCCGCAAGGCAGGACGTGGGTCGTCGCTTTTCCGGCCCGGCAATATGCGCAGCCAGTTCAGGGAAGGGGCAGGCAAATCCGCTCTTTTCACGAACTTCGCTTGCCTCCCACGACAGGCCCCTACATAGCGGCGCCATTGGATTCCCATCGGCGCGAGGCCCGGCTCTGAAACCCGTAATGGACTTCCTCGATCGCCGCCCGCGCCTTGCGGCCGGACTTGTCGCGATTCTGGCCGGCGTCATCGCCGCCTGCGGCTTCCAACCCCTGGGCCTCTGGCCGTTGACCCTGCTCGGCGTGGCCGTGCTGGTGGAACTCATCGCGCGGGCGCCCAGCGGGAAGCGCGCGTTCTTCATCGGCTGGTTCTTCGGTCTCGGTCACTTCACGCTCGGCGACAACTGGATCGCGACGGCCTTTACCTATCAGGCCTCGATGCCTGCCTGGCTGGGCATGATCGCCGTCTGCCTGATCTCTCTCTATCTCGCGGTATATCCGGGCCTCGCCGCGCTGGGCGCCTGGCTGCTGCTGCGGCTGGACCGCGGCGGAACCCCGAAAGGCCCGCCGAATGCCGCCGGTCCCGGCGCTTTCCTGCTTCTCGCGCTGGCCTTTGCCCCGGCCTGGATCGTCACCGAGTGGCTGCGGGCCTGGGTCTTCACCGGCTTTGCCTGGAACCCGCTTGGCGTGGCCATGCTCGGCGGTCACGATACGCGCGGACTGGCCGTGCTGGCGCCCTGGGTGGGGACCTATGGGCTGTCCGGGCTCCTCGCGCTGATCGCCTGTGTCCCCGGCCTGCTCTGGCGGCTTTCGCGCAGATCGCGCGGCGGCGCACGCTGGGCCTGGGCACTCCCTGCCCTCGCCCTGTTCGGGCCGCTCGCGGCGCTGATGACCCTGCCAGACCCCTGGGCCGCGCGCGCCGAAGGGGCCGTTCGCTACACGCTTGTCCAGCCGGACATTCGCCAGGAATTCATCGACGACCCGCGCTTCTACGAGGCCAATTTCGTCAAGCTGGCGCGCTTGTCCCTGCCGCGCGCGCCGGGTGACCGGCGCGTGGTGTTCTGGCCGGAATCGGGCCTCGGCGACTATATTCGCGATGGCTATCCGCAGTTCCTCTACCGCATGTATACCTATGCGGAGGATCCCGTATTGGCGCGCGAGCGTATCGGCCGGGTCATCGGCCCTTACGCCGTGCTGATGACCGGCGCGGTCGACCTCGTCATCAAGGACGGCGAAGGCATCGCCGCACGCAATTCGGTCTCCATGATCGACGGCAACGGCAATCTGCTGGCGAGCTATTCGAAGGCCCATCTCGTCCCTTATGGCGAGTACCTCGCGCTGCGCTGGTTGCTGGAACCGCTCGGCGCGACGCGCCTCGTGCCCGGCGCGCTGGATTTCTGGCCCGGACCGGGTCCGCGCACGTTCGACCTCGGTGCCTGGGGCAAGGCGGGCGTGCAGATCTGCTACGAAATCGTTTTCAGCGGCCAGGTGGCAGACCCGCGGGTGAGGCCGGACTATATCTTCAACCCTTCCAACGACGGCTGGTTCGGACGCTGGGGCCCGCCGCAGCACCTGGCCCAGGCCCGGCTTCGCGCGATCGAGGAAGGGCTTCCGGTCATGCGCTCCACCACCACCGGGATCAGCGCGGTGATCGATGCCGATGGCCTGGTGCGCGCCTATGTGCCCTGGCACAGCGCCGGCAGGCTTGACGGACGCATCCCGCCGCACCGCGAACCGACGCCTTTCGCAATATTCGGAAACTTGCTGCCGCTGACACTTGCCACGGCTTTCTGGACGCTTGCGCTTTCCGTTATTGCGCTCCGCCGTCGTCGTCGCTAGACCAGTGCCCACATAAAGATTTCTTTATATGTGGTGTCACGATGCGAAATGACTATGTCTTTACCTCCGAGAGCGTCTCGGAAGGCCATCCCGACAAGGTTTCGGACCAGATTTCCGACGCCATCGTCGATCTCTTCCTTTCGAAGGACCCGGAAGCCCGCGTTGCCTGCGAAACCCTGACGACCACCCAGCGCGTCGTCCTTGCCGGCGAAGTGCGCGGCAAGGGCATGATCGACAAGGACGGTCACTGGGAAGACGGCGCGCAGGAGGAAATCCAGCACATCGTCCGTGAAACCGTGAAGCGCATCGGCTACGAACAGGCCGGCTTCCACTGGCAGGACCTGCTGTTCGAGAACCACCTGCACCCGCAGAGCGCGGACATCGCGCAGGGCGTGGACTCGGCCGGCAACAAGGACGAAGGCGCCGGCGACCAGGGTATCATGTTCGGTTTCGCCTGCGACGAAACGCCGGACCTCATGCCGGCCACGCTCGACTACAGCCACAAGATCCTCGAACGCCTCGCGGCCGACCGTCACTCGGGCGCCGCGCCGTTCCTCGAACCCGATGCCAAGAGCCAGGTCACCCTGCGCTTCAAGGACGGCGTGCCCGTGGAAGCGACCGCCGTGGTCGTCTCCACCCAGCACAAGGCCGGCTACCACGAAGGCGGCAAGGACGCGGAACTCAAGGAATACGTGAAGAAGGCCGTGGGCGAGATCCTGCCCGCCGGCTTCGTCACCGAAAACACCAAGTTCCACATCAACCCCACCGGCAAGTTCGAAATCGGCGGCCCTGACGGCGATGCCGGCCTGACCGGCCGCAAGATCATCGTCGACACCTACGGCGGTGCGGCTCCGCACGGCGGCGGCGCCTTCTCGGGCAAGGACCCCACCAAGGTCGACCGTTCGGCCGCCTACGTCACGCGCTACCTCGCGAAGAACGTCGTCGCAGCCGGCCTCGCCAAGCGCTGCACGATCCAGATCGCCTATGCGATCGGCGTGTCCGAGCCGCTTTCGCTCTATGTCGATACGCACGGCACCGGCTCGGCCAGCGACGCGGATCTCGAAGTGGCGATCGCCAAGGTCGCAGCGGACAAGCTCGGCGGCCTGACCCCGCGCGGCATCCGCACGGGTCTTGGCCTCAACAAGCCGATCTACGGCAAGACGGCTGCTTACGGCCACTTCGGCCGCAAGCCCGAAGGCGACCTGTTCCCCTGGGAACGCACCGACCTTGCCGACGCGCTGAAGGCCGCTCTGGCCTGAATCGCAGTCCGATCCGGGACCTGATCCCGGAATTCGGCGGACGGCCTTGAAGCGGGCCGGGTTTCCCACGCGGAAACCCGGCCCGTTTTCGTTCCGTCCAGCCAGGTTCGGACTTTTCTCCCCACTGTCATCCGCCTGCGCCCGGTGCTGCGCTATTCGCGATGCGCGGCGTCGACAGCGCGCCCGGCTTTGGCCTAATGGCATCCGATCTCTTCTCCGAGGCATTCCCGATGGCTTACGACACGCTGATATCCGTCCCGCAGTTGCACGCGCTCTTCGCGGACGGTGCGGACGTGCTGGTGCTCGATTGCGATTTCGAACTGGGCATGCCGGACAAGGGCCGTGCCGCCTATCGCGCCGGGCACTTGCCGGGCGCGCGCTACGCCCATCTCGACGAGGATCTGGCCGGCCCGCCCGATGGCAGCAACGGCCGCCATCCGCTGCCCGCGCGCGTCGCTTTCGCGGCCTGGCTGCGGACTCAGGGACTCAAGCAGGGCCAGCAGGTGGTGGCCTGCGATTCCAGCGGCGGCGCCTGGGCGGCGCGGGCCTGGTGGTTGCTGCGCTGGATCGGCCACGCCAGAGTCGCCGTGCTCGACGGCGGCAAGCAAGCCTGGACGGCCGCCGGCCTGCCGCTGGAGACCGGCGACGCCGCACCCGCCGTGCCGGGCGACTTCGTCGCCGGCGATCCGCTCGTCCCCTCGCCGGCCACGGCACGGGAGGTCCTGGCCAATATCGAGCAAGGCGCGGCGCAAGTGCTGGACGCGCGCGATCCGTCGCGGTTCCGGGGCGATCCCAACCCCGTCGACCCCGTAGCCGGGCATATCCCGGGCGCCCGCAACCGCTTCTTCCGCGACAACCTCGCCGCCGATGGACGTTTCCGCCCGGCCGACGAACTCGGCGCTGCCTTCACCGCCCTGCTGGGAGAGCAGCCGGCCCTGCTCTCCTGCGGCTCGGGTGTGACCGCCTGTCACAATGCCCTGGCGATGGCTGTGGCTGGCCTGCCGCAGCCAAGGCTCTACCCCGGATCGTGGAGCGAATGGATCGCGGACCCGGCCCGGCCCGTCGCCACCGGAGACGCCTGAGCGCCTCCTGAAGCAGGGTTTGCGCTGTCAGAACAATTGGATGCTTGCTCGAAGCCCGGATTTCTGCCCTTGAAAGAGCGTTGCCGGTTTCGATGAAGGGGATTCGCCCCGGCCATCGACTTACGGCGGGGGGCAAGCATGAAGACTCGGCTCTGGGCCTGCCTGGCAGCGGGCCTTCTGGCGGAAATGACGGTGGGCGTTCCGGCGGCGCTGGCTTCGGCCCGGACTGCGGCAGGAGCCTCGGCAGCGCCCGGGCCAGTTTCCGCCGTGGCCGAACTTCGCGCCCTTGCCGACTACGACACCTCAGGCGATCCCAAGGCCGCGCTCCGCCGGATCGATGCCGCGCTTGCCGGTGCCCGCAAGGCCGGCGCCGTCGATCCCGTGGACCGCCTCATGGCCGAAGCCACCCGGGCCGAAGCGCTGTTCTGGATGGGCCGCTACAAGGAAGCGCTCGCGGGCTTTCGCGATTTCGACGCGGAGATGACCGCGCGGAATCAACCCATGACGCCGCGCCGCGCGGAAATCGTCAACAACATCGGATCCGCACTCTCCAGCCTAGGCAAGCTGGACGAAGCGCGAACCTACAAGCTGCGTGCACTGGAATTGAGCGAGACCCTCGCCGGGCGCGACAGCAGCGAATATGCCGCCGCGCTCTACGGGCTGGCGCTGATCGACTACCGCCGCGGGCTGCCTCTGGAAGCGATTCCCAAAGTGCAGCAGGCCGTGATCGTGGCCACCCTGGCAAGCACGCGGACGGGCCGTAACAACGAGAGTCCCGCCGTCTACGGCATAACCCTCAGCACCCTGCAGATTCAGGCCGGCGATTCGACATCCGCGATCGCCGCTGCCCGCGCCGCCGCGATCTGGGCCGACTCGCATCTCGGCAAGGAGCACCGCCTGACGCTGGCCACGCTCAATGCGCTGGGCGCCGCGCTCAACGATGCCGGGCTTTACGCCCAGGCCACGCCGATCCTGCGGCGGGCGCTGGACTTGCGCATGGCCAAGAGCGATCCCGACCCGCGCGATCTGGGCTATTCGCTCAATGCCGTGGCCTATGCGCTGGATCTGGCCGGATTTTCCGAGGACGCCTTGGGTTTCTACGAGCGCTCGGCGGAGATTTTCGAAAAGCTGCCCGCTTCGGACCAGCCGATGTCCGGCGCCAATGTCTTCGGGCAGATCGCCCGGATCGTCCGCGACGACGGCCAGATCGACCGCGCCCTCGCGCTCGACCGCAAGGCGCTGGGCATGGCGCGGCGCATCGCCGCCTCGCCCGACGATCCCGAAGTGCTCCGCGCAGAACTCAGCTTGGCCAAACTGCTCCTTGCCACCGGAGACATCGATGCGGCGCAGGCGCTGCTCGACCATGTCAACGCAGCCTATGCGCGCCGGGCGCTGCCGACCAATCTCGACCGGGTGGCCGCGCTGGCCCTGCGCGCCGCCGTCGACGCCCGCCGGGGCGATCCGGCAGCGGCGCTCGCTGCGGCAAAGCCCGCGCTCGAGCCTCTGCGCAGCCATCTGCTGGATCGCACCAGCGCCGCCACCGGCACGATTCGCCTTCGCGACCAGGCCGCGGGCACATTCGTCCTCGAAGCCCGGATCGCCATCGCCGCAGGGGACCGGGAAACCGCGTTCGACGCCTTGCAGATGGCGGGGATGGGCGATCTCCAGACCGCGTTCACTTCCGTCGACGCCATTGCCGATCGCTATGGTCCCGAGGCCAATGCCGCGATCCGTGCCTATCTCTCCGCGAGCGCCGAACTGCGCGAATTGCACAAGCGGCGCGACCGCGCGCTCACCCGGGACCGGACCGGCGCAAGCCCGAACGAGAGCCCCGACCCGACCGCCGAGAGGATCGCCGCAGCCGAGGAAAACCTCCGCGCACTGGACAAACGGATCGGCACGCTGGTGCCCGGCTATGCCTCGCTGACGGGTTTCGAACCGGCCAGCCTGGCCGCCGCCCGGTCCCGACTGGCGCCGGGCCAGGCGCTCCTGCTCTACGGGCAGGACGCGGAGGGCCTGGTGATCATGGCCGTCACCCGCAAGGCCGTGACGGCGGCGGAAACGCCGGTCCCCGGACGGCGCCTGGCCGAATTGCAGCGGCGGCTTCGCGCCTCGATCGAGGACGGCGTGCTCACAGACGGCAAATCCGCCTTTGACCGCGATTCGGCCTACCAGCTCTACCGGCTGCTGTTCCCCCAGCCGATCGCCAGGGCGCTGCAGGAAAGCCGCGATGTCGCGATCCTGGCGCCGGGCATGCTGTCCGCCCTGCCCTTCGGCGCGCTGGTGACAAGACCCCCGACTGGCGACGATGCCGATCCGCAGGCGCTGCGCCAGACCGACTGGCTCGCTCGTCATCACGGCGTGAGCACGCTGGTGACCGCAGCGCCGCTCGCCCGCGCCGGCGAGCGCCATGTCCGCCCGCCCGGATTTGCCGGGATCGGTGCACCGCTTCTGCCCCGGGGCGGAACGGAAAGCTGGACCAACTCCCTCGAATCCGCGCTCGCCGGCCTGCCCGAACTGCCGGGCGCGGCGCAGGAACTTCAGGCCATGGCCCGGTCGTTTCATGGCGAACGCCAGGTTCTCGTGGGAGCGGGGGCGACCGAGGCGGCCGTGAAAGCGGCCCCGCTCTCGGCCGCCGGGGTGATCGCCTTCGCCACTCACGGCCTGGTCGGCGGCGCGTACCGCAACCTGGTGGAGCCTGCCCTGGTGCTCACGCCCGCTCCCGGCTCGGATGGCTCCGAAGATGGCCTGCTGACCGCTTCGGAAATCGCGCGATTGAACCTGGATGCGGACTGGGTGATTCTCTCGGCCTGCGACACCAGCGCGGGCGAGAGCGAGAATGCCCCGACGTATTCGGGCCTGGCCCGCGCTTTCGTTTCGGCGGGAGCCCGCGCGCTCCTGCTGTCGCACTGGCCCGTCCGCGACGATGTCGCCAGCCGCATGACGCTGCGCACCGTGCGGGCGGCGCATGGCCGGACCAGCCGCGCCGAGGCGCTGAGACGCGCGCAAATGACCGTGCTTGGGGACACCCACGTGCCTGGCGGGGCCCATCCCGCCACATGGGCGCCTTTCGTCCTCGTCGGCGAATGAGCAGGTGGCCGGACCGGGGAACCTCCCCGTCCGGCCCGACCTGCCCTACTCGGCCCGCCCTACCTTACTTGGCCAGTTCGCCCTCGATCGCATCCACCAGCAGCGGATCCTGCGGGGTGGTGCCCGGCGCGAAACGTCCGACCACGGCGCCCTCGCGCGAGACCAGGAACTTCTCGAAGTTCCACAGCACTTCGGGATCGTCGTTCGGGGTCATGCCATAGCCCTTGAAGCGCTCCTTCATGCCATCGACATCGCCCTGCTTGGTGGGAATGGCTGCGGTGAGCGCGGCATAGAGCGGCTGCTTGGCTTCGCCGGTAACGTCGGCCTTGGTGAAGAGCGGGAACGAGACGCCGTAGTTGAGCTGGCAGAACTCGACGATTTCCTCGTCGGTGCCCGGCTCCTGCGCGCCGAAGTCATTGGCCGGGAAGCCCAGCACTTCGAAGCCCTTGCCCTTGTAGTCCTCGTAGAGCTTCTCCAGCCCTTCGTACTGCGGCGTCAGTCCGCACTTGGAAGCGACGTTGACCACCAGAAGGACTTTGCCTTCGTGATTGGCCAGGCTGTCGGCGCTGCCATCGATGCGGGTCAGCGGAATCTGGGCGATATCGGACATTCGAGGCTCTCCAAGGGACGCGAGGGAATAGGTTCGGGGACGGAGACTGCGTCAGGTTGGTGACGCAAGCAAGGCATTGGCGGCAAGGCCGCGCGCGATCAATCCGCGTTGCGGTAGTCGGCGATCACGTCGCCGCATTCGGCCAGTTCCGCCTCGTGGCCTTCCTCACGCCAGGTCTCGGCCAGGGCTTCGGCTTCCCACTGCTTCATCGCGGGGTGATCCAGCACGGCATCGACCCAGGACTGGCAGGTGCCGACATCGAGGCCGTAAGTGCGGATGCGGAAGGCGACCGGGGCGAAGAAGGCATCCACGGCGGTGAAGCTGGCCCCGGCCAGCCAGGGGCCGCCGAAGCGCGAGAGACCCTCGCTGAACAGCTCGCGCAGCCGGGCCACATCGCGGACCAGCCCCGGCCGCATCGGCTTTGGGCGAACGCGGACGCCGACATTCATCGTGCAGTCGTTGCGCAGGGCGGAGAAGCCGCCGTGCATTTCCGCGACCGCGCATTGCGCGAAGGCGCGTGCCGCTTCGTCGGCCGGCCAGATGCCGGGATGGCGGTCCGCCAGATAGAGCGTGATGCCCAGGGAATCCCACAAGGTACGGTCGCCGTCGATCAGCGCGGGCACTTGCCCGGTGGGCGAGAAGCTGCGGAATGCGTCGTAGTTCGCCGGCGCGGTGAAGGGCTCGATCCGATCGGCGAAATCGATGCCGAGCGCCTTCATCAACAGCCACGGCCGCAGCGACCAGCTGGAGTAGTTCCGATTGGCGGTGATCAGGGTATAGGCCATCCGGAACTCTCCTTCGCGTGACATCAGGTCGTGTAGTGCGCCGTGGTCTTAGCCGCGACTTCGTCGGCCGTCACGCCCGGAGCCAGTTCGATCAGCTTGAACGGGCTCTGGTGGTCGGGCCGCTGGAACACGGCCAGATCGGTGACGATCATGTCGACCACGTTCTTGCCGGTGAGCGGCAGAGTGCACGCCGGGATGAACTTCGGATCGCCGTTCTTGGCGTTGTGTTCCATCACGACGATGATCTTCTTCACGCCGGCCACGAGGTCCATCGCGCCGCCCATGCCCTTGATCATCTTGCCGGGGATCATCCAGTTGGCGATGTCGCCGTTCTCGGCAATCTCCATCGCGCCCAGCACGGCCAGGTCGATGTGTCCGCCGCGGATCATGCCGAAGCTGGTGGCGCTGTCGAAATAGGCCGACTGCGGCAGTTCGCTGACGGTCTGCTTGCCCGCGTTGATGAGGTCGGCGTCGACTTCGTCGGCGTAAGGAAACGGCCCGATGCCAAGCATCCCGTTTTCCGACTGGAGCGTCACCGTCATGCCGCCGGGCACATGGTTCGCCACCAGGGTCGGAATGCCGATACCGAGGTTCACGTAGAACCCGTCCTGGAGTTCCTTTGCCGCGCGCGCGGCCATCTCGTTGCGGTCCCAGGACATCAGGCGGTCTCCCTCTCGCGCGTGGTCGTGAATTCGATCTTCTTGTCGTAGGGCGCGCCGAGGACCAGGCGCTGGACGAACACGCCCGGCAGGTGGATGCCGTCCGGATCGAGCGAGCCGGTGGGGACGATCTCCTCCACTTCGACCACGCAGACCTTGCCGCAAGTGGCGGCCGGCACGTTGAAGTTGCGGGCGGTCTTGCGGAACACGACGTTGCCGGTCTCGTCCGCTTTCCACGCCTTCACCAGGCTGAGGTCGGCGAAGATGCCTTCCTCCAGGATGAATTCCTCGCCGCGGAAGACTTTCACTT
>Ga0160437_1000032_pt1 | contig 101560 bp, 80 predicted proteins | sample HID1975I_E0MG_FD_108227 | JGI IMG/M metagenome (GOLD analysis project Ga0160437, IMG submission 108227) | Enriched soil microbial communities from UW Madison campus, WI, USA - HID1975I_E0 MG | ecosystem: Environmental > Terrestrial > Soil > Unclassified | place: USA: Madison, Wisconsin... | reverse complement strand
CGACGGGTTGCAGTCGATCAAGGCGATGATGCCGCTGGAGGCCAAGAAGGCCTGGATTACCGCTGAAGCCGCCGCCGGGGTGCGCGAGATCGAGGTGGGCAGCTTCGTGCCGCCTAGCCTCCTGCCGCAGATGGCCGACACTGCCGAACTGGTCCGCTTCGCGCGCGGGATAGAGGGACTCAATGTCGTCGCCCTCGTGCCCAATGCCAAGGGCGCGCAGCGCGCCGTCGATGCCGGCGTCCACGCCATGTCGATCCCCCTTTCGATGAGCGAGACCCATTCGATCCGCAACGTGCGCAAGGACCATCCGGCGATGCTGGCAGAAATCACGGAAGCCGCCGGGATCGCCAAGGCGGCGGGCGTGCACTTCGCCGTCGGCCTTGCCACAGCATTCGGATGCACCATCGAGGGCGCGGTGCCTGAGGATACCGTGGTGCGTCTCGCCCTTGCGGCCGCCGAAGCGGGCGCGCAGGAGTTCAGCCTTTCCGACACCACCGGCTATGCTGATCCCGCACAGGTCAAACGGCTCGTCCGTAAGGTCAAGGAGGCGGTCGGCGCCGACATGCTGACCACGCTCCACCTCCACAACACGCGCGGGCTCGGCCTCGCCAATGCGCTGGCCGGGCTGGAGGAGGGCATCACCACGCTCGATGCCTCGCTTGGCGGACTCGGCGGCTGCCCCGCCGCGCCGGGTGCCTCGGGCAATCTCGTGACCGAGGATCTCGTGCTCATGCTCAATGCGATGGGGCTCGATACCGGCATCGACCTCGAACGCCTGCTGGAAGTACGCCAGATTCTGGTCGCGGCCCTGCCCGGCGAACCGCTCTACGGCTTCACACCCGATGCCGGGCCGATGCTCGACTACAACGAAAGGATCGCCCGATGAGCGAGAACGTGGCACAACCCGTGGTCCCGCAGCCTTTGGCCGGTATCCGCGTCGTCGAGTTCACGCATATGGTCATGGGCCCCGCCGTGGGTCACATCCTCGCCGGGCTCGGTGCCGAAGTGGTGCGGATAGAGCCTATCGGCGGCGACCAGACGCGGCGCCTCTTGGGCTCAGGCTCAGGCTATTTCCCTATGTACAACCGGGGCAAGCAGTCGATTTGCCTCGACCTCAAGTCGGTGGAAGGTCTGCAGGTCGCCCGCGACCTCGCCGAGGGCGCCGATGTGCTGATCGAGAACTTCCGCCCCGGCGCGCTCGACCGGCTCGGCCTGTCCTACGAACAACTGGCGAAGGTCAATCCGCGACTGATCTACTGCTCGGAAAAAGGCTTTCTGCCCGGCCCCTACGAACAGCGCACGGCGCTGGACGAAGTGGCGCAGATGATGGGCGGCCTTGCCTATATGACCGGCCCGCCGGGACGCCCATTGCGCGCGGGCTCCAGCGTAATCGATGTGACCGGCGGCATGTTCGGCGTGATCGGCATCCTAGCCGCGCTGGAAGAACGCCACCGCACCGGGCGCGGCCAGAAGGTCGTCGCCAGCCTGTTCGAGACGACGATCTACCTCGTTGGCCAGCACATGGCGCAGTTCGCCGTCACCGGGAAGGCCGCCGCGCCGATGCCCGCGCGCATCTCGGCCTGGGCGATCTACGACGTGTTCGAGACCCGCGACGAGCCCGTCTTCATCGGCGTGGTCAGCGACGTGCTCTGGGAGAAGTTCTGCGCGTTGTTCGAACTGCACGAGCTCTGGGCCGACGAGAGCCTGCGCTCCAACAACCAGCGCGTCCTCGCCCGCGACCGCATCCTGCCGCAAGTCCGCCAACTCATCGCCTCAATGACGCGGGACGAGATCGTGGCGAAGCTGGAAGGCACCGGCCTGCCGTTCGCGCCGATCGCCCGGCCGGAGGACATGTTCGACGATCCTCAGCTTGCCGAAGGCGGGCTGGAACCAGTCGTGCTCGACACCGGCGAGCCAACCCGCCTGCCGACAATACCGCTTCAGATGGGCGGCCTTCGCCCCGGCGCCCCGGTCACGCTTCCCACCCCCGGTGCCGACAGCCGCGCGGTGCTGGCGGCCCTGGGCTATCCGTCGGAGCGGATCGACACCCTTGTCGCACAAGGCGCGGTCGGCGCGGATTGAACGCCCCGCTTCGCTCGCTCCTTGGAAAAGAGGGGCGGATCCTGCGATCCGCCCCTCTTTTTTTTCGTCCAGCCCAATGTGTGAAAATCAAAACTCGGCGAGCAGTCGTCCCATGCCCTCGATCTTGTCCGTGATACCCTGCGCGCGCAGCGCGTGCCAGTACGTCGCGGTGTTGATCGCGATCACCGGTTTGCCCAGCTTCGCCTCGTATTCGGCAGCCAGGTCCACCATCGAGAGATTGGTGCCGACCTGGACGATGGCATCGACGTCGTCACCGTCCAACTCAGCGATCACTTCGCGCAGGCTATCCGTACCGACCTTGGCGATATCGGTCCAGCGCCGGCATTCCAGCGGCACGTCGCGCTTCACGGTGAAGCCCGATTCCTCCAGAAAGTTGCGCACTTCGGCATTGGCAACCGGGTAATAGGGAGAGACGAAGCTCACCGAGCTGGCACCATAGGCATGGAGCGCTGCCGCCACCGATTCCGCGCCCGTGGAGGCACCGATGCCGGCCAGATCCTCGACCTGCTTCTTCCATTTCCGGCTACCCTCGACGCCGCCGTAGAAGGTGATCGCCGACATGCCGAGCACGAGGTAGTCCGGACGACACGTCATGACCGAGCGCACCGCATCCAGCGTGTTCTCGGCGATCGCCGTGGTCCCGGCGATGAAATCCTCGTTCGAGAGCGCCAGGGGGTCCTCCACATAGATGCGCGAGAAATGGTTGGTCACGCCTTCCGGACGCATCCGCTCCATGTCGGGCTGGACCACGGTGTTGGTGGAGGGGGCGATGACACCCAGCAGCTTGCGCCAACCAAGAACGTCTCCCATTGCGAATACTCCTGTTGCGGACCAATTACGGTGCCGGGATATATTTCAGCCGATCGCCGCCGCCTGCGACAGGCTCTCGTACATCGCCTGACGCAGCATGTAGGCGCGACGGCGCGTATCGTCCTGCTTGATCGCAAGCATGGCCTCGCGGCGGCGTTGGTGCGCCTCATCCTGCCCGCCGCGGATCATCGCCATGTTTTCCTTGGTCTGCATCTGCGTGAAACTATGCGTCACTTCACGGCGTTGACGATCGTAGAGCGCCAGGTTCTCGTCGGCCGCCCCGCCCGTCTTCTTGCCGTTAAGTATCGGCAGGAGCTTCTCGAACAGGTTGAAGGCGTCATGCACGCCCGAGTTCATGCCGAAACCTCCCAGCGGGTTGTTGAGATGCGCCGCATCCCCCGCCAGCATCACGCGGCCCTGCCGGAACGACTGGGCGACGCGCTGGTGGACACGGTAAAGCGTGCGGTGCTGCGTCTCCACCATCGATCCATCGCCGACGAGGCGGCTGAAGATCGCATCCTTCATCGCGTCCGAACGCAGTTCCTCATCGCTAAGCGAACCGTTGGTCGGCACCAGGACCCGCCAGAGCGTGGGCACCCGCAACAGCACCAGCCACTCCTCGGGATCGGACACGTAGTTGACCCAGGCCAGGTTCGGCAGGTGCTGGCCAATGTCGAAGGCGGTCGAAAGACAGAGGAAACGTTCGGGATAAGTAAATCCGTCGAATTCGACACCCAGCCATTTGCGCACGATCGAATTCGCGCCATCGGCACCGATCAGGTAGTCACAGCGCAGGCGATCGATTCCGGTCATGGTTTCGATGGCGAGGTCAACGCCGCTTGCGTCTTCTTCGAACGTCAGCAGCCGGCTGCCGAAGCGCACATCGGCATTGCCCAGCTTTTCCAGACCCGAAGCGAGCGCCCGCGAGAGGTGATACTGCTCGCACTGGATGCGGAAGGGATAGCGCGTCACGTCGCCGATTTCGGCAAGATCGAAGTCGATCACTTCGCCCGAATGCCGATCGCGCCAGTGATAGACAGGTGCCTTGAGTCCCTTTTCCAGCAGCATCGGCGTAATTCCGATCTGATCGAGCATTTCCAGCGTGGGAGGATGGAACGTCGAGGCGCGCAAGTCCTGCGCGCAGTCGCTTCCGACCTCCAGCACCACGACGTCGATGCCTGCCTGGGCCAGCAGCGTCGCCAGAACCGTTCCGACCGGCCCCGCCCCCGCGATTGCTACCTGACACCGTTCAACTGCCGTCATATCGAGCAGACTCCATTTCCTGTTGCAGGTTTCGGCTATGGACCCATTGGTGGGAAGCAATCGGCCAAGTCGCCGAACTATCCGAGGTTCGGGGAGGAATGATCGGATGGCGAGCAACAGGCCGGGGATAGCGCCGCAGCACAACGAAAAGGGGCGCGCCTAGCGGCGCGCCCCTCCCCCTCCATACAACGAAAACCTCGGCTCAGACGACCGCGCAGACGGTCTTCCATTCGAGGTAATTCTCCAGCGCCTGCCGCCCGCTGTCGCGGCCCCAGCCCGACTGCTTGACGCCGCCGATCGCCAGCGTGGCATCGTACATGGCGTGGCAGTTGATCCACACCGTGCCCGCCTTGATCGCGCTCGACATGCGGTGGGCATTGGATAGCCCCTCCGTCCAGACGCTGGCGGCAAGGCCGTATTCGCTGTCGTTGGCGGCGGCGATCACTTCCTCGACATCGTCGAACGCCTGCGCGACAAGCACCGGGCCGAACACTTCCTCGCGCACGATCTCCATGCCGGGCTTTACGTCGACGACCACGGTGGGCGTGATGAAAGTCCCCGCCTCGCCGGTGCGTTCGCCGCCCGCGAGCATCGTTGCCCCCTCGGCCCGCGCGCGCTGGAGGAAACCTTCAACCCGCTCGGCATGGCGCAACGAGACCACCGGGCCCATCTGCGTATCGGCGGCAAGGCCGTGGCCGAGCTTCAAGCCCTTGGCATACTCCGCCACGCCTTCGACCACCTGGTCGTGGACCGAGCGGTGAACATAGAGCCGCGATCCCGCGATGCACACCTGGCCGCCGTTGAAGTAGATCGCATTGGCCACACCCGGTATTGCCAGAGACAGGTCGGCGTCGGGCATGACGATAGAAGGCGACTTGCCGCCCAGTTCCAACGTGACGCGCTTGAAATTGGTCTTGGCGGCATCGAGCACCGCGCGGCCCGTGGCGGTGGATCCGGTGAAGGCGATCTTGTCCACTCCGGGATGCGAGGCCAACGCCGCGCCGGTTTCCCCGCCAAGCCCGGTGACGATGTTGATGACGCCCGCGGGAACGCCTGCCTCCACCATCAGCTCGGCGAGGCGCAGAGCCGTGAGCGAGGTGTCTTCGGCGGGCTTGAGCACCACCGCGCAGCCCGCTGCCAGCGCCGGCGCCAGCTTCATCGCGGTTAGTACCAAGGGTGAATTCCACGGCACGATGGCCGCCACCACACCGACCGGCTCGCGCACGGTCCAGGTGCGCATCTGCTTGCCCTGGGGTTGGTAGTTGATCGAGCTTTCCAGCGTGCTGCCCTCGATCGCCATGGCCTGGCCCGCGAAGAAGCGGAACTGGTTTACGGCGCCGGGGATCTCCGCCCAGCGCCCGACGAACAGCGGCTTGCCCTGATCAAGCGTTTCCAACTCCGCCAGATCGTCGATATTCGCCTCGATCAGTTCTGCTATTTTCCAGAGAATGCGCGCGCGCTCGACCGGAACGGTCGCGCTCCACCCCGCCAGCGCGGCGCGGGCAGCAGAAACCGCGGCATCGACGTCGGCCGCGCCCGCGCGGGCGACTTGCCCCAGCTCACTACCGGTCGCCGGATCGAGCGTGGCGAATGTACCGCCCTCCGCAGCCGCGCCCCACTCTCCGCCGATCAGCAGCCCCTGCCCGCTCGCGCGTCGTGCGAGGAACTCCTTCGTGCCGGGGCGAAGCGTGCTGAAGTCGAGTGGCATGGTTGTCTCCTTTGTTGCGACCTTTCTTAATGTGGTGGACGGCGCGGCGGCCCCTCGCCACCCCAAAAATTCGCTTGGCGGATAACTCTGTCCGAAACCACAGCCATGGGCCCTCGCTCCGATAGGCACGGAGACAGAACCAGCGGCGACTCCCGCCGCGCACCAACGATCGGGGACAGCATGACCTATCGCCTGGGTGTGGACGTCGGAGGGACGTTCACCGATCTGCTTCTTTTCAACCAGGACAACGGCGAGTTCTGGCGTCACAAGACGCCCTCGACCCCGCATGACAGTTCCGAAGGCATCCTCAACGGGGTCACCGCAGTCTGCGAGAAGGGTGGCATCGCACCGTCCGACGTCGAGTTCTTCCTCCACGGCACCACGGTCGCCACCAATGCCGTGCTCGAAGGCAAAGGCGCGCGCGTCGGCCTCATCACCACCGACGGTTACCGGCAGGTCATGCAGATCGCGCGTTCCTTCGTTCCCGGCGGCCTGGCCGGCTGGATCGTCTGGCCCAAGCCCGAGCCGCTGGCCGCGCTGGAAGACACGTTCGAGATCAAGGGCCGCATGAACGCCCGCGGCGAGGAAACCGCCGCCATCGACGAGGGCGAGATCCGCGCCGCACTCGAAGCACTCAAGGACTCGGGTGTCGAGGCGCTGACCGTCGCGCTCATCAACGCCTATCTCAACGGCGGCCACGAACTCCGCGTGGCCGAGCTGGCCGCAGAGATCATGCCTGAAGTGCCGATCTCCCTCAGCCATCTGGTCCTGCCCGAAATGCAGGAATACGAACGCACCCTCACCACGGTCGCCAATGCGGCGGTACGCCCGGTCGTGGGCAAGTACGTCCGCAACTTGCGCGCTTCCCTGCGCGGCGCCGGCATGGCGGGTTCGCTCTCACTGCTGCGCTCCGATGGGGGGCTCATGAGTTCCGAAAAGTCGGAAGAACACCCCGTCTCGCTGCTGATGTCGGGTCCGGCCGGCGGTGTGACCGGGGCGATCTGGGTCGGTCGCAATGCCGGCATCAAGAACATCCTGACGCTAGACGTCGGTGGCACATCCACGGACGTTGCGCTGATCGAGAATCTCGAAGCTCGCCGCCAGCGCACCACCGAAGTCGGCCACCTCTCGGTCCGCGCCTCGGCGCTGGACGTGAAGACGGTCGGCGCGGGCGGCGGTTCGATCGCCTACGTGCCCGAACTGACCAAGGCCCTGCGCGTCGGCCCGCAGTCGGCAGGCGCCGTGCCGGGCCCCGTCGCTTACGGCAAGGGCGGCACTCTGCCCACCGTCACCGACGCCAATGTCGTGCTCGGCTACCTGCCGGAGAACCTCCTCGGCGGCACCTTCAAGCTCGACCGCGAAGGCGCCAAGGCGGCGGTCCAGACCATTGCCGACGCGCTCGGCATCGGCCTGATGGAAGCCGCGCGTGGCATCATTGACATCGTCAACGAGAACATGTTCGGCGCGCTGCGCATGATTTCAGTGCAGCAGGGCTACGATCCGCGCGATTTCGCGGTGATGGGTTTCGGCGGCGCCGGGCCGCTCCACGTCAACGCGGTCGCGCGACTCATGGGATCGTGGCCTGCGGTCTCGCCGGTTTCGCCGGGCGTGCTCTGCGCACTCGGGGACGCCACCACCCGCATGCGCACCGAGACGGCGCGTTCGTTCTCGCAGCGCGTGGCGGACACCAGTGAGGGCGATGTGCTTGCCCTGCTGGACGAAATGGCCGCCCAGACCCGCGCGGAACTCGCCGCCGAAGGCATCGCCGATGCGGACATCACCAGCCAGTTCGAACTCGACGTGCGCTATGAAGGCCAGGCCTTCGAAGTGCCGCTCTCGATCGACCCGGAAACGCTCAAGGTCGACGGTCTTGCCGGCGTCACGGCCCGTTTCGATGCCGAGCACTTGCGCCTATTCACTTTCAACATGGATAGCGCCCATGAACTGGTGAACTTGCGCGCCGTTGCCATGGGCCCGGCGCTCGAACTGCCCTCGCCGCCGCTGGAGCAAGGCGACGGCGATCCGATCCGCGCCAAGATCCGCGACCACGAATTGTGGACCGGTACCGAAATGCAGGCCGCCGTCATCTACGACCGCGCGAAACTGCGCGCCGGAGACGTGATCCCCGGACCCGCCGTGGTCACCGAGATGGACTCGACCACGCTGATCGAGGCCGACTGCGTCGGCACCGTCGATCACGCCGGCAACATCCTCATCAACCTCGCCTGAGGGGGAAACCAACATGTCCGCACGTATCATCCAGGCCAACGAGGCCCTGTTCCAGACTGTACCCGTCGATCCGGTAACGCTCGACATCATCGAGAACGCCCTGCGCAATGCCCGCATCGAGATGGACGCTACGCTCGTGCGCACCGCCATGTCGCCGGGCATCCGCGAACAGGGAGACGCCTTCCCGCTGATCGCCGACCACCAGGGCCGCATGATCGTCGGGCAGTTCGGCAGCTATATCGGCCCGTTCCTCGAAGGCTTCGACGGCACCGTCGAGGACGGCGACCTGATCTTCCTGTCAGACCCCTATTCGGTGGGCGGCGCCATCAGCCATTCCAACGACTGGCTGGTGCTGCTGCCGGTGTTCAAGGACGGACGTCTGATCGCCTATACCTCGATGTTCGGTCACCAGAGCGACATCGGCGGCATGGTCCCCGGCTCGATGCCGATCCACGCCACCGAAATCTTCCAGGAAGGCGTACGCATCCCGCCCGTCAAGATCTGGAAGCGCGGTGAGTACAACGAGGACCTGATCAAGCTCGTCATGCATCAGTCCCGCACGCCGGACTGGTGCAAGGCGGACCTCAACGCCCTGATCGCCTCGTGCCGCGTTGCTGCACACCGCGTGGTGGAGATGGTCGAGCGTTTCGGCGACGATGTGTTCGTCTCTGCCACCGACATGCTTCTCGAACGCAACCACCGCGCGATGAAGCACCTGATCGAAACCTCCATCGGCGAGGAAAAGGTCACGTTCGAGGACTACATCTGCGACGATGGCATGGGCTATGGCCCGTACCGAATCAAGTGCACCATGTGGCGCGAAAACGGCCGCGTCGTGCTCGATTTCGACGGCACCGATCCGCAGTCCAAAGCCTCGATCAACATGCTGCTGAACGAGAACATGATGCGCATGTTCTTCGGCATCTACATGATCATGATCTTCGATCCCCAGATCCTCTTCAATGACGGGTATTACGACCTGATCGACGTGCGCATCCCGGAAGGCTCGCTGCTCAAGCCGAAGTTCCCGGCCGCGCTTTCGGGCCGCACCCACGTGCTGGGCCGTCTGTTCGACATCCTGGGCGGCCTGCTCGGCCAGAAGACACCGGAGTTCCTGAACGCCGCCGGCTTCTCGTCGAGCCCGCACCTGTTCTATGCCGGCCATGACAAAGCCGGTAAGTGGTTCCAGCTCTTCCAGATTGGCTTTGGCGGCATCCCCGGCCGCCCGCTCGGCGATGGACCGGACGGACATTCGCTCTTCCCCGGCTTCACCAACGTCCCTAACGAGTTCCTGGAACGCTATTTCCCGCTGGAGATCGTCAAGTACGAAACGGTAGCGGATTCGGGCGGCGCCGGACTGCATCGCGGCGGCAACGGCATCAACATGGTCTACCGCTTCCTCGAAGCGGGCGTGATCGCCATCCATGACGACCGCTGGTTCGTGCCGCCCTGGGGCGTCAACGGCGGCCTTCCAGGCAAGCGGGCGCGCAAGATTCTCACCAAGGCGGACGGCACGCAGATCGTGGTCGGCAACAAGCTGGAAGACTATCCGGTCGAGGCGGGTGACGAGCTTCAGTTCATCACTTGGGGCGGCGGCGGCTGGGGCGATCCGCTCGACCGCGATCCCGCACTGCTGGCCAAGGAACTGAAGCAGGGCCTCGTCACCGTGCAAGGCGCGAAGGACTACGGCGTGGTGCTGGTAGACGGGGCAGTCGACGAAGCCGCCACACAGGCCATGCGCGCCGAAATGCGCAAGGCCCGCGGAGAAATTGGCGTGTTCAACTTCGGCCCCGACATCGAGACACTGCGCGCCAACTGCCTTGCCGAAACCGGCCTGCCCGCGCCCACCCCGCCGCAATGGGCGCATATGCCCGCCGAAGCGCTCGCCGAAGCCGCCGAATAAACAGAACGCAGGAGAGAACCACATGGCCAATCCGATTTTCCGCCAGAAGCTGGAGAGCGGCAAGTTCTTCGTCATACCTGGCATCCAGGACATGATCACCGCGGTGATCGCCAACAAGGTCGGCTTCGACCTTGTCTACGGCACCGGCTACTGGCTTACTGCCTCGGCCTGGGGCCTGCCGGACGCCGGCATCGCCACCTATACCGAAATGAAGAACCGCATGGAAACGCTGGTGCGCACCAGCGATGCAGCGGTCATTGCCGATGGCGATACCGGCTACGGCGGGCTGCTCAACGTCCATCACACCGTGAAGGGCTATGAGGCCGCCGGCGTCACCGCAATCCAGCTTGAAGACCAGGAATTTCCCAAAAAGTGCGGTCACACGCCGTTCCGCCGGGTGATCCCGGTCGAGGACATGGTCGAGAAGATCAAGGTGGCGGTCGCCGCCCGCGAGAGCGAGGACTTCCTCGTCATCGCCCGCACTGATGCGCGCCAGAGCGAAGGACTCGACAGCGTGATGCGCCGCCTCGAGGCCTACGACAAGGCAGGCGCGCACGTCCTCTTCCCCGAAGCACTGGAAAGCGAAGAGGAGATGGCCAGGGCCTGTGCGGCCTTCGACAAGCCGTTGATGGCCAATATGGCGAACGGCGGATCGACCCCGATACCGCTCGCTCCGGTGCTGGAAGAGATCGGCTATGCCTATGCCATCTACCCCTCGCTCACTAGCCTCGTTGCCGCCACAGCCATCGAGAAGTGCCTGCGCGACTTAAAGGACCATGGCATCGGTGAGCCTGAGGGCATCTTCAACTTCAAGGAGTTCTGCTCGCTGATCGGCTTCGACGAAGTCTGGGATTTCGAAAAGCAGTGGGCGCCTGCTCCCTCTCAGGTGCAATAAGCGATGAAGCGCCGGATCGCCGCCGCCGTCCTTTCCCGCTCCGGGGACCATCCTCGCCCCTATGCCGAGAACGAGCCGCTGGCGATCCGCCCGCTCGATCTCGACGATCCGCTGCCGGGCGAAGTCCTGGTGCGGATCGACGCGGCCGGGATATGCCACTCGGACCTCTCGGTCATCAACGGCGATCGGCCCCGGCCGATGCCGATGGCACTGGGGCACGAAGCGGCGGCAACCGTCCTGGCACTCGGCGATCCAGACGAGCCGGACCTCGCGGTGGGGGACCGTGTGGTGCTCGTGTTCCTGCCGAGCTGTGGACAATGCGTGCAATGCCTTTCGGGCGAGGGCTATCTCTGCGCGAAAGGCGCCGCCGCCAACGGCAAGGGCGAATTGATACGCGGCGGCAGCCGGCTCTCCTGCGAAGCAGGGACGGTGCACCACCATCTCGGTGTCTCCGCCTTCGCGACGCAGGCCGTCGTTGACCGGCGCTCGCTGGTAAAGGTCGACGCCGACATCCCTTCCGAGACCGCCGCCCTGTTCGGCTGCGCCGTTCTGACCGGTGTAGGCGCGGTGATGAACACGGCAAAAGTTCAGCCGGGCGAGAGCGTGACCGTCATCGGCCTTGGCGGCGTCGGCCTTTCGGCCCTGCTCGGTGCCCTGGCGGCCGGCGCGCAGCCGGTCCATGCTGTCGACCCCTCCCCCGCAAAGCGGGCACTGGCGCTGGAACTTGGCGCCGCAACAGCCTCGCCACCCGGCGAGGACGAGGCGGCCATGGGCAGCGACGTCGTGGTGGAAACGGTGGGCAAGGCGGCCGTGCTCGCCCATGCTTATCGGTCAGCCCGGCGCGGCGGGAGGGTCGTGACGGTAGGCCTTCCCAACCCTTCCGAAGACCTTGCGATAAATGCGCTTTCACTGGTGGCGGACGGCAAGACACTGATGGGCAGCTACCTGGGCTCCTCCATCCCCGCCCGCGACATTCCCCGCTATATCAAGCTCTGGCGCGCGGGACGCTTGCCGGTGGAAAAACTTCTGACCTCGGTAGGCCCGCTCGAGGAGATCAACGAGGCCATGGACAAGCTCGCGTCCGGCGAAGCGATCCGCCAGGTCATCGTGCCAGGGTGGTGACGGCCGGACACTGATTCGCCGTTAGCCAACAAGGCAGCAGCATCAGCGGCAGATTTTTCGCACAACGATCAAAAGAAATGGCGCGAGGTGAAAACTTTGATCGCTCGCGACTCCCGCCTGTCGGCAAAAATATCCGACAGGCGGATATAACCTTGATTATTTCGAGCAAGCGTCATTCTCTTGTCACTCTTCCGATAACACAAAAACGGACGGGGTCTGACAATGGAAAAAGGGGTTCCAATTCGCTCTATCACGCGGTCCATCGCAGCGCTTAAGGCGATCAACCGGCATGGCTCGCTCTCCATGATGGAAATCGCCAAGGCTTCCGAAGTGCCTTATCCGACCGCGTGCCGCATCGTTCAAACTCTGCTATACGAAGGGCTGATCGAACAGGAACCCGCGCGCAAGCGCTACCGCGCGACTGCGATGGTCCAGACACTGGCAACGGGATTCCAGCATGACGACGAGCTCGTCCGGCTCGCCCGGCCGCACATCGTTGGCCTGACCAAGCGGGTCGGTTGGCCGGTCTCCATCGCCATCCGCGTCGGCCGCGAGATGATGCTACGAGACTCCACCCACTCCAACTCGTCGCTGACCTTCGAGCACTATTATCCCGGATTCACTCTGCCGATCCTCGACAGCGCCTCAGGCAAAGTGTCGATGGCCTATGCACCCGATGACGAGCGCGAGATGATCCTGCGTTTCATGCGCGTTTCCCAGGACATCGATCTCAACTACCTCGCCACTGCCGAAGTCAGCCTGGACGTCGACCGCATCCGCGCCGAAGGCTACGCCGTTCAGGGCCGCAATCACTTCAACCTGACGCCGGGCAAGACTTCCTCGGTCTCGGTGCCGATCTTCCGCAACGGGCATTTCGAAGCGGCGATGACCATGGTGTTCTTCGTGGCCGCCATGCGTCTGTCGCAGGCACTCGAACTCTATCTCGACGATCTCAAGGGCACCGCTGCGGCGATCAGCCACGATCTGTCGAACCCCGTGCCAATGGGACATGCCTGAAAAGACCGAGGCCTGAACATAAAACGGGAGGTCCGGCGGACCTCCTGTTAAAGGTCGTACCCACCACGAACATAAGCCAGTTTCAGAGCCGGGCGGTAACCGCCTTGGTCTCGAGGTAGCCGTCTAGTCCTTCCTTTCCGAACTCGCGCCCCCACCCCGACTGGCCATAGCCGCCGAAGGGAATGTTCGTCCCCACCGCGCCGTGGCAGTTGATCGAGACATGGCCCGAGCGGATACGCCGGACCAGCCGATGCGCCGTCGAGATATCCCTCGTCCAGACCGAACCCGAAAGGCCGTAAGGCGTATCGTTGGCCATGGCTGCCAGTTCGTCGAGATCGCTCGTCTCGACTTTCATCACCGCCATGACCGGACCAAAGATCTCCTCCTTCACCAGCGCCATCTCGGGCCGGCAATCGGTATAGATCGTCGGGCGCACGAAGTTGCCCGGACGGTCCAGCCTCTCGCCCCCCGTCACCAGGTTTGCCCCGGCCGCTTCGGCGCCTTCGATATAACTCATGACCTTGGCGGTATGAGCATCCGAAATCATCGGACCCTGCATGGTCGCGGGATCGAGCCCGTGACCGAGTGTCATCGATTCCGCGAAAGCCTTGAGCCCCGCCACCAGTTCGTCATGCACATCGGCATGGGCGAATATCCGGGTGCCGGCCATGCAGTTCTGGCCCTGAAGGAAAAACGTGGCCATTGCCGTGCCCGGCACCGCCAGCGTAAGGTCCGCGTCCGGCATGATCACGACGGGGCTCTTGCCGCCCAGTTCCAGGCTTACTTTCTTGAGATTGCCCAGCGCTGCCGAGACGATCCGGCGACCGGTCGCCGTCGAGCCGGTAAAGGACACCTTGTCGATCCCCGGATGTGCTGCGATCGCCGCCCCGGCATCGCTGCCCAGACCATTGACGATATTCACCACGCCTGCCGGGAAGCCGGCGTCGAGCACCATCTGCCCCAGCGCCAGCACCGAAAGCGGTGTTTCTTCCGAAGGCTTGACCACGACCGTGCATCCCGCCGCCAGCGCCGGCGCGAGCTTGAGGATTGCGGTCGAGAGCGGCACGTTCCACGGCACGATCTGGCCGACCACGCCCACCGGTTCGCGTAAGGTATAGGTCAGCGCCTCGGTCTCGGCGGCAATGTGACGTGGGGGGGCCGTGGTGGTGCCCTCGATCCGCATGATCGCGCCGGCATAGTAGTCGACCATCTCGACGCAGTTCGACGTGGTCAACCCGGCGATGAAGCCCGGCATGCCGTTGTCGAGAATGTCGAGTTGGGTAAGCAGCGTGGCATTCTGCTCCATGATCCGTGCCAACCGGTGCATGAGCGCTGTACGCTCGGCCACCGTCATGCGACCCCACGGCCCTTCGAAGGCACGGCGCGCCGCGGCCACCGCAATGTCGACTTCCGCCGCGCCGCCAGTCTGGACGCGGGTGAGTTCGAGGCCCGTCGCCGGGTCGCGGCTGACCAATTCTCCGCTACCCTCTACCCATTCGCCGCCGATCAGAAGCTGGTGGGTGGCAGCAAGGAAAGCCTCGGTCTCGGGCGCAATGGCATGACCATCGAAACGAAGTGCGCTCATACCGGAACCGTCCTGCAATCGTAGTTGAACAGACCAAGCGATTCCTCGTCCTTGGTACCTTCGAGGCCGAAGAAGTCGGTGTTCTGGCCCTGCATCCGGTCGGCGTTGGCATTGCTTTCGGACTGGATGAAAGTCGCGCGTTCATGGCGCGCGGCTTCGTAACGCTTCAGGCCCTCGCCGATGCTCTCCGACGCCGCCAGCGCGCGGGCGAGAACGATGCCGTCCTCGATGCCGCAGGCCGCGCCGTGGCCAAGAAACGGAGTCATCGCATGGGCGGCGTCGCCGATCAGGGTCACGTTGTCGTCGATGATCCAGCCGGGCAGCGCGGTGCGGGCATTGATCGCCCACTTGTACATCGGCTGCTCGCATGCAGCCGCGATGAGCTTCTGGGCATCGTCGCACCACCCTTCATAGGCCTTGCGGACTTCCTCGGGATCGGCGGGCGTGGTCCAGCCCTCCTCGTTCCAGCCGTCCTGACGCAAGAAAAACACCAGGTTCATCGCTGTCGAACCGCGGATGTTGTAGCGCGTGATCATCGCGCCGGGCCCGATGACAATGCCGGGAAAGTCGGAAAGGTCCTGTAATTCCGGCGTCACCGGCACCAGGCAGCGCCAGGCGATGTGGCCGGTGAAGTGCGGCGGCGTGGTCTCGAACCGCTCGCGGATCACCGATTTCACACCGTCGGCGCCGACGATGAGGTCGCCCGTGACCGTGGAACCATCGACCAGCGTCACGGTGTTGCCCTCGCTGGAAACCACGCCCGCTCTGGTGCGCAAGTCCACGCCGGCGCGCCGAGCGGCACCGAGGAGCACCTCATGTAGGTCGGCGCGGTGGATCGTCACGTAAGGCGCGCCGTACTTGTCACGCTGGTCCGAGCGGTCCTTTGCGACGATGGTGCGCCCGTCCTGCCAATGCTGAATGCGCTGGCGGCTGGGCTCCACGCCGGCGCTCGCGGCTTCCTCGCAAACGCCAATGAAATCGAGGCCTTTCATGGCATTCGGGGAAAGCGTAACGCCCGCCCCGATCTCGCCGAATTCGCGCGCGCTTTCGAGCAGGGTGACCTTGAAGCCCTCCTGCGCGAGCGCGGCGGCCGCGGTCATGCCCGCTATTCCGCCGCCCACAACGACGATCGTCTCGGGCCTAGTGGTTTCCCGGCGCACCACGATCAGCCTTTGGGCTCGAGCTGGCCGGGAATGTGGCTCTCATGGTTCTGGAGATACCACTCGGCAATCTCCTCGCGGGTGGCCCACCAGACGTCCGGGAGCGACTTGGCGTGCTCAATGAACTCGCGCAGTGCGCGCACCCTATGGGCGCGCCCCGAGACGTGCGGGTGCAGGCCCACGTTCATGATCCGCCCGGTCTTGGCCCCCTCGGCATAGAGCACGTCGAGTTCTTCGATCAGCGCATCGCGGAACTGGTCGGTGGTGAAGTTCTTGCGGGTGATGAAGGTGAAGTCGTTGATCTCGTTCGAATAGGGGACCGAGACGATAGGGCCGTTAGGCGTGCGCAGCAGGAACGGCTGGTCGTCGTTCATGATGTCGCAGTAGAACGTGCAGCCTTGCCCGGCGAGAATGTCGGCAGTCTGCATCGTGCCGCGCAGGCTCGAGGAAAGCCAGCCCTTCGACTTGCGCCCGGTGTACTTCTCGAACTGTTCAAGGCTGCGCAGGACGATGTCGCGCTCCTTTTCGGGGTGATGCGCGAAGTTGGTCAGAAGTTCACCCTGCTCCCAGTTGTGGGTCAGCAGTTCCCAGCCGCGTTCGAGCACGGCATCGGTCATCGCCTTGCGTCGCTCGAAAGTCACGGCATTGGTCGTGCAGCTTGCCGGTACGCCCAATTCGTCGAACAGGTCGAACAGGCGCCAGATGCCGACGCGTTGGCCGTATTCACGCCAGGTGAAGTTCGGGAAATCCGGCGTATTGCCTGGCAGAACGTCGGGCAGGATCGCAGGGCCGCCCGCGTAATAGGGCTTGTCGGTATCCTTGGTGAGATCCCAGGTTTCCAGGTTGAATGTCAGGATCAGAGCGACCCTCGCGCCGTTCGGCCACTTGAGAGGCTGGCGCTGCGGGAGGGGAACGTAATCATATTCCATGGGGCAATTCTCGCTTGCGACTTGTTACAGGACCCGAACCATAGTCCAGGCATCCATCCCCACCCCCGCGCCGCGAATCTCCGACTTGCGATCAATCACATGTCGGGTTCGGTGAAACCAGGGACGGCACTTCATGGCATTCACATACCAAGGACTTCAAGAGCGACACGCTCGGACGATTCCAAGGCCCCTTCCAGGCCGCGCGCGCCGGTCGCCGTGTGTTCCCCGCAGAAGAACAGGTTGCCGGCCGGTTTTGCCATCTGGTCCATCCAGCCGACCTGCCCCGGCGCGATGTAGGAAAAATCGCCTATGTTGAACTTTTCCTGCGACCAGCTGAAATACGAATGCGCAGCGAGCTTTCCCTTCGCGGCGGGCCTCAGTGTCTCGATCCGGGCGACTACCATCGCTTTGACAGCCTCGGCGCCCATGCGGTCCCAATAATTGGCAAGGTTGGCGCGCGCCTGGACGATGAAGCCAGTGACTTGCTGTGAATCTTCGCCGTAACGCTGGGGGATGACGTTGCCAAGCACACCATCGGTCCACATGCCCGGTGAGAGCCCGTCCTGTTCCCAGAACGGGCTTTCCGCCGTAACAAAGACCATCGAGATAGGCTGATAGCCAAGCTGCGCTACCGCCTGCGCTTGAATGCCGGACAGGCCGGGCTCGACGGTTACGTTGCGCAGGGCCGAGAACGGCAGCGAGCAGATCACCTTGGGCGCCGAGAACGCAGAACCATCGGCGCAGTGGACGGTCACCTTGCCGCTGTCCTGCCGGATCGCCACGATCTCGCGGCCGAGCAACAGGTCGCCTTTCATCTGCTTGGCCAGTGCCATCGGCATCAGCAGGTTGCCGCCCTTGACCGCAAATGACTTCGGCCCCGCAGCGATCTGGGCCTTTACGAAACCGTCGTTGTACTCGCTGAGCAGCGCCGAGACGTCGTAGGCGTTCATGCCGTAATAGGGCGCGATATCGTAAGCGAGGTGGATCGCCTGATCCGACAGTCCCTGCTGACGCAGAAACTCGTGGAGCGAAATGTCGAGCTTCGCATTGACCGGGTCATGCCACGAGTTCCAGTCCGCCAGCCGGGTTTTCTGTGCGACCAGCATGGGCACCAGTTCGCTGGGAAGCACCGACTTCAAAGCCTCGGGGAAAGGATTACCGGGAAACTTCGCCCATTCCTCACGGGTGAGCGCGGTATCGCCGATAAAGAGAAGGCTCGGCGGGCCGATCCGATAGCGCGCGCCCACTTCCTGCATGGCGACACCCGCGCGCGTTGCGATATCGAGACCTCGGCCGTAGCCCTCGCCCATCGAATTGAAGCCCATCTCGGGATAGCCGGGCTGATCCAGCAGCGTCATGATCCGCCCGCCGACGCGATTGCGGCCTTCGATGACGGTCACCTTGAGGCCCTGTTCCTCCAGCAGCCACGCCGCCTGGAGCCCGGAAATGCCGGCGCCCAGGATCAGCACGTCTGGTTCACCGGCCCGTGCCGCACCGACCTTCCCGTTCGCCGGCTTCGCGGCGGCCCCCAGCGGCAGGCCGGATGCCATCGCTCCCAAACCGAACACCGCCGCACCCAGCGTGAACTTGCGCCTGTCGATCACCATGCGTGCCTGCTCCTCTTCGTCATCGGCCGGTCCCAGGGCAAGAAGCCGGAATCGGCCGGATCGGCGAACGCTTCATCGATACAGACGGCCACGAGCCTTCGCGACGGATCGGCAGGGATGCCCATCAGGCGGATAGTCCTGTCCGAAAACGCTCAACGTGGAGGCAGTTCGGGACCGGTGCGTTCCTGCTCGGCCGGGTCGGTCTCGACAAGATTGACGAAGACCCCGTCACAATCGCGAATGCAGACTTCAAGCTGCGCGCGGTGTTCCATCGTGAAAAGACTCGGCTCCGGCGCCCAGATCGCGCCCAGGTGCCGCAGTTCGCTCACTGTCGCGGCGATGTTGGCGACGTAAAATACCAGTGCCACCTCGCCGATTCGCGCCGGACCGCTCGCAAGCGGCACTTCTTCGGCCGCGATACCGTCCGCGAGTTGGAACAGGCCGATCATCCCGAAGTTCGGTCCCGGACGCTTGACGATGCGAATGTCGAAAGGGCGCGGATCGTCGAAGCCAAGGATTGCCATCGCCGAAGGATGATCGAGCCGTCCCTCGAAATAGGTCTCCGTCAGGCCGATCGCACGGTAGAACCGGGTCGCGCGGTCAAGATCACGGACGAACAAGGTTGCCCGGATCAGGGCGGAACCGGGATGATCCTGCATGACCGAAAAATCCTCTTTTGCTGGCTCCTCCCGGTCTGACGCGGACACGTTCGCCGACACAGCCTGGGCAACGCGCATGGCCGACAGGTGGAGAGCAGGCTCACTCATGGCTTGAGTCCGGCATATCCTGCTGCGCAGAACACGTTCCAGGTTGAACGAGGAGTTTTCGATGGTTCGCCGGATAAAGGGCCGGATCTCCTACTTGCGCGAAGGCGTGGAGACAGGACGCGAATGGTTCGAGCGTATCGCGCATGCCGGCACCGATGCGGTGACCCTGCGGGCGTACTGCGAAATGGACGACGTCGACCTCACCCGCGACGTCACTTATTTCCTCGACAGTGGCTTGCGACCGCTGGACGCCTTCTGCCGGGTCACCACCCATGGCACGGTAACCGGGACTGCCCTGTTCCTTTGCGATGACACGGCCGTCCACTGCGAAGCGCGCACCAATGCGCTTGGGCGCCTCTCCCAGACGTGGCCCTCTAACGGCCCGGCGTCCTATCTCGGCCTTCACCCGCTAGTGGGCGACGCCCTCGTCGCGCCGCGCCGGGGGGCCTCGCGCCACGGCGAATTCCTGCCGGTGCAGGGCGTGACCAATTCGATCTCGCCCAATGGCGATCAGGGGCTTCACGCCATGCCTGTGACGATCGACGCGGCCTGGCTCGGCCGAGAGAACGTGACCGTCCCGGCCGGCACGTTCGACGCGGATCGTTATGCCTTGCGCTGGCATCCCGACTGGCCGCCCGCGAACCTCTGGGTCTGCGGCCCGCAGGCGCTTTTTGTCCAGCTGAGCTGGGACATGGTGGGCGCCCGCTACGAACTCGTTGAGCTTTCCCAGGATACCTGACCGCAGGTCACCGGCAGGCGGACAAAGCCCGGCAATGCGGCAAGGATCTCGCTGGCCTTTGGCAGGCACATGACGCAAGACACGCCCTGCCCCCAAGAGGTGACGACCCATGACCCCCTGCCAGTTCCCCCCCAAGCCCGTGACCCGGCGCGGCTATGCCGACGGGCCGTTTGGGCAGGTGCATTTTCAGAGCTTCGGCGAAGGCATACCGCTACTGCTGCTCCACCAGGCACCGATGACGTCCTCGCAGTTCGATTACGTCTACGAACCACTCGCCCGGCGGGGCTTGCGCGCCATCGGCGTCGACATGCCCGGCTTCGGCGGTTCCGATCCGACACCGGACACCCCCACTATCGCCGACTATGCGCAAGTGGTGCCGGCCGTGCTCGATGCTCTGGGACTGGAGAAGGCGGCGATCCTGGGCCACCACACCGGCGCGCTCGCCGCGACCGAAGCCGCCGTGCTGTTTCCCTCGCGTGTCAGCGCCCTCGTCATCAACGGTCCTTTGCTGGTCGACGAGGCCGGCCTGCGTGAATTCATGGAAGGCCTCCACAAAAGCGAGAAGGCTTTCCATGCCGAACCGGAAGCGCGCCATATCGTCCATATCTTCAAGGTGCGCGACTGGATGGCAAAAGGCGCGATCCCACCGGAGCGCCTCACCGACTATGCGGTACAGGCGCTGGCTGGCCGGGGTGCCTATTGGTGGGGCCACCACGCGGCTTTCACATACGATCAGGCCGCGCGACTGCCGCTAGTCACCCAGCCCGCGCTGATCCTCACGAATACCGGCGATGTGATCCACGACCACGCGCCTGCCGCCCATGCCCTTCGCCCGGACTTTGCTTACGCGGCCCTCGAAGGCAGCGGAGTGGATATTGTCGATGAGCAACCGGAAGTCTGGGCCGAGGCAGTGGCGGCGTTCCTCGCCTCGCTGGGAAATGGTCTCCTGGCGGATAGTCCGGCCTGATTTACGGACGCCCGAACCCGCGTTGTTACGAGGGAGCCTGGGCTGTCATGCCGCCCCCTGGTGAAAGGACCGAGAAGACGTGCCGTCACTGCGCCGCATTCGCCCCGCCGCTCTTGCAGCGACACTTATTCTCGCGGCGATACCACCTGCCGCCGCTCAGCCCGCCGCTTCTCCTGCAGCGACCGCGCCGGCCCATCCCTGGCTGACGGTCGCTCAGCTGCGCAAACTCTATTCCGACAATCAGAGCCGCTTCACGACCGTGGGCGGCCTTTCCATCCACTACAAGGACGAAGGCCCGCGCGGCGCGCCGGTGCTGCTCATGGTCCACGGCTCCGAAAGCAGCCTGCGCACCTGGGACCGGATCACGCAAGCGCTCAAGGCCCGCTACCGCGTAATACGCTTCGACCTGCCGGGCTACGGCCTCTCTGATGGGGCCACCGATGCGGCGGCAAAGGCGCTTGTTCCCACCGACGTGCCAATCGCGCTGCTGGATAAGCTGGGCATTAAGAAGGTCACTTTCATCGGCGTCTCCAGCGGCGGCACCATGGGCATGTACTTGGCGGCCCGGCGGCCGGATATGGTCGAGCGGCTAATTCTGTCCAACACGCCCTCCGACCCGGTCGACACCAGCCACCTCGTCATGCCCAAGGCTTTTCTCGACGCGCAGGCACGCGCCAAGGAGACCGGTTTTCGGGATCAAGACTTCTGGAACCAGTTCCTGAGCTACTTCGCAGGCGATGCCACCCGCATCTCCGCACAGACGCGCAAGGAATATTACGATTTCTATCGCCGCGTCCCCGAGAAGAACCTGATTGCGCTCATCGCCCGCATCGGCGACGGCAAGCAGGCCGCGATCGAAATGGCCAAGGTCGACAAGCCGACCTTTCTGATCTGGGGCGGCGCCGATCCGCTGCTGCCGGAATCGGCGGTTACCGCGATTACCCGCTATCTTTCGCACGCGCAGATTTCCAAGATCGTCATGCCGGACGTCGGCCATTATCCTCCGCTGGAAGTACCGGACCGCTTCGCCCGGCTCATCGCCGCCTACGTCGAGGCCGGAACACCGAAGCTGGCGCAGTAACCGAAACGGGTGTGCGAATGGCCGCTGTTCGGAGACTGTGCCGCCGCAGGACCTCGCCGCGCTCCATTCAGCCTAAGCGGTGACCATGACCGCACCGCGCACGCTTTACGAAAAGCTGTGGGACAGCCATGTCGTCGCCGAACTGCCCGGCGGCGACAGCCTGCTCTACATCGACCGCCACATCGTCCACGAAGTTTCCAGCCCGCAGGCTTTCGTCGCCATGCGAGAGAGCGGCCGCAAGCTGCGCCGCCCGGAAACCCATCTAGGTGTCGCCGACCACGCAGTGCCGACACGGATGCGCGGCGGCGAGATTCCCGATCCGCAGGCACGCGCGCAAGTGGCCGAGTTGGAAGACAACGTCACCGCGTTCGGCGTGCCTTATGCAGACCTCGATGGACCGGAACAGGGCATCGTCCACGTCATTGGTCCGGAAACCGGCTTCACCCTGCCCGGCACCACGGTGGTCTGCGGCGACAGTCACACGACCACCCACGGTGCCTTCGGCGCGCTCGCCTTCGGAATCGGCGCGAGCGAGCAAGGCACCGTCATGGCGGCTCAGGCCCTCCCGCAAGGCAAGGCGCGGACGATGAAAGTCGAGCTGGTGGGCGAGCGGCACCCGCTGATCGACGCCAAAGACATCGCGCTCGCGCTGATCGCGAAGATCGGAGCGCACGGGGCGGTCGGCCATGCAGTGGAATACGTCGGCCCCGCGATTGCCGGCATGGCCATGTCCGAGCGCATGACCTTGTGCAACATGACCATCGAGGCGGGTAGCCGCATGGGACTGGTGGCACCGGACCTCGTGACTTTCGGCTACCTCGAAGGCCGCCGCCTTGCGCCTAAAGGCGACGCCTGGCATGCCGCCACGGCCTATTGGCGCACACTCGCCAGCGATCCGGGTGCGACTTATGACGCCGTTGTCACGCTCGACCTCGCACGGATCGAACCACAGGTGAGCTGGGGCACCAGTCCCAACCAGACCCTGCCGATCGGCGCGCGTGTTCCCAGCCCTGCCACCATCGCCGACGCCTCCGAGCGGCGCGAGACCGAAAAGGCGCTTGCCTACATGGGCCTAGAGGCAGGCCAGCCGCTGTCCAGCATCGCCATCGATCATGTCTTCATAGGCTCCTGCACCAATGGCCGCATCGAAGACTTGCGCGCCGCCGCCCGCATCGCGCAGGGCCGCAAGGTGGCCGCCGGCGTGCGCGCCCTCGTCGTGCCCGGCTCCGCCGCCACCCGCATGCAAGCCGAAGCCGAAGGACTGGACAAGGTGTTCCGCGATGCCGGGTTCGAGTGGCGCTTCGCCGGCTGTTCGATGTGCGTGGCTATGAACGAGGACCGCCTCGCACCTGGTGAGCGCTGTGCCAGCACTTCCAACCGCAACTTCGAGGGACGGCAGGGCCCTGGCGGACGCACGCACCTGATGAGCCCGGCTATGGCCGCCGCCGCCGCCGTTTCCGGCCATCTTGCCGACGTGAGGGACTTCGCCTGATGCCCCAGCAGCCTTTCGCGACCGTCTCGGGCCTTGCCGCCGCGATGCGCGAGGAAAACATCGACACCGACATCATCTTCCCTGCACGCTTCTTGCTGATCACGGCGCGCGCCGGACTCGGCGACTATGCTTTTCATGACCGCCGTTTCGATGCGAGCGGTGTCGAAGTGCCGGGCTACGTGCTCAATGCCGCGCCCTTCCGGGATGCGCCGGTGATTGTGGCAGGCGCCAACTTCGGCTCGGGCTCTAGCCGCGAACAGGCGGTCTGGGCACTCATGGGGCGCGGCACCCGCGCGGTGATCTCGTCAAGCTTCGGCGAAATTTTCTACTCCAATTGCCTGCGCAACGGCGTGGTCCCGGTCCTGCTGCCCGAAGCGGATGTCTCCCCCCTGATGGACGCGGCGGAGAGTGGCGCCACCTTCACCGTCGACCTCGAAGCGCAGGAACTGCGCGTCGAGGGGCAGCCACTCTATAGCTTCGAAGTCCCGCCCGAACGCCGCATGGCGATGCTGAAGGGCTGGGACGAGACCGACCAGATCGTCAACCAGTACGGCGCCGATATCGACGCCTTCGAACAGCGCCAGCGCAGCGCGCAACCGTGGCTTTACCAAGAGGAACCCAATCGATGAGCAGCGATGAAGATCTGCTGGCCAACTACCGCAAGGCCTACGACAATCGGGTAGGCTTCGGATCCCGCCCCGCGCTCATCCTGATCGACTTCTGCCAGGCCTATTTCGAGCCCGGCAATGCGCTCTATTCCGAAGTGGACGCGGCTTTGGAATCGGCCCTGCGCCTGCGCGCCGCAGCCCGCGCGGCAGCTGTACCGGTGGTGCTCACCAATGTGGTCTACCATCCCACCGGTTTCGACGGCGGCAGGTTCTTCGAGAAGGCCATGCCGCTGAAGAACTTCCTCAAGGGCAGCCCGATGGGCGCCTTTGGGCCGGGGCTTGAACCGTTCGACGACGAACTGGTGGTTTCCAAGCAATATCCCAGCGCCTTCTTCGGCACCTCGCTCGCCTCCACGTTGACGGCGGCGGGGATCGACAGCGTCATCCTGACCGGCCTCACCACCTCCGGCTGCGTGCGGGCAAGCTGTGTCGATGCCATGAGCCATGGTTTCCGCACCGCCGTCGTCGCCGAAGCTTGCGGAGACCGCCATGCCGCGCCGCACGAGGCCAACCTGTTCGACATGAATGCCAAGTATGCCGATGTCGTCAGCGAGGAGGAAGCCCTGGTCTTCATCGACAGCCTGAAAGGCTGACAGGCTCTCCACCGGGTGGACAGAGCGCTGCCCGGCCTGCTCGCGCGGGGATGATTGCCCTTTAGCGTCGGGCCATGACCGAACTCTTTTGCAAGACAGACCGCCTTGCGGGCCGTACCGGCCACGTCACCGGTGCCGGGCTCGGCATCGGCCGCGCCTGCGCCATCCGCTTCGCCTAGGAAGGCGCGCGGCTTGTCCTCACTGACATCGACGCCGACCGCCTCGCCCGTACTCGCGCCATGATCGCGCCCCGCGTGTGAGGTCCGGCTTCATCCCGCCAACGTGACGGACGAGCCTGCCGTCACCACGCTCGCGGCTGCGGTCCATGCCTTCAGGCCGGTAGAGATTCTCGACCAAAATGTGGGCGGCGGGCGGGCGGGGCGGATATGAGCGCTTTCGGTCGACGACAGGGGTCCCACCATGCGCCTCAGCCTGCGATTGATGTATCTGTGTACCCACGCTTTCCTGACCGGCAGATCGAGCGCGGCTATGGGCAGATCGCCTGCCTCTCGTCCGGCGCGCGCAACGGCGCGGTGTGGAACGCACTGCACATGCGCGCCTGCGCCTATTCCCCCGCTAAAGCCGGCGTCATAGGCTTCGTGCGCGATCTTGCCATCGAACTGGGGGACATCGGCGTCACCAGACACGCGGTCGCGCCCGGCCCCATCGATACCGAACTGGCCGGCCCTTTCTTGCGCCGCATGGAGGCGAAGGGTCTTGATTACAGTCCATTTCGGAGGGTTCCCATGCGCCGTCCAGGCCTGTGAGCGAGGGTGGCCGGGGCCTTGCCCCACCTCTGCTCGGACGAGGCCAGCTACGTCACCGGCACCACGCTCGACGTTGCGGGCGGCCGCTGAGCCACCCTCCCACATCCGACAGGCGAACACGCATCAAATTCGGCGTCATTCTGACGAGACTCAAGTAAATCTATCACTGACAAAAAAGTCGCAAACCGCCCAAGCGTATAAAAACAAACAAACAAGGGATGAGATTTTTTACGGAAGATTCGCCAAACAAGGGCGATTCAACCGAACACCTACAATATACACGAAATACAAGAAAATAAAATAAAGCGATTTCGGCATCTAATTATAACGAGACGCATACGCGCCTTCCCGATGCCTAAAAAATAACCGTTCAAAGCAGCAGGGACTCAATTTGAAGCGACGCGCCCCGCGCGTCCTTCGATCAGCATTGAGGGAAAACATGACTGGCAATTCTTCAACGATCCGTCTCGCTTCCACGCTTTCCACCATGGCGCTCGTCGCAGGCATGACCTGGGCGACACCGGCCCTCGCCGACGCGCCCGAAGGCGCCGGCGGCGACATCATCGTCACCGCCCGCAAGACCGGCGAGGACATCCTCAAGGTTCCCGTCACGGTGACCGCGATCACTTCCGAGACTCTCGATGCCAAAGGCATCGTCTCGGTCACCGACATGGCCGCCTCAACCCCTGGCATCAACGTCAATAACAGCTCTTCCGGCCACGCCGACCGCTCGTTCCAGCAGGTCGTGATGCGCGGCATGACGCCCTCGACGACACTGGCCACCACGACGTCGATGTTCATCGACGGTGTCGCCGTCTCCTCGCCCTCGCAGCTCAGCGCGATCAGCGATCCCGAGCGCGTCGAGATCATCAAGGGCCCGCAGAGCGCCTACTTCGGCCGCAACACTTTCGCCGGCGCGATCAACGTCGTGACCAAGGTGCCCGGCAACGAGTGGGGCGGCGAAATGCTTGGCATGCTCGGCACACGCGACAACTGGCGTCTGCGCGGATCGATCGAAGGGCCGATCATCGAAGACCTGATCTCGTTCCGGGTAAGCGGCGAGAAATATTCCAAGAACGGCTCGTGGAAGAACCAGGACGGCGTGACGCTGGGTGACCAGTCGACCAAGAGCGGTTCGATCCTCTTTGCGATCACTCCCTCGCCGGACGTCACGATCAAGTTGTTCGGCATGCTGAGCGAGGACAAGGACGGCCCGGCCGCCCAGACCCGCCTCTATGCCTATGACGTGAAGGCAGCCGATGGGTCCACCGTCGTGCAAAGCCAGTCGAACTGCACATTAACCGGCGACACGCGCGGCGTGCTCAACCCCGCGACCGGCCTGCCCGCCGGAGCGCCGGTGCAGAACCCGTACTTCTGCGGCACCATCCCGACCATGGCCAACCCGGTCACAGCAAACGTCACCAACACCGACTTCATTCGCCAGTTCCTCAACATCGGCACCAACCGCATCGTCGATCCGTCCGAGGGCGTCCAGGGCTACGGCCTGCTCCGCCGCACCAAACATGCCCATGCCACGCTGGACTGGGACATCACCGATGGCCTGACCGCCTCCGCGCTCGCCGGCTACAACCGCGAAGTCTGGACCACGCTGATCGATCTGGACGGATACGACGGCACAGCGCTGACCGGCCCTTACGGCCAGGGTTACTTCGACTATCCCTACCTGATCGAGCGCAAGATCGACGACTTTTCCGTCGAAGGGCGCCTGTCCTACACCTCGGGTCGGTTCCGCGGCGTCGCGGGCGTAAGCTACCTCAGCGCCGACCAGCTCCAGGGCCTGGGTGGCGGTACCGGAGCTCTCACTGCGGCAAGTCTGTCGCCGGGTGGCCTCAGCCGCAACAAGACCACCGGGTTCTTCTTCGGTGCGACCTACGACCTTACCGACACGATCTCGGCCAGCTTCGAAGGCCGCTATCAGATCGACCAGCTACAGGCTTTCGCCCGTCCTGCCGGTTTGAACGTGCTTTCCAGCGCCTTCATCCCCTCCGGCTTCTATACCGGCGGCTCCCTGGTCGCGAGCGCGAAGTACAAGAACTTCACTCCGCGCGCGATCGTCAACTGGCAGATCAATCCCGACACGATGGTCTACGCATCCTGGGCCAAGGGTGTGAACCCGGCACAGTTCAACACCAATATCCTGTCGCAGGCCGCATCCGTTCAGCAGGCCGCGGCCGATGCCGGCGGGCAGCTGGCTATCGAGCCGGAAAAGATCACGAACTACGAGATCGGTCTCAAGGGCCGCATCGGATCGACCGTGCGCTACTCCTTCGCTGCCTACTATGCCCAGTGGCGCAACCAGATCAATTCGACCATCATCGTTGCACCCGATGCGACGCAACCGACCGGCTTCAGCTTCGTCACCGCTTCGATGAATGCGGGTTCGGTAAATCTGCGTGGTATCGAGGGTGAAGTGTCCTGGCGCCCAACCGATTTCGTGACGATCGACGCCGCCGGTGCGATCAACGACTCGGACATCAAGTCGTTCGCCAGTTCCACAGTCAGCTCTCTGTCCGGCATCTACGACTATTCCGGCAAGGAGATGAAAAACACCTCCAAGTACTCGGCCAATGTCGGCATCCAGGTCGGTACCGAAATCTCCGGGTGGGACGACGGTAGCTGGTTCGTCCGGGGCGACTGGAACTTCAAGTCGGGCGTCTGGTCGAACGAGGCGAACCTGGCGCGTACGCCCGACCTTCACCTGTTCAACGGTCGCGCGGGCATCAAGCACGGCAACATCTCGCTCGAGGTGTTCGTGAACAACATTTTCAACAACAAGACACCCCTTACGGTTTCGGACAACTACGTCCTTTCGCCCGGCTTCCCTTACTCGGCGCGGACTTCGGCGCTGATGCTGGGTCTGGGTGAGCTGCGCACCGCAGGCGTGCAGGCCAAGATCAGGTTCTGATCCCGAAAAGGGCTGAATGAAAGGAAAAGAGCCGGGTGCGAAAGCACCCGGCTCTTTCTCGTTCGTTCGTAATACGGTGCAAACAACCGGCGGTGACTGTGCAATCCCCGTTCAGGCGGGCGGGGGTGGATCGATCGCATCGGTCGCCGAATTGGCACGGGCGGAGGCCTTGACCCGGTCGATCAGCGCTATCAGCCGGGCCGCGTCGTGCCCGGTCGGGCAGCGATGGGTCTCCCCGCGCACGGCCCGCACGAATTCGACGAGCTGATCCGTGAAATAGTGCCCCAGCGCCCGCCCGCCCATCGCGCGCGGATTGACCAGTACGCCTGCCGGCGGGGTCACGAGCACCTCCCCGTTCCAGCTGAGGATCTCGCCGTGCTCGATCTCCAGCACGCCCTTATCGAAATGGAGCACCTTGCGATCGAGCAGCGAAGGCTGATTGTAAGAAATGTGGACGCTCGCCATGCGGCGGCCAGGATAGGCCATGAGAATCATCGCCTCATCCTCGCCCTGCCAGCTGGACTGGTGACGCGCAGCCTCGGCATGGACACGAACGGGATCATCGTCCCCCATGACAAGCTGAACGAAGTCGAGCGAATGCGGCGCGAAGAGCGAAAGGATCAAGCCTTCCTCGGGCTTGCGCTCTGCCCACCAGGGCGCCTGCGGGCCGTCCCACTTCACGCAGGAAGACACTTCCACTGCGCGCAGGCGGCCGAAGCGCTCGCGGTTGTCAGTGATATGGCGAACGGCAGCGTTATGGCGGAAGGTATGCCCGGCCGCCAGCACCAGCCCCCGCGCCTCGGCCTCGCGCGCCAGCATGGCGGCCTCGTCGCCGGTTTCGGCCACGGGCTTCTCGACGAGGACATGGCGCCCTGCCCACAGCGCCGCAAGCGACTGCTCGGCGTGGAGTGCGTTGGGTGTGGCGATCAGCACCGCGTCCACCTCAGGCAATGCCAAAGCCTGCTCCAGAGAGCGGAGCGCCAATGCGCCAAGCGGCGCAGCAGCGACCTGCGCGGCGGCAAGATCGGCATCCACGGTTGCGACAAGGCGAAGCTGCCCCGGCAGCGCAGCGACAGCGGCAAGATGTGCGCTGGAAATGCGACCACAGCCGATCACGGCGATCCCCAGCGGGGGGAAGTCTCGGGCTGAATTCGTCAGGTCGGTCATGCACGCTTTCCGTCGTTTTTTGATGATCCCGCCAGGAGTCCGCCGCAGCTCCCACGATGACACGTGTTGCGCGCATCTGTCCGAAGGTCGGATAAGAAAACGGCCGGCGGGTCATCCCCGCCAGCCGCTTTACGAGCTAGAACGGTCTTGCGCGAACGCCTAGCTTCCTCGCACCAACGCCTTCGGTGCCGGTGGCGGCTTGGGCGGCGTCCAGCCAGCCGGAACCGGCGAGGGCTTCTCTTCACGGGCGTAGTTTTCGAGGCTCGACAGCGAGGGGCCGTAATCCTCGGTCGGGGCATGGAGCCACTTCTCGTCCATCGCACGGGCGGCCGCCACGAGATCGGCAGGGAGACCCTTCACGCCGTCCTCGATGGTCTGGAAATGGGTGAAGTAGTCGACGTGGCCTTCTGCCTGGCCCATCAGCATCCACGGCAGCCAGGGCGTGATACGGCTCCAGGCGCCGATGTGCGGAATATGAGTGAGGCGCGGATTTTCGACATCCTCGCGCTTCACCGTATAGATGAAATGCTCGGACACGCGGTTCATCGGCCCTGAAGATTCGCGCACCCATTTCGCCGGATCGAGCGCATTGGGATATTGCATGTCGATGTCGGTGCGCAGGATCAGCGTGCCGTTGGGGCCTTCCTGCCAGTCTTGAAGGAAAGGCTTGCGCGCCGGTTTATCCTTGTTGAGACCGCCATAGGACGGGGGCTCCGGCGCCCATTGGCCGATCGTGAAGTTGAACGGATCGTTTGCGATCGGCACGACCTTGACGGTCTCGCCGGTATAGGGATTGTTCCAGGTCTTGAGAATTTCCCCGGTTTCCAGATCGCGATAGAACACGATCTCGCGCAGCATGCGGCGGTAGGACCCATCCTCGAGGCGCTTGGTGCGCGTAAAGCTGAAGCCTTCGACGCCGAAAAGCTGTCGCACCGGTTCATTCGGGCGCACGCCATAGGCCTTGCCTTTCAGCCAGCCGCACTTTTCCTTGGTCGGATCAATGTCGGCGTCGATGCGGACGTAGACGTCGCGGTTCCACTCAGGGTCCTTGAAATCGATTTTGGTCTTGAACGCCGGCGTGGCAGCACTGGGAGCGGCCGCGGCCTGGGCCAGCGAGGGCGCGGCCGCCATGCCGGCCGCGAGCCCCGCAAGCCCAAGGCTTTCGCGGCGGGAGAACTTCATGTCGTCCATTCGATGGTCCCCTGTTGGATTCGAATATCCCGGTCGATCCGGCTGATCGGTTTTTTGCGCTTTCGAAAGCCAGCGGCATCGCGCTAGGGTGCGGTGTTCGCCACGCGGATAGCCGGCGGCGCCCGAGTGCCATCGAGGCCCAGACGCCGCAGAAACAAACCCGCGCACAGGATCAAGCCGGAGTTGCACTCATGCTCAACACTTTCCAGCAATCGGCGCATGCCGCCTTGCCCAAGGCCACGGCCGACGAAGCGTCACGCCAGGAATTCGCCAAAAGCTTCAAGGGCTTCATTCAGTCGGGCCTGCTGCCCGGCCTCAGCCCGGTCTTTCAGACCCGTGTCTCGCAGACCTTCGAGAAACAGCACGGCCGCGTTCCTGCCGACCGGCGCGACATTCGCACCGGCATGGTGGGCGACCTCTACTTCCAGCACTATGCCGCCGCGAACCGGATCGCGCAGGAACTGCTGTGGGAATCGGTGAACGGCTCGGTGGACCGCCAACTTCCCGAACTGCTCGAAAAGGCGAAGGAACTTTCCGCATCCACCCCGGCAAAGCTCCAGATTCCCGACGATTTCGTCCCGCCCCGCTATGTCACCGCACTCGACATCCACTGCATGCCCGGCGGCTACTGCTCGGAAGTCTGCGCGCAGGACATTTCGGTGGGCGCGCTCTACGACCGGGGCGTCTACCTCTATGCGATGGGCTACACCGGCCCCGACAACGACGACATGGGCCGCTCGGTGGTCAACTACCTCAAGCGCAACCGGCCTGATTTCAAGCCCCGCCGCATCCTCGACATGGGCTGTACGGTCGGCCATTCGACCCTACCTTACAAGGAACTGTTCCCCGAGGCCGAAGTCTGGGGCATCGACGTCGGCGCGCCAGTTGTGCGCTATGCCCATGCCCGCGCCGCCGCGATGGGACAGGAAGTCAACTTCGCGCAGATGAGCGCCGAGCAGACTACCTTCCCCGATGGCCACTTCGACCTCGTGGTCAGCCATATCTTGCTGCACGAGACCAGCGGCAAGGCCATGCCCAAGATCTTTCAGGAAGCGCACCGCGTGCTCGCTCCAGGCGGGTTGATGATCCACGCGGACCTTCCTCCCTTCGACCTCATGGACCCGTTCACCCAGTTCATTCTCGATAACGAGACCTGGTATAACAACGAGCCGTTCTGGGGCGCCATGCGCGATATGGACCAGATCGCGCTGGCCGAGAAGGCAGGGTTCGACCGCGCAGATGTGCGTTTCGATACCGCGCCGATGGCCGTGATGGAGTTCGCGGCCGCCGCCGAGGGCTACAGCCAGGAAGCCTCCGAGCATGTTGCCGAGCGTGACTTCACTGCCGGCGAATTCGCACCCGGCGGTGGCTGGGAAGTTCTCATTGCCCGCAAGCCCGAAGCAAAGGCCCTCGCCGCGTGAACGACATGACCATGACTGAAGAAACCACCGCCGAACGGCCGCACGTCATCCGCCACGCCACGGGCAAGCGCCCGCAGTTCTACGACACGCCCGGTCTGGATGCGGCCATGTCGATGATAATGGTGCTCGCCAACGAGATGTGCGTCCTGCGCGACCGGTTGGATTCCGCCGAGCGTGTCGCCAAGGCCTCGGGGCTTGACCTTGCCGCCGGGATCGAGGCGCTCCAGTTTGACCAGGATGCCCTGGAAGAGCGTGAGCAGCGCCGCCAGGATTTCCTCCAGCGGTTGTTCTATCTTCAGCTCAAGGATGCCGACGAAGCGGCCAAGGCCCAGACCGAGGCCGCCTATAACCAGACCATCGCCGATATCGCGCAGCAGTAGGGCGCTGTCGGGAGGCACGAAAAAGCCGCCGGTGCCTCACGCATCGGCGGCTTTTTGGTGCCTCCCGTCTGCCTCAATCCGCCAGGCGCCGCAGTTCCGGGCCGATTTCGGTTCCAACGCGGTGTGTGTCGGCCAGCCAATCGAACCCGGTGACGAGGAAATTGTCGATCCCCGCCTCGCGGTAGCGCATCAGGGCCCTCACTAGGGTTCCGGGCGATCCGACAAGGCACATGACCTGAAGGCGACCTTGCGTCGCTTTGGTGAGCCCGGTCCACAGGCATGGGTCCAGCGCGGCATCGTCCGCCTCCACTGCGCGCTCCGCCGCATCCTGTGCCGCCCGGCCAAGATCGCGGCCCAGCGCCCCGTACTCGGCCTGCCGCGCCTCGACGCCGCGCAGCAGGTCGCGGGCGCGATCCCATGCCGCCTCGTCGCTGTCCGCCACCACCAGGCGCATCGACATCGAGAAGCGCGGATCGCGGCCGTGGACGTCAGCCTCCCGCTTTATCTTGCCGACCAGTTCGCCGACTTGCGCCACACTGCCCGGCCCGAGCGCGTAGACATCCGCCAGTTCGGCGCCGTAGCGCAAGCCCAGTTCCGAAGTTCCGGCCCAGAACACCGGTACGCCGCCGTTCACCGGGCGCACTTCGCTGCCCGCCTGTTCGAACTGATACCAGTCTCCCTCATGATCGACGGGGTGCTCTCCTGCCCATATCCGGCGCATGACCTGCACATATTCCCGGCTGCGGTTATAGCGCTCCTGCTTGGAGTGGTAATCGCCGTCACAGCGGGTTTCGATGTCGGAAAATGCGGTGATGATGTGGACGCCCGCTCTTCCGCCGGAGAATTGATCAAGCGTCGCGAACGCGCGTGCGGCCATAGTCGGGGCGATGAAACCGGGACGATGCGCGACCATCAGCTTGAGGCGGCTTGTCGCCGCCGCCACCCATGTCGCGGTGACGAGGCTGTCGGCCGACTTTGCGTTCTGGCCGATCAGTACCCGGTCGTAGCCCGCAGCCTCATAGGCGCGCGCGCATTGGGCAACGAAGGCAGGGTCGTAAACGGCGGGTTCGACGCTCGCCTCGCAGCCCCGATAGGGCGAGACGAGGCCGACGAGTTCGATGGGTTTGCGTGACATGGCATGAGTTCCCGGAATGGGGCCTGAAGTTCAGGCTTGCGAATCCTGCCCGTTCTCCAGCGCCTGAAGCTGCGCGGGATCGAGGCGGTAGAAACACAGGGCGACCATGGCACAGAGCATGGCCGCCGCGGGGATCGCGGATTCGCACAGCATGATTGCCAGAATCGCCCGCTCGCCCTGAACGGCCGCCTGTCCGCTGCTCGAAGGAACGTAGTCCATCGCCCCCAGGAACGCCCCCATCGCAGCCAGCGCCGCGGCGGAGGAGAGCTTGTCGAACAGCGTCGTGAAGCCCGCGAACGCGCCCTCCCGCCGCTCGCCGCTCTGCACGTAGTCATAGCGCACGGCATCGGACAGCAGGGCATAGGCGCACAGGATCATGCCGCCGCCCGCAAAGCCGCTGACAAGGCCGCGCGCAGAGACCAGCACCATGCTCTCGCCTGGCGCGGCGGCGAGCCAGCTTAATTGCACCAGTCCGAACAGTGCCAGCGAGGCCATGTAGCAGGCCTTCTTGCCAACCCGGCTGGAAAGCCAGACCCATACGGTCATGCCCAGCACCATCATCACGGTCGCCATCATGAAGTAAGTACCCAGCACTTCATCGCCCAGCCCGAGCACGACACGGGTGAAATAGGCAAGCGCAGCCGACCCGATCGCGGTGCCGAACAGCAGGAAGACATGCGCGATGGCCAGAATGCGGAAAGGTCGGTTGTCCCAGGCGAGCCTGACCTGCCGGCCGAGTGCAACCAGCGGATTGCGACGCACGATCCCAGTGGCGGCACGCGCCTGTGTCCGCGGGGCGTCGCGCAGCAGACGGACCGCCACCACTGTTGCCAGCAGGACCACTAGTCCCACGACCATCGCCAGCAGCAGATGCCCGCCGCGCGTCGGCCCGGTCAGGCCGAGCAGCCACGCAGGAAGCGTCGATCCGATCAAGGTGCCGATGGCATTTCCGTACGTGCGCCAGGCCATGAGCCGGGTACGTTCGTGCGGGTCGGACGAGCTTTCCACCACCATCGCGAAGCCCGGGATCGTCAGCAAGGTATAGCCGGTGGCGTGAATCGCCAGCGCCAGCGTGACGAAGACTTGCGCTAGCAGGATAGAGCCCATGTCCGGCGCCCCGAACAATAGCGCGAGGCCCAGCGGCATGGCGATGCCACCCGCGAAGAGGAACGGCAGGCGGCGCCCCCATGGCGTCACCGCGCGGTCGCTCCAGGCACCGACCGCCGGATCGAGGAAACCGTCGTAGATCTTGACCAGCGCGAAGATGAGGCCCGCCGCCCCTGCCGAGATGGCAAGGCTGTCGGTCATGAAGCGCAGGCCCAGCACGGTGACGACGTTCTGCCCCGCAGCATGTGCCAGCGGGATCATAAGCGAGCCGAACCGGATGCGCCATGTCCTCGAGCCTGATGGCTTGGAACCGGCAGGCGGAGCGATGGTCTGTGGAATATCGATGGCGCGCGAAATCGTTCCCGCGCCGGTTGGTTCGCTGGTCAAGCCTGCTGCCCTCCTGCCGTGCATCCCAGTCGATGCCGTCCCTTGCGAAGGTGCCTGCGGGCAGCCGCCTGCCGCGCCGTTTCTGCGCAGTCTCCGCAGAGCGGAGAGCCGAGCGGGATCACCCTTCGACGAGTGTCACGCTGACCTCGGCAATGCCATCGCGCAGCTTCTTCACCTCGGCGTATTCGGCCGATTCCCAGAAAGCCATGGCGGTTACGGCATCGGGCCACTCCATGACGACCGCACCGCCGCCCTCATGGCCCTCGCCTTCAAGCACCCGGCCGTTCCGTCCGCGCAGCACATAGCGCGCACCCCATTCCTCGGCGAGCCGGGCAACTGCCGGAGAATAGCCCGACATGAACGCCTCGCGGTCGTGGACTTTCGTAGTGATGACGAACCAGGCAGGCATGTTCTGTCTCCGAAATGAGAACCGGACCGGAAAGTCCGGTTCCACGCCGATCAGCGGATCAAAGCCGCGTCCTCCAGGCTCTGGAACATCGCCTGGCGCATGAGGTAGGCACGCCGGCGTTCATCGTCCTGCTTGATCGCCAGGAACTCGCGCCGGCGCGCATCGTGTGCCGATCCGCGACCACCGCTGATGAAGGCCATGTTCTGCTTGGTCTGGGCCTGGGTGAAGCTATGCGTCACTTCGCGGCGCTGGCGGTCGTAGAGTGCCAGGTTGGGCTCGATCGCCGCCTGTCCCTTCAGCACCGGCAGCAGCTTCTCGAACAAGTTGAAGGCATCGTGGATGCCCGAATTCATGCCGAAGCCGCCGAGCGGATTGTTGAGATGGGCAGCGTCGCCTACCAGCATGACGCGGCCCTCGCGGAATGACTGGGCCACGCGCTGGTGGACCCGGTAAAGCGTGCGGTGATGCGTGACGACCGAGGCGCCGTCGCCCATGAGACGCTCGAAGATCGCCGTCTTGTTGACTTCGGAAGTCAGTTCCGCCTCGTCCACCGCGCCGTTCACCGGCACCAGCACGCGCCAGACGGACGGCACCTTCAGCAGCACCAGCCATTCCTGCGGGTCGGAAACGTAGTTCACCAGCGAAAGGTTGGGAAAGAACTGGCAGAGGTCGGTTTCCGTCGAAAGGGTCAAAAACCGCTCGGGATAAGTGAACCCGTCGAATTGAGTGCCGAGCCACTTGCGCACGATCGAATTCGCGCCGTCCGCGCCGATCAGGAAGTCGGCGCGGATGCGCTCGATACCCATCATCGTCTCAACGGCAAGGTCCACGCCCCTCTCGTCCTGCACGAACGAAAGCAGGCGATTGCCGAAGCGAACATCGGCATTGGAATGATTGTCCAGCCCCGAGGCCAGCGCACGGGAAAGGTGGTACTGCTCGCACTGGATGCGGAAGGGATAGCGGGTGACGTCGTGCAACTCGCTGAGATCGAATTCGATCACTTCACCCGAAGCGCGGTCGCGCCACTGGTACACCGGAGCCTTGAGGCCGGTTTCCAGCAGCATCGGTGTGATGCCGATATCGTCCAGCATTTCGAGCGTCGGCGGGTGGAAGGTCGAAGCACGCAAATCCTGCGCACAGTCCTGTCCGGCTTCGAGCAGGATCACCGAGATACCCTGCTGCGCCAGCAACGTCGCCATGACCGTGCCGACAGGGCCGGCACCGGCAATCGCTACCTGGCAACGATCTTTCACTGACATTTGCGATGAAACTCCATTCAACGGGGCCGACAGGCCTAAAAGCTGCCGTCCGGGCTTGCGGCGCCGACCGTGACTCTATCCGAGGCGCGGTGAGCTGGATCGGGGCTGCGATGTTTAGGGAGACGTTTGGGTGGACCTGTTCAGGACTTCGCGGCCGGAACGGCAGCAGGCGTGACTTTGTCCAGCCAGCGCTTGAGGTCGCGAGTGAACTTCTCCGGATTCTCCCACATCGGGAAATGGCCAAGGTCGGGATATTCGATGAGTTCGACGGGCGCATGCGTAAAGCGGGCGACAGAGGCCTTTGCCCCTTGCGAGATCACGTCGTCATAGCTGCACCATTGCAGCAACACCGGCACGCGCACCGTTTCCGCCACTGCTCCGACATCCGAAGTCTTGAACGCCTTGACGTTGGCCTGGATGTACTGCGCCTGGCGGCCCAGCGCGCCCGGCAGGTTGTTCATGTCGTAAATCTGATCGACCATGCGATCGGTCGGCACGAAGCCAGGAGGAGTGGTGTCCTCCAGCATCAGCTTCCAGAACCAGTGCGAGCGCCAGTTTGGAAGCACTGCCTTGTGGAACGAGAGCATCCACGCCAGTCGCGGATCGACCTTGCGGGTCTGGCTCGGCCGTTCCAGAGGCAGCATCGAGAACGCCATGGCCGTAGCGTGTCCCGGATAGGCGCGGTTGTACTCGAGCGCGACGTTCGATCCGTTGGACGTCGCGACGACCGCGAAGCTGTCATGCCCAAGCTGCTTCATCAGCCCGTCCATCAGCTGAGCGGAGCGCGGCGTGGAATAGACGCCCGAAGGATCGGGGCCGGTCAGCCCGTAAGGCGACCAGTCGAAGCGGACCACCCGGTAGCTGTCCTTGAGCCGCTCGGCGACGCCGTCCCATTCGTGGAGGTTGACGATCGAACCGTGAAGCAGGACCACGACCGGCGCTCCCACCGGGCCTTCCTCGCGTACGTGCACCCGCACACCGTCCACGATGACGAAACGCGAGGGGCCGTCGGCCCAGCGCTTTTCGAGTTCCGCCCGGTCGCTCTCACCGGCTCCTGCCCGCAGGGCCAGTACGCTTCCACCGCCAATCAGTACCAGCGCGCCAAGCGCGCCCAGAAGGATATGGCGCTTTTTCATGCCGCCACCGGCTCTCGTACGGGCAGGCCCAGCGTCTCGCGCAAGGTACTGCCGGGATATTCGGTCCGAAGACGCCCGCGCTGCTGGAGCAGCGGCACGACCTGTTCCACGAAGTCCTCAAGCCCGCCCGGCATATAGCTGGGCTGAAGGGTGAAACCGTCGCAGGCACCGGCATCGCGCCAGGCGATCATCATGTCCGCCATCTGATCGGGCGTGCCGAGGAAAACGTTATGACCGCGCGGATGGCGCATGAAATTGGCCGCGAAAGCGCCGAGCGGGGTGCCCTTTTCCTGCGCAGGCGTGATGGCGCGGGCGATGTCGGCCTTGGGCAGGATCGTTCGGTCGAGGATCGTGTCCACCGGGATCGCGCCGGCAGGATCGAAGGCGGTCAGGTCGCAGCCCAGCGATTCCGAGAGATATTCGATGGCCAGTGCATCGTCGGCAAGGTCGAGGATGGCGAGATGGGCGGCGCGCGCCTCTTCCTCGGTGCCGCCCAGTACGCAGGACAGGCCCGGCATGATCCGCACGCCGTCGGGATCGCGGCCCACAGCGGCGATGCGGGTGCGCAAGTCGCTACGGAAATCCACGCCGGCCTCGATATTGGCGGCCGGACAGAAGATCGCCTCGGCCGTGCGCGCCGCGAAATCGCGCCCGTCGGGCGACTGGCCCGCCTGGACGAGGACCGGGCGCCCCTGGGGGAGCATCGGCCCTTCGCGGTCCATCGCCGACCAGAGTTCGCAGGCCTTGGCGACGACTTCCTTGGCGTGGCGATAACGTTCATCCTTCGGCGGGAGGTCGTCTTCGCCGAAATTAGGGGCGGTGTCGGGATGCGCGGTGGTGACGATGTTCCAGCCCGCACGGCCGCCGGAAATACGCTCCATCGTACCGAAGCGCTCGGCGAGCATTTGCGGGGTGTTATATGTCGTTGAAACCGTGGCGACGAGGCCAACATGCTTCGTCACCGCCGCCATCGCGGTCAGCAGGCTGACGGGATCGAGCGTCGGCATTGCCATGCGCTCCGGCGTGCGACCACCCGCCCCGCGCGACTGGAGCTGATCGCCGAAGACGATCGCGTCGAACATGCCCTGTTCGGCTAGTTTCGCAACGCCGGCGTAGTAGTCCATCGAGAACACGCCCGCCGGGTTCGCGCGTTCATGCATCCATCCGCTCGGGAAGAAGCCGATGCCCTGGAGAAAGGCCCAGAGGTGAATTTGCTTGTCCATCATGCGTTCTCCGGGATCACGGCGCCGTCGGGCTGGTTGGATGCGGTGGAAGGGATTGGCAGGCCAAGCCGCGCACGCAGGTCGCCGCTCTCGGCCAAGCGCGCTGAAACGAGAGCGCCGAAACGCGCGCCGATCAGGGGAAGCTGCGACAGGGCCTGGGTAAGGGTAAAGTGCAAGCCGTCGATCTCACCGGCCTCGAAACGGGCTACCGTTTCTGCAAGATCGGCATCCGGCGCAACCTTGAGCAAGCGCTTGCTTGCCGAAGGCACTGGCTGTCCATCGGCAAACAGCCCGATATCGGCATCGGCTACGGCGAGTGGCGCGTCTCCGTCCACCACCAGCAGCGGATGGCCAAGCGGCGGGCGCATGGCGTTGACGGGACCGGCCACCTTAAAGAACGCGCCTGCGTAGTTCGAGGCGGTGACTTTCGACGCATCGAGATAGCGCCCGCTTGCCTTGTCGAGGATCAGCGTATCGCTGCCCCAACCATCCCACAGCGCGCGGGCGGCGGCGACCATGTCCTCGCCCATGCCTTGCGGCGCGCCTTCGGATACCACCGACCAGCCGGTGCGTCCCGCGCTCAGGAAATCGATGGCTGAAAGCGCCCGGGCAACGTGGAAGGGGTGCGCGTTCGACGCTGGAACCGTGGCGACCAGGCCGAGCCGCGAGGTCAGCGGCGCCGCCCATGCCAGCATCACTTGCGCGTCGAAGGGACGCGCGCCGGAGCGGCCCATGACCAGCAGGTCGAGACCGGCCGCTTCGGCTGCGCGCAGGATCGGCGCGGCGCTTTCGGGAATGGCGAAGGCGGCCTCGGCGATCGAGGCGGAGAGGATGAAAGGTCTGGTCATACGATGATCACCGGTTCATGAAGGGGATGGATGGGTTCGCAACCGGTCTCGGTAATGCGCACGAGGTCTTCGCAATGGGCCGAACCGCCGATGCCGATATCCAGCGTCGGGCAGTCGACCGAGAGGATCATGCCCGGCTCCAGCACGATGTCCGGCTTGCGCCAGAAACCGCCGTGGACTTCGCCCGGCTCGTCGGTATGGGCCAAGCCGACGCTGTGCGGACCGAAGCCTATGACAGCCTCGTATCCGGCCTTGCGGATGGCCGCTTCGCCCAGCATCGCGATCTCGGAATAGCGCAGGCCCGGCCGCAGCTTCTCGCGTACCGCTTGCCAGCCGAAGGCGGCCGCTTGAGCCGCGCGGGCAGCGGCGCGGGTCGGCTCGCCGACGAAGACGGTGCGGGCGAAATCGCCGTGGTAACCAAGGTATTGGCTGACACCGTCAAGCATCAGCGTCTGCCCATCTGCTACCTCGATCCGCGACAGGTCCGAGGAGACGCGGTCGACATTGAGGAAGACCGCCGTATTGCCTCGCGCGGCGGTTTCCATGCGAAACAGGGCCTGCAACTCAGCATGGCCGGCACCGGCACGGATCGCGCGGCCCACGGCATTGAGCGCATCGACATTGGACTTCGCCGCGCGGGCCATCAAGGCGTGCTCCAGGGGCGATTTCACGAGGCGGATCTCGCGCAGGATATTGTCGGCCTGCACCAGTTTGCCGGGATGCTCGCGGCGCAGGGCGACTTCGGCAATGACTGCGTGGTCATAGCCGATCCGTCCCTGCCACAAGCCAAGACCGCGCATGGCCACCGCGATAGCCGCCCCGGCATCCCCGTGCGCCGTCATGGCCCCGGCCTCACGCGCGGAAATTGCCTCGCGATGAGCCTCAGCGCCAGTCAGCGGACTGCTGGTTCGGCGCGGCAGGACGGACGTGTCCGGCACTTGCGCCGGGGTGTCGTCGCCCGCGTCTCCGAGCGCGTCGTAGAGCCAGACGGCCACGTCGCTGCGGGAGCGTCCATCGGCCCAGCTATAGTGATGGAGGAAACGGCTGGTGACGAGGCCCCATTGTCCGGGCCGCTCGCGCGCTAGCAGTGCGAAAGTCCCCGGAGGTTGTCCGGGCCGGGTCCGTCCTATCTGCGGCCAGTGCCCCAACGCGTGGAACACGTTCACCGGATCGCCCAGCACCAGGCCCGCCAGATCGTGTCGTTCCATCACAGCGATCGCACGGGCCAGATTGATCGGCCCCTCGTGCTCGAGCGCCGCCAGAAGCGCGCCGTCGTCAGGAAGGAAGGATGTGTCCATGACGGCGATTATGAACCTGGCCGCTTAGCAATCCGGGGTGGGGGGATAAAACTATTCGCCTGCCGATCAAGTTTGCATGGAGGGGCGGCGCGTGTCCGGCCTGCGATAGCCTCGGCCCTCATGAACGAACCCGAGATTCCCGATACCCTTCAGATCGAGCGTGCCTTCGTCCGGCTCGATGAGGGGCAGGTTCACTTGCGCCGCCTGCCGGCGGCCGACGCCGCGCACCGGCCCTTGCTCCTGCTTCACGCCTCGCCCGCATCTTCATGGTTCATGCAGGACCTGATGACGGCCCTTCGCGCGGCGGGATTCCTTGGCGAGATCGTCGCGCCGGATACGCTCGGCAACGGCGATTCCGCCGCCCCTGGGCCTGCCGAGCCCGACATCGCCTATTTCGCGGATTCCATGGACCGCCTCTGCAACGCGCTGGGCTTCGGGGCGGTCGATGCGTACGGCACTCACACCGGCGCCCGCATCGCCTGCGAGCTTGCCGCCGGCTATCCCGCCCGCGTGCGCTGCCTCGTGCTGGATGGCATTACCGAATACGAGGACGAGCTGCGCGAAACGGTGATCGCCAATTACGCCCCGGTGGTCGAGCCGGACGAGTATGGCCGCCACTTGGTCTGGGCGTTCAACTTTTGCCGCGACCAGGCGCTGTTCTTTCCGCATTTCCTGAAAGACGCCGAGCACCGGCTTTCCGTGCCGATGCCGCCGCCGCAGGTGCTGCACCGGATCACGCTGGACGTACTCAAGGCGCTCGACACTTATCCCAAGCCCTACATCGCCGCGTTCCGCTACCGCGCTTTCGAGCGCATGGCCCTGATCACCGCGCCCACGCTGCTGCTCAAGCCCGAGACCGAACTCGCCCTGCTCAATGCTTCGGTGAAGACCGCACTCGGCCTGCTGGCCAACGGGCACGAGGCGGTTACCGGTGGATCGCCCGCAGCCAAGGCCGCCGCCATGGCCAAATTCCTCAAGAGGCAGATAGCATGAAAATGTCGGTTTCGAAGGATGGCCGGGCCGATGCCCGGTTGAGCGTCAGGACCTGCCTCGGCTTCGGGATCGGTACGGTGGGCGTGTCGATCATGCTCAACACCGTCACGACATATTTTCCCGCGCTGATGTCCACGGTGCTGGGCCAGTCGCCCGAGATCGCCGGTTACCTGCTGATGATCTCCAAGCTGGCCGACGCGGTGATCGACGTCGCCATCGGCAGCCTGTCCGACCGCGCCCGCACCCGCTGGGGCCGGCGCAAGCCGTTCCTCATGGGAGGAGCGCTGCTTTCGGCCGTCTCGTTCGTGATGCTGTTCGCGCCGCCGGTCCTGTCCGAAGGAGCGCTGCTGCTCTGGATGATCGCGGGGCTGGTGATCTACTCCACCGCCTATTCGCTGTTCAACGTGCCTTACATGGCCCTGCCCGCCGAACTGACCGACGGCTTCCACGAACGCACGCGCCTGATCTCGTTCCGCACCGTGTTCGTCTCGATCGGCCAGCTCCTGGCGATGGCGGGCACCGCGTGGCTGATCCAGAGCGGCGGCGCCGGCCGTTCCGGCTTCGCCACCATGGGCGTGGTCATGGCGCTCATCATCGGCGGATCAATGACGGCGACGGCGCTCGCCGTCCCGGTGAACCACGGCACCGCGCCGGGTTCCGGCAAGCACCTGCCCGGTCCGGCACAGCTTCGCGCAATCGCCCGGAACCGGCCTTTCATGATGCTGCTCGGCGCAAAGGTGTTCCAGTTCCTGTCATTCGCCTCGGTTGCCTCGACGATGCTGTTGTTCATGCTCAACGTCGTGGGCGTGGGCTACCGCGGCCAGATCGCCTTTGCCGTGACCCAGAACGTCGTCACCGCGCTGGTCATGCCGCTGTGGGTCTGGACCGGAAAGCGCTTCGGGAAGCGCCGCACGTATCTGGCGGGCGTCGTGCTGTTCTGCCTGACCACGCTGAGCTGGCTCTTGGCCGACCAATCAATCACCACGACCGGTATCGTCCTGCGCGGCATCGGCGGCGGCCTTGGCTCAGGCGCCATCATTCTGATGTCGATCTCGATGCTGGGCGATACCCAGGCCTATGACCGCCTGCTGACCGGCGAGGCACGCGAGGGGCTTCTCTCCAGCGCCATCGCCGTGATCGAGAAAGTCAGCTTCGCCCTCGGCGTCGCAGTGCTGGGCGTGTTCCTCCACGCGCTGGGCTACGTTCCGACCACCGGCGGCGCCATCGTTGCTCAGCCCGCTAGCGCCATGCTGGCGCTCAAGCTCGGATTCTCGGTGATCCCGGCGGTCATGTTCGCAATCAACGGCCTGTTCCTCTGGGCCTACGACCTTGACGAGGACAAGCTCGCCGCCGCCCGCCTGGAAACCGCCGAAGGCCTCGGGCACGCAGTGGCATGAACCGATCCCCGAACAGCGGAGATTCCGCTTTGGACGTGCAAGGTGCGCAAAGCAGCGAGCATTCTGCCTTCATGACCGATACATCCTCGATCCGCCGCGCCTATACCACCTGCCGCCACGGTCAGATGCACTACCGCACCGCCGGATCTGCACAGGCCGGACGCACGCCCATCGTGCTGTTGCACCAGAACCCTTCGTCCTCCTACGAGTACGAGGCCCTGATCCGCGAATTGGCGACCGACCGTCTCGTCGTCTCCCTCGACACGCCGGGCTACGGCATGTCCGACGCGCCGCCCGCGCCGCCGGGGATGGCAGGCTATGCCGCCGCCTTCTCGGACGCGCTCGACGCGCTTGATTCCGAGGGCGTGCTGACCGGCAAGGTCGATCTCTACGGCTTCCACACCGGCACGCTGCTGTCCTGCGAACTGGCCATCGCCCGTCCGGACAAGGTCCGCGCGCTCGGGCTGACCGGCATTCCGATGTTCGATCCAGCCACGCTTGCGGCCAAGCTTGAAGAGGCGCGCAACTTCCCGGAGCCGGACGAAAGCGGCGAAGTTATTCTGGGCCTGCTCGGCAGGCTCTGGAGCTACATCGTCACCAACCGCAACCCTGCGCAGCCGCTCGACAAGGCGGTTTGGAACTTCGCCGACAAGTCGCGCGTGCTCCACCGGTTTACCTGGGCCTACAGCGGCGTCTGGTCGTGGGATTTCTCGCGCCTCGGTCTCGTCACCCAACCGGCCGTGCTCGTGCAGACGGGGGAAGACCTTCTCGAAGTGTCTCTCCAGGCCGCCGCGCGCATGCCGGACTGCCGCACGGTCCAGCTTCTCGATCTCAACAAAGACATTTTCGATCTTGCCTCGGAGCGTATTGCCCATGAATTGCGTGACTTCCTTGACCGCCTCTGACCTACCGGTAGCCGAGGTTTCGCACTCGGTCCTCCATCCCGAGTTCATCGCCGCCGAAGTGGCGCGCCGCTATCCCGTCAAGGGCGAGCTTACCTGTTTTCTGCTCTACCGGGGCATGAACGACGTCTACCTCGTCCAGGACGAGGAAGCTAAGTACGCCCTGCGCGTCTGGCGCAAGACCTACCGCCACGTTGACGACGTAGCCTACGAACTCGATTTCCTCGATTACCTGCGCGAGCAGGGCTTCCCCGCCTCGGTCGGCGTGCCTCAGCATGATGGCAAGCTCTATTTCAAGGTGCTCTCCCCCGAGGGCGAACGCGCCATTGCGCTCTACGACTGGGCGCCGGGCGTGAAGTTCGGCGACCGTCTGTCCGAGGAGACCGCCTTCCGCATCGGCGCCGCCATGGCCCGGATGCACCTGCTTGGCGATGCTTGGGCCGGGCCGGAGCACCGGTTCTCCACCGAAACGGCCAAGGACTACAACATCTGCATGCCGGCCCTTATAGACTTCGTTTACGACCGGCCGGATGACTTGCGCGACTATCCGGTGATCGCCGCCAACCTCGACAAGCGGCTCGACGAACTTGCCGCCTCCGGAAAAGTACCGCTGGGCGTGTGCCATCGCGATTTTCACCCCAGCAACGTTCACGTCGCCGAGGACGGCGGCATCACCTTGCTGGACTTCGACGCCGCGGGCGAAGACTTCCTTATGCAGGACGTGCAGAACTTCGTCTGGGGCAACCTGTTCTACGGCTTCGACCCGAAGATCGGCGAGGCTTTCGAGGACGGCTACCAGTCGGTGCGGCCCTTCACCAAGGAAGAGACCGAGAATTCCGAGCTGTTTCTGATGGCGAAGGCTCTTCGCCTGATCGCGGGCATGGCCCATAGCTCGACGGCGGTAGGGCGCGGCACCCTGCGCTTCCGCAATCTCGACTGGCTGGGCGATTATGTGAAGACCCGCGCCCGCGCCTGCGGCCTGCTCTGACCATGAACGGCCCGATCGCGCTCGACAGGGCGGAGGCTGCGGCGATGTCATCGTCCGGCCCCCGCCCGGTGGCGGAAGGCTCGTGGCCGGGCGGCAAGTCCGCGTGGATCATGGTCTTCATGCTGTTCCTGGCAGGGGTTCTCTCGGTCATCGACCGGGCGGCGCTCAACATCCTGGTCGATCCGGTGCGCGCTGACATCGGCATCGGGGACGAGCAGATCGGGCTATTGCAGGGCCTCGCCTTCGGGCTGTTCTATGCCTTCATGGGACTGCCGATGGGCCTGCTCGCCGATCGCATCTCTCGCCGCAACCTGATCGTCGCGGGGATCGCGCTGTGGAGCGTGGCGACGATCGGCAGCGGGCTGGCCCAGACTTTCGGCTCGCTGTTCACCGCCCGTCTGCTGGTGGGTCTGGGTGAGGCCGCGCTGGGACCGGCCGCGATCTCGCTGATCGCGGACCTGTTCTCACCGGCGCGCCGCGGACGGCCGATCTCGTTCTACATGATGGGACAGGGGCTCGCGAACGGCGTGGCCATCTCGCTGACCGGCCTGCTGGTGACGGCCGCCGGTGCAGGCGCTTTCCTCGGCCTGCCACTGATCGGCCACCTCGTGCCCTGGCGGATCGTCTTCGTGGTGTTCGGCGCCAGCGGGCTGTTGGTAGCCTTGGGGCTGCTTGCCTTCACGCGAGAGCCCGCCCGGCAGGTCCAGGCGGCCGCCGGATCCGTGCGGCGCTTGCCCGGCGCAGCCGAAGCGGCCTATTTCTGGCGCAATCGCAGCGTGCTCCTGCCGCTCTACTTCGGCTTCGCGACCTGCTTCACGGTGGCCTACGGCGGTTCCGCCTGGGCGCCGACGATGCTTCTGCGCGGCTACGGCGCCGATGCCGCCTTCCTCGGCAAGTGGCTTGGGCCGCTTTCGATCCTGTTCTCCGCCATCGGCCCGCTGATCGGCGGGACCATGCTGGACCGCTCGATGCGCTCGGGCCGGACGATGGCGCGCTTCGCGATCCTGGCGTTCGCGCCTTTGTTCGCCCTACCCTCGGTCCTGGCGGTGCTGGCAGGCGAACTTCACCTGGCCACGGTGCTGGTAGCCTCGTCGAATGCCGTGTTCTCGGTGATCGGCACGGTGATGTTCGCTACCTTGCAGTCCCTCGTCCCTCCCCGCATGCGCGGCTGCGCGATCTCGCTCACTCTCGTGCTCAACACCATCATCGGCGCAAGCCTGGGCCCGCTTATGGTTGCCAGCGTGACCGAGCGCGTGTTGCACGACCCGGCGCAAGTGGGCTGGTCGATTGCCATGGTCTGCACGCCGTTCCTGCTGCTGGGCGCCGCACTCTACGCCGGAGCCGGGCGCGCGATGCGCCGCGCCGCCGCGCGGGGCGACAGCGAATGCGCCGGCCTGCTGTCCAGCGGCGCCAATTGATCCGAACACACATGCCGTAGGCCGGACGCGATCGCCCGGCCATGGCGGAGTACCCAGGGGGAAACAGGGATGACGGTTGGTCGAATTCTCAAGGCGGCGGGAGGCGCGGTCCTCGCTCTGGTCGTGCTGCTGGCGCTCGTGCTGCTGACGATGCGACTGGGTTGGTGGAACCCGTCCTACGAAAGCGTGAAGGCCGCGCAGGCCACGGCGCCCTCAACGTTCGAACGCATCGGCACTGCCAATCTCCACATCCGCGACGAAGGTCCGCACGACGGCCCGGTCGTGGTAATGCTCCACAGCTCGATGACGAACCTGCGCGAATGGGACGGCTGGACCGACGCGCTTAAGGACAAATATCGGGTGATCCGGTTCGACTGGCCGCCCTACGGCCTCTCTACGGACAGCGCCTCCTCCACCGGGATGCCCGGCGTGGTGACGCTGCTGGAAAAGCTGGTGGAGAAGAAGGGTGTCACGCGCTTCGCCCTTGTCGGCACATCCAGCGGGGCCACCGTCTCGACGCTCTACGCTGCGAAGTATCCCCAGAAAGTCACGGCGCTGGCGCTCTCCGCTCTGCCGCTGAAAGCCCCGCCGCCCAGTGATTTCAGCCGCCTGATGTGGGCGATGGTCTGGACCCACGAGACGCTGGTGCCTAATTACTACCCCCGCTTCTACTATCGCCGCGCACTTTCCGAGCTCTACGGAAAACCCGAACGCCTCACGGACGCAACGGTGGACTGGTACTACCAGACCAACACCCTGCCCGGCGGCTTCGCCCGTGTGAAGGACTACTACGAAACCAACAAGAAGGCGGTCTGGGCCAAGGGCGCAGGCGACGACGCCGCGCAGGTCAAGGCGCCCATCCTGCTGCAATGGGGAGACGCCGATCCGGTCCTACCGAAATACCTCGCAGCCGATGCGGTAAAGGAGTTCTCCGGCACGAAAGTGGACGTGATGCACTATCCCGATCTCGGCCACTACCCGATGCTCGAACTGCCCAGGGAAACCGCAAAGGACCTGCGCGCCTGGCTCGACCGGACGGTGACCCAATGAGCGGTCCCGATCGGACCGCGCCCGATCTGGCCGGCACTTGGGCACTCCACGGCGCCACACTCGGTCCCGACGGCAATACGCTTTACGAATGGGACGGCAGGATGACGCTCGTTCGCGGCGGTCATGCCTTCACCGTCACCATCGAAACCTGCGGCTTTAAGACTTCCCGCTCAGTGAGCTTCGCCGAGAAGCTCACGTCCCTACCCTCGGGCGAGTGGCACCTGCGCTACGGTTACGAGGCCGACCCGGAGCATTTGGCCACCGCAAGCCATAACTTTTTCGGCCTTTCGCAGCTCACCTTCGCGCCGGACCTTGCAAGCGCGCGGGGCACTTCATGCAATTACAACGGCCGATACGTCGTCATGGAACTGCAGGCCAAGCGGGAGGAACGGACGTGAGGTCGCCCCTGTTCAGGCGACTGCGTATCTGCGCTTTTTCGCTGGGCGCCCTGGCGCTGTCCCCCGCTGCCGCGCAGACCGAGCCTCCCCGACTCGACGATGCCGCTCTGCGCAGCCGTTATGCGCTGCCCGGCTCGCAGTTCGCCAAGATCGACGGGGAAAGCGTCCATTACATGGTGGAGGGCAAGGGTCCGGCGATCCTGCTGATCCACGGCTCCTACGCCAGCCTGCGCCAGTGGGACAATTGGGCCGCGAAGCTCTCGCGCCATTACCGGGTAATCCGGTACGACCAGTCTCCCGCCGGACTCTCAGGCCCTAGCCCCGCCGGCGACTATACGATCGAGCACCGTATCCGCGTGATCGACGGACTGATGGACCGGCTCAAGACAGACCGCTTCGTAATGGTCGCGACCTCCAGCGGCGGACTGCCTGCCGCCGCCTATGCCGCTGCCCAGACAAAACGGGTGCAGGCGCTGGTGCTGAACAACATCGCGGTGGGGCCGGTGAAGTTCGACCTCGACGGCCTGCCCCCCACGCTCAAGGCAACGCTGGCCGAGGACCGACTGCACCCCGGCTGGCATGCACCGGAATACTGGCGACAGATCCTGCTCGCCAACGTCGTCGATCCCGCGCGGATAACTCCCGCGCTGGTGGCGCAATGGACCGATCTCAACAGCCGCCCCTTGCGTGATCCCGCCATCGGCAAGGCGGTGGCAGCGTCCACTTCCTTCGCAAGAACGCCGGACGACTTACGGCGGATCACCGCGCCCACGCTGCTGCTCTGGTCCGCCGACGACCACGAAACCACGCTGGAGAGGGACGGGAAACAGGCGCTCACGCTGCTTGGCAGCGCCGACAAGTCGCTCGAAGTCGTCGACAGCTGCGGCCACATGATGCCGTTCGACTGCCCGGACCGGGCTCTCGAACGCATGATGCCCTTCCTCCGCCGCACCGCCAGGTGATAGGAGAAGGCCGCGTTCCCGTGAAAGGGCGCGGCCTTCAATACCTCAGTTCAAAGGCGCCGGTCAGACCAGCACGGGTTCCGCCGCCGCAAGTTCGGCATCGCGCGTGGCCACTTTTGCACGCAGCAACGGGATAAGGTCGCGCCCGATGGCGATCACGTCTTCCACCGGATCGAAACCGCGCAGGATGAACGCCGAAACCCCGGCATCGTAATAGTCCATCAACGCGTCGGCGAGCTGGGCAGGCGTGCCGACCAAGGTGCCCGAATTGCTCTGCCCGCCGCGAAGCTGGTTAATGCCGTTCCAGAAGCACTTCTCCAACCTGTCGCCGCGCGCGGCGAGTTCGGCAGTGCGCTTGAACCCGTCGGCCTTCACGGCGGCAGTATTCGGCGCCAGCTTGCCCATGTTGGCGGCCACCGCCTCGCGGATCGCGTCGGCCCGCGCCCAGGCCGCTTCCTCGCTATCGGCAATGACGATGCGGATCGACATCAGGAAGCGCGGGGAGCGGCCATGCGGCGCGGCAGCCTCGCGCACCTTGGCGACCACTTCGGTCATCCCTGCAACCGTATCGGAGAGCGTGGCGAAAGTATCGCAATACTCGCCCGCCACTTCGAGCGCCGCCGGGCTCATGCCGCCGAAATAGACCGGCACCGTGCCCTGCGTCGGCTTGATCGCGGCAAAACCGCCATTGAAGTGAAACCACTTGCCCTCATGATCGACCGGCTTTTCGCTGGTCCATATCCGGCGCAGCACCGAGATATATTCCTTCGCGCGGTCGTAGCGCTCCAACTTGGTCCGATAGTCGCCGTCGGCCTGCGTTTCCTCGTCGCTGGCAGCGGTAATGACATGGACGCCGACGCGGCCCGGCATCAACCGGTCGAGCGTCGCCAGCATCCGCGCGGCCATGGTCGGCGGAATGAAGCCCGGCCGGTGCGCAAGCATAACGCCGAGCCGGCTCGTGTTTGCGGCGACATATCCAGCGATGGTGAAATTGTCGGGCATGATCGCGGCATTTGCGACCAACACCTTGTCATAGCCCCATGCATCATGGAGCCGCGCCATTCGCGCTATGCCTTCGGGATCGAAAGTCTCGAAGGAAACGGGATGGGTTTCGCTCGAAATGTTGTGGTTGAGCAGACCGTTGATCTCGACCGGCATGAGGCTCGAGGCCCTCCCTGATAGTGCTGAAGGCGGAAGTCTATGCCCGGCTGTATCGGCCGAAAGTCGCCTTTTTTGTTATCCGGCAGGTGGCACGAAGCTGTCTCACCTGCCGGAAACGGTCACTTGGTAGCCGAGCAAGCGTACCAGCTGCCGATCATCGCCCGGCCTTCGGGATGGCCTTCGGTGAAGAAGTCCCCCCGATCGGGCTTGAGGAAGAACGTGCCCTTGCGGTACCCGACCAGCACGTCCGCGGCATCGAACCCAGCGTCCAGGGCAACCTTCAGCCAGTCGGTACGAGCGAGCGACGTCATGAAGGGTTCGTTGTTGTAGTGACTCTCGAAGTCGCAGCGCATCTGGTCCCAGAGCGACAGATGCTCATGGCGGGGCGGCACGTCCACGTGGCACATGATTCCGCCCTTGCGCAACAGGCGGTGGCTCTCCTTGAAGATGCCCCGCATGCCCTTGGCCGAGGTCTCATGGAGCACAGCGGAGGAGCAGACGAGATCGAAGCTCTCATCCTCAAAGTCGGTATGCTCGGCGTCCTGCTGGCTGAAGTGGATCGCCGTGCCCATCGCCTCAGCGCGGGCATGGCCGTAGCGCAGCATCGGCGCACCCACGTCGAGGGCATAGACTTCCGCGTCTGGGAAAGCCTGCGCGATCGCCACCGTCGAGTGGCCGACCGAGCAGCCGAGGTCGAGGATGCGCCGGGGCTCGAAGTCCGGATAGAAGTCCTGGAGATGGCTGGCGAGCGTGTGTCCGCGCCCGTCGTTCTTCCAGCCGCCGTTGAGGTTGCGCAAGTAGGTGGAAGCGAAGCGGTCGTAGAGCGCGCCGGCCCGGAAATCGCCTTCTGCGGTATCGACCGTGTAGCTGCCCGGCATACGGTGATGATCGAAGGACGAGATGTAGCGCGGAATGACAATATCCGGGTTCAGGCGCAGGCTGCCCTTGGGGTCTGCCACTTGCGCCTCGACCTTTGCCGAAAGCTCGTCGAACTGGCGGTCGATCGCACCGTCGAGCGAAAGCCAGATGCGGTCCTGGTAGAAAAGCGAGAGCGTCAGCCAGTACTGGTGCAGCGGATGGGCTTCCAGCGCTCCGCGAACCTGGGTGCTGGAGGTCGGCTTGCTGCCGGTCTTCTTCTCGATCTCGGGAACGATAACTTCGTCCAGCAGACGACGATCGAGCGGGTCCATGTTCTGGCTGGTCCAGGCGCGCATGGCGAGGAAGTGGTCTTCCATTGCCTGCTCGTCATGGTTGGACTGCGGCATGACCGCATGACCGAAATGTTCCTGGCGGTACTGTTCCATGTCTTCGCGCTCCCCTTCCGGGTCAAAGTTTCTGGTTTGTCGCATTTTCCGGGTCATCAGGTGATTCCACCTGATTAGAAAACGCTCTAATCGCGGGTCACGGCGTCAAGGACGCCTTCATAGTCGTGCTGGTCGGCCAGTGCCTCTGGCATCAGCTTGTCGCGGGCAGTGCCCAGCACGCGTTCGTAGATCCCTTGCCGATAGGCGCCGCGATAGGCGCGCGCTTCGGCGTCCGGGGCGAATGTGTCGATGTCTGCGGGGCCGTGCAAGCCTGCAGCCTTCAGCAGGCGCTCGTTCGCGTCGAGCCGGTCCTTGAGCACGACGACCTCGCCCAACAGCGCAAGCACTAGCCCCGCGAGGGCGTCTACCGTCTCGCTTTCGAAAACCACCGGCTGGCTGCCCTTCGACCGCGCCTTGCGGTCAAGGTTCATGCGCTCTGCCATCGTCACGTCACTCCATCAGTTCGAAACGGAACACCTTGCCGGTACGGGCAACGATGTCCTTCTTGTCGAGATCGGGGCCATGGGCCTCTTCGGTCGCAGCGTCCTTTGCCTTGAGGTCGTAACCGGTCTGGCTGGAGAGGACCACGACGAGGTCGGTCCCGTCTTCCACCGCGAAGGGAAACTCGTGCCAAGTGCCAAGGTGCATGGCGAATCCTGCCGTCCCGTCGAAACGGAAGGCGCGGACTTGCGAAAGGTCGGGCAGCTCGCCATCGCTCGGTGGTGCCATGACCGCCACGAAAGGTTTGCCGCCAAGCGGCAGGAAAGCCTGCGTGTGCTGGAAATGCCGCTCCAGGTAGCGCACTTCGCCGGGGCGCCGATCCATCTGCGCCAGCGTGACTTCCACCGGATGTTCGCAGAGGAAGCGGGCCGGATAACTCATTTTCACCGCGCCCTTGTAGAAATCGACCGAAACCGGCTTTACCGGCGCATCCCGGCCGATCACCGCGCCGAACAGCGCCAGCGCCTGGGGCGTGGCGGGTTCGACCGCAAGCTCGATCACGGTGCATTCCCGCGTGGAAAAGCCGGTTTGCGTGGTCATGGATACCTCTGCCGCCGTTGTCCGCCAGATCATGCATGCCGGGAAGAGGATTCGAGCGGGGATCGAACTGTTTGATCGCTGGCCGGATAGCCGCAGGGTGGATAGGCTGGTGCCGGCCGGTCGCGAGGCTGGCGGGAATGGTCAAGTCTAGCGGACTATGTGGAAAATTCGGGTATTCTGATGAGCAGCGCGATTGTCGAGGAACAAGTGGTTTCGGCCTTGGTGAAGGCACTGGGAGCCGATGCCGTGATCCATGAGGGCGAAGCGCTCGCCTACTTCTCGAACGACGTCTATCGCGGCGGTGCCGCGCCCAAGGCGATTGTCCGCCCAGCCGATGTGAAAGCGCTTCAAGAAACCGTGCGCATCTGTGCGGCAGCCGGGACCGCCATGGTTCCGCGCGGCGGCGGCGCCTCCTATACCGATGCCTATCTCCTGCCCGAGGGCGGCCATGTCTTGATCGACACCCGCGCGCTCGACACGATCGAGATCGACGAACGCAACGCCGTGGTCACTGTCGGCGCGGGGGTCACGTGGATGGCGCTCAAGACCGCGCTGGACGCCAAAGGTCTGCGCACGCCGTTCTGGGGGCCTTTTTCCGGCATCGCCGCCACCGTGGGCGGCAGCATGAGCCAGAACACGCTGAGCCACGGCAGCACTGCGCACGGCATCTCGGCACAGTCGGTCCTATCGATGGACGTGGTGTTGGCGAGCGGGGAAATGCTCTCGACCAGCGCCAGTTCTGCCATGCGCTTCTACGGGCCGGACCTCACCGGCCTGTTCACGGGCGACTGCGGGATTTTCGGCATCAAAGCGCGCATTCGCCTGCCGCTGCTGCCGGTCCTGCCGCATTTCGAATGCCTGAGCTTCGCGTTCGAAAGCTTCGCGGACTATCACGCCGCCTCGCGCGAGGCGGCCATGGCGCGGCTGGACGATTCGCACTTCGGCCTCGATCTTGCCCTGTCGCAAGGGCAGATCGGCCGCCAGGAAGGCATGGGCGCGCGCCTTAAGATCGCCGCCGAAGTTATGCGCAAAGCACCGGACAAGATGAAGGGACTTGCCCAGCTCGTTCGGATGGCGCTGGCGGGCGAGAACCCGATGCGCGCGGGCGCTTACATGTGCCACTTCATCATTGAGGGGTTCGACGCCGATGAGGCGGCGCATAAGGCGAAGATCCTGCGCCGGATGCTGGCCCGGCACGGCCGCGAGATCGCAAATTCGATCCCGACTTTCGTCCACTCGGTGCCCTTCGCGCCGCTGTTCAACGTGCTGGGTCCGGGCGGCGAGCGCTGGGTGCCGATCCACGGCGTGCTCGCCCACGACCAGGCCGTGCCATTCGACGCCGCGTTCAAGGAACTGATCGGCGGACGCAAGGCGGAAATGGACCGCCTCGGCATCTGGACCGGCACGATGTTCTCCCCGGTCGGCGCCGCCGGCTTTCTTTACGAAGTGGCGCTGTACTGGCCCGACGACCGCACCGCCTATCACCACACGTTATTGGGCGAGGAATACCTCTCCCGGCAACCGCAGTTCCCCGCCAACGCGGAATCGCGCGCTTATGCGGACGATCTCAAGCAGGCGATCGTCGCTCTGATGCAGGAATACGGCGCCGGGCACTTCCAGCTCGGCCGGGCCTATCCCTATCGTCAGCGGTTATCTCCCCAGGCGCTCTCCCTATTGAGCGCGGTAAAGAGGGAACTTGATCCGAAGGGACTGATGAACCCCGGCGCGCTAGGGTTCTAAAAGGGCTGAAATTACGAAAACGCCCCGGAAAGCGCTTTCCGGGGCGTTCAAGAAATGGGAACGGGCCTCAGCGCTTCATGAGGCGCGCCGGCAAAGCTTGCGTCACCAGCCTGTCGAGACGGCGGCGTGCCCTTGCGCTACCTGCGCCGAAGCCTTCGAGAAACAGCGCGGCATGCTCGACCGCCATCTTCAGGGCTACAAGTTGCGGCGGTCCCGGCTGCGAGAAATCGCAAATGGCGCCGCCGAAGTAATGGTTGGCCCCTTCGAGCACGAGGCCATAGCGATCGCCCCCCGCCGCGGCGGCAGTGAACGGCGCGAGGTGGGCCTTCCAGCCATCGGCGGCCATGCCCTGCATCAGGTCCAGCGTACCCGTCTGGACCAGCGCGGGCACCGACAGCGCACCGTACCCCGACTCGGTCACGAGAACCGGGATCGGCGGCGGGGGCGAGAAGGCGATCACCGCCCTTGCAAGGCGCGGCACCAGCGGTGCTTGCAGCCCTTCCGGCAAGACCGGCTGCGCACCGCCCAGCATCGTGGCAACGAGGCCGCCGTAGGAATGTCCCGCCGCCACGAACGGTGCTTCGCCGATATGGGAAACGAGCGCGCGCATGTCCTCGACCCGCGCCTTCCAGCTTGCCAGCCCGGGGTACTGTGCGGTTTGCGGATGCTCGCGCGAATCGACGTGAAGCGGAGCGAGCACCCGCCACCCTGCTGCGACCCAGGGCCCTATGATCGGATCGTAGTATGCAGGGGCCGATCCTGCCCCGTGAGAGAACAGGATCACCCCGCGCGTAGTGCCCTGCGGCCGCCATTCGCTGATGGAAACCGCGCGGCCTTCCGGCGTCTTCAGCTCGATGACCGCAGGCTGCGGCATTGGCCTTGGCGGCACGGCCGCCAGCGCGCGTCCGGCCACGGCCAGTCCGGCCGCCGCGACGCAACCCGCCAGCAGCGACCTGCGCGACATTGCAAGGCCGGTCCCCACGATCCGCGTCACGATCAGGGCGCCGGCTTTTTGAGGTAGGCGATCACGGCCTTGCGGTCTTCGGGCTTGGGAAGGCCGGCAAAGACCATCGAGGTGCCGGGAACCACACTGGCCGGACGGGTCAGCCACTTGTCGAGCGTGGCATCGTTCCAGGTCACGCCGGACTTGGACATGGCCGCCGAATAGCGGAAGCCCTTCACCGCGCCGGACTTCTTGCCGACCACGCCCGACAGATTCGGCCCCACTTTGTTCGCGCCGCCGGCATTCACTGTGTGGCATGCCATGCAGCGCATGAAGATGCGCTTGCCGGCTGCGGCATCGGTCGCCGGCGGCCCGGCCGAAACGCTTGCCGGAACCGCCGCCATGGCAGCGAAGGCGGCCGCGGCCAATGCCGGATGGATGATCTGTCTGGTCATGTCTAACTGCCTACCCTTTGGAATGCGTCATTGTCGCTCCGGCCAGGATATCCGGACGCCATCTCTGCTTGGAAGGCTGCCCATCGGGTCCGCCGGGGCCCGTTTTTTCCAGTCATCCCCGAGCCTAGTCTTAAACGCGAACTCTACCCGATCTGCGGCGCCGATTATCCGCCTTGCGGACAGGCCGTTCAGCGATGCGCCTTGAGCCAAGCCGACGCACGAAGGGCCGCATTGGCGCGAATGTCCGCATAGAAAAGTGCAAAATCGTAATAGTGAAGGCTTCCCCCTGCCATCGGCCTGATATCGAGCCCCGGCGCCGGATAAGTCACGGCAAGCCCCTGTTCGCACCGCACGGCTACCGCGCCGGGTCGCAGCGGCTTCATCGCGCCCAAACCGGGCTCGCCCGGAACCGCGCCGCGTGCCTGCGCTGAAAGCGCGGCGGGGCGGGACCGGTCGAAAGTCACTGGGTTGATGCAAAGCGGGCGCTTGCCCGGAACGTCGCCATATCTGTCGACGAAGGACTTTTCGTATGCGGCGATGATAGGCGCAAGGTTCGCGCCCGCGGCGACCGCGTTCCATTGCAACGCGCATCCGGTCTGCGCAGGCCTATCGCAAACGGGGACGTGCCTGTACCGCAGGCCGAACTCGCCTTCCGAAAGATTGATGCCCACGATGTAAGCCGCCACCATACGCTGCTGCAGGGGCGTGCCGTCGATCCGCCGTTCCAGCAGGTCCGCGATGTGCTTGGCGCCCTGGCTGTGCCCGGCGATGATGAAGGGCCGACCCTGGCTGACATGGGCGAGGAACCAGTCGAACGCCCGCTCTACGTCGGAATAGGCTAGTGCGAAGGCGGCATCCCGGTGGGCAGGCTCCATCAGCGCCTTGTAGCTGGCCGCCCGGTATCGCGGCGCCCAGATCCGGCAGCAGGCCCCGAACGCGCTGGCTTGCCGGGCCACCGCGCTCTCGTCCGTCCAAGTGCTGGTCGCGGCGTCGGCAGGGTCCTGGTTCCACGCAGTCTGGCTGCGAAAGGTGGTGGGATGCACATAGAAGACATCCACCTCCGCAGACTGTGCGACCGGCGCGGCGCCCTCGGGCAAGGCCGCCGCCGGGCCGGGACCAGCGGGACCGGCGGCCCAGGCCCCGGCGACAGCGTAATCGGGTGCGGTGGGCGCAAGTGCGGCGATGTCATCCTGCGGTGCGGCCCGGGCCGGACCTGACCAGCACATCACCACCGCCATGAGGCCTGCTGCGGTTTTTGCCGCCGACTTTGCCGCCAGCTTTCTCCGCGGCGCTGCCGCCCGGCCGCGCTCACCCATCGGCGGGCAGCCGGTAGCGCGAGAACACCAGAAGGCTGACGAGCTGGGTTCCGGCCGGGATCAGGCTGTAAAGCAGGACGATGCCGGTAATCGCATGGGGCGTCTGCGTCACTGCTCCCCCGGTCGAGGATACGAAGCCGAACGCACTCATCACAAGGCCTGCGACGACCGGCCCTAACGCGAAGGAGAGCTTTTCCATGGCCGAGAACAGTCCGGCGAAGACGCCTTCGTTGGCAATGCCCTTGCGGCGGCGTTCATAATCGATCGTATCGGTGAGCATCGAGAGCGAGAGCATGACGAACGCCGAGTTCACCACGCCGATCACCGCGCCGCGCACTAGCACCAGGACGTGCTGCGTGCCCAACGGGCCGACGCCGGGAATGTTCACCAGCACGTCGGTGGCCGGATGGACGAAGAACCAGGTAACCGTTACCATCGCCCATGCGGCTGAAGCTACGATGTAAGTGCGCTCCTTGCCCCAGCTGCGCGACAGCGTGAGCCAGAAAGGCTGCGCAAGAATGCCTGCGATCGCCATGACGAGGATGAACAGCGGCACGATCCAGATAGCCTGGATCGCATAGAGATAGATGAAGCCGATCACGGTATAGCCCGAAGCCTGCCCGATATTCTGGATCAGGCAGGTTGCCAGCAGCACAAGATAGGGGCGGTTGCCCTTGATCGCGCCAAGCTGGCTCAGGAGGCTGCCGGGCGCGGCATCGTCGCGGATCATCGGCACGCGGGCGAGACCCAGCGCAGTCACAAGCATCGTGCCGAGGCACACCGCGCCCAGCACCAGCGCCATGACCGTCCAGCCATGCGCGCCGCCGCCCAGCGCATAGATCAGCGGCTGCGCCACACCCACGCCCACCAGAACGCCGAGCGTCGAGAAGATCATGCGCCATACCATGATGCGGGTGCGCTCGTGCGGATCATGCGACAGCGCCGCCGCAATCGCGAGATAGGGCACGGAAAACATCGAGAAAGCTGTGGACGCGAGGAAGAACAGGAAGCAGGTGATCGCCGCCGAGAGCAGCGGGCTGGAACTCTGGGTCAGCGTGAACAGCGCCACGAAGCCAAGGCTCGTAAGAACCGCTCCGGCGACGAGGAAGGGCGCGCGCCCGTGCTTCCCGCGCAGCCGATCCGACCAGGCACCGACCAGCGGATCGCAGACGATCAGCCAGAGCTTGGGGATGAGCACGACCAGCCCCGCCAGCCAGGCCTCGACGCCGAGCATGGTGGTCAGGAACAGCGGCAGCAGCACCGCCGGAGTATCGCGGAATATCTGCGCCCCGAGCTGGCCGGTGCCATAGCGCAACAGGACGGAGGTGCCGACCCTGTCGTCGTGCCCTGCGGATGCATGCGGGAGGATTGTCTGCTCGATCATGGTGGCCATGCGCTTCCCGAATCTTGTTATTGCTGCACTGCAACATGCGACAGAGCGCGGGCTCCGTCCATGGCATATTGATGCCATTGAGCTTTGCCGCATCGCGGCAATTGCGCGGTTTATCCACCAGACGGACGTAGCGGTCCGCTGCGTGGACACCCTTCGGCGGAGAACCATGCTGGCCGCGAAGCCCCGAACTTCGGGGCGACCGGCCCTCTTCTGGAGAACTTTCGCGATGATTTCCCGTTTGCTCGCCTGTACAGCCGTCTCACTGGTTATTGCCGCGCCTGCACCCGCCGCCGAACGCGACAGCCGCGCCATCCACCTTGCGGCCGCACGGAAGCGCGCGGCCGAAACGGTCTCCCGGATGTCCGCTCAGGAAAAGGTGGTCATCACGCACGGCATCATGCCCCTGCCCGGCGGCGGCCCGAAAGTGGATATCCCGCCCGAAGCGATCATTGGCGCGGGCTACATTCCCGGCGTCGGCCGGCTCGGCATTCCGCCCTTGCGGGAAACCGACGCCAGCCTCGGCGTGAGCTGGGTGATGGGCGCGCGCAAGGACTGGTCCACCGCCCTGCCCTCGGCCGTGGCGCAGGCGGCAAGCTGGAACCCTGCACTGGTCGAGCGCGGCGGCGCGATGATCGGCGCGGAAGCGCGGGCCAAGGGCTTCAACGTCCTCCTTGCCGGCGGCGTGAACCTTGTCCGCGATCCGCGCAACGGCCGGACTTTCGAATACTTCTCGGAAGACCCGCTCCTGTCCGGCGTGCTGGCGGGCGCGGCGATCCGGGGCGTGCAATCCAACCATATCATCTCCACCATCAAACATTTCGCGCTTAATGGGCAGGAAACCGGCCGCAAGTACGTGGACGTGAAGATCGCGCCCGCTGCCGCACATGAAAGCGATCTGCTGGCCTTCCAGATCGGCATCGAACAGGGCCAGCCGGGCTCAGTCATGTGCGCCTACAACCGCGTTCACGGGGCGCAGGCCTGCGCCAGCGATTGGCTGCTTAACAATGTGCTGAAGCAAGAATGGGGCTACAAGGGCTTCGTCATGTCGGACTGGGGGGCCGTGCCCTCGATCGACGCGGCGATAAACGGGCTCGACCAGCAGTCAGGCGACCAACTCGATCCAGGCGTGTTCTTTGGCGCGAAGCTGGCCGAAAAGGCCGCATCTGAGCCGGCATGGGCCGCACGGCTCGACGACATGAACACCCGTATCCTGACCGCCGTCTACGCCACCGGGCTGGACAGCCATCCCGCCGAGCCCGGGGGCGCGATAGATTGGGCCGCACATGCCGCGATCGCCGAGGACGTGGCGAAGCAGGGCATCGTCCTGCTGAAAAACGACGGTCATGTGCTGCCGCTGGCCAGGAACGCGAAGTCCATCGCGGTCATCGGCGGCTATGCCGACGGCGGCGTGCTTTCCGGCGCAGGGTCGAGCCAAGTCATGGGCGAAGGCGGCCCGGCCGTGAAGCTGCCCGTGGCGGGTTCCGGCGTCTGGGCCGGGTTCATCTCGGAATCCTACCATCGCTCCAGCCCAATGGCGGCGATCAAGGCACAGGCGCCGGGCGCCACCGTGCTCTACCGCCAGGGCCAGTACATCAAGGATGCGGCCGAACTTGCCGCTCGCTCGGAAGTGGCCATCGTGTTCGCCACCCAGTGGATGACCGAAGGGCTGGATGTACCTGACCTGTCGTTGCCGCGCGGACAGGATGCGCTGATCGAGGCGGTCGCCGCCGCCAATCCAAATACCATCGTCGTACTTGAAACCGGCGGCCCGGTGAAGATGCCCTGGCTGAGCAAGGTCAGCGGCGTGATCGAGGCCTGGTATCCCGGCGCGCGCGGCGGCGAGGCGATCGCTTCGGTGCTGTTCGGCGAAACCAACCCCTCGGGCCGCCTGCCAATCACTTTCCCGTCCGACGAGAGCCAGCTTCCCCGCCCCCGCCTGGACGGCAGCGACTGGGTGGAACCGGACTTCGGCGGAAATCCCAAGGGCGGTAAGGACAAGCTGCCGGCAGACTACGACATCGAAGGTTCGGACCTCGGCTATCGCTGGTTCGCGCGCAAGGCGGAGAGGCCGCTGTTCCCCTTCGGCCACGGCCTCAGCTATACCTCGTTCGCGCAAGGCAAGCCGGTTATCAGGGGTTCCGCTGTGCGCGTGACCGTGACCAATACCGGCGCGAGGGCCGGCGCGGATGTGGTCCAGCTCTACCTGACCGACCGCGCGGGAGAGATAAAAAGCCGCCTCGTCGGCTTCGGCCGCGTGGAACTGGCGCCGGGCGCCGCCGGCGAAGTGGCGATGACAATCGACCCGCGCCTGCTGGCGGACTGGAAGGATGGCAGCTGGACGATCCCGGCGGGCCGCTACGCTTTTGCGGTGGGCACGGATGCCGAGCACCTGGGTGCGCCGGTGACGGTGACGATGAAGGCACGCCGTTGGAAGGACTGAAGGTTTTGGCCCGAAGGCGGGCTCTGTCGCGCAAAGGCGTCGGGGCTGGCCTTTAGCGGAACAGGCGCGGCGCGAAATCGGCAAGATAGCGCCGCCAGTTCACCCATTCGTGGCCGCCGCCGGTTTCGTGATAGACGTGCGCGATGTGGTACCGAACCAACAGCGCGCGCGTCGGCGCGACTGTTTCGTGAAGGAAATCCTCTCTGCCCATCGCAAAGTAAACAAGCTTGAGTTCCTTCGCGCTGCGTTTCAGTTCGGCATCGTATTTGGCAGCGTAAGTCTCCGCGCCGTTGAAGGCGCCGCCCTTGCTCAGACCCATTGAAAATATGCCGATCCAGCGGAACTGGTCCGGGTGCGTCAGCCCGTTTCGCAGGGTATGCGATCCGCCCATCGACAGACCCGCCATGGCCCGCGCCTCGGGACGGGCGTCGCTGCGGTAACCGGAATCGACATAGGGGATCAGGTCGCCCATCAGGTCGGCGCCGAAGTCGGGGTTGTCGAGCGTCATCACCCCTTCGCGCAGCGGGGTATGCCCGTCCGGCATGACGACGATCATCGGCACGACTTTTCCGGCGGCGATCAGGTTGTCCAGGATCGCGTTGGCCCGGCCCACGCTGGTCCAGCTGTCGTCACTGTCGCCCGCACCGTGAACAAGATAGAGTACGGGATACTTGCGGCCGTTCTTCATGTAGCCGGGCGGCGTATAGACATGGGCGCGGCGCGCAATTCCCAGCGATTTCGACCAGTATTCAATCGTTGATACCGCGCCATGCGCGATTTGCGGGTTCGTCGTCTGGAAATCGCCTTCGGGGCCGCGCACCTCAAAAGTCGAATTGATGCCCTTGAGCTCCTCGGAGAAGGTCCTGCCGAGAGGATCGACGATCTTTACTCCGTCCACGCGGAACGCGAAGCGATAAGTGTCCGCTGGCACCGGCCCGGGGGTGGTGACGGTCCAAAGGCCGGTCGCTTCTCTCGCCATGGCAAGACCCTGCGGCGTACCGGTCGGGAAGCCAATGGGAATGACCGTCGCGATATCGGTGCTGGTCAACAGCACTTCCGACGCATTTGGCGCGCAGAGGCGGAAGGTCACGCGCCGATCGGGAAGCTGCTCCACCGACTTGTAGGGCGCGGGGCCGGAGTAGAACGGCGGCATCACACAAGTGGAGGGATCGAGCCTGGGCGACTGCATCTGCGCCGTCGCCGGCAGCGCCGCCGCGAAGGCGGATAAGACCGCCAGCAGCGCAGCGGAGGAGGCTATCTTGCGGCGAAGCATGCAGAAATCCTTTCGCGGACACAGCGAGCGCTGCTGCCACGAAAGGTCGTTGTTGCCGGTCGGGGAACGAACGCCGCCATCGCGTCTATCCGACTGGCGGAGCGGTGAGCACGCTCTTACCGGAACTGGCCGGGGCCGCTTTCACTTGCGCGCTTCGACCTGCTTACCCAGCCGCGCCGCTACGCACTGGTCGGCGGGCATGCCATCGGGGCAGCTCTCGGTCTTGGGCACGAGAGCGCTGTCCTTCGGCAGACGAACGGTAAGGATGCGCACCGCCTCGGTGCCGATCATGCGCGAGGTATGGCCGCGCCCGGTCACGTCGTCCGCCAGAACGATGTCACCCTTGGAAAGGATGTGCTTCGAACCGTCGCCCAGCCCCACTTCGAGCTGGCCGGACAGGACGATCAGGAAACGCGGGGTGGAAACGCCGTGGAAATCGATGAAGCCGCCGGGCAGCGTATCGCCGATTTCCACATCGGTGGCGCGCAGCCGCGACTGAACCGAACGCCCGTCCCCCCCGCCCGTGAGCGGCAGGTCGATGATCTCGAGATGGGATTCGCCGTCCTCCCCGCCGTACATGTGCATCATTCGCATGGCCTTGCCGGCAGCCGAAAGCGGGGTGACGGGCACCGGATCGGCCAGCGAGGGCGCCGCAAAAGCCAGCACGGCGGCGAACGAAACAAACAGTCTCATGCCCCTTGTTCTCCTTCAGGCACTGACGTGGGAACCGGCGGCGGCGAAGACGGCGCCGGACTTCTGGTCATGACGGGCGGACAGTTCGCGCAGGCGAGGGATCAGTTCGCGCCCGTGGACCGCGATATCGCCCAGCAGATCGAACCCGCGCAGCAGGAACCCTCCGATGCCCATGGCATAATAGTCCATTAACGCATCCGCCACCTGCTCGGCCGTGCCCACCAGGGCAGGCGGCAGCATCGGCGTCGAAAAATCGATCGAGGCGCGGGTTATCCCGGTCCAGAGGCGCTTGTCGATCAGTTCGCTGCCGCCGGCCAGCGCCTCAAGTTCATTGCGCCCCGAGCTGCCGCGCGTGGTGGCCAGCCTGGGGTCGAGCCGCATGGCCGTGCCGGTCGCATCCCCCTTTCCGGCATCGGCCTCGGAGATTTTCGCCTGCTGGACCGCTGCAGTCTCGCGAAGCTGCTCGATCACTGCGCGCGCCGCCTGCCAGGCCTGTTCCTCGGTATCGCCGAGGATGACCCGCGCCGATGTCTGCAGACGCAGAGGACGGCCGGTCGCCGCCCAGGCCGCCTTGACCTGCGCCGCTGTCTCCTCCATCTGCGCCAGCGGCTTGAGACCTCCGATCGCGTAGACATCCGCCACTTGCGCGCCCACGTCCAGCGCCAGCGGCGATGCCCCGCCCCAATAGACCGGGATCGCGCCGCCTTCCGGTCGAATTTCCGCCAGCGCCCGGTCGAACCGATACCAGTCGCCCACATGGCTCACCGGTTCGCGCGCAGCCCAGACCCTGCGCATGATCTTCACATATTCGCCGCTGCGCCGGTAGCGCTCGTCCTTGGTGTGGTAATCCCCGTCGCAGGCCAGTTCGAGGTCGTTGGCGCCGGTTATGACATGGACCCCGGCACGCCCGCCGCTCAGCCGGTCGAGCGTGGCGAACATGCGCGCGGCCATGGTCGGCGCGATGAAGCCAGGCCGATGCGCCACCATGAAGGATAGCCGCCGGGTGATCGCGGCCGCGTAACTGGCGATGGCGAAAGGGTCCGGCGCGTAGGAGTTCTGGAGGATCAGCACCCGGTCGAAGCCGTTCTCGTCGAAGGCGCGGGCCAGCGTGTCGATCGTCTCCACATCGAAGCTCGGCCCGTCCGGCGGCGACACTTCCGAGGCATTGCGGTGGAGCAGGACTCCCAGGATTTCGAGCGACATGACGGCCCTCCCCAAGGCCGGACCACGATGCGTGCCGGCTACAATTCTGACCCCGAAAAACTGGCAGGTGACCGAGAGGCGAATAATCCAAGAAATCTATTACCCTGCGAGAGAAGCTTGATCGAACTTTCGCGGGCAACGGCAACCAGGAAGGCCCCCTGCCGATGAACATCGTCAAGCTCGAACGCATGATCGCCGTCTACGAGGCAGGCAGCTTCCGCAAGGCGGCGCGCCGTTTCGGCATGTCGCAGCCCGCGCTCACCTGGAGCATCCGGCAGCTGGAGGAGAGCCTCGGACTCTCGCTGTTTGTACGCGGACCTTCCGGCATCCGCCCTACCGAGGCCTGCGAGACGCTGATCGTGCGCGCACGTCTGATCGTCAGCGAACATGCCCGCCTGCTCGCCGAAGTGGAGCGCAAGAACCGCCAGCAGGTGATCGTAATCGGCGTCCACCCGGTACTGCTCAACAGCCAGTTCGCCCACACCATCGCCGCTTTTCGCGAGCGCGAGCCCGCCGTTACCCTGCGCGTGGTGGAAGCCTATAGCGCCGACCTCATCGCCCGCCTGCAACGCGGCGAACTGGACCTAGCCTTCTCTGCCGCGCCCCCCGAGGACGAGGAGGCCGACGAAATCGCCTTCGAGCCGCTGCTGCGCCAGTATTATTCGATCTTCGCCCGCCCCGATCACGCGATCTTCGAACAGATCGAAAGCGGCGGGCCGATCACCGAACACGCTTGGGCGCAGGCAGACGCGCCCAATGTCGGCGCGCGGCAGGTGACCGCCAGCAGCGGCGATCGCAATACCAACATAGTGCTGGAACTGCTCGCGCGCTTCGGAATGACCGAGAACATGGTGGCGATCCGTTCCGCCTCGATGCACCTGATCCGCCGGATGGTCATTGACGGCGGCCTGCTGGGCATGGTCCCTGAAAGCCAGTTCGCCACTGAATTGCAGGGCGGCACCGTGCGTCAGGTGCCCGGCTCCAACATCGAGGGTCCGCCGCTCGGCCTGCTGTGGATTGATGGCTGCTACGAGACACTGGCCATGCGCCGGCTGAAATCACTGCTGCGCACGATGCAAGTTCCCGATCATCCCAAGGCGCTGCCCGCCCCAAAGATCGCGGCATGATGGCCGCTACTGCCCGGGTGATAGAGGTGCTCTATCACAGGTCAAAATTAGTTCTCTGTTTCGCTTTGACAAGCCCAAGCAACATGCCGCTACTGGCTGCGCTGGGTTCCAGTCGCTCACCGTGGCCCCTTTTTTCCTCTCTGCGAGTCCGGCGATGAACAAGCATCCCCTCAACCCCATCACGCCCGAGCATATCGAGACCTATCGCCGCGACGGCGTGGTCTGCCTGCGCCAGATGTTCGACGCGGAATGGATCGAGCGTCTCCAGCAAGCCGCGCTCGAAGTCTCAGCTGATCCCGCAGCTCACGGCCTTACCGGCCCCTCGCACGGCGCCATGATCTCGGTTTCGCACCTCTGGCACAAGCCAGGCACATTCCGCGACTTCGCCTTCAACTCGGCCGCGGGGGAGATCGTGGGCCGCGTGATCGAGGCGGACAACGTACAGATGTTTCACGATCACCTGTTCCGCAAGCCACCGCAATCCCCCGCGATCATGCAGTGGCATGCCGATCACCTCTGGCCCTTCACCGGCACCATGATCCCCAACCTGTGGGTTGCATTGTCGCCGGTGAACGAGGAGAACGGCCGGATCGAATTCGTCGCGGGCTATCACCGCTTCTGCATCGACACGGGCTCTCGCTTTGGCCCGGCCGGAGACGGCACCTTCCGCTTCCCAGACTTCGAAGCCGAGCGCGGCAATCCGGATTTCCCGTTCCGTTTCGTCACCTGGGATCTCCAGCCGGGCGACGCTGTGCTGTTCCATGTAGATATCCCGCACTTTTCCAAGGGCAACGATTCCGACACGCTCGCCCGCACCGGCCTTGCCATGCGGATGATCGGCGACGACTGCTACTGGTGCCCGCGCGAAGGGCTGATGCCGGTCCACGGCATGGACCTGATGAGCCAGCCCGACGGTGTTCATCCCGAGCCCGGCGAACTGCTGCCGCTCATCTGGCACCGCCCGGACGACGAACCCCGCGCCTTTACGCCGCGCCCCGCCACAGCGGCACGGGCAGCATGACCTTCGATCCCGGCAAGCGCGAATTCCTTGGCGGCACGGCGCTGTTCGCGGCGTTGGGGATCGCCGGACCGGCGGTGGCGGGCAAGACTCCCAGCATTCTGGTCGAGCCTATCCAGGGCCCGAACCTGCCGATGGAATTTCCCGGCAGCGGCGGTACGGTTCCTTGGCTGAAGCGGGTTTTTCACCTCTATTCCGGCCCTGACGGGCTGACCCGGGCCGAACAACTTGAAGTGGTGGAGCCGCGCGGCCAGGCCATCGCTACTCTGCTGCGCCGCACCGCCGCGCGCGTCACCCTGGGCGGATCGCAGCCCGGTGCCGGTTTCGGCTTCCACGTCGCCAGCCAGCCGACCCTGCTGATCCCGATCTTCGGGTCGATGACGATCGGCCTTCATGACGGCACAGAATACGAATTGCGCCACGGCGACCTCGCCTATGCCGAGGACTGCAGCGGCAAAGGCCATATTTCGAAAGCCGGGCCGGATGGCTCGTTCATGGTCGCGGTGCAGCTTCCTGGCGATGGCTGCCCCCTGTCCGGCAGTTCCGACATGAAGAAAATCTGGTCCGACCAAGCCCGCTGAGCCCATAGCCCCTCGCTTGAAGGAAGACGCGTGAAGAAGACTGCATATCTCGGCTGGGCGATCGGCTCCTTCACCTCCTCGGCGCTGGTCAGCGCCGTGGGCTTGCTGCACTTGCGGTTCATGACGGATTCGCTCGGCCTCGCCATCGGGCTGGCGGGAATGCTAACGGTCCTTTCCAAGATCTACGATGCCGCTTGCGACCCGCTGATGGGCCACATCGGCGACCGCACCCACACCCGTTTCGGCAAGTACCGCCCCTATTTGCTGGGCGGCGGGCTGATGGCCGGGCTTTCCATGGTCATGCTGTTCAACGTGCCTGCGGCGCTTTCGGGCACGGGGCTCTGGGTTTGGGTGGGCATGACGCTGCTGTTCTTCTCCACCGCCTATACCTTGTTCCGCATTCCCTATCTGGCGCTGGGACGGGCGATCACCTCCAACTTTCAGGAACGCTCGAAGCTGATGACCTTCAGCGTCTACGGCTCCTCGCTCGGCAACATGGCCGCGACCGCCGCGGCGCCGTTCCTGCTTTCGCGCATTGGCAGCGACCGTGCCGGACACGGCATAGTGGCGATCGTGCTGGGCGTGCTCATCGCCCTTGGCGGGGCGGCCTCCTTCGCGCTGCTGCGCGAAGGCGAAGCGGCGCACAGCACACCTTCGGGCAACGGCTCCCTGCGCGAGGCCGTAGATGCCCTGCGCCGCAACCGGCCGTTCCTCTGCCTGATCGGCTTTAAGCTCGTGCTGTTCTCGGGCCTTACCGTTCACATGGCGGCGATCCCCTTCTACACGCGCCACGTCCTGGGCGTGGCCGACAGCACGCTGGGTTCCATCTTCCTCGTGCAGACGCTGGCGATGATGGGCTCCCAATACCTGTGGGTACGCCTTGCCGCGCGCCACGGCCGCCGCAACGCGCTGCTCGGCGCAAGCGCGCTTTGCGCCCTGGCCTATTTCAGCTGGCTCTTTGTTCCCGCTGCCCGGCCCGAACCCTTCGTCCATCTCTGCGCGCTGGTTTCCGGCATGGCCACCGGCGGCATCTTCCTCGGCCTCTACACCGTGCTGACCGACACGATGGACTATTCGCGCCAGGCACAGGGAGACAGCCGCGCCGGGATGCTCGCAGGCGTCTTCGTCATGGTCGAGAAAGGCACTGCAGCCTTCGGAACCTTCGTGTTCAGCGTGACCATGGCCTGGGTCGGGTTCGTGTCCTCCAACGGCAACGGCGCGGATACGCAGTCCCCCAGCGTGCGGCTTGGGATCATCGTGGCGCTCTCCGTCGTACCCTCGCTCGCCGCGGTAGCCGCAGGCCTCATCATGCTGCGCTATCGGCTCCCCGGCGAGGCTGCATCCGAACAGTTCCCGAACGCCGCGCAGACGCCCGAAGCATCCAAATTAATTGTCCTGAAAAACACTGCAGGCTGAAAGTAATAATACAAGTTCCAATACCTTGGAGAGTGGGCGCGCCTAGCCCTACCACCTGAAGTCGTCTCCGCGATATTCTATTTATCCGTACATCGGATAGGATAAATACTTCAGACGAATACTCATCTGACTGCGACAGCATGCCCCCTCAAGAACAGAAAACATGAGGGAAAGTGTCCATGACCAGCGATTTGAAACGAAAAGTATTGACGACCAGCCTGATCGCCACCGCCGCCATGCTGGCGACGCTCCCCGCGCAGGCCCAGCAGGCCAATGACGCAGAGAGCGGCAATACCATCGTCGTCACCGCCAAGAACCGCAAGGAAAGCCTTCAGGACGTCCCGCTGGCGATCACCGCGCTAAGCGATCAGGATCTCGCCGGTGCCCAGATCCGCGACGCGCGCGACCTTCAGAAGATCACGCCGAACCTCAGCCTTTTCGCCGGCTCAGGGCGGAACGACCCCTCAGCCTATTCACTGCGCGGCCTCGCTCCCAATACTTCGGACGAGCGCTATCAGGGCATCTCGATCTTTATCGACGGCGTGGCCTTGTCCGGGCAGCTCGCCTCACTCGATCTGGAGAACCTCCAACGCGTCGAGATCATCAAGGGTCCACAGAGCGCCACCTTCGGCCGCGCGACTTATAGCGGCGCGATCAACTACGTCACCGCTGATCCCTCGGGCGACGCCGTGACCGGTTTCGCCAAGGCACGTGGCAGCCTCACCAACAACGCGCCGGACGCCAGCTACTACTTCGGCGGCACCCTCGCCGCCCCGATCGTCAAGGATGCGCTGTGGTTCTCCGTTTCCGGCTCGCTGATGCAAAACGGCGCCTTCGGGAAGTCGGTTGACGACAGCACCCCGATAGGGCGCGAGCGCACGCAAGTCGCCTCCGGCACTTTGTTCTTCAAGCCGGACGACAGCTTCTCGATCAAGCTGCGCGGCATGTACCAGCACGACCGCGATTCCCCGCCCGCACAAGCGGTGCAGCACCCGCGCGAATGGCTGGCGGCCGGCGTCGCGGTGGCGCCTTTCGCGCGCGGCAACGGCGCGTTCTTCCCCGCCTCCCTACCGAACGGCGACCTTGACACCATCGGTACGCAGGGCGCCACCGGCTACGGACGCGACCGCTACTTCGCCAGCGCCGTCATCGCCAAGACCTTCGGCGACTACGAGCTGAGTTACCGCGGCGGTTACTTCAAGGAATCGCGCTGGGCCAATGTCGCCACCGTTCCCCGCGCGGTACAGCCCGGACAGGACCCGGTGTTCGGCGACTTGATAACCAACGGCACCGTGACCGTGCGCACCTCGGTGCTCGGCACCTTCCCCTCGACCGAGACTTTCGAGAACACAAGCCACCAGTTCATGTTACTCTCGCCCGGAAGTAACCCGTTCCGCTGGCGTGCGGGGCTCTATTACTTCTGGGAGAATGATCTCTCGGCCTTCTCTGGCTACGGCACCACCGCCAATCCCAAGGGCATGACCCGCAACGACCACCTCACCAACATGGCGGTGCTGGGCGGGTTCGACTGGGACATCACCGAGGCGCTGACTCTAAGCGGCGAAGGACGCTACGCCCGCGAGAAAGTGTCCTCCCCCGCCTGCCCGACTTGCGTGTTTTATCCGACCACGGTCGATTACAACAACATCTCGAAAGACTTCAGCCCGCGGATCACCTTGAGCTACAAGGTCACAGGTGAGAACATGGTCTATGCGCTGTTCTCCAAAGGCGTAAAAAGCGCGCGGTACAGCTTCGTGAATGTCGGCGGAGACTATGTCGGGCTCGCCGCAGAACCGGAGAAATTGTTCAACTACGAAATCGGCAGCAAAAACACCTTCTTCGGCGGCCGCCTGAACCTCAACCTCGCCGCGTTCTATGACGAAGTGAAGGACCAGCAGCTCGTCTCCACGCAAGAACGCACGGTCAACGGCAACATCGTCAACATCGCCACGGTGGGCAATGTCGGCGCCTCGAAGATACTCGGTTTCGAAGGCGAGGCGAGCCTCCGGTTAACGCCCCGCCTGACTCTGCGCGGCTCGGTCGGCTATGCTCACCAGGAGTTCACGACCAAGACCCCGCTCATTATCAGCACCAGTTCAACTTACGGCTTCCCCGCCAGCGCAGACAACTCGATCGTGCTCGACGGGCTCACTCAGGCCAACGTGCCGGACTGGAACGGCTTCATCGGCGGCGAATACAAGTTACCGGAAATGGGCGGTTTTTCGCCCAGCTTTCGTCTGGACGGCGCCTATCGCGGCAGCTGGTATGCCAATCTTGCAAATACCGTGAAAGGCCGCTCGGCCTGGACCGTGGACGGACGGATCAACTTCGCCAGCGATGCCATCGACTTCTCGCTGTTCGGTCGCAACATTCTCAACAACCAGCGCCCGACCGGCTCCGGCCTCGCCGGGGCCACCGCGACCTGCATTTTCGTGGAACGCGACACCGCCACCTATGGCTCCAACCAGCAGTGCCTCTATGCCTCGGTGCCCCGTCCGGCCGAATGGGGCATGGAAGCCATCCTACGCTTCTAATCCGGCCCACAACAAAAAGGCCCGGCAGGCACATCGCCTGCCGGGCCTTTTGCCGTTTCGTCACGCGCGAAAATCAGTCCCGCGCGCCGATCTCCACGGCAACGCGTTCACCGCTTTCCATCGCGGATTCCATGCCAAAATCGAGCCTCCGCGTATGCTCGCCCGCAAAGTGCATGACCTGCCAGGGATCGGTCATCTTGCGGGCAAAGCCGTTGACTTGCCCTGGTGCTAGGCTGAACCCGCAGCCGAGTTGGTTGGTATCGCGCATCCAGTCCTTGTAGGCGGCCAACCGCAGGAGCCCTTTCGCAGCTGGTCGGAGGCGGACGATCTCGTTCTGGATGAAGGCTTCCGCCTCGGCATGCTCCATCTTCGCGATGGCCTGCGCGACAAGGCCAACCATGACCACCATCGCCCGGTGGCGCCCCTCTCCGCTATGATTGTCAATCGCCCAGAACATCCCGATCGGACCATCGGTGGAAAACGAGGGCGGCAGTCCGTCTTCCTTCCAGAACGGCTTCTCGGCCGTGAGGTACATGCGGGCGGTATTGGCATAGGGCATCGCAGAAATCGCCTGCCTTTGCAGGGGATTGTCCTTCCTCGCCACGATTTCGACACGGCGCAGCACCGAGAACGGAACGGCGGAAATCACGAACCGCGCCGAAAGGGCGCTGCCATCCGCGCAAGTCACGGTGGCGCCGCTGTCCGTCATCTCGATCCGCGCCACCTTGCGTCCGAGGCGGATGGCGTCACCCAGCTTCGCCGCCATGGCCAGCGGCAGCTGCTGGCAGCCACCCACGATGTTGTTGGTGGAGGCAAGGCCGTCGATCATGTTGTGGTCGTTGGCCTCCCCGAAAGGATGGTCCCGCGCCTGCGGGGCCGGCGACTGGCCCGTCCGGCGATCGACGCCCCCCCGCGTCTCCTCCTGCCACATGCGCAGCATCGAGGTTTCGTCAATGCCGATGCCAGGCGCCGAAAACCTTGCGAGCTCGATCGCCGCCTCGCTGTAGCCGTTACGCTTCATCAGTTCGCGCAGCGAGATGTCGTACTTGGAAAAGCGCGGATCGAGCCAGTCGTCCACTTCCTTGAGCGGGTTGAACTTCGCGGTGACGGCCTGCCCCATCAGGATCGGGTTGATCTTGCGCTCATCTCCGACGGTGCGGTTGAGCGGGTTCGAGTCCCACGTCTTGGGGTCGATCCAGGTGTCCTGGATATGACCGCCGAACGAAAGCAGGTCGCGGTCTTCCGAAACAAGCTTGAGCCCGTAGCGCTGGCAGGCGTCCAGCACACGGGCATAGCTGCGGCCGATCTGGCTGGCACCCACGTCGATGGGGCCGTCCACCGTCTGCACGGTCTGTACGCGCCCGCCAACCCGGTCGGACGCTTCGAGGATGAGCACGTTCATCCCCATCTCACGCAGTAGCTCGGCCGAATGCAGGCCGGAAAGGCCCGCGCCGATAATGACGACATCGGCCTTCTCCGCAGCGAAGGCCATGCGCGGAAGCGCCAGCGTGGCAGCGCCCAGAGCGCCCGCGCCCAGAATCTTACGGCGAGTGAACATGAAAACTGTCTCCAGTCTGAAAAGGAAGTTTGGAACGGCCGTTGCCGGACGGACCAGCCATCCGGCAACGGCTGCCTGTCATCAGAAGCCCAGCTTGAGCTGCACGCCTGCGGTCCGCAGATCGGGCAGGCCGACAAGTACGGCGTTGTAGCGAGCCAGCGAATAGCCCGGCGCGATCGCCCAGTTATCGTCGATGCTGGTATAGGCCTTGTTGTTGAAGGCGTTGTTCACGAATAGCTCGATCGAGGCCTTCCCACGCGAAAGGCCGGTGCGCAGGTTTACCAGATGGCGGTCCTGCGTCTTGATGAGGTTCGCCTGGTCGGACCAAACGCCCGACTTGAAGCTGTAGTCCGCCCGCGCGAACCAGCCGGCATCGTCAATCCCGCGCAGGTCCCCGCCAAACTGCACGCCCAGGTTCGCAGACCACTTGGAGGTACGCGCCATGTCCTTGCCGCTGAAGTCGGTGATACCGGAATAGGCGGTTACGGAAGGATTGACGAAGCTGTTTATGTCCGTGCCCGTATAGGCGCCCGCCGCATCGATGGTGACGAGATCGCCCAGCCGCAGATGCGTCTCCCCCTCAAGCCCGAAAAGATTGGTGGAACCGGAGTTGGCAACGCCGGTGAACAGGGTGCCGTCGTCGAGCAGGAACGAATAGGACGTGATCTGCTTGCGCCATTTCGCGTAATAGCCAGCCGCCGTATAAGTCAGCCTGCCGTTCAGCGCCTTGCCCTTCACGCCCAGTTCGTAGTTGGTCAGCTTCTCCGGCTGCACCGTGAGCGGTACGCCCTGCTGCGCCGCCAGCGCCCGATCCCCCGAGTCCGTCGTCGAGGCCAGCAAGAAGGCGTTGAACTGCGACGGGTTCACCCCGCGCGAATAGGAGGCGTAGACCATCAAGTCCGGGTCGATCTGGAAGTTGGCGATCACGCGCGGCGTGAAGTTGCGGAACTTGTCCGAAGCCAGCTTGCTACCCGCCGTATAAGTGCCCGCCGGAACATAGATAGAATCAGCGATAGACAGGTTACTGTTGGCGTAAGTGGCGATCCGGTCGCTCTGGTAGCGGCCCTCCGCGCTTATCGAGAAGCGATCGGTGATGTCGTAGGTGAGGCCTGCGAAAATACCCAGGGTCTCGCTCTCGTTGCGTCCGGTGGTGCCGGGGCGGCCGCCGTAGATAGGCGTGCCGCTGCCCACCCGGTTCCACGCTTCGAGATAGCTCACCCCGGCCACGCCGTGAACGGCGCCGAAATCGTAATTCACCCGGCCTTCCGCCGAGTAGTCATGCATCTCGCGCTCAATCAGGTAGGGAAAGTCGTAATAGGCGGTGTTCCAGTAGCTCGTGCCGGTGAAGGACGAACTGTCGAACCCGTCGAGATCGACCAGAGTGCTCCATTTCTCCTCGTTGTGCCCAGCCAGCAGCGAGATCGAGAAATGGTCGTCGATCTCGTAGTCGGCGGTAAGGTGCGCGTGGATGGAATTGCGCAGCAGACCATAGTGATCGACCGTTTCGCCGCTTGAAAGCAGGCGTCCGGTGGGATTTTCGAGCCAATTGCTGAGCTGGCTGGTGAAGCTGGTGTTGGCGCTCACCGGATTGACGAGTCCTGGCGCGGTCCCGCAGATGAAGGCATAGCCGCCCGGCGTCGTGCAATTGCTCTGGCTGCTCTGGATCAGGGTGCCGCCCGGCGTCTTGATGTCCGTCGCCACGAGCCGGGTCTGCGCTGAGGGGCCGTCCTCGTCGCGCGTCCACATACCGAACGCCTTGACGGTGAGCCGGTCGCTCGGTTTGGCGACGAGCAGGAGGCTCGCGCTGCGCGTCGATTCATCGCCCAGCGTGCCGCCGTCATAGCTGTTCTTCCACGATCCGCCCTTGTCGAACGCATCCGCGGTTATCCGGAATGTCAGCATGTCGCCGATGATCGGGCCTTCGACCGAGCCGCGCAGGCGCCAATTGTCGCGCGTGCCGATCATTCCCGTCAATTGCCCGTGCCACTCGCCACCCGGCTCCTTGTTCACGAAGTTGATCGCACCGGCAAAGGTATTGCGGCCGAAATAGGCACTTTGCGGCCCCTTGAGGATCTCGATCCGTTCGGGATCGCTGATCGAAGTGAACGGCGAAGGCGAGGCGACCGGAACCCCGTCGATGAACATCGAGGTCGTCGTCGCATTGGTCGTCACCGGGGTGAAGCCGCGCAGCGAGATCTGCTGGAAGGAGCGGTCGGCATGACCGGAAGAGCTGTTGTTGATGTTGATGCCCGGCGTCGAACTCGCCAGCGACTGCATCGAGACGATGCCCTTGGCCTCCAGCGTTTCCGAAGTCATCGCGGTCACCGTAACCGGCGTTTTTAGCAGGCTCTCCTCCCGTTTGCGTGCAGTGACGACGATGTCGCCCGGAGCCATTTCCCCGGCCCCCGAGGTGGCCTGCGCCGGTGCGGACTGCCCGGATGCCGACTGGGCGAAGGCCGACTGGGCAAAGCCCGGAATAGCCCCACATGCGAGCGCAGTGGAAATCGCCGTCGTGAATCGTAAAATGTGACTGTTTCTGATCATGGTAGCCCCTCGATGTTGTCCGGACCGCGCGCTCTCACGGCGCGTACCCGAAGAAGTTCCCTGTCGAACATCGACATGCGGGAGGGACTGACCCGAACAGGTCAGGAGTTTCGTTCCAGACGAGCTTCCATCGAAAAAAGAACGGAACCGCTGGGAGGAAACCCTCCTTGGCATGTCCCAGTCTTCAAAGGTCGGAGTACTTGCGTATCCGGCTGCGGGGTGAACCGCTTCGCAAGCTGCTTCGTCGTAACGATCGAGCGCTTGTCCATGCCCATAAGGTTTACTTTTTCACCGTCGCATCGGCGCTGATTCTGCACCCTGTTCGCCTGTCGGATGAGGGGGTGAAAAAAATTTGTCCCACCATGAACTCATGCGCGGATCGTCATGGACCTTGACGATCAATCGCGACATTCAGGTGCTGTACCGCTTCATGTCCGACCATCGGTGATCCGCATGGATAGCGATCGTCGCAGGGCATTCCTGCTGCATCCCGGCCCTGTCGGGAATTGCAGGAAGACATCGCAGGCAGGGCAACACCCGCCCGCAGCCCGGGAAGTAAGGTGCCGCACCAAGCCGACGCAGAGCGGTCCGGTGACGCAAAGCAAGGTTCAGGGTTCAAATCGGAGTTTTTCAAATGAAGAAGTCTGTCATGCGGGTGCTGCTAGTCGCAACGGCACTCACCACGCTTCCTGCCGTATCCATGGCGCAGCAGGCACCGCAAACAGGGCAGGATCATGACGCTCCCCAACAGGGCTTCGGAGACATCGTGGTCAGCGCCCAACGTATCGACCAGCGGCTTCAGGACGTTCCGGTCTCGGTAACCGCCATCACCGCAGAGGAGATCGAGACGCGTCAGGTGCTCTCCCCTACCGATATCGGCCGACTCGCCCCCAACGTGAACCTGAGTTCGGTGACCGGCGGCAGCGCCGGCCTCACTGCCTATATCCGCGGTGGCGGCGTGACGGACGGCGGCTACATCATGTCGGAACCGGAAGTCGCACTTTACGTGAACGACGTCTACAATGCCCGCATGCAGGCCGCCCTTCTCGACTTCGCCGAGATCGAGCGGATCGAGGTGCTGCGCGGCCCGCAAGGCGTGCTATATGGCCGCAATGCGGCGGCGGGCGCGATCAACATCATTACCAAGCAGCCCGCCGATACGCTGACTGGCAATGTGCAGGTCGGCTACGGCACCTGGAACGAACGCCGCGTGAAGGGCTACCTTTCCGTTCCCATCAGCAAGGACGGCAAGTGGGCCTTCTCACTCAACGGCATCGTCCGCGCGCGCGACGGCGGCCGCCAGTACAATGCCACGCTGGACCGGGACGTCGGCAAGGAAGACTTCCAGGGCGGTCAGTTCGATCTCGCCTACAAGGGGGACGTCGTCAAAGGCCGGCTCAATCTGTTCTATGTTCATCTCAACAGCGACGGCCAGTGGGCCAGCAACACCGTCACTGGCGAAAACGGCACGATCGTGCCGCTCTCCGGCTCATACCGCACCGTGCTCTCGCCCTTCCCATCCTATACCACCGTCACACAGAAGGGGGGATCGCTGCGCCTTTCCGCCGATTATCCGGGCGGCACCATCACCTCGATCACCGCCTATTCGCGCCTGAACGACAGCTGGGGAGAGGACTTTTCCGGCGGAGTCTATCCTTCGATGATCGGCAGCAACGGTGACACGCCGATCTCGCTGTTCGAACGCGAGAGCCGCTCCAAGTCATGGCAGGCCAGCCAGGAAACACAGTTCGCCGGTTCGGTGGCGGACGATCTGGTGAACTATGTCGTCGGACTCTACTACTTCCACGAGCAGGGCGATCAGGACATGAACTCCACGATCTTTTTCGCCCCCTCGACCACCCGGTTCCATGCCGAAACGAATGCCTGGGCAGGCTACGGTCAGTTCACTTTCAACGTGACGGACAAGCTCGCGCTGGTGGGTGGCGGCCGGTATACACTGGAAGACAAGAGCCTGGACGCGACGCTGGCCGGCACGCCAGCGATAAGCCGCGACCACTACGAGAAGTTCACGCCCAAACTCGGCGTCAACTTCAAGCTTTCGCCCGACATGCTGCTCTATGCCTCCTACACCGTCGGCTTCAAGTCGGGCGGCTATAACGGCCTCGCCTCCACCGCCGTGCAACTGGCGACCGCCTATCGCCCGGAGACCACGAAAGCCTGGGAGGCAGGAGTAAAGGCCGATATCGGCCGCACCATTCGCGGCTCCATTGCCGGCTTCGTCAACAAGATCACGGACCGTCAGGAAACCGTGAACCTCAATGACGGTGGCTTCCTTGTCGAGAACTACAACGTAAGGATTTCCGGCATTGAGGCCGAACTGGCCTGGCGCCCGCTCACTGGTTTCCAGATATGGGGCAACGGCTCGATCAACCGGGGCAAATACCTCTCCACCGACTCCACCGTCGGTTCGCTGATCGGCAAGAACCCGCCTTCGCTGCCCAAATACCAAGGCACCATCGGCGTGGACTACTCCCTGCAGGTCGGTCCGGGTACTGCCAAACTCGGCGCCGACGCCGCCTTCCGCGGCCAGTACTTCTCGACGCCGGACAATCTGGAGGTCGGCCATGTAAAGGCGACCCAGCTGTTCAACGCCTATGCGGGATACGACGTGGGACCGTGGAACTTCCAGATCGCCGGTAAAAACTTGTTCAACCAGACCTACTGGACGACCGGCTTCGGCTTTTCAGTGATCAACCCCCGCATAATGGCCAATCCCCGCACGGTCCTTGGTACGGCAAAATACAGTTTCTAAAAAAGAGGCGCCTGTCGCTTTACACGTACAAATTAGGTGACAGGCAAAGAACACCACTTCGCGATAGGAATGGATAACCCCTTCAGCCGACTGACAACTATGCCGACCAATTCCGTTAGGAGGCGTGAACAAATTCCACGCCGCCTAACGGAATTGGCACCACTCACGTTATAGACTCATATTGGGAGCCCGTGAGTGGTGAGTGGTAAGCGTTCAGCTTCACCCTTCAATCCGTATCTGGCCGCCATTCTGCAGATAGAAAGTAGCCATATTCCCGGATCATTACATAGTCGCCGTACGACCTTCGAATAGTTTTGGCATCTCTCGTGTCCCTGCCTGCATCGTTTAGCCATGAAGTCTGGCGCGGTTGGCTGATGATCGCCGCCCAGCTCTATTTCCTTGTCCCGCCGACACGGCGTTCGCCCCCGGCGGAACGCCGGCATCCACGCGGCTAAAGGCCCCGGGAAAAAGAGCGATCCTGGCGCCTGGCGCAACTCAGCCTCATCCCCCCTGCCCAGCAATCATCCACTGACGGAACCGCCTGAGATATACCAGGCCTGGCTCCGAAGCTGGCAAATACTTACGCCGCAGGATCGACCGCAATCAAGGGATGCTTGGGCAAGGTCAGAATGAAGTTGGCACCCTTGCCCTCCCCCTCGCTTATAACCGAAATCGTTCCGCCATGCTGATCCACCAAGTGCCTCACCAGCGCCAATCCGAGGCCCAAGCCTCCCTGCAAGCTAGAGCCAGCGCGTTCGATTTGCGCGAATTTTTCAAAGATGCGCGACTGCATGGCTGGAGGAATGCCCACACCGTCGTCACTTACCGAGATGCTGTAAGCTTCGCCGGCATCCTGGATACTCAGCGAAAGGTTGCCGCCGGTCGGCGTGTACTTGGCTGCGTTGACGAGGAGGTTTGCCAGCACCTGGGCCAGTCTTGAAAAGTCCCCTGTCATCTCCAGCGGCCGATCCGGAATATCGAGCATCAGGCGGTGGCCTCCAGCCCTCACGGCATGCCCGCTGCCCTCGAGCGCGAGTGCGGCGACATCTCGCAGATCTAGCGGAGCCAATCGCAGGGCAAACTTACCCTCCTTGATCCGAGAGACATCGAGCAGGTCCTCGACCAGACGTCCAAGGTGAGAGACCATGCGCCGCATCTGCGAACGGATCTCGCGCGAGCCTTCCTCGGTGCGCGGCCGGTCGAGCAGATCGAGGCCGCTCATTAAAGCGGCTACCGGATTGCGCAGTTCATGCGCGAGAATAGCGAGGAACTGATCTTTGGCGTCGTCGGCCTCGGCCAAAGCCACGGCGATATCAGCCAGTCCGTCGCGCTCAGCCGCAACGTTGCGGCGTTGAAGGAAGAGATCGACAAAGACCTGTACTTTGCTCCGCAGTACATCGGGCTGAACGGGTTTGAGAATGAAGTCGACTGCGCCTGCCTCATACCCGCGAAACTGACGCCGACTGTCGGCGTCACCAGCGGTCAAGAAAATAATCGGCACCTGGCGCGTACGCTCGGTGCCTCGCATGAGCTCGGCCAGTTCAAAGCCATTCATTCCCGGCATCTGCACGTCCAGCAGTGCCAAGGCAAATTCATGTTCCAGCAGCAGCTCCAAAGCTTCTTCCCCGCTACTGGCCTTGCGGATTACAACATCGTCTCGCTTCAGCATTGCCTCTAGGGCGACCAGATTGGCGGGGACATCATCGACTGCCAGAATATAGGCAATCGTTTGCATCGACCCTTTCAATGCATTTGCCGGATTTGCAAACCCCTCGACTATCGCTGTTTTTACGTCCTGCTGCACTTATGATTTTTCCGCGCTTTATGCTCGAGATTGAGATGCCTGATTGGCTAGTGTCTCGAAGGCCCCCGCACCGATATAGGATGGACCGGCTTCGCGCAAATGCAGAGCTTTTGCTGGTCGCAGCAAGCGGCAGGAACCGGGCTAGCTCCTCATGGTGCGGGAGGATGCATCTTTGCACTGCCACAAGGGTCGCGGCCTGTGTTTGTCGTCGGGACCCCGAAGCTATTGGCGCTCTATCCATCCGGCGGCGCATGCGATCAAGGCCACGGCGGTTTCACGCTCGCATAGGCTATGTCTCAGCTCTCAGATCGCCCGTGAAGATGCTGCCATTTGCCGGAAAGGCCTAGATCCGTGCGCCGGGCACGCGCCGGAGATCTGGCCCGATTTCGCGCAGGGGCAGCGCTCAAAACGTATCGAGGCAAGTTTCTAACGGGGTGTGCATCCGAGCGAGGCCGGATGTGAGGCAATTTCCTGCAGCACCATATTCACTTCGCCCGGGCGCCGGGCGCCCGAGCGTTACATCCGGCCATGGCCAGGATCCGCTTTGCGTCTTCTCGCGTTGCCGGCTGCCATTTTACGTGCGCCGAACGCCAGGCGGACAAACGAGGGGAGCCAGACGGCTCCCCTCCCTCGTTAGCCCAGGGTTCTGGTCATCAGGCGCTCGAGTCGCTGCGCGAACGCTCGCGGATCGGCCGGCGCCTCGCCTTCCGCGATCCGTGCTTCGTCCAGCAGGAGAAACGCAAGGTCACGCCGTTCATCGGCGCCAGCGTCCGTCCGCGCGAGTTTCGCGATCAAGGCATGACCTGCGTTGACCTCGAGCACGGGCTTCGCCCTCTCGGGTGCCCGGCCTGCCGAGGCCAACATCTTCTCAAGCTGGAGATCCATCGCGTTGTCAGGTGCAACTATGCAGACGGCACTGGTGGTGAGGCGGTCCGAAACGCGCACATCGGACACCTGGTCTCCCAAAGCTTCCTTCGCAAAGGCAATGAAACCTGCAAGGTCTTCGCCAATATCCTCAGGCTCGCTGCTGCCCTGCGCCAGGGGAATGAGGCTAAGATCGGCCGCGCCCTGGGTAACTGACTTGAACGGCTTGCCCTTGTAGTCCGCGCCCATCGTTGTCCAGAAGCTGTCGACCTGGTCGGGCAAAAGCAGGACTTCGATGCCGCGCGCCTTGAAGCCTTCGAGCTGCGGGGAATTCGCGATCCGCTCAATATCATTGCCCACCGCGTAGAAAATCGCCGTCTGGTTTTCCTTCAGCGAACCGACGTAGTCCTCCAGCGAACGCCATTGGCCCTCCGAGGCGGTAGTCTTGAAACGGGCGAGACCAAGCAGCGTCTCGCGCCGCGCGAAATCCTCGTACAGCCCTTCCTTCAGCACGGATCCGAAATTGTCCCAGATTGCCTGGTAGCGCTCGGGCTCGGCAGCGGCGAGCTTTTCGAGTTCGGACAGGACTCGATTGCTTACCCCCTTCTGGATTGCAGCCAGGACAGGACTGTCCTGAATCATCTCGCGCGACATATTGAGGGGAAGATCGGCGGAATCAACAAGTCCTCGCACGAAGCGAAGATAGCGGGGCAGGATCTCCGCCTCGTCCGTAATGAACACCCGGCGCACGTAAAGTTTGATGCGTCCGCCTCGATCGGCGTCGAACAGATCGAACGGCTTGCTCTCCGGAATGAAGGTCAACACTGAATATTCGTGCCGGCCTTCGGCACGGTAGTGAAGTGTCAAAGCCGGCTTGTCGAACTGACCCGCCGCGCTGCGGTAGAAATCGATGTAGTCTTCCTCGCTGATCTCCGACCTGGACTTCGTCCATAGCGCTGCACCATCCGCGACCTGGGCTGCTTCCTCCTCGCTCCCGGCTTCTTCGATGAAGATGGGAACCGGAACGTGGCCGGACTGGGCCTTGACGATCCGCTCGATGTTGTAACGCTCTGCATAGGTCGCTGCGTCCTCGAGAAGATGCAGCGTCACCCGCGTCCCTCGCGTCGGAGCCTGTGCAGGATCTGCCGGTGCGATAGTGTAAGTGCCAAGGCCATCGGAAGACCAAGTGGCCGCTTGGGTTTCACCCGCTCGGCGTGATACCACCTCGACCTTGTCTGCCACCATGAAGGCAGAGTAGAAACCGACACCGAACTGGCCGATGAGTTGCTGCCCTTCAGTGCCCTTTTCTGCAGAAAGTCGGTCCATGAAAGCCTTGGTACCGGAGCGCGCGATGGTGCCGAGCGTCTCGCCCATGTCGGCGGCGGTCATGCCGATGCCGTTGTCCGCAATCGTCAGCGTGCCTGCTTCCTTGTCGAGCGTCACGGTGATCCGCGGCTGCGGATCTTCTCCAAGAAGCAATGGCTCCGCGATCGCTTCGTAGCGCAGCTTCTCGCACGCATCGGCAGCGTTCGAGATCAGCTCGCGCAGGAAAACGTCCCGGTCCGAGTAAACCGAATGAACCATCATGTGCAGGAGCTTGGAAACGTCCGCCTCAAAGGCGCGGGTTTCAGGGGCGATAGCGGAATCTGTGGTCATCGTATCCTTAGCTCGCATGTTTAAGACTTGCCCGCGCCAGATGGATCGAACGCTGCTCTCGTTCAAGGGGCCGCTCGGTTATGCTGTTGCCAAGGGCCGAGGTCTCCGTGATTACCTGCGATCGGCGGCGTGCGTTCGGACTGCCGCCTTGAGCCAGCCGGGGATGAGCTAAATATCCCAGGTTCTCCAGCTGGCTCTGAGGCGAGCGGAACTAGCGGTTTTGTTGCTCGTTCATTGCGCGATGAAGAATTTTGACCCAGCACAACGCCTTTCCATCCTGCACGCCCGCAGGGATCTGAAGATGGCCCGCTCTGCACATGCATACGTTCGAGGAAACACGCTGCGGTTCTATGAATGGCTGGCGGACACAGCGTCTGCACGGGTCATTCCCGAAGGGCCACCGGTGTGGATCTGCGGCGACTGCCACCTCGGCAATCTGGGCCCGATCGCTGACGGCAAAGGCAAGGTCGCCATCCAGATCCGCGACCTCGATCAAGCGGTGATCGGCAATCCCGCCCACGATCTGATCCGTCTGGGTCTTTCGCTGGCAACCGCTGCGCGCGGTTCGGACCTCCCAGGCGTGATCACGGCGCGAATGATGGAAGAGATGATCGAAGGCTATGAACGCGCCTTTGTATCCCCTGACGATGAAGGAATGGCGTGCGAGGAGGAGCCGGAAGTCGTCCGCACGGTCCGCCGCCGTGCCATCAGTCGCAAGTGGCGGCATCTCGCGAAGGAGCGCCTGGAGGATGTCGAGCCGGCCATTCCGATCGGCAAGCGTTTCTGGCCGCTAGACGACAATGAGCGGGACGCTTTGCGCGAGATCGTGATCCACCCGCCAGTCAGCCGCATGATACTCTCGCTCGACCGCAAGGGAGAGGACCGTAAGCCGTTCATGGCGGATGCGGCTTACTGGATGAAAGGATGTAGTTCGCTCGGGCTGCTTCGGTTCGCCGCAATTGTCGGGCTCAAGGGGCGCGATACTATCGATTATTCACTGATCGATCTCAAGGAAGCGATCGATCCTATCGCTCCCGCGGCGCCTGGTGCAACGATGCCAAGCGAACCGGCCCAGCGCGTGCTTGCGGCTGCTCTTGCGCTTTCACCCCATCTCGGTGAGCGTATGGCCACGGCGCGGCTGCTTGGTCATTCGATGTTCGTCAGGGAGTTGATGCCGCAAGACCTCAAGATCGAGGTCGAGCAGTTCTCGCGGACCGAGGCGCAGAAGGCGGCACGCTATCTCGCGCATGTCGTGGGCAATGCCCATGCGCGCCAGATGGACGATGGGGTGCGCAGCGATTGGCTGCACGTTTTGAGAAAAGGTCGTTTTTCGGGCCTTGATGCGCCGTCTTGGCTCTGGCGTTCCGTTGTCGAACTCGCCGCCCGCCATGAGGCAGGTTACCTTGAGCATTGCCGGGTCTACGCTTTGGCCAACTGAAGGGCCACTCCCAGGTCCGCGATACAGTTGGCCGTCTACTTTGCCAGTGGCGCGCGGATCAGGCTGCTACAATCGGCATCGGGCGCTATAGGCCCGGATTTTCCGCTGATCGCGCGCCCGATCATCTTGACGATTGCCCCCACCGATTTGGACTGCTTGGGCACGATGATCTCAGGATCACGGATCGTTCCGCTCACATTGATCGGGCCTGGAAAACGCAGCCCGGCATCGGTCTTGGGTGTGCCCTCCAAGGTGAGGGCAAGGCGCTCGTCGGGGAACGTAACCGTGCCGGTTCCACGCGATTGGCTTACGCTGGTATCGATCAGCAAGGGATTGGCAGTTCCTCGCCCGCCGCGCATATCCAGCTTGAGAATGCCGCAGCGCAAGGACGAACGGCCGGCATCGCTGCCCAGTATTCCTTTGCCGATATCGAAGCCGATCAAAGCGGCGATCTTGGAGGGAAGCGATCCCGATTGTGCCGCCAACCCGATCGAGCCATCGGCATTTCCCACCACTTCCCGGATCGTGCTGCCACTTCCCTCCAACCGAACCCGCCCGTCTATTCGTCCGGTCACCTCCGCACTTCCCCCGCCTGCGAGCGCGGAAATGTCGCTTTGCTTCAAGTCGAGGGAGAGCGTCACGCGCGGGACTGGCCTGCCGTCTCTCTGATCGACGATCGCCTTGCCGGTGATCTCCCCGGTTTTCATGCCGATACGTAGCGGCTCGACTGTCAACAACCGGTTGTCCAAGGTCAGGACGGCCGAGAGATCGGTGATTGAGGATGGGCGTCGTCCGCCGACCACACGATCGATGTTGACCGCGATACGGCCATCGGTTTTGTCAATTTTCCGGATATTGACCCGCGTGTTCGGAACCAGCCGCAAACCCTGCGCCTGTTCAAGTTTCAGGGCCCTGGCATGACCTTCATTGCTTGCCAGATCGTCAAAGTCGAGGCGGGCGAAGCGCAAGCGACCATCGAGCTTGGTTCGCTCGTCTTGCTTGAGCGCGGTCACAGATCCGGTGAGCGTGCTCGTTCCGATAGTTCCCCGCAGGGAACGGACAGACCAGGTCTTGTTTCTATGAGTAACGTCCGCGGCGAGATCGACCGCTTGAGTACCGAACAGACCCGCCTCAATGATCCGGTCGATCCGCTTCAGATCGTCCGCCCGCGCCGTCATTCGAAAATCCATGTCATCGAAGCGAAGCGGCCCGGCCATCTTGCCTGAAGCATGGATAGCCAGCGCCGTGCCCTCGATCCTCGCATCGAAGGGCCATGGCTGCGCGGTATCCATTACCCCGCCCTGGATCGCCACCCGCACCGGCGCGCCGTCCACTTGCCCGGTGCCTTTTGCCGCGAGCCCCTTCTCGGGTGTGACTTGAACCGAAATGGAAAAGCTGCGCTTTTGAAGACCATCGCGGTAGGTAATTAGCCCATCCTCGACGTTCGATACGGTCATTCCCGTGCTATTTCCCGCCTTAGCGCCCGACCCCGGCTGCTCCCAATTCTTTCGCCCATCCTCGCGGCGCACCAGGTTCATCCTGACGCCTCGCGCCGAGAGAATGTCAGCGTCGATCTTCCCGGTCAGCAGTGACAGGGCATGCAGCCTAAGCCGCAGGAGGCCGATCGTCGCCATATCTCCAGAACCTGCCCATTGGGCCTGCGGCACGCGAATGTCTGCCATTCGCATTACCGGGTTCAGGGAGAAATAGTTTTCTCGGTCCATCGACGCGATTGTGACCGGCCTCCCTATCTTGTCGCTGAGCAAGTGCTCGACCGGGTTCTTGAGCCACGAGACCGGAAATGATGAAACCAACACAAGCAGTGCGATCAACGCGGCCAATGCTGCGAGGGAGATCTTGAAAGCGATGCGTTTTACAGAGCCGCGAGTCATCGTCTGTGGACGAGTGGTAGCGCGAAATGTTCCCGCGCGGTGCACACCGACCTTAAGACAGCACAGCTACCGAGAGCCTGAGCGAACATGACGGATGATCCCCGCTTGCCGCTGGCGCACGGCCAGGGATTGAATTGAGTGTCTCGGCAGCGGGGACCAGTCCGGGCATAATATCCCCGCGACGATCACGATCTTCATGAATACTCAAGAACGCTCGCAGCTCGGGCCGAATTTTGCAGCGGCGCGCGTTGCACCCAAACCCGCCGCACCCTTTCGACGCATTCGCAAGCAGAACAACGCAATTGCGTTCACGTCCGAACCATCGGCAGGCCTCCTGAGGGGAAGCTGGCGTAGATGCAATGCATTACCCGAAGCTATGTTCGCCGTGCTCCTTGCCTGGCTCTTGAGATAAGCTGCTTTTCTATGCAATTCCGGGATATAGGTTGTTTCGGAAAAGGCAGTGCCCGAGGACATGGCAATAACGACTAAACCTGATCGGGCGCCTGTCGACCTGGCGGCCTGCGTACCGGCGCTGCTAGTGTTCATTGCACATGCCGCTCTTGGCGCAAGATACGATCTGTTCCGTGACGAACTTTACTTCATCGTCTGCGGTCAGCACCCAGCACTGGGTTATGTCGACCAGCCACCGGGGGTGCCCCTGATGGCCGCAGGGCTGTTCAAATTGGGACTTGGCGCCTGGGGGGTGCGGCTTCCTGCCATGATCGCGGCCGGGCTGCTCGTGTGGCTTTCCGTGCGGTTTGTTCGGCTCCTGGGTGGAAATTCCCTCGCCATGGCGCTTGCGGCGGTTGCCTGTGCGCTTTCGCCTATGCTGATGGGTCTTACCGCCACTCTCAACACATCGGCTTTCGATCCTTTGGGATGGACCGCTATCGCCTACTTGCTCACGAAAGCGCTTCGATCCGGGGACGACCGGGCGCTCTTGCTTGCCGGGCTGGTCGCCGGTTCGGCGCTCGAGATCAAATACGCCATGGCGTTCTGGTTGGTAGGATTGACCCTTGGCGTGCTCCTGACACGAGAGCGGCGCATTTTGCTGCGCCCGGCGTTATGGAAGGGCCTGGCTCTTGCAGCAGCGATCGCAGCACCCTCCTTCGTCTGGCAACTGGCGCACGGCTTTCCCTTCCTTGAGCTGGGCGCGGCTGCCAGAGGCAAAAACGCAGATGTGGCCCTTCTTCCGTTCCTGGCAAACCAGGTTTTGGTGATGAACCTGCTGCTAGCACCCTTATGCGCCGCCGGGCTTGTCGCACCCTTCGTGCTGGGCCGGGTCAGGGACCTGCGTTTCGTTACCATAGCGGCAGTCACCGTGTTCATCATCGTCAGGCTTGGCCACGGGAAGGACTACTACCTGGCCCCCCTCTACCCTTCGCTTTTCATTATCGGCGCAGTCAGCCTGGCGCCTCTTGCAAAAGGCGGGCCGGGCAAGGTCATCGCAGGCCTCGGGATCTTAACAGCAGTCATCATTTCCGCCGCTCTGGCGCCGATGGCGCTCCCAATCCTTTCGCCAGCCGCACTCGCTGCTTACATGGGCAGAATCGGCATCGCCCCTCAGCAGCAGGAACGCAGCTTTAAAGGCACCGTTCTGCCGCAGGTTTTCGCGGACCAGTTAGGCTGGCACGACTTCACCGATCAGGTCGAGACAGCGTGGCACCACCTTCCCGCCCCGCTGCGCGCGCAAACGGGCATCAAAGTCGACAATTACGGCGAAGCTGCAGCGCTCGACCTATACGGCAGGCACTTGCCGCCCGTTCTCAGCGGTCATAATCAATATTTCTTATGGGGAATGCGCGGCCAGCGCCCTCGCCATCTGGTAGTCGTTCAGGACGATCTGGCGGGACTGGAACCGTATTGCGAAAAGGTAACGCTGCTTGACAGGACCTGGTCACGATATGCGATGGCCTACGAAAACGGTAAAGTTATTGCACTGTGCGAGGGAGTGAGGCCTCCGCTCGAACAGCTCTGGCCGGAGCTGAGGAACTTCAGCTAGCTATCACCGTATAGACGAGCACGAGACGCCGGCGCTAGAGGGAATAATGGAGAATTGGGCCGGCCATGCCTGAATGTGGTGTTTTCGCGATAAAGCCGCCTTATGTCCTTTATCTCCGCCGACAGGAACCTTCAGGGGAATAGGTGCGAGCCGAGAATGCAAACGACACGGACACCGTGGGCCGCCGTGCAAATCGAAGCACAGGCATTCATAGGGGCCGCAATTTGCATCTTGGCGATCTTGCCGCAGGCAAGGTCACCCAAGGCCCTATCGACCGCACGCAAACGGCTAATGACTTCCACATCGGTTGCGCCAGGGCTCATAGGTTGCATCAAGCAGGTGCATCGTTTCAGGTGTCTTGATGCAGCCGGCTTACTTCAGCGCGCCAGCTACTCTTGAATTCAGCCTTGCAGTCAGCCGTGCTATCGAGGTGCACCTATTGCTTAGCGGATCAAGAGCAATATTCGCCCATCAAAATGCGGCAAGCAAATTTGGTTCTCCGGCAATCGTTTCGTTTTCGCCTACGCGCGTTGAATTGTGAAAAAACCGACGCGCAGCTACCCGCAGCGGCTGAGGCGTAAAGTCTTGCGGCGGCAGTGCGGCTAACAATATGCATTCTTCGAACGCAGCACTACCGCGCGCGGGGCGGGTAGCTCACCAATTGTCTTCTCCGCCGCCCTCTTAAAACAGGGTTACCTTGCGCGCTGGGCTGGCAGCGGTTTCGGGAGCATCATGGGAGCGACGGCCGGCGGCGCTGCTTCCGTACTCGAACCCTGCTTTGGGCTAGCAAATTCCTGTCCTGCGTGCCGCGGCCAACTATGGACGCCCGCTCGGTTTCCAGCCGGGGTCGCCCCCGCCGCCATGCTGGCCAGGATTTCGGCGCTCGGAGATCATGTCACTTCGCTCATTCGGATCTTTTTGATTGGGATCGTCTGCAGGCTGCGATGACACGGCGATATTGCCGCGTTGTTTCACGGACGGTTTGGCCTGGAGATTGGAATCCGCGTCCGCGTCGCGCTGCGACGGTTCGCCACTGCTACGATCGGGCCGGCCGCCATCGTCCGACTGGTCCGCGCCACGGGCTTCTGGGACGCTCGCGGCGTGTTTATCCTGTTGGTCCTCGCTAGCCGCCGCCTTGGGTTGCGAAGCTTCGCTCGGTGTTTGAACCTTCACGTTCGGTCTCCTTTAAAAGGAAACGGTCCCCGCCAAGCCAAAGTTCCGCCAGCTGAAAAGCCTTATCCCGCCGGTTATTCAACCCGTCCTTCCCGCGAAACTCTTGCGACGGTTCTCACCCAGCCTCGGCTGTTATGGCTTGACGCAATAGTTTCAGGTCCCTGCAAGGTCATGCGACCCTTCCCCCGATTGTTATGCGCAGCGGCCGGATAATTTCTGCTTCGAACGGTGTCACGGCCAGCAAAGAGGCCCTGCAGCTTCATCGCTGCAGGGCCTCGTCTCTTTCGTGAATCCGGCGCTCGGCACCGGTTTTCATCGACTCCTCGCGAAAGTGCGCAAAGCGCCGACACCTGCCGAACTAATCGTAGGCCTTTGTGAATAGTTCCAGCTGGAAACGAAAATTTGCGCTTTTGCCAAACTAAAGAGGCCGCCCCCACAAGAAGGAGCGGCCTCAAGAACCGGAGGGCACCGGTTGCCAAGCTACCGTGGGGACACACAGTCTAAGTTTCAACACCTCGAAAGCGAGATTGTTTCAGGCATCTGGCAATAAGGCGTGCTGGTGGAAAACTCGCCTCCGGTGAGCCGACCTCCAGTTCCCGAGGCGAGGCTGGCATCCGATATTCTTCGCAAGCTCCCAAACGCCGGTGCCGGCGCACCGCGGCATTTGAGAACTCTGCATCTCTTGCGCTTTGAATATCCAACGTATTTTTGTACCGCACTAGCTCCTTTGGCGCAGTTGCAACGCCAGCCTTAAAGCTCAACCAGAAATCTCAAATTCCCGCCGAGAGCTCGTCACAGGTCCTGCCAACAAAAAAAACGCACGTTTCGTGCCGGGCGTCCGGGGAAAGGGGTTGCACCGGCGCCTCCATCGCGCTTCTGGCGAAGCTCGCCGTCATGAGCGGTCGGAAGTTCGCGCGCAGATGCTTGGAAAGGGGGTTTGGGGAAGCACCCGGTCTCTCTAGTCGCGGTACCGAGCGTTGCCGTCGAAACCGCCGTCGAGGGAGCATGTTACGCACATGTCCCTGTGGGCAGCACCGCGCTGGAAATGAATACGCAGATCCGACCTAATGGAAAGCGGTCCATAAACCCTTTACCCGTTGGGGAGACTTATGTCGCCAGCCGCATAAGCTAAGCACCAGCCAGGGGGTTGGCGATGGCGCGCCGCAGCCGTAATGCTAGACCTCCGCCTTTGCAAAAAGCACAACGTTTTGAACTTACACCGAACAGTATGATGTTAAAATGTTGAAATTTTGTCATGAATAAAATTAATCGATAATGATTTATATTCTTTTTTTAACGGCATAGTATTTACGACTCATCTTGAAAATCGTTCCAAAACCCCCATATCCGAAACATCGCCATTTCCTTTTTTGAGCAAGAGGCGACCGAGAGTTGAGTGCTCCCGCTCAAGCGGTGACTCCAATGACCAGCAAATCTAGAAACCAAAGCAGCCCCTTTTCAGCTTTTTTTTCTGCAAGCGATGAGGCTGAGCAATTCGTACGCGCTCCCCGAGAGAAGGACGCTGAGTTAGTGAAATCGCCTGTTTGCGGCGCTAATGCCCAGCCAAGTGAAGAAACCACACTGGAGCGTCGCGTACTTGCTCATGAACGAATCCTACAAGCGCTTATCTGCGACTTGGCTGACGATGACCCTGCAATCTTCGAGCGATTAAACGCTCGCTTCGGAAATGGACATGATCTTGGAACTTACGAGCAAGATCACGTAACAACAGGCCACTACTGCGAACATTTTCTCCGTAGTATCGAACAGCGTCATGCGGCGCGACCTATGTACGTACCTGACGTCGCCTCAGCTTCGAAGTCACATAACGTCGCCCGCTTGGACAATCACGGCGCGCTACAAATACCTTCGGATGGCAATCAGTGGGAGCAGTGGGAGAATGAGGGCGGCTCCTTCACTCTTTCTTTGACGCCCCCAAGAAAGGCCTGTTTCAGTATTTTCCGAGCTGAACGCGTCATGCTAACTTCTACCCGGCTCGCTGGGGGTGATTGGCGATGGAACCTCCGGGCGAGTAACGGCGTATTGATAGCCCAGGGGTCTGGCTTTCGGACTGAAACAGAGTGTCTAACAGCAGTGAAATTTCTAAAAGAGAACAGTCAAAGCGCAAATATCTTCATCGACTGATTTCTCGAATATTAGTTAACGTCCGCAGCATCTGCTCTTGGACGCGTTCATCGAACGCTTTGGCTGGGCGGACATACTGTTCTAACTCGATCCGGCCACTGAGGGTGGCGGACCGGCTACGGCGCCGGCGCGTTCGATAGGGGTGACTTCGAGCGCCTGGCGGCGATCTTGGCCGGCGCGCGCGGCAACCTCCTTCTCTCGATCCAAATACGTTGGCGGTGCGAGATCTTCTCGGCATTCGAGATCAGCGACATTGAGACAACGAGGACGATCTCGAGCGAGGCGAAGAAGTCAATGAGCTGATCATCAGCAATTTTGCGCCTGTTTGGCAGAGAAACCGAACGGGCCGGGGAAGCGGGGCGGAATGGCACGGCTGTAAAGCAAATGTTCAGGCACAGGGCCATGCAATTGCCGGCTCTTCGAAAACTTCCTGCATGTAATCTGCCGGAGGATTGGGTCCGATAGAAACATCAGGGAACTGCAGAAGGGTCTACCCTGCGCTCGCCGTCTATTGACTTGCGCGCTCCGTTTAACCCCTTGATCGTTCGGCCTTCCACGCAATATTCCGGGCAGAGGCTTGCCTCGAACTGCGCATTTCAAATCGGTTCCGGTGCCCGGATCATAGCTTTACGGGAACCGTTGTTGAGGCTGGCGCGATATTCAAGGATAGAACCGTATCATCAAATCAGCAAAGGAGAGGATCATGAGCATCGAAGGCAAGGCAAAAGAGGCCGCCGGTTACGTCAAGGAAGAGCTCAACGAGCATGGCAAGTCCCCTGAGAGCCAGAAGAAGGCGCAGGAAGGCCGCGATCTTCGCAACGAAGGGCGCATCGAAGACGGTAAGGCTCCCAAGGGCTCGCAGCCCGGCACTGGAAATTAAAGACAATCTCCGCTTCGGCGGAGGTTTCTTTTATAGAAAAGGATCATGCCGCAAGCGGCATGATCCTTTTCCGTTTTTAGCGGCACCGACAGATAGGGGGGCATCAGGCCGCACGGGCGTCTGGTAAGGCCGCTTCTGCGACAAACAATCGTGCGGCCGCTCAAACGCACTGCCTGTGCGGCAGACGGAAGAGGGCGCTGCGGCCTCGAACTCTCGCCCAACCTGGTTTCTGGGAATGGAACCGGGCTCTTCGCCGTGCACCGCTGACTATAGCCAGCAGGCCCGGTTTCGTAGGCACTGGCGGCAGCTCAGCATCGGCGCGCTTTATTCTCGGAACAGCGCCCTAATGATAGAGCCGCTTCTAGGAACGGTTAGTTCCCCCGGTAGGTCGAATACCCATAAGGGCTCACCGCCACTGGCACATGATAGTGGGCGGCTGCATCCGTGACGCGAAACACGACGTCGATTTCCGGAAAGAACGGCTCTGCGCCTGCGGTCCTATAGCCCCGCATATCGAACTGGAGCTTGTAGACGCCCGGTGCGAACTGCTCTTTGTCGCCAAAGGAACGCACCCTGCCATCGCTGTCCGTTTTTGCCTTACAAGCTTCGACCCATGTCCCCTGCCGATCGGAGCGATAGAGCACGACTGGTACATCCGCGCCCCCTGCCCCGCGGGTCAAGTCCAGAATGTGCGTCGAAATTTCGGCGGCGAGCCCCGGCAATGGTGTCAGTGCTGCTCCCATGATCAGGACTGAAAATAGGGCTTTCATTATTCGCGATCCTTTTTGTTCTCAGCAGGCGCTGGCGCATCAAGCTCGAAAGCGGTTCGCGGACAGCTGTCACTATCATGCACGTCATCTTCCAGCGGCGCTGACAAAGCCCATCCTGGCCTATCGGCGGCGCGGTATCCGCTGTTCCTGTGTCCCAAAACTTCCTGCGTGCCCATCCTCGCCCATTGTTTCTGCAGTATGGAGCTACTCAGACTGCTTCAAGCTATTCGATGTTCGCCGGCTGCAGGGCAGCCCCTGTGTCAAATATGTCGTGGCAAAAACTTACACCATCAAGGAGGCCGTGGCCTTAGCGCTTCCCACGACCCCTGGAATGCCGGCACCGGGGTGGGTGCCAGCTCCCACCAGATAGAGGTTGGGAAAGTGATCGTCCCGGTTGTGACCGCGAAACCAGGCGCTTTGGGTCAGGATCGGTTCCAAGCTGAAAGCACTTCCCATATGGGCTCCCAGGTCATCGCGGAAGTCGCAGGGGGTATAATAGAAGCAGAGCTCAATCCGCTGATCGATGTCGGGAATGAGAGTGGCCCGCAAGCGATCGATGATGATACGGCGGTACTCGTCTCCTTCAAGACTCCAGTCGATTGGCGCGGATCCCAGATGCGGCACCGGCGCAAGCGCGTACAGCGCGGATTTGCCGGCAGGAGCAAGACTTTCGTCACTGGCCCCCGGATTGTGCAGATAGATCGATGGGTCCTGCGGAACTTTGCCCTGGCAGTAAATGTCCTTCAGCAAGGGGCCGTAGCGATCCGAGAACAGGATCGAATGGTGCGCAATGTGGGGAAACGTTCCTTTTAGCCCCAGGTGGACGACAAAGAGGCTCGGCGAAAAACGCTTGCGCTTGAGGGATTTCACCCGGCGAGCGGCGTAGCTGGAATCTGCGATCAATGCGTAAGTGCCCACCACATCGCCGTTGCTGGCGATCTGGTCTGCTTCGAAGCAACGCCCGGACTTGGTAACTACACCGGTGACGCGGCCGCCCGAATGCGTGATGGTGTCCACCTTCTCGTTCAGCACCAGCCTCCCCCCTAGCTTTTCAAAGAGCACTGCGAGCGCGTCGATAAGCGCATTGGTACCTCCCTGCGCGCACCAGACGCCCCCCAGCTTTTCCAGGTGATGGATGAGGGCATAAACGCTGCTTGTCGTCATGGGATTGCCGCCGACGAGAAGGGTATGAAACGAAAGGGCCTGGCGCAGCTTTTCGTCATGAACGAAGCTGGAAACTGCCGAATATACCGAACGCCACGCCTGATAACGGGCAAGTGCGGGGGCTGCCTCAATCATGCTCTTGAAACTCAGGAACGGGACCGTTCCAAGCTTTACGTAAGCTTCGTCGTAAACGGCGCGCGAATAGGCAAGAAAGTGCTGGTATCCTGCAACGTCATTGGGATTCAGCTTGGCTATTTCGGCATCTAGAGCAGCTTGATCGCTGGAATAGTCGAAGCAGGTCCCATCGTTCCAGATCAACCGGTAGAACGGGTCGACGGGCCGCAGGACCACGTCATCGCTCATTGAGCGGCCCGACAACGCCCATAATTCGGCCAGGCACGACGGGTCGGTTATGACAGTGGGGCCTGCATCGAAGGTGTACCCATCCTGTTTCCAGCAGTAAGCCCTGCCCCCTGGCCGGTCCCGCGCTTCCACGATTGTGGTTGCGATGCCGGCACTCTGAAGCCGGATCGCCAGCGCCAAGCCGCCGAAACCCGATCCTATGACAATAGCTGAAGTCGCAGCAGGCATTAATGAATCCGCCGTATTCTTTTCGATTGCCAGGCAGCGCTACGCAGTCGCATGCATTCGGCAACCTGTCCAAAAGGGAGGGTGGAAACACTTTGAAAAAGCAGGGATCATAAATTGTGATAGGATCGAAAAATGCCAGCTGACCAGCACGACGAGATCTCGAAAGGCCTCGCCGGCGCTCCGCGTACCGTGCTGCTTGCAAATCCCCGCGGCTTCTGCGCGGGCGTTAGGCGAGCGATCGCAGCTGTAGAAGATGCAATCGCAACATACGGACCGCCTGTTTACGTTCGCCGCGCCATCGTTCACAACCGGCAGGTCGTGGAGCGACTGGAGCGAAGGGGCGCCATCTTCGCGCAGGACATCAGCGCCATCCCGGAAGGTGCGGTGACTGTCCTTTCCGCGCACGGCAGTGCTCAGGGCGTCGAGGATGAAGCGCAAAGGCGCAGGCTGCGCGTTGTCGATGCTGTTTGTCCGCTGGTCGCCAAAATCCATTCCGAAGTAGCGCTCTGGCACCGCCTGGGACGCCATATCGTTCTCGTCGGCCATCTTGGACATCCTGAAATAACCGGAACCTTGGGGCAAGTGCCGGCAGGGTCGATATCGGTCGTGGCGACACCGCAGGAAGTCGAAGCCTTGTTGCTGGAGAAGGATACTGCAATCGCTTACGCTATTCAGACTACCTTCTCGGTCTCGGATGCCGCGGAAATTGTCGGTGCCATCAAACTGCGCTTTGCCGACTGCCAAGGCCCGCGGTCGAGCGACATTTGCTATGCCACGACCAACCGGCAAGCCGCCGTCGTGCAAATCGCATCGCGCTGCGATATCATGCTCATCGTGGGAGACCGGACCTCTTCGAATGCCCGGCGTCTTACCGAGACAGCCAGAGGGGCTGGCGCAAAACAATCCTATCTAATCGAAGACGCAGCCGATCTCACCGGTCAGATGATCGATGCTGCTACTGTGGTGGGGCTGAGCGCGGCCGCTTCGGCGCCTGAGGAGGCCATCACGCAGGTCTGCCGCTGGCTTGAGGCAAAGGGCTTCTCGCTGGTGGAAACGCCCGGCGTTGAGGAGCATATACGCTTCAAGCCTGTCTCGCTGGCTTCGCTGGAGACGGACGTGACCAAATCTTTCGCTGGCGCATTCGCCGCGGCGCGAAAGCAAATCGACGCGGTCCTCGAGGATGCGATAGGCCGCACTCCCGGGCGCAGCCCCAGGCTCGCTGAGGCCATGCGGCTGGCGGCGATGGGAGGCGGCAAGCGTTTTCGAGCCATGCTCATTCTGACGGTTACGCAAATGCTAGGCGGATCGCGCGAGCAGGCACTGCGCGCCGGTGCCGCTATCGAATGCGTCCATGCGCAGTCACTGGTTCACGACGATCTTCCCTGCATGGACGACGACGATTTTCGAAGAGGACGGCCAACCCTGCACCGCCGCTTCGACGAGGCTACCGCCGTTCTGGCCGGCGATGCCCTGCTTGCGCTTGCCTTCGAGACATTGGCCGATCCAAGAACGCACGAAGATGGCGCCGTGCGCGCCGGTCTGGTCCTCTCACTCAGCCGGGCCATCGGGCAGGATGGCCTGGCCGGAGGCCAGATGATGGATCTCTATCCTGGCGGGACGATCAGCCGGAAGCAGCTTACCGAGTGCCAGTCCCGCAAGACCGGCGCCCTCTTTCGGTTTGCAGTAGAGGCAGGAACGGCTCTGGCGGGCTGCGGGGAGGAGGAGCGTCGACGCCTCGACTCATTCGCGCAAAACCTGGGAGTTTTGTTCCAGTTGCAGGACGATATTCTCGATGAGACCGGCGAACCTGCTGTTGCCGGAAAGGCCTTGCGCAAGGATGCGGCAAGGGGACGGCAAAATGCCATGTCGGTAATGGGTTTGGAGGGGGCCGCCTGCGAAGCCGAACGGTTGCTAACGCAATGCGCGGAGGCTTTGGCTCCATTTGGCCCCGCGGCAGCGCCGCTTCTTGAAATTGCCCGATTTGCCGCGCGGCGCGATCACTAGCTCACTTAACTATCCGATTGCGGGGGATCCCCTGCTCAAGCGTTCCGATTGATCGCAATTTTTTCGAGCCGGCAGGTAATTTTACCGGACGGGAAGATGCTCTAGCAGCCTGCCTCCACAGCGATGCGGATAGCTTCGGCGGCAGTGCGAACGTCTAGCGCTCGCAACATGGCGGCGCGGTGCATCTTGATTGTACGCTCCGTCAATTGCAGATCAAACGCTATCTGCTTGTTGAGTTGGCCTCGCGCCAAAGCTTCCAAGATCTGCCGCTGGCGAGGCGACAAGCTTTCCATCAGGTCCCGCGCTCGCTCCAATCGGCTGCCACTTGTACCGTCGATGGCCATCTGAGAGCCCAGGAAGTACTGCAAATTTCCCGATGCATCGAATAGCGGCGCAACCATGACCGCATTGCAGAAGGCAGACCCATCCTTCCGATAGTTCGTGAGCTCGACCATTACCGGGCGGTGGGCCGCTATCGCATCACGCAAGCGCTGGGTTTGTTCAGCCTCGGTGCCAGCGCCCCTCAAAAAGCGGCAGTTGCGGCCCACAACCTCCTCGCGGCCGTAGCCCGTCAAATCCAGGAAAGCCGCATTGCAAGCCACGATCGGATTGTCCGTCAGGCGGGGATCACTGACCACTGCCGCCACCCGGCTGTTCGATATAAGAAAATTCGGATCCATAGCCTCGGGCAACATCTTTCGCTTCACATTAGGCCATATCGCAATGGGCATCAGGGAAACCTAGAAGAAGACCTGCAGTTTCCCTCGGATTTCCTAGGAAGATCCTTGTCCCTACGCCATCGCGAAAAGCTACGAAACAATCATCGCCTCGCAATGCCTTGCGCGACATGGGACCGCCAGACTGTTGAAGACCAAGCCGCCACCATCGAACAAGCCAGCCGGTTTCTGGCGGACCTCGATCCAGGTTAACTTTTGCCAATTCGCCCGCCGCGCCGGCCCTCTTCTTGCGGACGCGATCGTGGGCATGGATGCGAACCGTCTTGCTTCGAGGCCCTCCCGTTGGCTCGCGGATATCCCTGCAGGCCTTGAAAAAAATGCGAGACGTCTCCACTTGCCGGTCCTGGCGCTGGGAGCTGCGGCAACAAAGGCCGAGATTTATTGGGCCAGGCTGGCCGCCGGGCCCCGCCCGAAAAAGCACCAAATCTGGACATGCGATTCTGACTTCGCCATAGGCGCGGCATGGACAACGATATAACATTGATCATTTCGCAGGTTTTGGAACGGACACCCCAATGGATCCGTCACGATCTCGAGGCGAAAGACCCTGCAATTCGTATTCGCGCTGAAGAAACGCTTGCCGCGATGATCGCCAGAGCCCTGGAAGACCGTGCTTCGGATGCCGAAGCGAACCGCGCAGCCGAGTAGGCAAATACGCTTTCTCGCTGGAGCGACAGCGGGTCCGCTTACCATGCCTGTTCACCGCCAGCTATCAATTCGGCCTACAAAGCGGCTCGCGGGCGGCCTTTCGTCCGAGGAAGCCCTGGGCGAAAAAGCCAAGGCATGATCATTGCTCCTTGTGAATGAAAGCCGTCGTGTACATGCACACGCATTACGGGATGGACAGCAAGACCGCTACCGCCCAGAACGGCAGCGCGGCTATGAACCTAAGCGCCGAACCCACGGCGGCGATCTCCCAGCTAGCCAATAGGTTTTAAACTGGCTGAAATTGCCTTGGTCCCTGGGACATTATCATGACCCACAAAATGAAACCGACGATGCTTTGTTCGAGAGAACAATAGTGGACATTTGCCCGGCTATAGCCTCCACGCGAGATCCTGCTCGAAGCGAGGCTGCCGCGATGCCCTCACGCTTAACAAAGATCGGCGGCGACGCCTGCAGGCCGCAGGTCAACAGTAAATTTCAAATTCGCCAGGCCGGCTGCCACGGTATCCGGCGCCTATCGGTCGTTGTCGGCGCCGCGCCGAGCTTGGCGCCGAGCAATGACACCGCCGGCAACGAGACAAATGATAAGAATAGCCGGAATTTTTACCAGCCATAGCTGATCGTCGCTATTAAGCTGCCAGGGGTAGCCATGGCAACTATCGGCGCTCGGCGCGTAGCCGCACGCAAGACTGGTCAGAAAGCCGTAACCCAAGACTGCGCAGCCTGCCACGAAGGTGGCGGCGGCAAAGAGAAGGTACGACAACATTCTCACAGCTTCGTCCTTTCCGCGATTACCGCTGCAACGCTCAAGCTAATAGAATGCGAGACAAGGGTTCAGTTCGTCTGGCCGGGCGTTTGAGACCAGCACGTCCTCGTATTTGCCGGCATTCGGCGAGGCGGCGGCTCTTTTTGCGCTCACGCCGCACCGCCAATGCAGAGACAAACGTGAACCTTTTCGATCTTCGCGGGCGGCAAAATCGTGTCCTGTCTGACTGGTGCGATCAGGAACGTAAAGCCGGGTAGCAAGGCCGGGTTCCCTGATCGCGGGCTCTTCAAGCAATGATTAGGGGAAACCTGCGGACGCCACTTTGGCGCTTGAAAACTCGATGCTGCGCAAATTTGGCACTCTTGTGCCTGAAAATCATTTTGAATCCATCCAGTACAGATGGACCGATGCCGGTCGCCTTGCGCTGCCCTGCGGCTCTTCAGAACGATCATTCAAAGCCGGGCGAGGCTCGAGGCCAGGTCGCTTTGTTTGAAAGGTTTGGTCAACCGCGCAACGTCCGGCGGAAGGCCGATGCTATTGGCGTAGCCGGAAATAACGAGAATGCGGATGTGGGGCAGCGCGTCCCTTATTCTATCGGCAAGATCGGTACCCGTAATGCTTGGCATGAGATGATCCGTGCCTGCAAGTCGATACTCTGATCTTCGTTCAGCATCCGCACGGCATCTTCGCCCGATCCCGCATCCACGACGCGGTACCCAAGCTCGATCAACATGTTGGCCGAGCTTGCCCTCACAAGGTCTTCATCGTCGACCACCCATGACTTCGTGTCTCAATCGCCGGCAAACGATCGACAAGCTGTCTAGACTGTTCCATTGATCGGGCAAGCTGCGTGACCTCTATGCCCGTCGCTTTGAGCAAGGTGGCAGGACCGTAACACTGAAGCAAAGCTGCAGCTACTGACGCGCGCCCGACTTAAGCTTGTCCGCCTGCTGTTTTAGAGCATCTGCCTGCGTCTTTGCGGCAGCCCGGAGTTCATCCGCCTGGTGCTCTAGTTTTTTGGCATCCGCGTCCGCCTTGGCCCGCAGAGCGCGGCCCTGATCTTCAAGAGCATCCGCCTGGGATTTCCTGGCCTTGCTCTCCGCGCGATTTATACGGTCTTCCGCCGCTCCGGCGCGCTCAGCCGGGCCATCCCCCTCGTACACTTGCCCAGCAGCTTTGGCAGCCTGCTCATCTTTTGTAGCCCCGGCCTTTTTTTGCGGACCATCGCATGCAGCGCAGGCCAGCGCCACCACGAGGACGGTCGTAAGGTACATCGTTTTCATGAATGATGAACATCTCATGGCCTCGCCCGTTCCTTGGACAGAACGAAATAAGGCTCTGAGGCGTAATTTATGGAATCAGGCACGTGAGCACTTGCCGCCCCCTGGCGTCCCCTCTCACTTTCATACATTTCTTATCGCGCAGATTTCCAGCTGCCACTGCCAGGCTCGCCGAAATTTCCGTCGAACAACCACACGCTGCGCGGGCAAATCTTTTGGCAACTTCGAGTCTGGCCGGCTTATCTCCGCAAGTTCTACCGAGATTGCGGAGCTATTGGAACGGCAGGCTACTTCGCCGTTTCCAGGACGACATGGTGAGCCAGAAGATGGAGCATGGCAGTGCCATGGCGGCCAACCAGGTGGGTCGGTTCGCGTGAGCTAAAGCCGGTAGGTAATGACGAGGGCTCGGTCACGAAGAGCTCAATGAGCGGATGGAACAAGAACCCCGCGCCTCAGCGCTTAAAAGCACAGGCCTTGGCCTTGCCGGAAGCAAGCACTCTATCTTTGTGGGTTTCGGAAAAGTGAGTACGGCGATTCCAAAAAACGGTCGCAAAAGCGTTGAAAGATACGCCGCACTCAAAGACCCCCTATCAATCATACCACCGGTTTGAAAGTAAAATGGTTGGAAAACGAAACCCATGGAAGATTGAGCCATCGGCGCGACGTACCCAGAAGACAAGGATTCGCTGAAAAGACGCGGTCCTTTTGCCCGCCGCCCCGCGCTCTCTGCCGTTTATTGCCTGCCTTTACGCTGGCTTGTCCCTGCCTTGCCAGGCTGGGCAGGTCGTACAAGGCAAACAAAACAACGCGAGAATCAAAATTGGGGGCCTGCCGCGCAGCCGGGAGTAATCCCACGAGTGAATGACCGCTTGAGGACGACTGGCCGGACAGTGCCTACTTCGTGTTCGTTTGGCTGTATGATGAGCAACGATGACCTTGGGATCGTGCCAAGCTATTTGGGAAGTTGTCTCGATCACAGGACTACCTATTGTTATTTATTGTGACGACACTTCATTTTCGATAAACTGCCGGCTTCACGGGGGTGGAGCTGAGCATGCAAAAGATGTTCCGCTGGCCGGCGGCAGTTCGGCTCTTGCCTGCTGCCGCCGGTCTTTCGTACCCACCGGTTCTCAGTGAATCCCGGCGCTTTTGTGTCGCCGGTTACCGCGCGGTTTTTCGCTTTTCATCTCAGGTGCCCTCTTCCGAAAGATGGCGCACAGCCTCGATCAACTGAGGCACTGGGTCGCGGACGAGCACATGGTCTGCGGGAGTGCCGCCACGGAAAATTGCCAGCCGGTGCAGCAGCGCGCATGTTCGATAAGTTCGCCATAGGTCATATTTCACTGATAAGCGCCTCCACGCCGCATCACTGGAGATCAGCAAAATCGCAAAAAGCCGCTTCTCAAACGCGGCAGTTTTTCACCCAAGACAAAACAATGGTCTCGACAAGAACCAAACTACTGATCCGAAAAAAGCAGATTGCGCCGCCAGCGCCTACGCCTCTCGAGATTGAACGCGTGCCGCTTGTTTGCGGAAATGCGCCTCGCTTTGCTTGGCTTGTTCGATTTTTCGCCGGTGGATGCCTTTCAGAAAGTCAACCGGTTCAAGTGCGAGATTGATCCGGTGTGGTTCGGCCTGCCAGCCGGCCTCCTCCGCCGATTGGTCGTACGCGTGGGCCGTTCCCGATTCCGCTGTAACCGCTGCACCCGCCCCACGTATTCGGAAAGCTTGCTGATGATTAGGCTCGCCCGAGACGATGAGGAGATCGGGCAATGTCGGTAGAAATTGATGCAGGGTCAAACGGCGGTTTGACTT
>Ga0160437_1000029_pt1 | contig 115718 bp, 111 predicted proteins | sample HID1975I_E0MG_FD_108227 | JGI IMG/M metagenome (GOLD analysis project Ga0160437, IMG submission 108227) | Enriched soil microbial communities from UW Madison campus, WI, USA - HID1975I_E0 MG | ecosystem: Environmental > Terrestrial > Soil > Unclassified | place: USA: Madison, Wisconsin... | reverse complement strand
GATTTGGATGTAAAGAATTCTACATGAATTACTTTCCAAGGTCTAAATTTCAAAGTGTATCCTTTTGTTTCAAGATTATTATGCGACTTAAATCTTTCGATTAGGTTATAAGTAAATCCTGTATAGTTTTTATTAAATCTTTCAGAATAAAGAATATAGATAACAAATTCTTCCATAAAACCAATATTATAAAACAAAAAAAACACCACTTGAATAAGTGGTGTTTTTTATCTTGTAGCGAGGACGGGAGTTGAACCCGTGACCTCAGGGTTATGAATCCTGCGCTCTAACCAACTGAGCTACCTCGCCTGGACTGCTATCATGAATTCTTGATTGCGGGTGCAAAGATAGAAATAATATTAAAGCGTACAAGAATATTTTGAAGAAAAAAAAATATTTTTAAAAACGCATTGTTTTTGGACATATATTCTTATATTTCGAAAAAATTAAAAGTAGCACATGGATTCAAAAATACGTTACGAAATCGAGTTTCCGATCAATTCTTCGCCGCAATTATTGTATCAATATATATCAACTCCGTCAGGTTTATCAGAATGGTTTGCTGACAATGTTAATTCAAGAGGTGAATTTTTTACTTTCATCTGGAATGATTCGCAGGAAAAAGCACGCTTGGCTTCAAAAAAAACAGGAGAAAAAGTTAAGTTTAAATGGGTAGATGAGAGCAGTAAGGATACTGAATACTTTTTCGAACTTCATATTTTAGTCGATGAATTGACTAAAGATGTTTCGCTTATGGTAGTTGATTTTGCTGAAAAAGAAGAAATTGGCGAAGCTAAACAATTGTGGGAGAATCAAATCTCAGATCTAAAACATCTTATAGGATCTGTTTAGTAAAAGTCTATTTTATACCTTATATTTGCCCTGAACAAAATTCAGGGTTTTTTTATGATTAATTTTAACGGAAATATAGCGCAGGAAGATAGTAACATATTAACTCAAAACCGCGCTTTTCTATACGGTGACGGCATTTTTGAAACAGTAAAAATAATCAATGGGAAAATCTTGTTTCTTGAAGATCATTACTTTAGATTAATGGCTTCTATGCGCGTGGTTAGAATGATGATTCCGATGAATTTCACAATGGAATATTTTGAAGAGCAAATCCTTAATTTAGTAAAAGAGCAGGGTATTTCCTCTTCGGCTAGAGCTAGAATTACTGTTTTTAGAAATGACGGCGGTTTATATCTTCCAAAAACCAATGAAATTTCTTTTTTAATTAAAGCAGCAGCACTTGAAAACACTTCCTACGCAGTTAATAAAAACGAATACGAAGTAGATTTATATAAAGATTTCTATGTAACGAAACAATTATTATCGTCTCTTAAAACGACTAATAAGATGATTCACATTACAGGAAGTATTTACGCCCACGAAAATGATCTTGCCAATTGCCTTTTGCTAAATGACAGCAAAAATGTGGTAGAAGCACTTCAAGGGAATATTTTTATGGTAACAGGAAAAAAACTAATAACCCCTCCAGTTTCAGAAGGTGCTTTAAATGGAATAATGCGTAAACAAATTTTGACATTAGCCAAGAAAGTAGAAGGCATAGAAATTTCGGAGGAAATAATTTCACCGTTTGATCTTCAAAAAGCGGATGAATTATTCCTGACAAATGTAATCATGGGAATACAGCCGATAACCAAATATCGAAAAAAGGAGTTTAAAACTAATCTCGCTCATTTATTAGTGCAGAAATTAAATGAATCCATTTCTGAAAATTAATTCAGATATGGATTTTCTGGTGCATTAGACCAAATTAGATAGTCGCCTCCAAGTTCTATAATCTGCTCTTTCCAAAAATGGGTAGTAGATTTACCGATAATTTTATTCTTATAATTATTATCAGCAATAATCCAAGAATTTCCCTGCATCTCACTTTCAAGCTGATTTTCGTCCCAGCCGGTATAGCCTAAGAAAAAACGAATATTATTTTTGCTAATAGATCCGTCATTTATTAAGTCTTTGGTTGATTCAAAATCGCCTCCCCAATAAATTCCATTAGAAATCTCAACACTATTTGGGATTAATTCTGGAATATTATGGATGAAATAAAGGTTGTCTTGTTCTACAGGGCCTCCGTTATATATCTTAAAGTTGGCTTCAATCTCAGGAATTAAATCATTAATAGTGTATTTTAATGGTTTATTAATGATAAAACCTATTGATCCCTCTTTGTTATGGTCTGCTAATAAAATTACCGATCTGTTAAATGATAAATCTCCAATTATTGAAGGCTCGGCAATAAGCAGGTGTCCTTTTTTTAATTTTTCTGAAATCATACGGTTACAATTTTTATTAAATTTAATCATAAAAAAATTAAAATCACAAAAAAAATCGTTAAACCGCATAAAAAAACCTTCCACGAGGAAGGTTTTAATTATATTATAAGTTTAGAGAACTTTCTTACTTAGTTCACTGCACCTTCTAATTCAGCACCAGCTTTGAATTTTACAACATTTTTAGCTGCGATCTTGATAGTTTTTCCTGTTTGAGGGTTTCTACCGTCTCTAGCAGCTCTTGAAGATACTGACCATGATCCGAAACCTACTAATGAAACTCTTCCACCTTTTTTCAAAGTAGTTCCTACATTACCTAAAAAAGACTCTAAAGCTAATTTCGCCGCAGCTTTTGTGATTCCTGCATCAGCAGCGATAGCATCGATTAATTCTGATTTGTTCATAATAATTAGTTATTAATTGTTGGTTAAAAAAAATTGTTAATACACAAATTTAGTAGGAAATCCGTTGCGTGCAAGTGTTTTCTTTAATTTTAGCAAAAATTGTTGATAACTTGCTTTTTTTGTTCATAAAGAGTGTTGTTTATCGATCAAAAACAAGTGCAAACCCCTGTTTTACTGACCTTAATACACTTTTGCAGCATCTGAAAAGCTTACTCCATTTAATATTTCTGAAGCTAGCATTCTCTTTTTTCCTGGAAATTGTAGACTTAATAACTGAATAAAGCCATCTTTTATTGCAATCTTGATTTCTTTTTTAGTACTAATTAATTTCCCAGCCTCGTAAGAATGGGCTTCCGAAATCAATTTTGCCTCATATATTTTAATGTTCAGTTCTTCATTTTGGTCTTTTAAAAAACACCAAGAAGCAGGATACGGACTCAATCCTCGAATCAAATTATTGATTTCTGCTCCAGATTTTGTCCAGTCTATTTTGCAGTTTTCCTTATTCAATTTATAAGCAGTTTTGATTTCTGCATTATCTTCTTGAATAGTAGTAGTTACATTTCCGTTTTCAATAGCTTTCAAAGTATCAATTACGGTAGAACTTCCTAAATGCATCAATCTATCGTGTAATTGTCCGGCGTTTTCTTCTGGTTCAATTGCGATTTCAGAATTTAAAATCATGGCACCGGTATCAATTTTATCATCAATAAAGAAAGTCGTAACACCAGTTTTAGTTTCTCCATTAATAATCGCCCAATTAATAGGAGCAGCACCGCGATAATTTGGAAGTAAGGAAGCGTGAAGATTAAATGTTCCTAAGCTTGGCATTTCCCAAACTACTTTTGGCAGCATTCTAAACGCAACTACAATTTGTAAATTAGCATTTAAAGCTTTTAATTCTGCTAAGAAATTTTCGTCTTTTAAATTAGTTGGCTGTAATAAGTTCAAATTGTTGGCAAGTGCGTATTCTTTTACAGCCGAATATTTTATTTTTTGTCCGCGTCCTGCTGGTTTATCTGCAGCTGTTATTACGCCGACAACGTCATAGTTGTTTTTTATAATGGTATCCAAAATGCCTACAGCAAATTCTGGGGTTCCCATAAATATAATTCTCAATTTCTCCATTATAATTTTAAAGTGTATTTATTATTCGCTTGTATGATAATATGATTGTTTTCCAGTAATTCCTGAAGAACCAAAATAATGTCTTTGGTGTCCATTTTTATTTGGTTTTCAATTTCTCTCGAAGTCAAAGAAGCAGTTTTGAGTAAAGATAGAATCTTGTCAGCAATAGAATCGGCTTCTGTTATCTTTCCTTTTTGGGTAATGCAGTACGAACAAATACCGCAGTTTTCATTCGTTTCTTCACCAAAATAATCCAAAACCAATCTGTTTTTACAGGTTTTAGAATCTTTTATATAATGTAAAACAGACAAAAGCTGTTCTTTTTTTACTTGATTTTGCTTCTCTAAATATTTCGAAACTCTATTTATAGTATGGTCGTCTTCGCGGACTTCATTAAATAATATAGTAGCGTCGTTGTTTTTAGATTTATATTCTATAATTTCTTTTTCTTTTAATTTTTCCAAAAGTGCTGTAACCTGCTCTTCAGAGCGATTCGATTTTTTAGCAATCAATCCCAGATTCAGGTTTGATTTTACCTCATAAACTCCTGGATAAGTTCTCAAAATTGCCAGTATAATTTCCTCGTCATTCGGATTCAAACTCATGTATCGAATTACTTCTTTGGATTCAATCAAAAACTGAATATTGATTTTTTCCGAGAATTCCTGCGACATCGTAATAATTCCCTGCTGATTCAAAAATTGTAAAGCATTGTATGTTTTAAGGGTAGGGAAGTCGTACTTGTTGCAAAAATGATTCAGTTTAAACGAAAAAGAATCATCTAAACCTTCTCCGTAAGCAATTTGAAAATAGTTGCAAAGTTTGACATACATTGTTTTCAGAAACTTCTTGTCGGGAAGAATACTTAAAAACTGCTGTTCCGTTTGTGTTGCATCAGAATTATTGTAGAGTAAAACCGAAAAAGCTTTTTCGCCATTTCGTCCCGCTCTTCCAGATTCTTGGTAATAATTTTCTAAATTTTCTGGAAGCTGGGTATGTATAACGGTTTTAACATTGTCTTTGTCAATTCCCATTCCAAAAGCATTCGTAGCCACGATAACCTGTGCTTGCTCCGACATCCACAACTGCATGTTTTTGTCTTTTTCTTTAGATGAAAGTCCGCCGTGATAATATGTTGCTGTAAAACCTAAAGATTGCAATTGCGAAGAAATGTTCAAACAAGACTTGCGGTTTCGGACATATATTATAGAAGGCTGTGGATTTTTTTTCAGAATTTGTTCCGTACGGTATAATTTATCTTCGACTTCAAAAACCATGTAAGCAATATTTTTTCGCTCAAAAGATTGCTGAAAATGTCTCGGATTTTTTAATTCTAACTGCGTTCTAATATCTTCAATAACTCTCGGAGTTGCTGTCGCTGTTAAAGCTAAAAAAGGAATTTTAGGAAAGTATTTCTTCAATTCCGAAATTTTAAGATATGCCGGTCTAAAATCATGTCCCCATTGCGAAACACAATGTGCCTCGTCAATAGCGATTAAATTTATAGGAAGATTTTTGATTCGCTCCAAAATCCAATCCGATTGTAAACGCTCTGGCGAAAGATAAAGGAATTTATAATTACCAAACTGGCAGTTGTCCAAAAGATCTATGATTTCTTCAGTATGAATACCTCCTGTTAGAGCAATCGCTTTAATTTCCCGCTTCTGCAAATTCATTACCTGATCTTTCATCAAGGCAATAAGAGGAGAAATTACCAAGCAGATTCCTTCCTGCATCATCGCGGGCACCTGAAAACAAATTGATTTTCCGCCCCCAGTCGGAAGCACAGCAAAAGTATCCTGTCCTTCAAGAACAGAATCGATAATTTCTTTTTGCAACGGTCTAAAACTGTCGTGTTTCCAGTATTTTAGAAGAATATCCTGTGCTCCGAGCATTGCTTTAGTTTTAAAGTTAAAAATTCAGAAAACAGGTTCTAGTTTTACAGCTAAAAACGCGTCGCTAAATTTTATCTAAGATATAAAGAATTCTGTTTTCAACCGTATCTTTTGGAACTTCAATCAATTCGTAACCATATTTTTTATAGGTTTCAATAAGATGTTCCTGAATTTTAACCGCTTGTTCAAAATTTTCGTAACGCTCTGTATCGCTTTGGTAAATTTCTTCCCAAGGCGGCAGAATAAAAGTTTTAGAATATTTATAATCCTCACAAGCCTTTGTAAAACGCTCTGGATATTCATCTCCAATATAATCCATGTAGGCTACAACATCGGGAATTCCTCTGTCTATAAAAACTACATTATCAGGTTCTTCAAGAGCATTTTGGTATTGTTCGATGCGGCCTTCCAGAAGCATTTCGCTAAACAAAAGCGGTTGTTCTAAAAACAGTTGTTCGATACCTTCCTGCTGCGCTTTCATGGTTACCTGTCTAGAGATTTCAGGATAGCAGCAAAAGCCACGAGCTACCAATTCGTTAATAAGTGTTGATTTTCCAGTACCAGGACCGCCAAGTAAGACTATGATTTCTTTTTGCACTATTCTAAAAATAAAGCGCAAATTTACCTAAACTTATTCGTAATTAAAAAGAATATTTATCCAAAACGAAAGATTTGATATTTTGATAAATAAAAGTTCTTGTTTTTAAAGTCCCCATAGCGACGATATATTTATAGAAAAATATAGACTATAAATATAAAGCTCCAGCGGAGCGACATAATTTAAATAGTTTGTATGTCGCTCCGCTGGAGCTTTTGATTGGTGTGAAAATTGAATTTTCTATACATATTTTGCTCCGCTGGAGCGATTTTAGAAAGGAGGCATAAAACTGCTTTATCCTCGTACTGAGATGTTTAAATCTGAATAATTGTGTTTTGTTAAGTTGATTTTTAAACTAATATTGCAATTTCCACCGTCACTCATATCTATTAAATCATATTGGAATGTTTTATTCAAATTATAATCTTTACAATAACAATTGATTCGAATTTCCTTTTCTTGTTTTTCGTTTAAAACAACAATGCATTGTTTTAGATATTGATCTATTTTTTTAAGTTTTGCACTGTTTTCTAAAAAGCATTTTTTTAAAATTTCATCCAATTCAATTAATTCCTTTTCATTTAAATCTGAAGGCATTAGTCTTTTTGATTTTTCGAAGTATCTTTCATGAAATTTTTGTTCAAAACTAAAAAAAGAGTAATCACTGTACTTTTTGAGGTTTAAATTGCTTTTTGTTTGAAAGAATTTTTTTTTGATTTCAATTTTTAGAGGGAAATCACCATCAATAAATTCAATAAAATTGTTTTTTATAACTGCTTTTTTACTTCCATTATATCTAAAACGTGTATGGCTGAAATAAATGGTGTCATTTTTTGCATAACAAAAGTCATCAAATTTTTCAAATTTTTGATGATTTAGATCTTTTTCTTCTATAGTAAAAACATAAGAACTGTCAGAGAAGAATTGGAATTTAAAACTAGACTTTTTAATATGATCAAATTTGTTTACAGCAGAGATTTGTTCAATTTTGCTAGCGTCTTTTTTGGGATTGCCTACATTGTTTTTACATCCAAAATTTAATGCTAAAATAAACGACGCCAATATAATTTTTAAGCTCATAAATTTTTGTTATTACTCACAAAACAAATAACCAGCAGAACCTTTTCCTTTTTTAGAAGGCACAATCAAATGCGATTGAAACTTTTTACCGTTTAAAACATCATTCACAAAATCTAAAACATACTGCTGTCCTTCGTGGAAAAGATAGCCAGAGAATTCATGTCCGCCCCCACAAAAAGTAATCAGTTCAATATCTTTATGTAAATCCTGCATATGATTGTAAACGGCATAAGAACCAAAAAGAATCAGCCAGCCGGAAGCATTTGTCGGGCACGAGCGATGCGAACCAGCATTATACGGAACCGTATCGTCATTACTTCCATGCGCTAATAACATCGGAATTGCTTTTTCTTTTGTAATTAAATTAATATCCTGAATTGCTCCCGAGCCTCCAATAAAACCTTTGTATTTAAAATTTTCAGGCAGATTGTTTTTATACAAATTCATTAATTTATAATCCCAAAACGAAGCATGAAAACCAATTTCTGCACCCGCGCTGATTCCAGAAATAAATATTTTAGAAGTATCCAGATTGTATTTGTCTGCATTTTCGATTAAATAACCAGTCGCCTGCCACATATCGCTCACACCAATCTGAATTGCTTTTATTTTTTCGGTTAAAGTTCCTTTACATCCAAAATCTTTTCCTTTCATATACAAACTGTACGAAATGCTGGCAACGGCATAGCCATTTTGAGCCATAAATTTCCCGAACTCTTTTTCGCTTGTACGTTCTCCGCCAGAAAATCCACCGCCAAAAGCGAATAGGATCAACGGAATTTTTTCAGTAGATTTTTTCTTCGGCAGATATAAATCTAAATCTAGTTTTAAAGTATCGTTCTGGAAATAAGTCAGCGTTTTGACTTCTTGCGCTTGGCTATTGTAAAAAGTACAGATTGTAAAAAGTAAAAAGATAATTTTTTTCATTGTAAGGTATTTTAATTTTGCAAAGTCGAAGAGCTGCGAAATATTTCAAATATAAAGTTTTGTCAAGAATTTTGCGAATTTTTGCGAATTTAAATTGTAAAAGCAGTCAAAAACTAGTGCGATTTAATCAAGAGATTTGCAATAATATAATTAGTGTAAATTAGTGAAATTGGTGGCGAAAAAACAGTCGTCTTTTCAATAGAAAAAATCTAAAATCTAAAATCTATTATCTGAAATCAAAAACGTATATTTGCGTTTATTTTTAATTACGAATGGAGAACGATAAAGAAAAAAATACCGCCGAATTTTACGAAAGATTAAAATTAGAGCTAGATAACGCAAACACTTGGCCAGCAGAATATTTGTATAAATTTATTGTGCCATCTGTTGCGGATAATGTGGAGCGAGTTGAAAAAGCTTTTGATAGAATGGGAGCGGTTATTAAAACAACAAAATCTAAAACGGGTAAATTTACCAGCGTTTCTGTAGATGTTACTATGAACAGTTCAGATGATGTGATTAGTAAATACAAAGAAGTTTCTACAATAGAAGGTATAGTTTCATTATAACTTATGGTCGAAAAATATAAAAAAGAAGTCGCAAATGACGTTGTTTTTAACTTAGAATATAATTCTGAAAGACAGCGTTTGATTATTCCGGAATATGGTCGTCATTTACAAAAATTGATCGATCAGGCTACCGCAATAGAAGATGATGAAACACGCAATAAAGCGGCGAAATATATCATTCAGGTTATGGGAAGTTTGAATCCGCATTTGCGCGATGTGCCAGATTTTCAACATAAACTTTGGGATCAGCTTTTTATAATGTCTGATTTTAAACTGAATGTAGAATCGCCATATCCAATTCCGTCAAGAGAAGTTTTGGAACTAAAACCAGATGTGCTGCAATATCCGCAGAACTTTCCAAAATACAGATTTTATGGTAACAATATCAAATACATGATCGATGTTGCCAATAAATGGGAAGATGGAGAAATGAAAAATGCATTGGTTATGGTAATTGCCAACCACATGAAAAAATCTTTCTTAAGCTGGAACAAAGACACAGTGAAAGATGATGTAATTTTTGAGCATTTATATGAATTGTCTGGTGGAAAAATAAACTTGCTTCACAGCACAGAAGAATTGTTGAATACAACAGATTTAATGCGTACCAACAAACGAATGTCTAATAAAACAGCATCTGTTGGACAGCCAAAAATTCAAAACAACAAAAACAATAAAGGAGGCCAAAAAAAAACATTTCAAAAAAACAATAATCAGAAATAAAAAAGGGGCTCAGATGCTAAGGAACTAAGCGGCTAAGATTTTTAGCTTAGAACCTCAGAATCTCAGAACCTTCGAACCTAATCAAGATCTATGGGAATTTTTAAAATCGAAGGAGGAACTCCTTTAAAAGGAGAAATCACTCCGCAAGGAGCAAAAAACGAGGCATTACAAATTTTATGTGCCGTGCTTCTAACGGGGGATAAAGTAAAAATTAATAATATTCCCGATATTATTGACATCAATAAATTAATCACTTTATTGGGTAATTTAGGGGTTAAAATTCAACGTAACGAACCAGGTTCTATCACTTTTCAAGCCGATGAAGTTAATGTTGGATATTTAGAAACCGAAGCTTTCAAAAAAGAAGGAGGAGCGCTTCGTGGTTCTATTATGATTGTTGGACCTCTTTTGGCTCGTTTCGGAAAAGGATATATTCCAAAGCCAGGAGGAGATAAAATTGGCCGTCGTAGATTAGATACACACTTTGAAGGTTTTATTAACCTTGGAGCAAAATTCAGATATAACAGAGAAGATCATTTTTACGGAGTAGAAACTCCAGAAGGAGGACTTCAGGGGACAGATATGCTTTTAGACGAGGCTTCTGTAACCGGAACGGCAAACATTGTGATGGCTGCTGTTTTAGCAAAAGGACAAACTACAGTTTACAATGCTGCCTGCGAACCATATTTACAGCAGTTATGTAAAATGCTAAACTCTATGGGAGCTAAAATCACTGGAGTTGGTTCTAACTTATTGACTATTGAAGGTGTTGAAAGCCTTGGCGGATGCGAGCACAGAATTCTTCCGGATATGATCGAAATTGGTTCTTGGATTGGTCTTGCAGCTATGACAAAAAGCGAAATCACGATCAAAAATGTAAGCTGGGATAATTTAGGTTTGATTCCGAATACATTTAGAAAATTGGGAATTACAATTGAAAAACGTAACGACGATATTTACATTCCAGCTCACAAAGATGGCTATGAAGTAAAAACAGATATCGACGGTTCTATTTTAACAATTGCAGATGCACCTTGGCCAGGATTTACGCCTGACTTGTTAAGTATCGTTTTGGTTGTGGCAACTCAGGCAAAAGGAGATGTCTTAATTCATCAAAAAATGTTCGAAAGCCGTTTGTTCTTTGTGGACAAATTAATCGATATGGGAGCAAAGATCATGTTATGTGACCCGCATAGAGCTGTGGTTATGGGACATAATTTTGAATCTCAATTAAAAGCAACAACTATGTCATCTCCTGATATTCGTGCGGGAATTTCATTATTGATTGCGGCGCTTTCTGCAAAAGGAACAAGTACAATTCAAAATATCGAACAAATTGATCGTGGATACGAGCGTATCGACGAGCGTTTAAGAGCGATCGGTGCAAAAATCGTGAGAGCTTAAAAAGAAAGTTAGCCGCAAATTCACGAATTTAAATCTTCAAAAGATTATCAAATATTCTTGAATTAGCGGTGAAAAAAATAGTCTAAATGACAAACGAACAAAAAGCTATAAAAGCTACTCTATTTAGTATAGCTGGAAATACCTGCCTGGCCCTAGTAAAAGGTCTCGCAGGTTTTTTTGGCAATTCATACGCCCTGATTGCAGATGCGATCGAATCTACGACGGATATATTTGCGTCTTGTCTGGTATTATTCGGAATTAAATATTCTAATAAACCGGCAGATGAAAATCATCCATACGGGCACGGTCGTGCAGAACCTCTAATTACATTTTTGGTTGTTGGATTTTTAATTACTTCAGCAACAATTATCGGTTATGAAAGTATTGCCAATATTGGAACTTCGCACAATTTGCCTAAATCTTGGACATTATATGTTCTTGGTGCTATTATTATCTGGAAAGAATATTCTTTTCGATTGGTAATGAAACGCAGTAAACAAACAAATAGTTCGGCATTAGCTGCTGATGCGTGGCATCATAGAAGTGACGCCATAACTTCTGTGGCAGCGTTTATCGGAATTTCGATCGCCCTAATTATGGGAAAAGGCTACGAATCTGCAGATGACTGGGCTGCGCTTTTTGCGGCTTTTTTTATTCTGTATAACAGTTATAAAATTTTCAGACCTGCGCTTGGCGAAATCATGGATGAAAACCTAAATGATGATTTAGTAGAAGAGATTCGCGTAGTATCTTTGACCGTTCCTGGAATCTTGGGAACAGAAAAATGTTTCATTCGCAAAGCAGGAATGCGCTATCACGTAGATTTGCACGCAATAGTTTCAGCTGCAATTTCAGTAAAAGAAGGACACGATTTATCACACCAATTACAAGATACATTAAAAGAACAAATTCCACAGTTAGGAAATGTTTTAATTCATATTGAGCCAGATGATTATCATTGTTAGAGGTTCAAAGGTGCATAGGTTCAGAGGTTCAAAGGTTTTGCTTCTAAGATAAAATTTAGAAAATCCATTTATTCTTTAAAAGAGTCAATGGATTTTTTTATGCGCGTTACCTTCGGCCGGGCTATCCGCTATATCTTTTTGTTTTTAAAGAAAAAACAAAAAGGATGTCGCTCCTATCCCTAACGCAATCTCTGGTAGTAAGAAAATTATTTTGTAATAAAATAGTTGTCGGTTCAAGCGTTCAGCGAAATTCTCAAAGCACATACTTTGTACCTCTGAACCTTTGCAGCTTTGCACCTAATCTAAAACATTCAAAATCTTCAATCCAAACACAACACCATTTTGTTGAATGCCTCCTTGATAAGAATGTACGTAATCAATTCTAAACAATTTAAATTTACCGAAACCTAAATTATCCAAACCAACAGTGAATTCCGTATAAGGTTTTCGATCTGGAATCGCCAGCGAGTGAAAACCAATATTCATCGTAGATTTTAATAGATTTAGTAATGGAATCTTGTTCATAATAAATCCTGTGTCATTGTGCTCTAAGTGCATTTCAAAATAACTGTCATTTGTGCTATTGGCGTAGTATGGCATTAAATTAAAAACATTTAAATAGCGGCCGCTGGTACCGATATGAGTTTGGTTTCCGTTGAAATGTCTGTAATCTATAAAAGCAATATTTTCTGCATTGAAGAATTTTCCGGCTCTAAAATTAGTCCCCAAAAGACCTTTATTGCCAAGTCGTAAATCATATTGCACAGAAGCGCCGATTCTTTCAAATTCGTATTTCTTTTCGCTTGCAGCAAAAGCTTTTTCGAAACCTAAAACTACTGTTGGATATTTATCATCTTTAAAATTATATCTTCCGTCAGGTCTTGAAATATATTTATTTCCAAAATTAATTCTGGCATTTAAACCAGCTTTAAACAAATGATGCTGCTCAAATGGCGCTGTAGTAAAATCGTTTGGAGCTAGAGGATTGTTTGAAGAATATAGATCGTCCCTTTTAAAGAAAGAATAATCAGTTGTATTGAAAAGAGCTTTTCGCTGTTCATAGGCCACTTTTCCAAAGAAATTAACACCATTTAAAACGTCTTGCGAATAGTTAACCTGCGCATATTCTAAGTTGTACAACTTCATGTAATTGTCTTTAAAAAATAAAGAACTTATAGAATTGACCAATTTAGTAATAGGTTCAGCACCGTTAAACTGCGTAGTTTTTGTTCCTCCCGAAACTCCAACTGTAGCATAATTTATGTTATTGAATTTATGGGAAAATTGTCCAACAACTCTAAATCGCTGATCTGAAAATCCATAATTAAAAGTCGTACCAATAGAAGTTGTTTTTCCTTCTTCTTCATTTTCTTTTTTGAATGAAAAACCAGAATCCAAATTAAATCCCTGAACGGTATTGAAACTTAAAGAAGCGATGTTTAGTAAACCTTGGTAGTTAAACGAATATTTTTTGAAAGTATTTTTATAATCGTAGCCCATTAAAATATCCCAAACTTTAAATTTATTATTTTTGGCATCTATAGAATCGGTATATTTTCTGGATGTTCGAATGACTAAAAGACTATCTTTTTTACTGTAATCAGAGCTTTCTTCAATAGTTAACGGAATTGGCCTGATTTCGTTCCAAAATGCATCATCTTTTTTATTGGCATCTGCTTCAAAAGAAACAATTTCATTTCCAAAAGTTTTTTTCTCGAAAGAAGATGGAAATTCATAATTAGAATAAATATAATTGAAGTTCCCAGAGAATTTTATTCCAAAAACACCTGCATTAAAAGAGAGCGTCTGAGCATTTTTAGACCAGATTTTATTTTTTGCATTATAGCTGAAACTCTGCTTTAAATTCATTACTTCGGTAAATTCATTTTTCATGCGATAGCCTTTAATCTCTAAGTCTATAGCATAAATAGCAAAACTGTCATCAACAATATAAATGTAACCTTCAAAAACAGGTTCTTTATCTCGCTTTGGAATAACTTTTATTTTATAAATCTGCTTTTTATTATCGTCGTAAAAAGTTCCTTCGAGCTTGTATTTGTAGTAATTAAAAGAATTATCAGCAATAGGAGAAATCATTTTAACGTTGAAATCTACAGTATTGTCATAAAAATCATAAGTCGATAATGCTGCAGTGTTGTAGCTGTAACCGCGATTATTTCCTGAAATTTTAGAAGCTATAATTCTTTCCTTTAACTTCTCGGGTTTTTCAAAAGTAATTTTAGAAACAGTTTCAGATAAATAAAGAATTCCTGTTCCAGTAGAATCTAAATTAGAAGCCATGTCATCACCAAGATCTACTTTCTGTCCTAAGATTTTTTTAGGAAGATCTTTGACCTTAAACATTCCTTTAGAATAAAAGTCCGCTGTATATCTAGATGTTTGATCGGAGTTTTCTTTTTTATTAGCAATCGCGCTTTTTATAATGGCATTAGCGGGATTATTTTTAGGATCAATAACAACTTCATTTAAAGAGAAGCTTTCTTCCTCCATTTTGACATCTAAAGTTGTATTTGAATCTGGCGAAATGATTTTCTGCGTTTTAAAACCTAAATACTGAAAGACAATTTGGTTTTTACCAATTTCTTTTACCTGCAGTTGGTATTTGCCTTGTTCATTTGAAGTAGTTCCGCGATAAGTCCCTTCTTCAAAAATAGAAACAAACGGCAGTGGATTTCCCTTTTCATCGGTTACAGTCCCTTTGATTTGGGCAAAATTGGAAATTGAAAATATTAAAAAGGCTAATAATGTAAAGTTTTTCATGTAAGTGGTTTCTCTTACAAAAATAAAAGAACTTGAAAATGAGCTTATTAATAATATGTTAAATTAAATAGCTTAAATCTTTTCTGCACTGTCAGGCTGAGCGGAGTCGAAGCCCTTTTCTCCTGCCAATGTGATAATGTGATGTTTAGTTTAAATTATAAAAACGACTGAATCGCCAATTCATAACTTTTCAACCCAAAGCCTAAAATAACACCTTTAGCATTTCCAGATAAATACGATTGATGTCTAAAACTTTCGCGAGCATATGTATTAGAAATATGAACTTCGATTACAGGAGTTGTAACAGCTTTCATGGCATCGCCTAAACCAATTGAAGTGTGTGTGTAAGCGCCAGCATTCAAAATGATTCCATCAAATGAAAATCCAACTTCCTGAATTTTTCCAATTAGTTCACCTTCGATATTACTTTGATAATACGAAAGCTCGATGTTTGGGAATTTTTCTTTCAACGTTTCAAAGTAATCTTCAAAAGTCTGGCTTCCGTAAACTTCTGGTTCACGTTTTCCTAAAAGATTCAAATTGGGGCCGTTGATAATGCAGATTCTCATATTTAATTTTTTGTGTAATTATGTAGTGACATTGCCATTTGTTCTGCCATTGTCATTGAACTTTGTAAAAATAAAAAAACCGCTCCAATTAATAGACCGGTTTTTATAAAAGTATGTGATATATTTTAGAACATGTATCCAGCTGAAAGTTGGAATACAGAGTTTTTAAAGTCAGCATCTTCTGAAATCTCAGTTAAACCTATTCCGTAGCGAGCTTGAACAAAAAGACCTCCAACAACTTTTAATCCTAGACCTGCGTTAAGAGAAAAGTCAAATGTTTTTGGATCTGCAACGTCAAATTCCTTTTTATTACTTACAAGGAATGAAGCTTGTGGACCAAGTTCTAAACTAAGTGATTTAGTCATATAAATTTTTGCCATTACAGGAATAGCAATATATCCCATTTCATTTTTGAATTCACTAATAGCATTTTTATAAGTTGCTCCTTGTGTAGTATACAAAAGCTCTGGCTGAATTGAGAATTTTTCTAATAATTTAAGCTCTGCTACAAGACCTGCGTGGTAACTTGTAATACCTTCTTTGTCAACAGAAATTCCATTAAAGTCAGAACCTCCAGTTTGATTTGCAAAGTTAACCCCTGCTTTAACCCCGATTTGCACAAATTGAGCGTTGATTGTAGCTGATGTTGCAATGAACAAAACAGCTGCTAAAAGTATTTTTTTCATAAAAATGTTTTTAAAGTTTGGTATTTAAACGTTATTTAAAATTCAAAACTACATATTTAGCATTTTATTGCCTTATATTTTGGATTAAATAATTAATAAAATTCCCACCGAAATTCATTTTTTACGATAAAAAGGCAGTTAAAACTCTTTTAGATACTTGATAATCAGATTCGTATTTAGTCATTTTTTTCTGTCTTATTTTAATACTTTTTAAACTTATTGTGGATTCAATTTTGTAAGTCTAATCTTAGTTTTGTGTTTTGTAATTAAAAAATATAAAACATGAAAAAAGTAATTTTAGCTGCTATTGCAGTAATGGCGTTTGGTTTTGCTAATGCACAAACAACTGGGTTTTCTAAAGGAGATGTATTTGTTTCTGGAGCTTTTGGTGTAGGATCTCAAAAAACGGGTGATTCTAAATCTAATAGTTTTGAACTAGTACCAAGTGTTGGATTTTTAGTATCTGATAACATTGCTATTGGAGGAAAATTAGGTTTTGAATCATCTAAAGAAAATGATGTAAAAGATAATGCATTTACAGTTGGTGCTTTTGGTAGATATTACTTTACTCCTGCTTCTCAATTTTCAGTTTATGGTCAAGCTGGTCTTGATTTCACAAATCACAAAGTTGAAGATTCTAAATCAAATGAGATTGGTGTAAATGTTGGATTAGGATTAAGCTATTTCTTATCTAATCATTTTGCAATCGAAGCTACTTGGGCTGGTTTAGGATACAGTGTTAATAACAATGGTGGAGATGGAGCTGAAAAAACAAATTCTTTTGGTCTTGGTACTGATTTGAGAGATGTAAGATTTGGAGTTGTTTACAAATTCTAAAAAAAAAACAAGTTTAGTTAGTTTTTTTATGCCTTCCTTCGGGAAGGTTTTTTTGTTGTTAGATTTTGCTTTATGCTTATATCATTTTAATGTAACAGCTTATATACTTATTACTATTTTATTTGTTAAATTCCAAATTAATTTTTATGAAGAATATTTTTATATTTGATTAATTAAAATTTAACCAAAACAAATAGTATGAAGAAAATTATTTTAACTGCTATTGCGGTAGCGGCATTTAGTTTTGCAAATGCACAACAAACAAGATTCGGAGTAAAAGGAGGTCTTAACCTTTCAACTGTAGTTGGAGGAGATGTTGATAATACAAAAACTTTAGTAGGTTTTCATGTTGGAGGATTTGCTGAGATCAATATTGTAGAGAAATTTTTTATACAGCCAGAGCTTTTGTTTTCAGCTCAAGGAACAAAAGTTGATGGAGGCTTTGGAGGAGATGCTGATTTTAAATTAAATTATTTAAATATCCCTGTACTAGCGAAATACTATATTGTAGACAATAAGTTTAGTGTGGAAGCTGGTCCTCAGTTAGGTGTTTTGCTATCTGCTAAAGCTGAAGGTGAAGATATTAAAGATTTTACTAGATCAGTGGATTTTGGTTTTAACATTGGTGCTGGATATAACTTTACAGATAATCTTGCAGTAGGTCTTCGATATACTATTGGTTTATCTCCACTGACGGATGAAGATGTAGATAATACCGATGATTATTATGACAGTGCAAAAAACAGTAATCTTGCACTATCTTTATCTTATAAATTCTAATATTTCAGAATAAAAATATTTCAAAAACCTTCCTGATTCAGGGAGGTTTTTTTATGATTAAAAATGGTTTACTTTGTACATATGAATTGGAACAGATATATAAAAGATTACCAGTCGTATTTAAGGATAGAAAGAGGTTTGTCTAAAAATACGATTGAAAACTATGGCTTTGATATTGAGCGCCTGTGTCTTTTTTTAGAAACCAATCAAATTGATGTTTCACCCATAAAAATTTGTGAAGAAACCCTGCAGCAATTTATTTATGAAGTCGCAAAAGAATTAAATCCGAGGTCGCAGGCAAGGATTATTTCTGGATTGAAAAGTTTTTTTAATTATTTGGTATTCGAAGATTACAGAAACGATAATCCGTTGGAATTAATTGAGGCTCCAAAAACGGGACGTAAATTACCAGATACGCTCTCGCTTGAGGAAATAGATAATCTCATAGAAGCGATAGATTTAAGTACTAACGAGGGCGAACGGAATAGGGCGATGCTTGAAACTTTGTACGGATGTGGATTACGTGTTTCTGAATTAATTTCCCTTAAAATATCCGATTTGTTTTTTGATGAGGGATTTATAAAGATCACCGGAAAGGGAAATAAAGAACGATTTGTTCCGATTGGGCCATTAACTCAAAAATATATTGATATTTATAAAAATGCAGTGCGGCCTAATTTGAGTATTAAAAAAGGTGCCGAAGATACTTTGTTTTTAAATAGGAGAGGAAATTACTTAACCAGAGCAATGGTTTTTACTATTATAAAAGATCTGGCTCAAAAAGTTGGATTAAAAAAGAATATAAGTCCGCATACACTGCGCCATTCTTTTGCAACACATTTATTGGAAAATGGTGCCGATTTGAGATCAATTCAATTAATGCTAGGCCACGAATCGATTACAACAACTGAAATTTACGTTCATTTAGACCGCAGCTTTTTAAAAGAAGTAATGCATAGTTTTCATCCTAGAAAATAATTTTATCATTATTGCGTTTATTTTGTCGTAAAAATTAATATATTGTGTTAAATTTTTGTTTTAATAAAAACAATTTAGCACTATTTTGTGATTTTAATTTGTTTCTTTAAAAATAAAAAGTATGGATATTTATTTACATAAAAAGGGGGTATATGGTTTTTGATTTGTATGGAAATGACGATTGCTTAGAAGTAAATAATTTTTATAAAAAATTACTGGCAGAAATGCCTGACGTACTTTTTCAGTTTATTATTGATGCAGATAATAATTATTCGTTTCCACTTGTAAGTAAATCGGCAGATGAAATATTTGAGCTTTCTGCGGCAGATTTTACTAATGATATAAAGTTTATAATTTTCGACCGAATTGTACCAAGCGATCGTGAGCGCTTTTTTCAGTCTCTAGTTCAGGCTAAAAGAGATGTTAAGCCTTGGGAAATTCAATTTAGGGCAGTTCTGCCTAAGAAAGGAATTCGCTGGTTTAAGATTACTTCAAAAACAGAATCTACTGTCGGTGGTAAAGTTGTTTTTTATGGACATGTTTCAGACATTACAGAATTAAAAGATAAAGAAGAAAAACTTCGAATATCCGAAGAACGATTTCAATTTGCACTTGATGCTTCAACTGCTGGAATTTGGGACTGGGATATGGTGACCAATAGTGTCTTTTATTCTTCGTTGTCACTTAAAATTTTAGAATTAGAATCTACCGATATTTTTGATGATCCAGAGCGCTGGGATAAAATTGTGCACCCTGATGATCTTCCCAAATATTACTCGGATATTCAGGAACATTTTGACAATAAGATTCCTTATTATGAAAATTACCACCGAGTAATGACATCAAGCGGTAATTATAAATGGATTTTAGACCGTGGCAAAGTTATCAAACGTGATGAAAACGGAAAGCCATTGCGTGTAATCGGTACGCATACGGATGTTTCTGCTCAAAAAGAAAAAGAACTGGAGCTTATCAAAACAATGAAATTGTACAGTGATCAGAACAGTCGTTTATTGAACTTTTCGCATATTGTTTCGCATAATTTAAATACGCAGGCTGGTAATATTAAGTCGATTTTAGATTTTATCGATGCCGATGTAAATAGGCAGACGGTTGAAGAAATGCTGGAACATTTACGCACTGTCTCAAATGACCTGAATGAGACAATTTCAAATCTGACGCAGATTGTAAAAACACAGAGTAATATCAATATTGCGGTTGTGCCGCTGATGTTGTGTGAATATATCGAAAAAACTATTTCGACGATTAAAGGATATGATAAACAACGAAATGTGACTATTATAAATAATGTTCCAAAATATTTGACAATTAATTTCAATCCAGCTTATATGGAAAGTGTTTTGTTGAATTTTACCACAAATGCTATAAAATATGCCCATCCAGATCGCGATCCTGTAATAATTTTCGATTTTGCGATAGAACCAGAAGGTTTCAAATCGCTTAAAATTACAGATAACGGTCTCGGAATAGATTTAAAAGTTTATGGAGATTTGCTTTTTGGAATGTATAAAACTTTTCACAAGCATGAAGAAGCACGTGGAATTGGACTTTATATTACAAGAAATCAAATAGAGGCGATGAAAGGGACGGTTTTGGTAGAAAGTGAAGTCGGGGTAGGAACGAGCTTTAAAATTGTTTTTAATGATATGTAAAGATACAATACAGGATAAAAAGAAAGGCTGTCATAATTGACAGCCTTTCTTGTATATATATGGGATCCTATTACTTTGCAATATTTACAGCTCTAGTTTCTCTAATAACTGTAACTTTTACTTGTCCAGGATAAGTCATTTCTGTTTGAATTTTTTGTGAAATTTCGAAAGATAAGTTCGCAGCGTTATCGTCTGAAACTTTTTCACTTTCAACAATTACACGAAGTTCTCTACCAGCTTGAATTGCATAAGCGTTTTTAACACCGCTGAATCCGTAAGCAACATCTTCAAGATCTTTCAAACGTTGGATGTAAGAATCTAATACCTGGCGTCTTGCTCCTGGTCTTGCTCCAGAAATAGCATCACAAACCTGAATAATCGGCGACAATAAAGATTTCATTTCGATCTCGTCGTGGTGCGCTCCAATCGCGTTGCAAACTTCTTCTTTTTCACCATATTTTTCAGCCCACTGCATTCCTAAAAGTGCGTGTGGTAAATCACTTTCTGTATCTGGCACTTTTCCAATATCATGAAGTAAACCTGCTCTTTTAGCTAGTTTAACATTCAATCCTAATTCTGCAGCCATGATACCGCAAAGTTTAGAAACCTCTCTTGAGTGTTGTAATAAATTTTGTCCGTAAGAAGAACGGTATTTCATTCTACCTACAACTTTTATTAATTCTGGGTGTAAACCGTGAATTCCTAAGTCGATTACCGTACGTTTTCCAACCTCGATAATTTCGTCGTCGATTTGTTTTGCGGTTTTGGCAACAACCTCTTCGATACGAGCTGGGTGAATACGTCCATCAGTTACTAATTTGTGCAATGACAAACGCGCAATTTCTCTACGAACTGGATCAAAACAAGAAAGAATGATAGCTTCTGGTGTATCATCAACAATGATTTCAACTCCAGTTGCAGCTTCAAGAGCTCTAATGTTACGTCCTTCACGACCAATAATTCTACCTTTTACATCATCAGATTCAATGTTGAAAACAGAAACGCAATTTTCAACTGCTTCTTCAGTTCCAACTCTTTGAATAGTGTTGATAATAATTTTCTTAGCTTCTTGCTGCGCAGTAAGCTTAGCCTCTTCAATTGTTTCTTGAATATGAGACATCGCTTTGGTTTTAGCTTCAGCTTTTAAACCTTCCACTAATTGTTCTTTTGCTTCTTCAGCAGAAAGACCAGAAATTACTTCAAGCTGCTGCAATTGACTTTTGTGAAGTTTGTCAACTTCAGCTTGTTTTTTGTCTAAAACTTCAATTTTATTATTGTATTCAGCAGTCTTAGCTTCAAAGTCATCGTTTACTTTTTTAGCTTTAGAAAGTTCATTTGAAACCTGAGATTCTTTATCACGCACGCGTTTTTCTACTTCAGCAACTTTTTTATCTCTTGCTAAAATAACTTGTTCGTGCTCAGATTTTAATTCAATGAATTTTTCTTTTGCTTGAAGAATTTTGTCTTTTTTAATATTTTCAGCTTCTAAGTTAGCATCTTTTAAAATTGAAGCTGCTTCTTTTTTGGCGTTTTTAATTAGGTTTGAAATATTACTTTTCTCGATAATTTTAGCTATTGCAAATCCTGCTGCAATACCCACAATACCAATAATGATCGTTATGATGTCCATGTTTATTAGGGTTTATATATAAAAAAAGCCTACATTAATTGCTTGAATAAACTCGTAAAGACAAGTTTTGAGCTAACTCACTGTTCAAGTTTCCCGGTCAAAGCTGGGCATACTATAGTAGCGACGATTTGCTCATTCTAAATTGTTAGTGTTGAGTTTACCAATTGTGAACTAATGTAGGCAGTATCTTAGTTTCTTGTAAAGAACGTTTAATTTTCGAGATATTGATCTAAAAGCAGATTTAATTTCTTAATTCGTTCAATGGTTTCTTCTCCATCGATTGCGTTATCAATTTGTTTTTGTTCAACTTGCGATGCAAACTGCAATGCGCACATTGCTAGAACATCTTGTTTGTCACGAACCGCGTAATTTTCTTCAAATTGCTTAATCATAGCATCAATTTTTTTAGAAGCGCTTCTAAGGCCTTCTTCCTGAGCTGGTTCAACCGTTAAAGGGTAAACGCGGTCGGCAATTGATATTTTAATTTTAAGCTTTCCGTCCATATTACTAATCTGATAATTGCGCTATACAGTAATCGATTTCGCGAATTAATGAATTTATTTTAAGCTTTGTCTCTCTCTTGTTATTGTCGCTGCCAAGCAACGAATTGGCTATCTTAAGTGTTTCATTTTGCTTTTTCAAAGCTTCAATTTCTTCAGATTGTTTCTGGATAATTTGCGCAGCTTTGGCTAGTTCTAATCGTAGTGCTTGATTATTTTTCTCCAAACCTTTTGATTTTTCAAAAAGCTTTTCGACTTTATATTCAAGAGTATCAATTATTTCTGCAATTACACTCATTATGCATCCTATTCATTACTTAATCCTACAAAGTTAGTATTCCTTTTTATTAATGCAATTTTTTATCGAATTTTTTACATTAAAAAGAGACAAATAAATGAAATTCAGTATCTTGTGATATTAAGTTTGTTTTTTAGGTTTTTACCTGTTAATTTTTTATTTTAGCAAAAATATTTTTTTTATGAGATTATCTATACTTGCCCTTTTATCCTATCATTTTCTATTTGCCCAAACACAATATCCTAAAGATTATTTCCGTGCCCCGCTCGATATTCCAATGCAGCTTTCTGGGAATTTTGGGGAGTTAAGACCTAATCATTTTCATGCGGGTTTTGATTTAAAAACAAATCAGAGAGAAGGATTGAGTGTGCATGCAATTGCAGATGGTTACGTATCGAGAATTAAAATTTCGACGTTCGGAAATGGTAAATGTATTTACATTACGCATCCAAACGGTTACACTTCTGTTTATGGTCATTTACAGTCTCCAGTTGGTGCAATCCTGGATTATGTAAAAAATACTCATTACAAAGAAAAAGCATATGAAATTGAAATGTTTCCAAAACCAGATGAGCTTCCTGTAACAAAAGGACAAATAATTGGGCTCTCTGGTAATACTGGATCCTCAGAAGGACCGCATCTTCATTTTGAAATTCGCGATACTAAAACCGAATTCGTAATCAACCCGATTTTCTTTGGGTTTGACCAAAATATAAAAGATTCTAAAAAGCCCACTTTATCAAGTTTGTATGTTTATCCGCTTGATAATTCAACTGTAAATCAGTCCAAGCAGCCTTTACTGCTTAGCATGGCGCTGCAAAAAGACGGAACTTATCTGGCTTCAAAAGTAAAAGCAAACGGAAAAATTGGTTTTGGAATTAATGCAACGGATACGGATGATGTTTCTTATAACAAAAATGGAGTTTACAATGTTTCTACTTTTTTAAACGGAAATCCGAATTATAATTATCAGTTTAATACGTATTCGTTTGATGAAATGCGCTATATCAATGCTTTTATAGATTATGCGAGGTATAAAAAAACAAGTCAGAGAGTTCAAAAGCTTTTTATGAAAACGCCATTTGCTCTAAGCATAATTAAAACAGATTCTCAATACGGAGTTATCACGCCAGAACCAAATCTGGCATCGAATTACAGAATTGAAGTTTCGGATTATTTCGGAAATTTAAATTCGATAACAGTGCCAATTGAATATGACACAGCAGCACCGCTCGTTCAGGCAGAACCTGTTACAGGGCCTTATTTTGTGCGATACAATAAAGATTCTAATTTCGAAAAAGATAATATGTCTGTATTTTTTCCTGCAGGAACTTTTTATGAAGATTTCAACATGAATTTTGACGTTAGAAATAATAAAATCTATATTCACGACGATACGGTTCCAGTGCATTCCAATTTTACCATTACGATAAAAGACGATTCATATCCTGAAAATTTACGCGACAAGCTTTACATTGGAAAAGGTAATAGTTTTAACGGGACTATCAGAAAAGGGGATGTTTTCACTGCTAAAGCAAAAGTTTTAGGTCAGTATGGCTTGGTTCTAGATACAATTGCTCCAGTTATAAAGATTGCCAAACCTGTTGAAGGAAAATGGATTACCGGCCAGAAAAAAATTGAATTTACAATTGGCGATTCTGCTTCTGGAATTAAATCTTATAATGGCTACTTAAATGGAAGCTGGGTTTTGTTTGAATATGAAAATAAAACTCGAAAAATTACGCACACTTTTGATGATCAATATTTAACGGAAGGCGAGAATTTTTTAAAATTAGAAGTTGTTGACAATGTAGGAAATACTACTATCTTTGAAACTCATTTTTTTAGAAGTCAAAAATAAAACCGCAATCTTTGAATTACAATAGGTTTATATTCGCTTTTCTTTTTTTATTCTTCAGCTGTATTTCATTAGCTCAAAATGCTTTTGTTAAAGGTGTGATTTTAGATACGGAAAAACATCCTGTCCCAAGTGTAAATATTTCTTCGCAGGGAAATTCAGTGCAAACAGATTCAAATGGCTTTTTTGAAATTGTAATTCCATCAAACAAAAAAGTCTCCCTGATATTTACTCACGTTTCGTTAAAAACGATGAGTTTAACGGTTAGTTTGAAAACAAATGAAGTTTTTGTTTTTAATCCGATTATGAATAATTCTCAGGAACAAATGGGAGAAGTTTTTGTTTCTTCGGGAAATAGAAAACGTGTACAGGGAATTGCAACGATTGATAGCGAAACCATAAAAAAGATTCCAGGTGCCAATGCAGGAATTGAAAATGTTTTGAAAACGCTTCCGGGTGTCAATTCAAATAATGAATTAAGTACACAATATATGGTTCGCGGCGGGAATTATGACGAAAATCTGGTTTATGTAAACGAGGTCGAAGTCTATCGTCCGTTTTTAATTCGTTCGGGCCAGCAGGAAGGCTTAAGTTTTACGAATACTGATTTGGTGCAGAATGTTGATTTTTCAGCTGGTGGATTTCAGGCTAAATTCGGAGATAAATTATCTTCTGTTTTAGATATTACATATAGAAAACCAACGCAGTTTGGTGCTTCTTTTGAAGCGAGTTTTCTCGGTGGAAGTGCTTCTGTTGATTTGGTTTCTAAAAACAAAAAATGGTCTGCAGTTGCTGGAGTTCGTTATCGAAACAATAGTCTGCTCGTAAATAGCCAAGATACGCATACGAATTATACGCCGACTTTTGCAGACGTTCAGACGAATATTAATTATGATATTTCTGAAAAATGGCAGATGAGTTTTTTAGGGAATATTTCGCAGAATAAATATTTGTATCAGCCTCTGACTCGAGAAACAAAATTTGGTACGATAGATCAGCCAATGGCGCTTGCAGTTTATTATCAAGGTCAGGAAAAAGACCAATATGATACTTATTTTGGTGCTTTAAAAACAACTTACAAAGTTTCGCCTTCGCTGACTTTAAAATTAATCGGATCATTATTTCATACAACTGAAAAAGAACATTTTGATATTCTGGCACAATACCGTTTAGGTAATGTGAATGCTGAAGATCCCGAAAATCCTTCCGCTATTGATTTTACACGCGGAATTGGTTCGCAGTTAAATCATGCCCGTAACGATCTGGATGCATTAATTGCGAATATTGAATTGAAAGGAACAAAAGACTGGAAAGAGAGCCAGTTGGAATTTGGTTTAAAGTATACTCGAGAATCGATACGAGATAGAGTGGTAGAGTGGGAGATGATCGATTCGGCAGGTTTTTCTTTAAATCCGCCATTGGTAATTCTGCCAGAAAATAATCAGCCTTATACGCCTTACACAGGTCCTCTTTTGCCATATCAAGATATTCGTGCGGCAAATTTTAATACAATCAATCGCTTTTCTGGATATGCGCAATGGAATCAACAATCTGAAATTGGTTCCAGTAGAATTTGGTATCATTTAGGAGCGCGTTTTCAAAGCTGGAGTGTTTCGGGAGCTTTAGAAGAAGGAAAAAATCAGACCGTTGTAAGTCCGCGTGCACAATTTGCCATAAAACCAGACTGGGATCGGGATATGGTTTTTAGAATTTCGGGCGGATTGTATCATCAGCCGCCATTTTATAGAGAACTTCGCGATTTGGATGGAGTTGTGAATCCGAATGTAAAAGCTCAGGAAGCTGTTCATGTGGTTTTAGGAAATGACTACAATTTTAAAATGTGGAATCGCCCTTTTAAATGGGTTACAGAAGTTTATTATAAATCACTTTCAGATGTAAATGTGTATTCAATTGATAATGTTAGAATTCGTTATGTCGCCAATAATAATGCGAAAGCTTACGCACAAGGTCTTGATTTTAGATTGAATGGAGAATTTGTGCCGGGAACAGAATCTTGGGTAAGTTTCGGATACATGAAGACCGAAGAAAATTATGAAAACAAAGGTTATATTTCCCGCCCGACAGACCAGCGTTTAAAGTTTGCGATGTTGTTTCAGGATTATATGCCGAATATTCCAAGTGTAAAAGTGTATCTGAATTTGGTTTACAATACGGGGCTGCCAGGTGGCGCGCCATCATATACCGATCCTTATTTGTATCAGAATAGATTAAACGATTACAGAAGAGCAGATATTGGTTTTGCAAAAGTTTTTGTAGACAGCAGTACGCAGAATACTAAAACAAGCTGGTTGAAAAATTTTAAAGAATTGGCTGTCGGGCTAGAAATTTTCAATCTCTTTAATAATCAAAACGCTATTACAAACACTTGGGTTCGTGATGTGTATTCTAAAAATCAATATGCGATTCCAAATTATATGACTTCGAGGGTTTTTAACGTTAAGATTAATGCGAGACTGTAAAGTCTTTTCTAATTTTTTAGTAAAATTCAATAAAAACCAAAATTACAATCAAAAATAGTATATTTGATAATCGAATATAATCCGCGTAGATGAAAAAGTATTTTAAATATATAGCCTTGGTAATCGTTGGAACAGTAATAAGCTGCCGCGAAGAAGTTAAAAAACCAAAAGTAAGTTACGACGTATCAAATAAGGTAAGTGTCACTAAAGCCGATTCTACGCAGGTAGAAGTGGCGGATCTTCCTATTCAAATGCAAGGGACGGACTATCTAATTCACCCAGTTGGAGATTTAAGAGTCTATGAAAGAGGCTCTAAAGCAAGATATGGTTCTTCAAGCGTAAATGATGTGAGTTTTACTATTTCTAATTTAGGAGAATATGAAATCACGGGTTATTTACAGAATTTAAAATTTCAAAAAGTTGATTCAGATTCTATTCGTCCATTGTCAGAGAAACCAATTTTAATTTTAACTGCAACTTACTTAAAAACAATTGCAGATAAAACTCATAATAATGTTATGGTTTATACCCTTACAGATTCTGATACCAACAAAGATGGAAAGATAGATACCAGTGATATTAAAACATTGTATCTAAGTGATATTAGCGGAGAAGGCTTTACAAAAGTTTCTGCTGATCTTCAAGAGTTGATTGATTGGAATTTAGTAGAGTCTAAAAATCGTTTGTATTTTAGAACAATTGAAGACACCAACCAAAACGGACAATTCGATAAAAATGATGTGCTGCATTATAATTATATAGATTTAGCTTCTAAAAAATGGGAAGTTAAAAGTTATAAACCTATCTGAGGTGCTAAGGTGCTGAGGGACTAAGGTTCTAAGTTTTATAGAAAGCTGTTTAAGAATTATTTAAATAATTTTTAAACAGCTTTCTTTGTTAGGTAAGAAAAACTCAGCTCCTTAATACCTCAGTACCTCAGAACCTTTAAATTAATATATCACTTTCCAAATCAGATTTTTCAATTTCGAAACCAAAATCCAAGCGTTCCACCAATTCAATTACCAGTTTTTTGTACCAGTTTTCAGATTTTGGATGAATGTAAATTTTTTCAATTAGCTGATTGATATCTACATTGATTTTTAATCCATCATTTAGTTTTAAAGTACTTTTTGAAGTATCGGTAATAATGCGGACTTCGCGTTCGTACTGAAAACTTTTTCTTTTAAATAAAAAAGGAAAGAATAAGTCGTCAAACGGAATGTATTCTTTTTTGTAATCGATATAATTTACTTCACCAATATATTGATCAAAATTATTTTCTGGTTTTAAAGCTTTTTGTAACCTCCCAATTGTTGACTGAATCGCTAAACCTTCACTATTTTGAGTAAAAATCTGCCACATAGCAAACGATTCATATTCGTTAATATGCCAGCTGCTTATGGCTACTTTTTCGCGGTGGGTTTTATAATAATTTAAAAAGTCAGGATTATCGACTGCCAGTTTTTTAATTTCTTCATAAGTGGGTTCGCTGAAAGTGCCTTCGTATTGATCTTCGAATTTGTCAGATCGTGACATGAATAGTTTCTTTGAAAGTAAGAGATCTAAAAATTTGGATAAATCAAGATATTTCCAAACTATAGTGTCGGGATCTTCAGGAAGTATGATGTTTGGGTTGTTAAGATACATTCTATTGAGGTTAAATGATTTATTCTTAAATTCACCTAAAGTTATAAAATAAAACACAGATTAAAGAAATTAAATTGAGTTTTAATATTTCCTTAATCTGTGTAGATTTTGATTTTGTATAAAGTCTTAAGATTCGAAAGACTGCATTGTGACCAATTTGTTATAAGTTCCGTTTTGCGCTATTAATTGGTCATGTGTTCCCTGTTCTACAATTTTTCCTTTTTGCATTACAACAATCAAATCTGCTTTTTGAATAGTTGAAAGCCTGTGGGCAATTACAATTGAAGTTCTGTTCTGCATCATTTTATCAAGTGCAACCTGAACAAATTTTTCGCTTTCTGTGTCTAATGCAGATGTTGCTTCATCCAAAATCATAATTGGTGGATTTTTCAAAACCGCTCTCGCAATAGATAAACGCTGTTTTTGTCCGCCAGAAAGTTTGTTTCCGCTGTCGCCAATATTAGTGTAAATTCCACCTGGCAGATCTTTTACAAATTCGTATGCGTTTGCGATTTTTAAAGCTTCCATGATTTCATCATCCGTAGCGTCAAGTTTTCCTAGTGCAATATTAGCTTTAATGGTGTCATTAAATAAAATGCTGTCCTGAGTTACCAGCCCCATTAAGCTGCGAAGCGACTGCAGGTTGATATGTTTAATGTTGATTCCGTCAATAGAAATTGAACCTTCATTTACATCGTAAAAACGAGTTAATAAATTGGCTATGGTACTTTTTCCACTTCCAGATTGACCAACAAGAGCAACTGTCTGTCCTTTTTTGATTTGAAGAGAAAAGTCTTTTAAAACAGTTTCGTCTTCGTATTTAAAATTGATGTTTTGAATATCAATATCATTATCAAAAGTCGTTTTTTCTATCGCTTTTTCTGAAGAAACAATTGTGTTTTCCTGATCCAAAATTTCTAACACACGTTCAGCAGCTGCATTTCCTCTTTTAACTCCGTATGAAGCCTTTGAAATTGCTTTTGCAGGAGTAAGAATGTTATATGCTAATCCCATGTAAGCGATGAAAGATGCTCCGTCTAGTGTTTTATCAATTAAAACCATTTGACCACCATACCAAAGCAATACTGCAATTACCGTAATTCCCATAAATTCACTCGCAGGCGAAGCTAAGTTCTGGCGGTTGCCAATGCTGTTTGATAAATCAAAAAAACGTTCTGTAGAGGTTTGAAAAACAGAATTGAAATAGTTCTCAGAATTATATCCTTTAACCACTTTTAAGCCGCCCATGGTTTCTTCAATAGTCGATAGGAAAGTACCTTGTTCCTGCTGCGCTTTTGTAGACTGTTTTTTAAGCTGTTTTCCAATTAATGAAATAATATATCCCGAAACCGGAATGAAGATAAAAACAAACAAGGTTAGTTTTGCGCTGATAATCAACATTGCAATTATGGTAAAAATAATCGTTAGAGGCTCTTTTACGATAAGTTCTAAAATGGCCAAAAATGAAGTTTGAACCTCGTTTACATCACCAGAAATTCTTGATATTACATCTCCTTTTCTTTTTTCAGAATAAAAAGCCAATGGCAGTTCCAGTGATTTTTTATACATCGCATTACGCATGTCTCTTAAGACACCATTACGCAAAAATGTAATAAAAAACATTGCAGCATAATCAGCTAAGTTTTTTAATAAAAAGATCGAAATGATGATGGCAACCATTACTGAAAGTACAAAACCAGGATTGTTTGGGTCTGTGTTTGTTGTAATGTAATAGCTTAAATAGTTTTCTCCGTACTCTTTAATGTGCGCAATTCCTTCGTACACCGGCATAACAGTGTTGCTTTTGGTTTTGTCAAATAAAACCTGAATCATAGGAATTAAAGCCATAAACGAAAGCGTGCTGAAAAGCGCATACAGAATATTAAAGAAGATGTTTAAGAAAGCGTATCTTTTATATGGAAGTATAAAAGGGAATATTTTTTTGAAATTATCCATTTATTATTGATGTTATTTTTGCAAGGCAGGAGACTCTTTCGAGTTTTTTGGTTCTGTTTTATTTTGGTAATGAGTTAAATACTGAAATTTTGGTTATGAACGAATGTCCAGCATTGAATAATTGATTTTGTACTGAATGTTTTTCACAGCACAAAAATAATCCAATTGGTTTGGTTTTAACTTTTTTTAGCTTTTTTTTATTAAAAAAAACTCCGATTTGCATTTGTTTAAATGTAAATCAGAGTTCTAAAAATTAACCTTAATCAATTTTGTACACAAAATTAAGGCAGGTAAAGAGTTTTTATTCTATTATTTCAATTGCATATCTGCAATGATATTCTGTATTTTTTGGTCTAAGAATTTTTCTGCTTCATCAAAATCTTGAACAGATTCTAATTCGGCATTAACGCTGATATAGAATTTGATTTTTGGTTCTGTTCCGCTTGGTCTTGCACAGATTTTTGATCCATCTTCTGTGTAGTAAATCAATACATTTGATTTCGGAATGTCCATTGGAGATTCTTCATTCGTCAATAAATTCAATGCGGTAGACGATTGGTAATCTTCAACCATAATCACACGCTGGCCATTAATTTCTTTCAAAGGATTTTGACGTAGATCAATCATCATTTGATTGATTTCCTGTAAACCTTCCATTCCTTTTTTAGTTAATGAAACTAAATATTCTTTGTAGAATCCATTTTCAACATAAAGTTGTAAAAGCTCTTTGTAAACAGAACTTCCTGCGGCTTTAGCCTGCGCCGCAACTTCGCATATTAATAATGTAGCTGCAACAGCGTCTTTATCTCGAACAGCATCGCCAACCATAAAACCAAAACTTTCTTCACCGCCACCGATAAATTCAAGTTCAGGAAAATCTACGATCATTTTTGCGATCCACTTAAATCCTGTTAAACCAACTTTGCATTCAACGCCATAACTTGTTGCCAATTCCATCATCATTGGAGTAGAAACAATAGTTGAACCTACAAATTGTTTGCCGTTGATTTTACCTGCTTTTTTCCATTGTTTTAAAAGGAAAGAAGTCATTAAAACCATAGTTTGGTTTCCGTTAAGTAAAATCATTTTACCGTCATTGTTTCTAACAGCAACACCTAAACGGTCACAATCTGGGTCTGTACCTACAACAATATCCGAATTTGTTTTATCTGCCAAAGCCAAAGCCATTGTTAAAGCTTCGGGTTCTTCGGGATTTGGAGATTTTACCGTTGGGAAATCTCCGTCTGGAACAGCCTGTTCAGGAACAATGTGAACATTTTTGTAACCAGCCTGAGATAATGTATCAGGAATAGATTTTATAGAAGTTCCGTGCAATGAAGTAAATACAATATGAAGATTGTCTTTAGCTTCTGCAGGAGTGTTGAAACTTGCGTTTTCTATAGATGATTTTACAAATGCTTTGTCAATTTCTGTATCGATATACTGAATTAAGCCTTCGTTAGCATTAAATTTAATTTTGTCGTAGTCTAAGCTTTCAATTACTTGAATAATTTCACCGTCTTGAGGAGGGACAATTTGTCCGCCGTCCTGCCAGTACACTTTATATCCGTTATATTCTGGCGGATTATGAGAAGCTGTAAGAACAATTCCGCATTGACAGCCTAAGTGTTTAAGCGCAAAAGATAATTCAGGAGTTGGTCTTAGGTCAGAAAACAGATAAACCTGAATTCCATTTGCAGAAAAAACATCTGCAACTACTTTTGCTAAAGTGTTACTATTATGACGACAGTCGTAAGCGATAACAACTTTTAATGGCTCGTTTGGAAAAACTTTATGTAAATAATCAGATAATCCCTGAGTATTTTTTCCAAGTGTATATTTGTTGATTCGGTTGTTTCCAACGCCCATGACACCTCTCATTCCTCCAGTTCCAAATTCAAGATTCTTGTAGAAGCTTTCTTCAAGATCTTTTGGTGAGGTAGTCATTAATTCTTTTACAGCAGCTTGTGTTTCTTGATCGAATGTTGGTGTCAGCCATTCATTTACAGCATTTAAAATATTAGGTGCTATATTCATGTAAGTTTTATTTTATGTTTTAATAAAGGTAGTTTTTCTTCAAAAATTAATTTGACTCAAAAAGATTTTTTTTTCCTGATTTGTGTCAAAAATTCACTTCACGTGATACCTTATATCTTTCTTCATTGTTTTTGGTTCTTAAGATAATTTCACCTAAAAATCCAGCTAAGAAAAGCTGAGTTCCTAAAATCATTGTTGTTAGTGCAATGTAAAACCAAGGATTATTGGTAACAAGGGTATATCTCATTCCGTTATACATATGGTATAGTTTTGATACACCAATATATCCGGCAGATAAAAATCCGATAATAAACATTATCGAACCCATTGCGCCAAATAAGTGCATAGGTCTTTTTCCAAAACGTGATAAAAACCAGATAGTGATTAAATCGAGAAAACCGTTGATAAAACGTTCCATTCCAAATTTAGTTTCACCATATTTTCTAGCTTGATGGATAACTACTTTTTCGCCAATTTTTCCGAAACCGGCATTTTTTGCCAATACAGGAATATAACGGTGCATTTCGCCAGAAACTTCTATGTTTTTGACAACAACGTTTTTATAAGCTTTTAATCCGCAGTTAAAATCGTTTAACTCAACACCAGATGTTTTTCTGGCTGCCCAGTTAAACAATTTCGAAGGAAGATTTTTGGCTACAACAGAATCGTAGCGCTTCTTTTTCCAGCCAGAAACCAAATCATATTTCTGAGCTGTAATCATTTCGTACAATTCAGGAATTTCATCTGGACTGTCTTGCAGGTCGGCATCCATTGTAATAATAACGTCGCCTTTTGCTTTAGCAAAACCAGCATGTAAAGCCTGCGATTTTCCAAAGTTTTTCATGAAACGAATGCCTTTTACATTCGGATTTTCATTAGAAAAACCTTCTATAATCTGCCAAGAATTATCTGTACTGCCATCATCTACAAAAATGATTTCATAAGAGTAATTGTTAGATTGCATCACTTTAATGATCCAAGTATAGAGTTCTTTAAGTGATTCCTCCTCGTTTAGAAGCGGTATAAGTATAGATAAATTCATTTATAATTTTTATTCTTGTGTAGATTTGCTTTTAAAAAATGCAGCGAAAATTAATCCGAAAATTGCACTGATCACAATTGCAAAAACAGATCCTTTTAATAGTTCAATAGTAGAGTATGGGCTGCTTTCTTTCATTTTAGCAACTGCTTCATTAATAGCAGATGCAGGTGTACCAAATTTCTGCATCATATTTACAGTATATTTGATCATAATTTCGCTCAAAGTATCTTTGGCTCCTGGGTCAATAACATTGAATAAAATAATGTTGAAAGTCGTGGAAATTAAAATACCGATTACTGCAGCTATAAAATAAGTGGTAAAAGCATCTTTGAAACTAAAAACACCTTTTAATTCTTTCTTAGTTTTAGAAAGTAAAATAATGCTTATTGTAAGACTTATTACTATTCCTATTATACCCATCCACCAAGCTGTAAACAGGTTTAAATCAACAGCATATATTGTAGCAGTAACCAAAGCCGATGCAATACCAATCATTACACCGTACGTAATACCATTCTTTTTTATAACTTCATTAATCATATTGTATATGTTTTAAAATTAATCCACAAATATAGTAATTCCGACTATAATCGGAGATAAAAAAAGCTTTTCGAAATAAACTAAAAAAAAGTGAGTTAAGTATTTGTTTATTAAAAAAGAATTGTAAATTTGCACACTCAAAAATAATTAAAAGTTTTTAAACAAAAAGAGTATCATTTGTTTACACCTTTTTCTAACCATGAAAAAGCTTCAAAATAAAAATACTCCAAACAACAAATAAAAAGATAAAGATGAAAAAAGGAATTCACCCAGAAAATTACAGATTAGTTGCATTTAAAGACATGTCAAATGATGACGTTTTTATCACTAAATCTACTGCAGATACAAAAGAAACAATTGAAGTTGACGGAGTTGAGTATCCAGTTGTAAAAATGGAGATTTCTAGAACATCTCACCCTTTTTATACTGGTAAATCTAAACTTATCGATACTGCAGGACGTATTGATAAATTCAAAACTAAATACGCTAAACACGCTAAAAAATAATAGTTGTTTAAAATTATACAAAAGCCTTCCAGATCTGGAAGGCTTTTTTTATGCGTTAAATATTACTTTTCGTTAAAGTTGTTTTTTAGTAAACCAGTAAAATATTTGTAACTTTGTGGAAGGTAACCAAATCAATATTTTAACAAACACTCAATTATTTATGAACTACATTCTTTTCGACGGACCCGTTCGGAATGCTTTATTACCTTTTACCTTTACGAGGCCTGTGGCTGATATTTTGGTCGGAATAATGACCATTCGTCAAAAATGGGAAAAACGTCTCGGTTCAACAATTACCACTATTACCGAAGAATATTTGTCAGAGAAATTTCCAATGGTTGAAATGGAAGAAAATGTAATGATCAATGCAGCGTATTTGCCAAATGATACACTTGTAGAGATGATTTCTGACTTAACCGAAAATCAGGCAATTTTTAAAGGAGAAGATGTAATTGCATTTTTTGCAACCGAAAACCAAGAAGAGGTCGATTTTGATTCGTATGAAATTATTCAGTACAATGATGACTGTATAACTATTGAACATACTTGGGATATTTTTTCTAAAAATGATGCAGCGATTCGTCAAGATTTTGATTATTTGACAGAAGATCGAAAATCACAGCCAATTCCAAAAAGTGTTAATGTAATTGCTTCAGAAAATATTTTTATAGAAGAAGGCGCTAAATTAGAGTTCGTAACTTTAAATGCTTCAAATGGTCCTATATATATAGGTCCGAATTCGGAGATTATGGAAGGAACTGTAATTCGCGGACCTTTTGCTTTATGCGAAAATGCAATGGTAAAAATGTCTGCCAAAGTTTATGGGGCGACAACCGTAGGGCCAGGATCTAGAATTGGAGGAGAAGTTAAGAACTCTGTTCTTTTTGCAAATTCGAATAAAGGACATGAAGGATTTTTAGGTGATTCTGTTTTAGGCGAATGGTGTAATATCGGAGCCGATTCTAATAATTCAAACCTGAAAAATAACTACGAAGAAGTAAAACTTTGGAGTTATGAAACAGAAGGTTTTGCAAAAACAGGACTTCAGTTTTGTGGTTTAATGATGGGAGATCACAGTAAATGCGGTATCAATACAATGTTTAATACTGGAACTGTTGTTGGAGTAAGCGCCAATATTTTTGGATCTGGTTTCCCACGTAATTTTGTTCCGAGTTTCTCTTGGGGCGGTGCAGCAGGTTTTACAACTTATGTAACGAAAAAAGCTTTTGAAACGGCAAGATTGGTTCTGTCAAGACGAAATATTGATTTTGATGAAACGGAACAAGCAATTTTAGAGCACGTTTTTGAAGAAACCAAAAAATGGAGAAAGGACTAATTAGATAATTAGTCAATTTGAGAATTAGATAATTTCTTTAACCCGACAGGTTTTTAAAACCTGTCGGGTTTTGTTTTGTTGTGGAATTTTAAAAATGATACATTTTCAAATTAAACAAATGATCTAATTATCAAATTGTCACATTTTCTAATTCCCTAATTGGTACATTATCCAATTAAAATCTATCTTTGCGCTTTCAAAAAAAATACTTGCGTAGAAATCTAAAAATCTAAGCAGTCTAAAATCTAAAAATCTAAATGATTACAGTTAACGATATTTCGGTTCAGTTTGGTGGAACTACACTTTTTAGCGATGTTTCTTTTGCTATCAATGAAAATGATAAAATTGCCCTAATGGGTAAAAATGGTGCGGGAAAATCGACACTTTTAAAAATAATTGCTGGTGTAAGCAAACCTTCAACTGGAAGTATTTCTGCTCCAAGAGAAGCAGTAATTGCTTATCTGCCACAGCATTTACTTACTGAAGATGGTGCGACTGTTATGGAAGAAGCATCAAAAGCTTTTAGTGAGATTTTTAAAATGAAATCTGAAATAGACGAAATCAATGAGCAGTTAACAGTTCGTACAGATTATGAAAGTGATGAATACATGAAATTGATCGAGAGAGTTTCTGACTTAAGCGAAAAATTTTATGCTATTGAAGAAATAAATTACGAAGCTGAAGTTGAAAAAATATTGGTAGGTTTAGGTTTTGAACGTGAAGATTTTACACGTCAGACTTCTGAGTTTTCTGGGGGATGGAGAATGCGTATCGAACTGGCTAAAATTTTATTAAGAAAACCAGATTTGATTTTACTGGATGAGCCGACGAACCACATGGATATCGAAAGTATTCAATGGTTAGAAGATTTCTTGTTGAATCAAGCTAAAGCTGTTGTGGTAATCTCACACGATAGAGCGTTTGTAGATAATATTACAAATCGTACTATCGAGGTTACAATGGGTAGGATTTACGATTACAAAGCAAAATATACTCATTATTTAGAGCTAAGAAAAGACCGTCGTATTCATCAGCAGAAAGCATACGATGAACAGCAAAAAATGATTGCAGAAAATCGTGCTTTTATTGATCGTTTCAAAGGAACGTTTTCTAAAACAGATGCTGTGCAATCTCGTGTAAAAATGCTGGAGAAACTTGAAATTGTTCAGGTTGATGAAGTAGATACTTCGGCATTGCGTTTAAAATTCCCACCTGCAGCGCGTTCTGGACAATATCCTGTTATTGTAAAAGAAATGTCTAAATCTTACGGAGATCATGTTGTGTTTAAAGATGCAAATATTGTAATCGAAAGTGGTCAAAAAGTGGCATTTGTTGGGAAAAATGGCGAAGGAAAATCGACCATGATCAAAGCGATTATGAAAGAAATTGGTGTTGATTCTGGAAGTGTTGAAATCGGACATAATGCACAAATTGGATATTTTGCTCAAAATCAAGCGGCTTTACTAGATGAAAACGCAACGATTTTTGAAACAATTGACAGTATTGCAGTTGGAGATATTAGAACACAGATTAAAAATATTTTAGGTGCTTTCATGTTTCAAGGTGATGATATTACCAAAAAAGTAAAAGTGCTTTCTGGAGGAGAAAAAACACGTTTGGCAATGATAAAATTATTGTTAGAACCAGTAAACTTATTAATTCTGGATGAGCCTTCGAATCACTTGGATATGAAAACGAAAGACATTATTAAAGATGCACTTCGTGATTTTGACGGAACTTTAATCTTAGTGTCGCACGACCGTGATTTCCTTGACGGTTTAGCAACTAAAGTTTTTGAGTTTGGAAACAAAAGAGTAAAAGAACACTTTGAGGATGTTGCGGGCTTCCTTGCTCATAAGAAAATGGATTCTATGAGAGAGATCGAAAAGTAAAATCAAAATGCACTATAAATTTAAGGCACAAGTTCATTCTTGTGCCTTTTTTATTTTTGATAACACTATTTTAATGCAACTTTTTTTACAACAAATACGTTTTTTTGTTATTTTAGTAGTCCCATTTCGTCTTAACTGTAAGTAGTTAGCTTTTTTATCTTCAAAAAGTATAATTCTGATTTGAATTCAGTTGTATAAAAACTAATATTTTATCTATTTGAAGTCTATGAATAAAATTCTACTAGTTCCAATTGTTTTTTTCTTCCTTTTGACTCCGCTTTTGCTGCAAGCCCAAGACGATGTAAATGAAAGTGGAAAAACTGAAAAACCAGAAAGCGAGGTAAAATATCCACAGTACCAGATCAAAGGTCTTTTGCAGGCAAGATATCTAGAAAGTTTTGGTGATAATGTTGATGTTTTAGGGGGTCACCACTCTACTGGCGATGTTACACAGCATTCTTTTGATATTAAAAGAATGCGTGTTGGTTTAAATACCAAATTAAGTGAAGCAACAGAAGTAGTGATCCTAGTTAATTTAGCCGATTTTAAATCGGATACAAAAGGTAAAGTTCTTGAAAATGCCTACGGAAAATATACTTTTAGTAAATATATTGCCCTTACAGGAGGACAATTCCGTCCCGCATTTGGTATAGAAGAACTAGTTCCCGTGGATATTATTAAATCATTTGACTTTTCCAATCAATATTACGAATTCGGAAAAAATGGATGGACCAGTTTTCAAATTGGAGCTTCGGCAACTGGAGCTTTCGATATCGGAAAAATTCCAGTTAGTTATGCTGTTTCTGTTTTAAATGGAAATGGAAAAAATGTAGAAATGGATAAGGATAACGGAAAGCAATATTCTACAAGATGGGTTTTCGAATTATCAAAAGAACATAAAATTAACTTAGGTTTAAACGGAGGTTTTGGGAAAGTGTTTAAAGAAGATGTTTTTGCAATTGGTGCTGATATAACAAGTGATTTTAAACTTACAGACAGATTTACTTTTGATCTTCAAATCGAATACAAACAAGGAACAAATCATAACTTATATTTTTCTCTGCCAGTAGAAAGCAGAACAGATAATGTTGCCGATTATCAAATGCGTGGTATTTATTTTCTGCCAAATCTAAGATATGTTGTAAACTATAAAAAATTGACTGCATTAGAATTGTCATGCCGTTACGAAACATTTGATCCAAGTTATAAGATCAATTCAAATGTAAGGCAGACTTATACACCAATGATAAGTTTAGAATTTGGAAAAGCCTATACGGGTCGAATAGAATTAGGATTTGAAATTGATCGATTTGATAAAAGTATTCCAGATACATCAACCTATAATGATGATTTATTTTTAATTCAATTACAACTCCGACTTTAATTCACCTAAATTTTATTTTTATGAAAGAAGTAAAAATTCCTCAGACCCTGATAACGCTGGCAATTGGAATTGCAATTTGGTTTATTCCGGCACCAAATGGCGTTGTAATAGAAGCATGGCACTTATTTGCCATTTTCGTAGCTACAATTTTAGGAATTATTCTAAAAGCTGCTCCAATGGGAACGATGTGCATGATTGCCATAGCTCTAACGGCAATGTCACAGGTTTTGGCTCCGGGCGATCCGGGAAAATCAATTACACTGGCATTAAAAGGATTTGGTGATAAAGTAATTTGGTTAATCGGAATTTCATTCTTTATAGCCAGAGGTTTTATAAAAACAGGTTTAGGAAATAGAATTGCTTTTTTATTCATTAAAATATTTGGAAAAAGTTCTTTAGGATTGGCTTACGGCTTAGGATTGGCCGATTTGGTATTAGCGCCAGCCGTTCCAAGTAACACGGCAAGAGGGGGAGGGATTATTTATCCTATAATGAAGTCAATGTCTATGAGTTTTGGCTCGATGCCAGATCAGCCCGAGACACACAGAAAGCTGGGTTCGTATTTGACTTTAAATAGTTATAATATGAATTTGATAGCATCTTCGATGTTCTTAACAGGAACGGCAAGTAATCCGATGTGTCAAAAATTTGCGCTTAATTTAGGAATAAAAATAACTTGGATGTCTTGGGCAGCTGCAGCAATTGTTCCAGGTTTATGTGCATTTTTTGTCATTCCGTTTGTGTTGTATAAAATTTATCCGCCAGAACTGAAGAAAACTGCCGATGCACCGCAGATTGCATCTCAGAAATTAAAAGAAATGGGGGCAATAACCCGAAACGAATGGATGATGCTGCTGACGTTTTTTATACTTCTTTTTCTTTGGATGACAGGAGATTTATTTTCTATTGATGCAACAACAACGGCATTTATAGGATTAGTAATTTTATTGCTGACTTCAGTTTTAACTTGGGATGATGTAAAAGCCGAAAAAGGAGCTTGGGATACAATAGTTTGGTTTTCTGTTTTAGTAATGATGGCCAGTTCGCTCAACGAATTGGGTTTTATTGCATGGTTTAGTGATCTTGTAAAAACAGAAATTGGGGGATTAAGCTGGCAGATGGCTTTTCCGATTATTGTTCTTGTTTACTTTTTTAGTCATTATCTTTTTGCAAGTGCAACGGCACACGTAGCGGCAATGTATGCAGCTTTGCTTGGTGTTGGGGTTTCGCTTGGAATTCCAGGATTACTACTTGCTTTTATGCTTGGATTTATAGGTTCTTTATACGGAACTTTAACCCATTATGGTCATGGTCCGGCACCCGTATTTTTTGGGAGCGGCTACGTTGATTTAAAGAGCTGGTGGGTCAAAGGGCTTATAACCGGTTTGGTTATGCTCTTTATTTATATGGTAATTGGAGGATTGTGGCTCCGAATTATTGGATATTTTTAGATTCTTATTCCAGGAGGAAGTAATTCTTTATAGCTAGGGTTTTTTTTGAAAAAAGAAACAATCTTTGGGTGAATTGGAACAACTCTATAATTTTTTTCAGAGCTTAATTCTAAAATGTTTTTAAGTAAAGCGTTGATAGCTTCTTCATTTTGATAAGAATCTGGGGTGTTAATTTTGGTTAAGAAGATTTTTTTTTCTTGAAAAGAATATTCAACTGCCAGCATTCCTTCAGGTACGACAGTTTCAAATTGGCGTGCAAAAGTGTTGTCTTTTATTTCCATAGTTACAAAAGTTTCCATAGTAATTTTCTTTTAGGTTATGTTTATAAATTGAATTTGGGACTTGAAATACTATTGAAAGAAAATTCTTTATAAGATTTTAAGATCAAAAAACATTTCAAATACAAAGGTAATCATTTGATTTTCAATATTAAATTATTTTTTGAACAGCTCAAGATTAAGCAATTGTTTCTGGGTTTATTTTTTTGGATTGAAGTAATAATATGGAGCGAAATTTGATTGAGATGATTTAAAAAAAAGTAACTTTATTTTTTTAAAATAAATGTTATAATGGTAATTTCATTTTAATAGCATGAGTAAAATTCCAGTTTATTTTATGCCGGGTCTGGCAGCGAGTTCGTCTATTTTTGAAAGAGTAAAATTGGATGAAGATATTTTTGAAATGTTTCTTTTAGAATGGGAGATTCCCAAACCTAAAGAATCACTTTCAGATTATGCACTTCGAATTAGTGAAAAGATAAAACATGAAAATCCTGTTTTAATTGGAGTTTCCTTTGGCGGGATTTTAGTTCAGGAGATTTCGAAACATATAAAAACGCGAAAAGTTATTATTATATCAAGTGTGAGAAGCAATGTTGAATTTCCTAGAAGAATGAAAATTGGGAAGACCACGAAAGCCTATAAACTAATTCCGATGCAGTTGATTTTAAACATAGAGAAACTGGCTAAATTTTCTTTTGGCGAAAAAGTTAATAAGAGAATTAAACTCTATGAGAAGTTTTTATCTGTACGTGATTTGGGTTATCTGCAATGGGCTGTAGAAAGTGTGATTCGCTGGGACAGAAATCAAATTGATGAAAATGTAGTTCATATTCACGGAGATCAAGACGAGGTTTTTCCAATAAAATATATCAATAAGTGTATTATTGTAAAAGGCGGAACCCATATTATGATTCTTAATAAATATAAATGGCTGAATGAGAATCTGCCTTCTATTATATTGGAAGACTAAAAGATTTAAATTCCAATTTTAAAATTCCAAATTCCAAGTTTGATGTTTTAAGCTTTCGGTCTTTGTCAAAATTTTGATAGAGGCTTTGTCATGAAGATTACCCACAATCTTGTCATTTCGAGGAACGAGAAATCTCCGCAAGTAGCTCGATAAAGAAATTCAGTAAATAATTATGAGAATCTATATACTAATTTTACTTTTGATTTTAGTCGGATGTAAATCTCCAAAGAAAGATTTCGACTTTACTTTTTTTAAATGGAATATTCATGAATCATATTATTTGAAATTCAATTCTTCAGACACACTTTATTATATAAATGTTTATGGTTTCAAAGAGGAAACCTATTTTACAATTTTGAAGAACGAAGAAAAAGAAAGAATTCATAATATATTGGATACTATAACTTTTCCAAAGAAAAACAGTTATGAAAGTTTGGTTGATGATGGAGAAACGAATGCCTTTGTATTAAAGAATAACAATCAATTAAAGAAGCTTAAAATTCATGGACACAACGGACCAATTTTATTTAGGCTTTTTGGAAAATCATTAGATAGAATAAAGATTGATCATGACTTTGCTAAGACGGATAAAAAGATTGATCTAAGAGAAATTAATAAAATGGTTATAATGAAAGTACCACCAACGTTTGTTGTTGACACTTTAAAATAAAAAATCCCAAACACCACTAAATTGGAATTTGGGATTTAAAATATTGAAATTTAAAGAAATTTAAATTTTCTTCATTTGTTCTTTCATCATAGAAATTTGCTCTTTCAGCATTCCTTGTTTGTCTAATTTTTTAGCTTCGTTTAATAAATTAGTCGCTTCAAGTTTTCTTCTGCGTGACATTGCAACTCCTGCAAGGTTCAATTTAGCTACAGCTAAATCCATATCCATTGATAGTCCAAGTTCGATAGCTTTCTTGAAATGTTTTTCAGCTTGGTTGATATTGGTTTGAGATAACATGATTCCTTGTAAGTAATTTAAGTAACCTTGCTGTTTTCTTACTAATGCCCCTTCTGGATTTTTAATATATGATAACCATTTTTTAGCACCTTCAAAGTCTTGTTTTCTTAATTTTAGGAAAGCTAAAAGGATAAATTCGTTTTTAAAATAAAGAAAAATTGGAATCGCAGTTAGTAAAATAAGGAAAATACCATTTCCGATATTACTTTCTGTAAATTGCCAAATGCCAGCTACAACAAGAAGTCCGGCCAAAATAAGTTTAATATTTTTGTGAAACATAATTAATGTAAATTTGTGATTGCAAAGATAGTAAAAGGAATTAAAAATATTTTTATAAAACTACTTGCCAGAAAAAAAAGTCTTTGTATATTTGCACTCGGTTTTTGAGCAACGATATCGAAAACTAGAAAAAGAGATATTAGATACCATTTTAAAGATACAAAACAATGAGCAAAAGAACATTTCAACCATCGAAAAGAAAAAGAAGAAATAAGCACGGATTTATGGACAGAATGGCTTCTGCGAATGGAAGAAAAGTTCTAGCGCGTAGAAGAGCAAAAGGAAGACATAAATTAACTGTTTCTAGCGAACCTAGACACAAAAAATAATGTTTGTATAAACATACATAAGGCGATTACTTTTTTAGTATCGCCTTTTTTTATACCTTGTCGGTAAAAATTTTTGCAACATTCTAGTTTAGAATCGACTACGAATGTTTTTAGAAGTACTTTATATAACTACACAATACATACAAAATGCCTAAAGACACATCAATTAAATCCGTTTTAATAATAGGTTCGGGACCTATTGTTATTGGTCAAGCTTGCGAATTCGACTATGCAGGTTCTCAATCTGCACGTTCTATTCGTGAAGAAGGAATTGAAGTTATCTTGATTAACTCAAATCCAGCGACGATTATGACCGACCCATCTATGGCCGATCATATTTATTTGAAACCATTAACGACAAAATCGATTATTGAAATTCTTAAGGAACATCCACAAATTGATGCTGTTTTACCTACAATGGGAGGACAAACGGCTTTGAACTTGTGTTTGGAAGCTGAAGAAAAAGGAATCTGGCAGGATTTCGGAGTAAGATTAATTGGAGTTGATGTAAACGCAATTAATATTACAGAAGACAGAGAGCAGTTTAAACAGCTTTTAGAAAAAATCAATGTACCAACTGCACCTGCAAAAACAGCTACTTCATATTTAGAAGGAAAAGAAATTGCTCAAGAATTTGGCTTTCCACTTGTAATTCGTCCATCTTTTACACTTGGAGGAACAGGAGCTGCAGTAGTTTACAAAAAAGAAGATTTTGATGAGCTTTTAACAAGAGGTCTTGAAGCTTCTCCAATTCACGAAGTTTTAATTGATAAAGCTTTAATGGGATGGAAAGAATACGAATTAGAACTTTTAAGAGATAAAAACGATAATGTTGTAATTATCTGTTCAATCGAAAACATGGACCCAATGGGAATCCATACCGGAGATTCTATTACAGTTGCGCCTGCAATGACTTTATCGGATACAACTTTCCAAAAACTGAGAGATTACGCAATCTTGATGATGAGAAGTATCGGAAACTTTGCTGGAGGATGTAACGTACAATTCGCAGTTTCACCAGACGAAAAAGAAGATATCGTAGCAATCGAAATTAACCCTCGTGTGTCTCGTTCTTCTGCATTAGCATCAAAAGCAACGGGTTACCCAATTGCTAAAATTGCTTCTAAACTCGCTTTAGGATACAACTTAGATGAGTTACAAAATCAAATTACAAAATCGACTTCGGCTCTTTTTGAACCAACTTTAGATTATGTAATCGTAAAAATACCACGTTGGAACTTCGATAAATTTGAAGGATCTGACAGAACTTTAGGTCTTCAGATGAAATCTGTAGGTGAGGTTATGGGAATCGGGCGTTCTTTCCAGGAAGCACTTCACAAAGCGACTCAATCTTTAGAAATTAAAAGAAATGGGTTAGGAGCTGACGGAAAAGGATATAAAGATTACGAGCAGATTATCGAAAAACTTACTTACGCAAGCTGGGATAGAGTTTTTGTAATTTATGATGCAATCGCAATGGGAATTCCGTTGAGTCGTATTCACGAAATTACAAGAATCGATATGTGGTTCTTAAAACAATACGAAGAGCTTTATGTTTTAGAGAAAGAAATTTCAAACTATAAAGTTTCTAATCTTCCTAAAGAATTATTGCTTGAAGCGAAACAAAAAGGTTTTGCTGATAGACAAATTGCTCATATGATGAACTGTCTGGAAAGTGAAGTACATTCTTTACGTATGGAGCAAAATATTAACCGTGTGTTTAAACTGGTTGATACTTGTGCCGCTGAGTTTAAAGCGCTTACTCCTTATTACTATTCAACTTTTGAAGCTGAAATAGAAAAGGCAAACGGAGAACGCTATGTAGATAACGAAAGTGTTGTTACGGAGAAAAAGAAAGTTATCGTTCTAGGTTCTGGACCAAATAGAATTGGTCAGGGAATTGAGTTTGATTATTCTTGTGTACACGGAGTTTTAGCAGCAAAAGAATGCGGTTACGAAACAATCATGATTAACTGTAATCCTGAAACGGTTTCTACAGATTTTGATACTGCTGATAAATTATACTTCGAGCCAGTTTTCTGGGAACATATTTATGACATTATCCAGCACGAAAAACCAGAAGGTGTAATCGTGCAGCTTGGTGGACAAACAGCTTTAAAATTAGCAGACAAATTATCTAAATACGGTGTAAAAATCATAGGAACTAGTTTTGATGCGCTTGATTTAGCTGAAGATAGAGGACGTTTCTCAGACTTACTGACTGAATTAAATATTCCTTTCCCAAGATTTGGAATAGCTGAAACGGCAGACGAAGCTTCGACTTTAGCTGATAGTTTAGATTTCCCACTTTTAATTCGTCCTTCTTATGTACTAGGAGGTCAGGGAATGAAAATTGTAATCAACAAAAAAGAACTTGAAGAGCACGTTATCGATTTGCTGAAAACAATTCCAGGAAACAAATTACTTTTGGATCACTATTTAGCTGGAGCGATTGAAGCTGAAGCTGATGCCATTTGTGATGCTGATGGAAATGTTTACATCATTGGTATTATGGAGCACATTGAGCCTTGTGGAGTTCACTCTGGAGATAGTAACGCAACATTACCTCCTTTTAACTTAGGAGAATTTGTAATGCAGCAAATTAAAGATCATACACATAAAATTGCAAGAGCTTTAAAAACTGTAGGTCTAATTAATATTCAGTTTGCGATAAAAGACGATACAGTTTATATTATCGAAGCAAATCCAAGAGCTTCTAGAACGGTTCCGTTTATTGCAAAAGCTTACGGAGAGCCTTATGTAAACTACGCTACAAAAGTAATGTTAGGTCACAATAAAGTAACTGACTTTGATTTTAATCCGCAATTAAAAGGATATGCAATCAAACAGCCGGTTTTCTCTTTCAGCAAGTTCCCGAACGTAAACAAAGCGCTAGGACCAGAAATGAAATCAACAGGAGAAAGCATCTTGTTTATTGATGACTTAAAAGACGATCAATTCTACGAATTGTACTCTAGAAGAAAAATGTATTTGAGCAAATAATCTCAGATTCTGATATAAAAAAGAAAGCTCCAATGAAAATTGGAGCTTTTTTGCTTATATTGAATTCTAAATTTATTCACTTTGACCAAAAGTCATATTGTCTCTTGTATTTTTTTGCACAGAAATAGCACCAAATAAAGCTAATAAAAAGGCAAATGCATAGAAACCTTTTTCGCTTGGTAAAATAGTTGCATTCCACAATCCTACAACTAAAAGTACAATAGACAAAAGAGTTCCAAACCAGCAGATTCCGTAATACATATCGGTTACAGGAAGTTTTTCAAGTCTATCTCTAACACTTTTTTGAAGAGAAACTACCGCAAAAAGTCCGAACATTAAAACGGTAAAGTAATAACCTTTTTCGTTTAACAGCATTTCTGCTCTGGCAAGTCCAACTATAAATCCAATTGTTCCAGCTCCCAGAGCAACCCATGATGACGCTATAAAGGCATTTGATGTTTTTTGTATCATATTAATTAGGTTTGTTTATTTTGAAATTTTGTTTTTTGGTGAATCATAATCTCATTTTGTAAATGTAATTAATTTTGGTTATCAGCAAAATTAATTTAAGACGTATAATCTGTCTATTCCGAATCATTAATCTTTCTAGAATAAATTTCTCATTTACTACCAGCTGCTTTTTTTTAACATTGCAAATTAACACATTTAATATGTAAGAAAAAATTTATTTTTATAGAGTTTGTTGATGCTTTTCTAATATATTTGTAGGACTAATACTAAATAAAGATATAAAAGAATGGAAATTGGAAAAAAAATGTTTTTGATTATTTTTTTATTATCACAACTTTTTATTCGATGCAGCAGTGATGATAATTGCGTAAAGGTTGCAGAAAGGGAAATGACAGAAGAAGAAGTTTTAGAAATTAATCAATTAAGTAACTTTCTTTCAGAAGATTTGGGCATAACCTTAAAAAAGATTATTTACAGTCCAAGTAAAAGTGCTTTTGTAATTGATGGCGACATACTAATGCCTTTGGAGGATGCGAGGCAGCGCCTTAAAAAAACAGATTTAAAAATTACAGATAAGGCTAATCAAAGAGTAAGTAAAAAATTGATAGCCCCGCAATTTGCATCTTCTATACAAGTTTACATATATCCCGAAGTTCCTTTAGAGTGGAGAAACGCCATTAACGAATCAATAAAGAACTGGAACAATGCAAATACAAATCTAAATTTAACTGTAGTAAAAGATCAACCGCTATACGGTATAAAAATAACGATGTTTGATGGTGGAAATATACCAGCAATTGCTTACGGCAGTCTTCCTTCTGGTTTACCTGGAGACAGCATAACTATAAATACTTATTATAATAATTTAGAAGAATCAAAAAAAATAAATGCACTGACACATGAATTTGGTCATTGTTTTGGATTGCTGCATACTAATGATACAGATGCTGCTTTAATACCATGCACTCCAGTTTCAGAAATGAATTCTGTGATGTTTTCATTGAATCAAACATGGAACGGTTTTACCTATTATGATAATGTTGCAATTAGCACATTATATCCCGTAGGACTAGGAACAAAAAAAATGTACACATTTAGAAAAAACAAATCGTTTTTATATAGTTCAGATCCTTGTGAAATTAACCCCGAAAAAAATGACTGCATTTTACAAGAAGAGGCTTGTTATTTATATTCGACACAAGTTGAAGGAACTGTACCGTTATATAGATCTTATGATGCAGATTCTCAAGGTCATCAGTTGAGCAGAGTACAAACTTCTACGGATGATGTTATTCAAGGTTATTTATATCCAACGCAACAGCCGGGAACTACTCCTCTTTATCGTGTTACACATTACGAATTTAGGCCGCAAGGAAATATTTACCATTACTTATATACTACGGAAGATTGGGGTGCACCTTTTCAAATAATTACAGGTTATGTTATAAAAAGATAGTGCGTTAATAGTAGGTATTAACGTAAAATAAAAAAAGGGAATTCATTTTGAACTGCCTCCAAATAGTGTCTAACTTTTTGGGGGCAGTTCATTTTTTTAGAATTCCCTTTTTTTATTTTTTGATTAATTGTTCTAATGGTTTTAATTGAGCCATGTCAATTTTGGATTTTTGCAAGACAGACATAAGAGTCATAATATTATTAGGATTCATATCTTCACCTAAAACACGAACTACTGCAAAGCCAGTTTCTTTTCGGTTTACAAATACAACAAATTCTTTAATATTGTCTTCAGATCCAACGTAGCTTACAGATGCACCGTCTTTACCAGATCCAAATTTCATAAGTTGTTCGTACTTTGGATTTTTTAAAATGGCATTGACTTTTGTTCTTTCTGTTTCAAACTGCGCTTGATTTTTGTCATTTGCTTTGAAAGCCAAAATATTCATTTTTTCGAAAGAATTTACCGCCTCAGTTTGTTCTGCTGAAAGTTTCGTTTTTTCAAGATTAAGAATATTGGGCGAAATATCCAATGCTATAAAATCTTTGTTTTCTGTGTTTTCAACAAAATACTTTTGTAATGTTGGTTCAGAGTTACAGCTTCCTAAAGTTAGTAAAGCGATCAGTGCTATGGTGAAAATAGTTGTCTTCATTTTATTTTTTACCTTTAGAAGCTTTCTTTAAGTCGGTCCCGCCAGGAAGCTGCATTTTATCTGTTAAGACAGAGATTTCGTTTAGATCAAAGTTACCAGTTAAAGATAATAAAACAGTTTCATCATTCTTTGCTCCATCAACAAACATTAATAATTCTTTGATTTTTGTGTCTGCTGCGCCAGATTTTACCATTATTCTAACATTTTTACCGCTGTCATTTACACGCATTAATTCTTCTAATCCAGCTGTTTTTATGTATTTATCAGCTGTTGATTTCATATCTGCTTCGATTTTTGGATTTTTTGTGGTAAACACTTTTAGATAATCCAATTTTTTGATTAGAGCAATATATTGTTGTGTTTCTTTGTCAGAAGCATCAACTTTTACTTTACTCATTAAATCGAACATTTTTTTGTTTACAATTACAGATGTTACATCGTCTTGACCATCAAATTTGTCAAAAGCATTTTGTGCATAAAAAGTCGTTGTTACAAATGCGAAAACTAGTGTTATGATTAAATTTTTCATTTTTTAGATTGATTTTAATTATTGCTTAAAAATTTTGTTTTTTGATTGTTCATATTCGTTAATGTATTGTACACTTTCAATACCTACATTAACATTGTTTGATAATAGAGCCAAAGCTTTTTGTGTAGCTTTAAGCGCTTCTTCCGGACTATCATAGGTTCCTAATTCTGTCTGCGAAGCCACTTTATTAGTAGTGGTATTTTGTTCGCCGGCAAAATAATAGGCGCCAATTCCGAGCATAATAACAGCTGAGGCTGCAATCGATAACCACGCTACGTTTCGTTTTTTAGTTTGTAGTGGAATTTCATACGTCGACTTCTGTTCTTTTGCTAGAGAGAAATAGCCAAACATAGGTTTGTACTGCTCCAAATGCTGCGCAACATTTGGTGAAGAAAAATATTCTTTTAATTGTTTTTCTTCGGCAATAGTTGTTTCTCCCTGAAAGTATTTTTCAATTATTTCTTCTATTTTATTTAGTTCCATAAAGGTGTGTATTTGTCATTGATTCTCTAATTTTTTTTCTCGCTCTCGAAAGTGCCACACGAATTGCGGTCTCGTTCATGTTTACAATTTTCGCAATTTCCTCAAATTCATATTCCTCAACATCCCGAAGCTGAATTAACAGCTGCATTTGTTCTGGAAGCTGATTTATAATTTTTTCAACCCATTCCAGACTATTTTCGTCTTCTAGTTTTTTGTCTAATTGAGGTTGACGATCTGTAAAATTATTATGAACAATCTGCAGGTTGCCGGCTCTCTTAGATTTTAATTGGTCGAGACAGTAATTTTTAGTCATTGTCATGGCCAAAGCTTCGACGCTGTTGTAGTCTTCCAGATTTTCTTTCTTGTTCCATAATTTCACCATTACTTCCTGAGTAGCATCTTCGGCTTCTTCAGTACTTGTAAGCAATCTTTTTGCCAGACGAAAAACTTTGTCTTTGAAAGGATTTATTAATTCTATAAATACAACTTGGTTCATTAAACTGATGGTTAATCGTTAGCTTATATATTCAAGACGAGGTACATTTAGATTTGTTACAAAAAAAAATATTTTTTTTACGTAAAAAAATACTGCTTTTTTTTACGAAGCTAAAACTAAAGATATTACTTTTACAGATATACCACTAAGAAACCCAAATGATATGAAAACACCTTTAAAAAGTATCCTTTTTTTATTTTTACTTGCTTTTTCTTTGCATTCTTGTGAAGATAATGATGATGTTGCAGCCCCAGCAGATTTACAAATCAATAGTTTTATCTGGAGAGGATTGAATGAAGTTTATTTATGGCAGGCTGATGTTCCTAATTTAGCCGATAACCGTTTTGCTAACGAAAATGATTTCAATAATTTTTTACGAGGATATACAAAGCCGGAAGATTTATTTGAAGATTTATTGAATAAACCTGAAAGTAAATATCCAAATGGGGGAGCCGTTGACCGCTTCAGCTGGATTGTTGATGACTATACTGTCTTGGAACAAGAATTAGGCGGTATTACAAAAAATAATGGTGTCGATTTTAGACTGAGCCTTATTTCTTCTGGTTCAAATGATGTTGTTGGTTTTGTTCGTTATATTATACCAAATTCTGATGCTTCTACAAAAGCCATTAAACGCGGTGACTTGTTTACAAGCGTAAACGGAACAAAATTGACGGTTTCGAATTACCAGCAATTACTATTAAGTCAAGACAGCTATACGCTAAATCTAGCGGAATATAACGGAAGTACTTTTGTTTTGAATGGAAAATCGGTTGCTTTAACGAAAACAGTTTTAGAAGAAAATCCTATTTTGATCAATAAAGTGATCAATTCGGGCAGTCATAAAATTGGTTATTTAATGTATAACGGTTTTTATGCTGCATACGATGATAAGCTTAACCAAGCTTTTGGCGAATTGAAAGCACAAGGAGCAACAGATTTAATTTTAGACCTTAGATACAATGGAGGTGGATCTATTACATCTTCAACTAGACTTGCAAGTATGATAACTGGACAGTTCGAAGGTCAGATTTTTTCTAAAATGGAATTTAATGCAAAGCAAATGAAAGGCTTAACCAGTGATGACTTAGAAAGTCTAAATGAAAGATTTGTTAATAATATTGATGGAAAAGCATTAAACAGTTTAAATTTAAGTACAGTTTACATCATTACAACAGAAAGCACAGCCTCTGCCAGCGAATTAATTATTAACGGTTTGAAACCTTATATTAATGTAGTTCAGATTGGAGAAACTACTACAGGAAAAAATGTAGGATCATTTACAGTTTACGATTCAGAAACTTTAACTACGAAAAAAGGAATCAACCCGAATCATAAATATGCTATGCAGCCTTTGGTTTTAAGAATCACCAATTCGGCAAATTTTGGAGATTACACTCAAGGTTTACAGCCAACATATCAGCAATATGAGCAGGTTAGTACTTTTGGAGTTTTAGGAGAAACATCAGAACCATACCTTAATCTTGCGATCTCAAAAATTACAGGGACAACTGCTAAAAGAATTTTCAATGATTCAGAGCCAGAGCGTCCGTATTTAACAGATTCTAAAATTATAAATGGATTGAAACATGGAATGTATCTAAAAACTGGACCAAAACTATTTTAAGTACAATTCAAAATAATAAAAAAGGCTTTCGGAAATGAAAGCCTTTTTTCGTAAAAAAAACAAAAACTAATTCTAAATAGTTTAATCGTTAAAGTAAAAACCGTTTGCTCCCGCTCCGGTTGCTAGTTCTTTTTGTAAATTTCCAGCTAAGTCGTAAATGAACGCTCTACTGTCTTTATCGAAGTTTGCATCTGCAACGTAAATACGATTGTTTTCTACTGCAAATCCATATATATAGCTATCAGCTATTGTAACAATCGCTGTTGTAGAAGGAGCTGTTGCATTGATACTCATAGCATAAACAGAAGTTCCTGCTGTATAGTAAATTTTGTTGTCTTCAATATCCATTAGACCAACTCCTGCTAAACTGTCAGGAAATCCAATTTTAGAAACCGATTTGTCTGATAATTTTACTTTTACTAATTCTCCATTACCAGAAAAAGGTGCTCTAAGAATATATAAATTACCATCTTCCTCTTCAATACAATCTGCACTGTATCCAATTTCTACAGTTTCAACTGCTTTTGTAGCAATATTTACAATTAAAAGTTTACTGCTGCTGTTTGGTTCAGTGATGTATAATTTGCCATCTTCTAGAACTAATCTGTTTGCAGTTGCGTTTAATTCAATTTTTGATTCTACTTTATTAGTAGCTAAGTTAATGACCGCAACAAAATCATCAGTATCTCCTGTTGCAGGATTAATGTACGAATAAGTGTTTGCGTTGGTAACATAAGCTTTTCCATCTTTCACCACACCATATCTTGGAGTTGCAAGACCTGAATCAATTTTTGCAATCAATTTAAAAGTGTATCTATTTACAACATTGATTACATTAGAACCACCTGCAATGATATAGGCTTTATCTCCGTCAAAAAAGATATTCTGTAAATAGCCGCCAACCAAATCATTTCCGTTTTCTGCTTTATAAGCGTCTTTTGTAAAAATACTAAAATCATTGCTAGAGAATGAAATAGTTCCTACATCTGAGCTTCCTTCATTCAAAATAAAAAAACCATTGTCATAAGCACCTTTTGGAGTGTCGTCATCATCGCTGGAACAAGAAACGAATAAAGAAATGCTTAACGCTATTAAAAGTAATTTACTGAACTTCATATATTAAAATTTTAAGGTTAAATACACATTGAAATTGCGACCTGGCATTGGTCTGTTTTCTAGGCTTTCGTAGTCTTTATTTAAAAGATTTAAAACCTGAAAACCTATTTTAAAAGAATCTAAAAATTTAAGATCATAATCGATTCCGATATTTGAAATTAAATAATCGTTTATAATTTCATCCTTACTATTATTAGCGGTTGTATAAACAAAACCGTTATAAAGAATTTGGTAGTAAGTGCTGATTCTGTTTCTGGAATAGGAAACTGCTCCAGTTGCTTTATTAAAAGGAACAAAAAAGAGCTGTTTTTTGGTTTCTTCATCCTGAGATACGGTATAAGCATAAGTTGCGTTTATTGCAAAATTGTTTTTACCATAATTCTTTCTCCAGCTTACTAAAGTTTCAGTTCCATAACTATTGACTTTATCTTGGTTTTGCGGTGTCCATATGCCGCCAGTGCCAGGCACCCATTGCAGCATGTCTTTTATTTTCATGTAATAAAAATTCTGCGTCCAAGTGAAATTCTTAAACGTAAATACATTTCCAATTTCTCCCTGATAAGAGCTTTCTGGTTTCAAGTTTGGATTCCCCCCAGTTTCCCAATACAAATCGTTGTATGTTGGGATTCTGAAATTTCTGGAAATGTTGAGTTTTAAATTGTACCAATCGTTAAATTTATAGGTAGAACCAAAATTGAATAAAAGCGGCGATTTGTAGTTATTCGTAAATTCTTTTCGAACGCCAATTTCATTTTTCCAATTACTGCCAATATCTTGTTTTAGCAATAAAGAAGCCGAACTAATTTCGCGCACGTGACTTCCAAAACTACTTCCATAACCATTTGTTCTGCTATAATCTACAATTCCGTTGATTTGGGTTGATTTAGACAAAGTATAATCTAAATCTAACTTTGTAATCAAGTTTTCGGTTTTTCCGTACGTAAAATTTTTAGAGCTGTTGTCGGCAAAATATTGATAGTTTTCGAAAATATAAGCTGTCTTGAAATTGGTTTTCAACTTTCCAAAATTTCCATCATATTCAAGCAGGTTTCTGTTGAAACCATTTACGTACTTGCTTTTGGTTTCTGTTTCTACAATTAAAGATGTATTTCTATCTGTATTTGAAGTCTGACTATACAGCTTTACAATATGGTTTTCATTTACTTTGTAACCAACATTTGCATTCAAAGTAATAATGTCATACTGTCCGTTTTGGTTCCAGCGCTGTTCGCCTCTCCAAGTGTAGCGATTCAAATACTTATAATCGTTTGTGGAGCTGTTTTTAGAAAAACCAATTTGCGTGCTCCATTTTTTATTGGAAATAGAAGTTTTATAATTAATCCCAATAGTATTAAAACTGCCGTAATCTAATCTTAAGTTATTTTCAAAACGATTTAAAAATGCTAAATCATTATTTAAGTGAACCGTACCTCCAATGGCACCACTTCCGTAAATTACACTTCCGCCGCCGGCTTTAACACTAATAGAATTATAATCAGAACCCGAAATTGTATTAAAATCGGTGCTTCCGTTCATTTGAGAATTAATGTTTATTCCGTTCCAAATTACTGCTGTCTGAGAAGAAGTCGTTCCTCTAAAAGAAACAGTCGAAAGCATTCCTCGGCCATATTCTTTAAAATATAAGGTAGAATTGAAATTTAATAAATCGGTTAAAAGTGCTTCATTTTTATTGATAATGGAATCATTGAGTTTTAAAACAGATTGTGAAGCCGAGTATTTCTTTAAGTTTTTATCTGAGACAAGAACTTCTTTTAGACTGGTAATAGAATCGCTCTGCGCCAAAACAATCTGGCACAACAACAATAGACAAAAAGCAAAACCTAATTTTTTAGTCATAATTTCTACACTCTTTTTCCCGAGAGCTCGATAATTGTTACAAAGGCAGGTCTCCTGGCTTGCGTCTTGTTGTTTACCTTCCCATTACGCAAGGCGTAACAGTGGCTTTGTAGTTAACAACAAGCATTCGTTTAAGAACTCAGCTTACAGTTGCGGGTACAGCTCAAGAATTTACTTGATTCCCTTTTAATGTGTTTATCAAAAACACAACCTTAATTTGCTGCAAAGATAAAGTTAAAAATATTGAATATTCAAAATTTGTTTAGCTTTTCGGAGCAAAATGTAAAACAGTATCGGAAATTAGAGCTTTATTTTAATAACTTGTCCGAAATTTACTTTGTTTTCAAAAGCCTTTTTCAAAGGCGTTTTGGTCTGGTGGCATAAAATACTTCTGATAACTCCTGCGTGAGAAACAATAATTACAGGATTTTCGAGCGCTTCAATTTCATTTAAAAAATCACCAACTCTTTCGTGTAACTCTGTAAACGACTCACCATTTGAAACTTTGATATTTACAAAATCTTCCATCCACGGATTGAGTTGTTCGGGTGGAATTTCATCCCAGCTTTTCAATTCCCAATCTCCAAAATTCATTTCCTTTAGACGCTCATCTTCCTGATATGAAATTGCATCTATATTCTCCTGAATATGTTTAGCAAGAATTGAACAACGCTTTAAAGGACTGGAAAAAATCACTGCTTCTGAAGGTAATTCTGAGATAATTTGACTAAATATTTCATCAACAGGCTCGGCAATATCTACATCCGATTGTCCGTAACAGATTCCTTTTTCGCAGATGGTTTCGGTATGACGGACTAAATAAATTTCCATAAAAATAAAATACTTAAATAAAATACAACTTCGCAGACTTGCTGGGTTGCGCCCAAACAATCACCTGTGTAACCGCCAATCCATTTTTGGAAATAACGAGCCAAAAAATATCTGGTAATAAATACAGGAATTACGGCTAAAATTAATTTGTAATCAAAATAAGAAAGTACAATAAAAGGAATTAAACCAAAAAAGAATGAGCCAAAAACTTCTTTCCAAGTATATTGTTTGGCTATAGGTTTGCTTTTGCTAGAAGCATCTTCGCGCGCATATTCATTTGTAAAAATGATACTGATCGCGGCTAAACGACTTAACGAATGAGCAGAAATAAATAAAAGGAAAATTAGTAAAAAGTTATTAGTGAAAAGTAAAATGGATTCTGAAAGCAGTTTGAATTTTAATAGAAAAAGTAAAACCAATCCGATTGCTCCGTAAGCGCCAATGGCACTGTCTTTCATAATCATTAAGATTTTTTCTTTGGTCCAGCCTCCGCCGAAACCATCGCAGACATCGGCAAATCCGTCTTCATGGAAAGCACCAGTTGTTAAAATTGAAGCAATAATTGCAAAAATAATAGCAGTTTCTATTGAAAGAAAAAGTGAAAAAAGATAGAAGGCGAGAAATGAAATTGTTCCAACAATCCAGCCAATAAAAGGGAAATATCGAGTCGCTTTATTTAAATAATCAGGATGATGAGTTATGTTTTTTGGACAAGGAATTCGAGTGTAAAACATTAAACAGGTGAAGAAGATATGTAGTTCTTTTTTCATTTAGATTGGGTTTTTATTTAGTATGTCATTTCGACGAAGGAGAAATCTCCGCAAGTAATTCCGTTCTAAAAGAGGCTCAACTTTGTGGAGCTTCTAACGGAGATTTCTCCTTCGTCGAAAAGACAAAAATGAGAATAAATCATAATGAAACATAATTATTTTTAGGAATTAGAATAATTACTATTTCCTACTTATTCCAGCGCTTTCAAAACTAGCCATTTCATTCAAAAAAGCCTCAGCCGATTTTAAAATAGGAAAAGCAATTGCACAGCCCGTTCCTTCGCCCAAGCGTAAATCAAGATTTAAAATGGGCTTGACATCTAAATGTTCTAGCAATTTAGAATGTGCTTTTTCTGCAGAACAGTGACAGAAAACAGCATTTTGCTTTATGTTCGGGTTGATTTTTGAAGATATTAAAAAAGCGGTGGTGCAGATAAAACCATCAACTAAAAACAGCATTTTATTTTCAAAGGCAGCCAGCATTCCGCCAGCCATTTGTAAGATTTCAAAACCGCCAAAATAGGAAAGCTTTGAAATTAAATCGGCTTGACCGGAATAATTTTCGACTGCTTTTTTTAGAATATTTTGTTTTAGAATTAATTTTTCATTTTCAACTCCAGTTCCTTTTCCCACACATTCCTCAATAGGAAAATCAGTTAAAAGACTCATTAAGACAGAAGCTGTAGAAGTATTTCCAATTCCCATTTCACCAAATCCAATACAGTTCGAACCTGTTTTTGCAATTCTTTCAACAATATTTTTTCCTTTGTCAAAACACAATTGAACTTCGGTTTTGCTCATCGCAGGAACGTGTAAAAAAGACTGAGTTCCTTTTGCAATTTTGGCATCAATCAAATCTGCATTTGTTGGAAAATCATAATTTACACCAGCATCGACAATCGATAATTTAATATTATTTTTTTTGCAGAAAACATTAATTGCGGCACCGCCTTCGAGAAAATTTGTTACCATTTGTCGTGTAACATCTTGCGGATAATCGCTTACGCCATGATTAGCGATTCCGTGATCTGCAGCAAAAACGACAATATTGGGTTTTGCAATTTTAGGATTTAATGTTCCAAAAACACTTGCTATTTGAAAAGCCAAGGTTTCTAAAGTTCCTAAAGAACCAACCGGTTTGGTTTTTGAATCTATTTTTTCCTGCAGCAGTTTGTTGAAATCGGGTTTAGTTTCGATTTCATTTATAGAATTTACTTTTAAATCAGAAATGTTTATTTGATGAATTTCTGTGATTTCAGCGCAGATCGGAGCTTCTGATTTTTGTTTCCAATGCAATTGCTGCAGCATTGGCTGATTATTATAATTTGTTGCTGGCTTTCCGATACAGAAATAACCAAGCGCTTCTATATTTTCAGGTAAATCAAGGATTTTTTTAAACTGATAATAATTCAGAATCGAAACCCAGCCCATTCCATAACCTTGTTCAGTCAGAGAGAGCCAAATATTCTGAGCCGCACAAACCGAACTAAATTTCACAGCTTCATTACTGCCAATAGTCCCAATAGTAAATTGGTTTAAAACCGAACGATCATAAGCAATAATAAGTCCGATTGGCGCTTCTTCAATTGCTTCTAATTTGAGCGATCGGTAAAGTTCTTTCTGCTCTGGATTATCGGTAAGTTCCTCGGCTTTTTTGTTGTAATCTAAAAAGAGTTTTTTAATTGAAGTCTTTACTTCATCCGATTTGATAATGTAATATCTCGTAGCATCAGTCAATCCCACAGACGGCGCCCAATGTCCAGCTTGTAAAGCTTTTTGAATTACTTCATCAGGAACTTCATCAGTTGTAAAATGTCGGGTGTCGCGGCGTGATTTTAATATATCTTCTAGATTGCTCATTTTAAATTCCAATTTTTTAAATTCCAAATTCCAAATTCGAAAATGGATAACATTCTAGTAAAGATAAAGCATAGCTTTGTAATTTTGATTTTAAAATTTTGAATTATCTTTCTAAGTTTTGGAATTTGGAATTTAAATTTTGGAATTTTCCCCTTTTATCTTAACCGGAATTCCCGAAACCATTAAAACTACTTCATCTGCATTTGAAGCTAGAAACTGATTCATCCAGCCTTGTAATTCGGTAAATTTCCTTCCGATTTCTGTACTAGCGTGAACACCCATCCCGATTTCGTTGGTCACAATAATTAGATGAGTATCTTTTTGACTTGCAATTGAGAGAAATTCTTTTTTAGCTTCTTCTAAACTCAAATCGACATTATTTTTATGATCGACAAAGAAGTTAGTCAGCCAAAGCGTTACGCAGTCAATTAAAGCTGTTTTACCAGAAAAATCAATTTCGCTTAAAAATTTTTCTTTTTCAATATTGGTCCAGCGCTCGTCTCTTTCCTCCTGATGGCGGTCTATACGATTTTGAAAATCATCGTCCCATTTTCGAGCAGTTGCTACATATATCGGAGAATTAGAAAGTTCCAAAGCAAGTTGCTGAGCATAACTGCTTTTTCCAGAACGCTCACCGCCTGTAATAAGGTAAATCATTTTTTGTTTAGTTATAAGTTATGAGTTATGAATTATGGGTTTGTAACATAAAGTAAAGACAACTTTTTTATTCAACTCATAACTCATAACAATTAATACGGGCAATGTCTGCAGTCATTTCCGCAGCAAGTTCCTCGTTTCAAGTGAAACCAAGTTTTGAAAACCATATTGCCATCTTCGATGTAATAATCAATGCCCTCGATTAATTTTTCTGTTTTGGGTAAAGATATGGCTTTATTTTTTGGGGCATTGTGAGGAGTAATAGTTTCGATGTAAGCCTCTATCTTGTCTTCACAGGCTTCTTTGAAGCAGACTGGACAAAGACAGTCTCCGCCTTCAGAGAGATTGAAGATTGGCGGATAATCATTACACCAGCATTTATTTTCTACAGATATATCTCCACAGCTGAATTCAGATTCACAGCTTGAGCAAATTTTCATTTTTGTGGTATTCATGTTGTAAAGATACAATTGTTTAAATTTGTAAGAATAAAGGTAAACAAAAAAAATATAAAATACTTTACCTTTGTTTCATCCAAAACATAAAACATGAGACATTTATTACCTAAAATGATTTTTGCAGCTTCTTTTTTTATTCTTATCGGATGTAAGAAGAATGAGAATGCAGCAATAGTAAAAGCGGAAAATGCAACAAACAGTATTGAATATGCAACAGGGCTTTCCATCGTAAAATATGAGGATTATTCGGTTGTAACTGTCTCAAATCCATGGCCGAATGCTAATAAAGATTTCAAATATATTTTAAAAGAAAAAGATGCAAAGGTTCCAGACAGCCTTCAAACTTATACTACAGTTCAGGTGCCGTTATCTTCTGTCGTTGTGACTTCAACAACTAATATTCCATTTTTAGAAATGCTTGAAGTGGAAAATAAATTAGTAGGATTTCCACATACAGATTATATTTCTTCAGAAAAAACAAGATCTTTAATTGACAAAGGTTCTATAAAAAACGTTGGACAAAATGAAAAACTGAACATTGAGCAGTTAATAGAATTATCTCCAGATTTGATTGTAACTTTTGGAGTTGACAATAATAATCCGATGCTGGATAATCTGAAAAAAAGTGGTTTAAAAGTTTTGATTCAAGGCGATTGGATGGAGCAGTCTCCACTTGGAAAAGCTGAATGGATCAAACTTTACGGTGCTTTATTTGGTAAAGAAGAGCAGGCAAAAGAGCTTTTTGATAAAATCGTTCAAAGTTACAATCAGGCTAAAAAATTAGTGGCAGATAAACCAGCTACGTCAAAAGTTTTGTACGGTTCGATGTATGAAGATGTTTGGTACGTTGCCAAAGGAAACAGCTGGGTTGCTCAATTTATGCAGGATGCTAAATCCAATTATTTGTGGGCAGATTTAAAAGGCACAGGAAGCGAGGGTTTGTCTTTTGAAAAAGTTTTAGACAAAGCCAAAACTGCCAACATTTGGATTGCTTCTGGCTCATTTAAAAGTTTAGATGAACTGCAAAAAGCAAATCCGCATTACGGAGAATTCGACGCTTTTAAAAATAAAAGCGTTTATAATTTTGAAGGAAAATTGGGAGCAACAGGGGGTACCGTTTATTACGAATTGGCACCAAGCCGTCCAGATTTAGTTTTAAAAGATTATATCAAAATTTTCCATCCAGATTTATTGGCTAGCTACGAATTTACTTTTGCATCAAAACTGAATTAAATTGGCGAATAAAAAACGAAATACCATTTTATTTGTCGTTTTGGCTTTGGGGCTTTTACTGATGTTTTTTGCAAGCATTAGTTTAGGATCTGTCCTGATTCCTGTAAAAGATGTTTTTACAAGTTTAACGGGCGGTCATGCAGAAAAATCAACTTGGGAATATATTATTATAAATTATCGTCTGCCAAAAGCGATTACAGCAGTTTTAGTTGGAAGCGGACTTTCAATAAGCGGACTCTTAATGCAGACTTTATTTCGAAATCCGCTTGCTGGACCTTATGTTTTAGGATTAAGCTCTGGCGCGAGTTTAGGGGTTGCCTTTGTAATTCTTGGCGCAGGATTTCTGCCGTCTTTTTTAAGTGTAATTGCCTTGTCCTCATACGGAATTGTTTTGGCATCTACTTTAGGAAGTACGTTAGTTTTGCTTTTAGTTTTGGTAGTTTCACAAAGATTAAGAGATACCATGGCGATTTTAATTGTAGGTTTAATGTTTGGAAGTTTTACAACGGCTATTGTCAGTGTTTTGACGTATTTCAGCACAGCAGAACAATTGCAGAAATTCACTTTCTGGTCAATGGGAAGTCTTGGGAATCTTTCCTGGTCAACAATTGGAATTTTGACATTCTGCGTCGCTGTCGGCTTGCTTTTAAGTGCCAATAGTATCAAACCTTTAAACGCATTACTTTTAGGTGAAAACTATGCTAAAAGCATGGGATTGAATTTTAAACGAGCAAGACTGATTATTATATTCGCCACCAGCATTTTGGCAGGAAGTATAACCGCTTTTGCCGGCCCAATTGCGTTTGTTGGCTTAGCGGTTCCTCATATTGCAAAACTGACTTTTCAAACTAGTAATCATACGATTCTATTTTGGAGTACTTTGTTTTTTGGTTCGATTATAATGTTGTTTTGTGATATTGTTTCACAAATGCCAGGCTTCGATGTCACGCTTCCAATAAATGCAATAACGTCTATAATTGGTGCGCCAGTTGTAATATGGCTTTTGGTAAGAAAAAGGAATTTTCAATAATTTTTTTAGCCACAGATTAAACAGATTAGCACAGATTTTTTTAATCATTTTAATCTCTTAATCTGCGACCAAAAAACTTAGAACCTTAGAACCTCAGTAACTTAGAATCTTAAAAAAAATGATAAGTATATTAAAGACATCAAATTTAAATATTGGATATAAATCCAAGAAAGGTCTTACGCTTATTGCTGAAAATCTAAATCTAAATTTATCTCCTGGAAAACTCATTACTTTAATAGGAGCCAACGGAATTGGAAAATCAACCTTACTGCGAACTCTTACGGGAATTCAGCAGCCTTTATCTGGAAATGTCTATTTAAACGAAAAAAGTATTTCCGACTACAAACCTTTAGAATTAGCGCAAAATTTGAGCTTGGTTTTAACTGAAAAATTACCTCCAAGCAATCTTTCTGTTTTTGAATTGGTTGCGCTTGGCCGTCAGCCTTATACGAATTGGGTTGACACTTTATCAAATGAAGATATTTTGAAAGTTCAAGAAGCTATGAAGCTGACACAAATTGAACATTTAGCCTCAAAAAAGCATTTCGAAATCAGCGACGGCCAATTGCAGAAGGTTTTAATTGCCAGGGCTTTGGCACAGGATACACCATTAATTATTTTGGATGAGCCTACAACTCATTTGGATTTACTGCACAAAGTTTCTTTATTCAAGTTATTAAAAAAACTGACTCAGGAAACTCAAAAATGTATTTTGTTTTCTACACACGATATTGATTTGGCAATTCAATTAAGCGATGAAATGATTATCATGACGCCAGAAAATATTACTCAGGATCAGCCTTGTAATTTAATTTCAAATGGAAGTTTCAGTAATTTATTCAAAGACGAACATATTGTTTTCGATGCCGAAAAAGGGAAATTTATTGTGACATAAAAAGTACGTCCTCCTGCAAGGTTTTTCAAAACCTTGCAGGAGATGCCAGTACTATTTCTTCAATCCAATCTGTCTCTTAGCTTCTCCAACCACAAAAGCAACAGAATTCGCGATATTAAAACTACGAATAAGCGGTGACATCGGAATCGTTAAATGATTTTCAAATCTCTCCATAAACTCCTTACTCAAACCAACGCTTTCTTTTCCGAAAACTAACCAGTCGCCATCTTGAAATTCATTCTCTAAATATGACTTATCAGAATGAGAGCTCATTAAAAACACACGAGAATGATCTGGAATCTGTGTAATCCATTCTTCAACATTTTGATATTCGGTGACATCAAGATGAACCCAATAATCCAATCCAGAACGTTTTAGATTTTTGTCGTTAATTACAAATCCGAAAGGGTGAATTAAATGAAGGCGGCTTTCTGTACCAACACATAATCTGCCGATATTTCCAGTGTTATTTGGTATTTCAGGTTCTACAAGAACAACGTTTAACATCTTTTTGAGTTATGAATTATGAGTTATAAATTATGAGTTTTTCTAAAATTATCTAATTATCAAATTGCCACATTATCTAATTGTCAAATTGATCAACCTCAAGAACTTCTCCAGCTTTTAGGTTTTGCAAATATACGTTTCCTATTCTAACGCGAACCAGACGAAGAGTCGGAAAACCAACTGCAGCAGTCATTTTTCTAACCTGACGAAATTTTCCTTCGTTTACAGTAATAGAAGCCCAAGAAGTCGGACCATGGCGCTCATCTCTGATTTTTTTGGCTCTTGGTCCAAAATCAGGAATTTCATTTACGATAAAAGCTGAACAAGGTTTTGTTTTGTATTTACCGCCTTCAAAACCAATTTCGACACCTTTTTGCAGTTCTTCAATTGCTTCTTGAGTAATAATGCCGTCAACTTGAACGTAATATTCTTTGTCAACTTTTTTGCTTCTAATTTGTTCACTTACTTTTCCGTCGGTAGTGAGTAGAAGCAAGCCTTCAGAGTCTTCATCCAGTCTTCCAATTGCCATTGTTCCTTCCGGAAAATCATGCAATTCTCCCAAAAGCTTCTTCTTTCTTTTTAATTCATAAATAAATTGGCTTAAATAGCCGTAAGGTTTAAAAAGAATGAAGTGTCTGTGCATTTTTAATTTTTTGCAAAGATAGTTTCTTTCTTAAAATTAGAGCGGCAGTTAAGCATTATAATACTAATCTGCGAATATGAATAAAAATAGTATAATCTTAAAATGTTGTAAATTAAGATAATAAATTATAAAAGAACTTGCCTTAGAAACCAAAAGCAATGTTAAACCATTTAATTTTCCGACTTAGAATTCGTAATATTATAATAGAAACCAAAAAATATAACGATTATGGGAAAAGATAATTTAGGAACAAAAAAAATAAACGGAACGCAGAAAGACATTGACGAATCTAAAGGAAAAAACGTTTCGCACGATAAAGATTTAAAAGATGCCAAACTGAAAAAAGAAATCGTAACCGATGCTGATGGCGATAAAAAAATAGTTGACCGAGCTCGAAATGAGAACGAAAATATTCAACAAAAAAAGCCAAAAGTATCGTCTGACAATCCAAATTCAAATCGCGGCGTAACATCTGAAGAAGAAGCAAAAAAGACAGTTGAGAATAAAGACCGAAATTCTGATATCACAGCCAACCGATATCCAAATTCTGATCCTGAAAGTCGGAAAGACCGCGGGAATATGAAATTAGATGAAGATGAATAATACAAAATTTTTTAGAAATTCAGATCATTTTAATATCAAATAACATAACATTAGCGGTAAGCGTTAATGTTATTGTAAACTCTTTTCAAACCTTGAGTATCGGTGTATATCTTCGTAAATTAGAAGTACAAATTTAAATCTTAAGAATATGTCACTTTTAGAAAATAAAGTTGCATTTGTATCTGGAGGCGGTTCAGGAATTGGACGCGCAGTTGCAGAAGCATACGCTCGCGAAGGAGCAAAGGTAGTAGTATCTGATATTAATGTAGATCACGGTGAAGAAACCGTAAAAATTATAAAGGAAAATGGCGGAGAAGCTTTTTTTGTAAAAGGAGACTCGTCGAGCGCCAGCGATAATAAGCATATGGTTGAGGTGACAGTTTCAAAATACGGTCGCCTTGACATTGCCTGTAATAACGCTGGAATGGGCGGACCTGCAAAGCCAACTGAAGAATATGAGCCAGAAGCTTGGGATAAGGTTATTGCATTAAATCTAAACGGTGTTTTTTATGCCTGCCGTTATCAATTGGAACAAATGGAAAAAAATGGCGGTGGAAGTATTGTAAACATTGCCTCAATACATGGGCAGGTTGCAGCTCCGCTTAGTCCAGCTTATACAGCTTCTAAACACGGAGTTGTAGGTTTGACAAAAAACATTGCTGTAGAATATGCACAGAAAAATATTCGTTGTAATGCTGTTGGACCTGGTTACATTGAAACAGCACTTTTGAAGGATAATTTGAATAAAGATATGATGGACGCTGTTGAGGCAAAATCTGCAATGAACCGTTTAGGGACTGCAGAGGAAATTGCTGAATTGGTAGTTTTCTTGAACTCTGATAAATCTTCATTTACAACGGGAAGTTATTTTATTGCCGATGGAGGTTATACCGCAGTATAATATTTTTAAGAGAATAATATTTTAGGAAAGGCAGCGAACTTTTGTTCGGTGCTTTTTTTTGTTTAAAAACCTTGTGATTTGTAGGAAACATGGAGTTTTTTAGCGTTTTTAAAGATTGTTTATTTTTGAATTATATTTTGAATTAAGAGAATTTGGTTGTGGTAATTTTAATTAACTAAAGCTTATGTTGTTTTAAATTGAATTATTTTGATAAAAAACTCAACATTAAGTTTATAGTTTTATAATATTAGCTTAACTTTAAAGGCGATAAATTTGACTTCTAAAAACTCTATTCTTTAACGTATGAAAAAACTTTACTTTTCGCGACAGCTTTTGCTCGTACTATGTTTTTTGGGCTGTTTTTCTAGAGATCTCTTTTCTCAGACAATGCCAGCTCCGCAATCTTTGCCGCATTCACAGAATTTTAGTACACTTTTAGCAACAGATACATCCTATCCTGCAGGATATCAGGGATGGACTGCAGGAACTTCGAATCCAACAGGTGAAAGTCAATTTGGTACGTCTGGCAGTTTTGGTGCTGATAGAGCTTTAGTAGCTAGTAGTTCTGCTAGTACCAGCAGCGGTAATTTTCATAATTATAATGGAAAAATTGGATTTTTAAATACAGGTTCGTTAGACTTGACTATTGGTTTTGCGTTTGATGCAACTGGACAATCCTCTATTCCTGTTCAATATGATGCAATGACAATTCGTAATCCTTACGGTGATGGAACAAATAATCGTATCAATGAAATGATATTGCAATATAGAGTAGGGACAACTGCCAGTTTTACTTCAGTAACTGGAACGTTATATTCAAATAATACTACGACCCAAATTGGATCGGGAAATACAACCCCTCAAAATCCTAAGACTATAAATATCATTTTGCCAGCGGAGTGTGATAATCAGCCTGTAGTACAGATTAGATGGATTTCAAGACAAGTTAGCGGGGGAGGTTCTCGACCATCTTTTGCTATTGATAATATAAAAGTTGGAAGAGATATTACTGCTCCTCTTAATATTACTGGTTTTCCTAAGGCCAATAATGTTTTAGCCCAAAGTTTTGATTTTATCGATAAATTAGATGAATCTGGAAAAACTTATTTCGTACTGCTTCCAGGCGGAAGTGCTGCGCCGACGGTTACGCAGGTCAAAGCTGGCCAAGACTCAAATGATACTGCAGCTTTACAAGCAGGAAGTATAGATATTGCAGATCCTGCTCAGGAATATGCCAAAACTTTTTCGGGACTTACTTTAAATACGAGTTATTCTGTTTATTCTGTTTCTGAAGATACTTCTGGTAATATTCAGGCCTTGGTTAATAAAGTTGACGTTACTACAGCCAGTTCTGCAGTTCCAGTTTTAACAACTTCTACGGCAAGTTTAGATTTAGGTTTTTCCGAAGCAAATTATGAAGCAAAGGTTCTAAGTTACCAAGTTGGAGCAGTTGATTTAACTCAAAATGTTGTTTTAACTTCTACAGCTAATTTTACAATTTCTAAAGATAACGGCACATTTGCCTCTTCTCTGACTTTTACTGCTGCTGATTTTGCATCGAATGCTGCTCCAACCGTATATGTGAAATTTATTCCAAATGCTGTTGCTAATTTTACAGGACAGATCAATCACGAATCGACTGGCGCTGTAACAAAAACGGTTACTTTGACAGGAATAGGAATCAATCCTTATAAACAAGATTTTAACGATCCAAATGTTTTAACAAATAGCGGATGGACTCAATATAACGAAGCTGGGCCAGTAAACAAATGGTCTTATACTTCAGTAGCCAGAAATGTAAATTCTGGAACTGGGGCTGTCCTTGTAAATGGTTTTTCAGATAATGGACCAAGTAAAGATTGGTTGATTTCACCTAAATTACGTTTAGATAATTTTGGAACACTTCCATTGCTGTCTTTTTATTCTCGTAAATTTTATGCCGGTCCCTCTTTAAAATTATTGGTATCTACAAATTATGATGGTGTTAGTAATCCTAATACAGCAACATGGACAGAAATAAATGGGGCATTCCCGACTGTAACAGGTACTTATGCACAATCTCAATATATAAAGCTAAATGATTATAAGACAAACAATACCTATTTGGCTTGGGTTTATGAAACAACAGCTGGAGGTAATAACAATGCATCAGAATGGTCTTTTGATGATTTTGCTGTTACAAATGAGATTGGTTATGTAGATTCAAATCCTGTTTTAGATTTTGGAGTTGTACTTCCAAATACAGTTTCAGACTCTCAATCGTTTAACTTTAAAGCAGAAGGATATGGAGATATTACGATTACAGCTCCAGCTTCTTACCAAATTTCAGCAGATAATGTTTCGTTTATATCCAGTATAGTAATTACTGCTGCCGATGCGTTGGCAGGAAAAACACTTTATGCAAAATTTGCACCAGCAGTAAAAGAATTTAAAATATCTGGAGTTTTAACCGTAACAGGAACCTCATTAAACAAGCAAATAGGTTCATTGACTGGTTCTTCTTTACCAAAAGCAGATACTTTTGATGTAGTAACATACAATTTAGAGTTTTTCGGTGCTCCAACTGCTGCTTATGGCCCTTCAGATAAGCCTCTGCAACTAGAAAACGTGGCAAAAGTCATGAATAAATTAGATGCAGATGTTTACGTAGTACAAGAGGTTTCTAGTGATGCCCAGATTGATGCTTTAATTCAGAAAATAAATGTAAACGGAAAAACATTTGAAAAGAGTATTTCTAATGTATGGTCTTATTCTTGGCAAGATCCGCCTTCAGATCCAAATTTTCCACCTCAGAAATTGGTAGTACTTTATAATACTCAAACAGTAACAGTTAAAAAAACACGTGTTATGTTTGATAAGTTTTATACTGAATTGCGTAATGGCACTAAAACACTGAATAATTATCCAGGAGATAGCAATAGCAGCTTTTTCTCCTCTGGACGTTTGCCTTATATGGTAACAATAGAAACAAATCTTAATGGAGTTAAAAATGAAATTAATCTAATAGATCTTCATGCACGTGCTAACAGCGGAACTGATATCTCTCGTTATAACATGCGTAAATATGATACTGAGGTTTTGAAAGATAGTTTAGATGCGCATTATGCAAACTCAAATATTATTCTTTTAGGAGATTACAATGACGATGTAAAAGCATCTGTAATTGCGGGACAGCCTTCTTCTTATGAAACTTTTGTAAAAGATACTAATAATTATAAAGCACTTACGTTAGAAATCAGCCAGGCTGGCGCATACAGCTTTTTGAGTTCAGGCGGATTCTTAGATCATATTACGATTTCTAATGAGCTAATAGATGATTATATTTCAAACTCGACTGCTGTTTATGATCCGCGTAATGATATTGCGAGCTATACAACGACAACTTCAGACCATGGGCCAGTAATTGCACGTTTTCAGTTAAAACAAGATGTGCTTTCAACGCCAGATTTTGAAAAGAACAAATATTATGTAAAAGCGTATCCGAATCCTGCTGCAGATGTTCTGAATTTTGATGTAAAAACAGCTCAAGGAAGAGATCTGAAAATTAGATTATACGATTTCAACGGACGTGTAATTGGAAACCCAATCAGCGTTAAAAATGAATCTGAATTTAGTACAGCAGCTGTTGCGGTTGGAAATCTAGTTTCGGGCGTGTATTTTTATACGGTAACTGAAAATAATAAGGTGATTTTTAAAGATAAGATTCTTAAGAAGTAAGAAAAATAAGAGAATAAAAAAGGCTTCCAAAAATCTGGAAGCCTTTCTCATTGAAAATCTATTGAAATGATTTTCTCAATTGATCGAAATCAATTGTAATTGAATTAGTAAGCGTAAAAAAATAAGTTAGCTGCCATTTTTGTGTTTTTTGGGCTTGTTTACTTGTAGTTTCATCCCAAGGCGGGTAAACTCGTGTTGCTCTAATGCCTTCTTTGTTTTGGGTTGAAAAAATACCCTTTTCTAATAATATATTTTTCGGGAAAACAAACATTCCCCAATTTTGTTCTTTACGGACACTTACTATCACAAAATCTATAGAATCTGAATAATCAAAAGGTTCAATTGTTCCAGATTTATTGCGTTTCCATAAAGTAACAAACTGACCTGTTTTAGTCGGTGTTATTTTTGCTTCTCTGTAACATATATTTTTATCATTTAAAAGAAAACGGTAAGCGCTGTATTCTTCGCTTTCATCTTCTTTTTCAAGCTTTGTCAATGTCAGATCTGCTTTGTCAAAAACTTTTTCTTTTGCAGAAAATAAATCATTTGTAATTGATTTTGAATGTATTTGTGAGGAAGTGATTTTCATAAAAAATAAGAATTGATTTTTCCGAAAATTACTACAAATAAATTTTAGAAAGAAACATTTAATCCAAAATTTAATCCCCACTGAAACTGATTGAAAGATTGATTGTTTAATGGATTGATATAGTAGTTCATAGCCGGTTCTACAAATACATTTGTCTTTTTGTAAACACGGTATTGAATTGTACTGCTCAAAGTAGAACCGTACACATAATCGTTTGCACTTACATTTTGACCAATAGAATTTCCGTCTAAAGCTACATTGTTAGAGATCAATTTACCAACAAAACCACCTGTATTCAAATTGATACTTGCCTTATTTCTATTGAAAACAGCATACGAAACCTCAAGCGGCATTTCTATATACCTTAAATTTTGATCCAATTTTCCTGTTTGGATATTATCGCTTTTTAAAGCTTCTTTAGTGCTGTTTGATATAAAAAGATAGTCCGGATTACTGCCCACCATTGCAGCAGGACTATCAGAGAAAGACTGACTTGGTGCAAATAAGGCATTGTTTTTAGCACTTACATAAGAAACGTTTGCGACACTTTGTCCCAGCTCATTAATTTTTAAACCAGATCCAACAGCCCATTTTTTATTAATACTGTATTTCGTTTTAACTCCATAAGAATTGGATTGTTTAGAATCGTTTACATTTCCTAAAGTTTTCTCATTTCTTGTGTTCTCAGAGCTTGCAACTCCCGCAAAAACAGCAACAGCCCATTTTTCTTTTTTATCAATTAAATTGTTTTTTTTCTCTTTTTCTTCTTTTTTAGCTTCTGGAGATAAAATGCCTTTTTCTAAGTTTTGAAGTTCCGCAAGTTGTACAGAATCTTTTTTGCTCAAAACATTGTTGAATTTTAGGTTTTCCTTTCCAGTAGTACTTTTATCAGTTATTATTTTTCCGTTATTACTATGAATGCCATTTTGTTTTGAGGCATTACTGTTTACAGCGAAATTTTCATTTTTGTTTACAGCGAAATTTTCGCTGCTGGTAGTATTATTTAGTTTGGTATCAAAAATAGAATTCGAAAGCTGTTTTTTAGCTGTTGCATTAAATTTGCTTTCTTTTCCAAAAGCAATTCGTTCTTCAGCAATTCCTTTAACTCCAGTTTGTTTTCCATTTTCTAAAATAGATTTTTTTGAAGGTCTTCCGTTTGATTTATCTCTTATAGAACTAAAATCTTGAACTGCAAAAGATTGATTCGGAGCATTGCTTTGGAACTGTAAATTAGATTCGGAATTCTTTTTATTGTTTTTGTTTTTTGAATTTGTATGAGCTACAGATGTTTCCTTTTCCTGAGTTTCCTCTGGTTGATTGAATTGATTTTTTGCAGCAGCACCAATTACAGAATCATTAGTTTTTGTATGATTTTCTTCCTGTTGAATTGTTTTATTTTTATCAGGATTATTTGTCTTTTCTTCAAGAACTACACGATTGTTCTCGAAACCTCCATTACCATTGTCAAAGTTTTTATTTTGTGGAGAAGAACTAAAATGTAAAATTGAGGGAAGAAGCAGCCCTAATAATAAGCATGCAGCAGCCGACCACCAAAGAATAACGCGTTTCTTCTTTTTAGGTTTGTCTAATTTTTCTTCAATTTGCCCCCACAATTCAGGAGGCGGAACACTCGAAAAGTCTTCCATTGATGAAAAAATATCTTCTATTTTATGCTTCTTCATGCTGTCTTAAAATTTTTTATACTCAAAATTCGCTTCTGTAAAATATGTTTGGCGCGATTTAAATTTGATTTTGATGTTCCTTCGGAGATCTTTAATAATTCGGCTATTTCTTTGTGTTTCATTTTTTCAAAAACATACAAGTTAAAAACCGTTCGATATTGATCTGGTAAATCCCGAATATATTCTAGAAGTTTTTCCTGTTCGATGGGAATTGCTTCTAATTCCTCCTCTTCAATAAAATCAGTATCAGGATCAAAAACATCTAAAAAGAAACTCTCCTTTTTCTTTTTATTTAAAGTTTCGATGAGCTTATTAATGAAAATCCGTTTGAGCCATCCTTCAAAACTTCCTTCAAATTTGTATTGGTTTATTTTCTGAAAGACAATCACAAAGGCTTCTTGAAAGACATCTTTTGCATCATCTTCGTTTTTCATATATTTCAAACAGATACCATACAAAACAGGAGAGAACAACTGATAAATTTTCAGTTGTCCCTCTCTGTCATTTTTCATGCACAGTTTGATATATTTTTCTAACTCGTCTTTCAAAAAAGTGGTATTATTTGGTTTTGCAAAAATAGTTCTAAAAAGCTTATAAAACTATCTTTTAAAAATAGTACGAGCTGCGTCTTGGTTATTGCTTACAATTGTTAAGTTTTGATTGTCAAGGTTTTCTATTACGTAAGTTTTGCCTTCAAACGTAATTAGATCATGTTCTGACTGATCAAGATATCCTATCCCTTTTTCTATCTTATAAGGGCTGATTCTAATTTCAACATTGTTTTTATAAGTGATCACTCTTCCATCTGGAGTAAAAATTATTTTCTTGGTAAAACCAATAGTTTTTGGTGTCGCCACATAAGGGTTTTTACCGCCGCATACCGATTTTTCCCAAATCCAAGTGTTTAAAATTGTACTGTTATTTACTTTAGTTGTATCCAATGAATAAAAACTAGTTAAAAGAAATAAAGCAGTAAAAGATAAAAAGAGTTTTCTCATGATTAAATTATTTTAAGCTTGTAATTTTTTCTTGAATCGCTTTTTTGAATGTTTTTATTTCTGCACTTTGATCCTCAGTATCATTGTTATCAATATAAACTTTAGTAACATTTATTCCTTGACGTAATTCAAAGTAAACACCTGCAGCATTTGGCGTACCATAAGTTTTAGTTTGTCCTTTTAAAGCTAAAATCTCAGCAGGTACACTTTTTAAGAATAAAGTATAATCTCCTCTTTTTATAGTTGGAGTATATTTATATTGACCAAAGTCATACTGTCCAGCAGCAACGTTTAAGAATTTTAAAATATTGAAATCGTTAATTTGGAAGAATTTTTGACAATCTGCACCAGTACAGTTATTGCTGAATGATCCAATTACCATATTATCGCTGCTCTCATTTGTTTTGATAAAAATGAAACCTTTTGTTGTTCTTGGAATTAAAACAAAATCCGAAGGGTAAGTTGGGGTTTGTGATACGTTTTCGCCAGCTGCGGGAGTTTTTTCGTAATAGTTAACAATGATTTCGCAATTATTTTCTACAATCGAAGTAATTTTAATTGCATAACCGCTGGTAGGTTTAACACCAGCAAAAATTCCAACTAAAAATTGTTTTGTAAAGTCTATATTAGGGTCGCTGGCAACTGGGCAGCTATTTTCATGCTTAGTAAATAAATCATTCATTTTTTCCTGAGATGCTACTACTGCAACAGCTGGAGAGGTTTGTGGAGTTTTTACACTGTAATTACATAAAAAAGGAAATCCAGTAAATTCTACAAGTGCATTAACCCCGCATTCAACGTATTTGGTGTCATCGTTAAGGGAGCAGGCAGTAATTCCAAAAGCTATAAATAAGCTCAACATTAATTTTTTCATAATTTATTTTAATAGGTTTATATTTTGTAGATAACACTTTTAAAAAAAGGTTGCGTTGAACTTTTATTTTTTTTAAATTAAAATGTTGGTTTAGTTTGAATTGATAATGAATTCGTGAAATTTCTATTTTAAAAACTAAGTACTACGTATTATTGCGTACTTTTACGTAAAATAAACTTAGTTATGTCTGATTATCTACCATTTTTATTGGCTTTTGTAGTGGCGCTTTTTGTTGGAATATACTTAGGTAAAATGCTTTCTGGATCAAAATTTCAGTCGGAAAAATCAATTGCTGAAGAGAGATTGAATGCTCTAAACAGTCAGATGCAAATGCAAAAAGAGCAATTTGACAACGAAAAAAAATATTTTCAAAAGCAAATACAGCTGCTCAATTTTGAGAAAGAAAACATTCGGACAGAGAAAGACAGTCTGGCCATTCAGCTTTCTAAAAAAGAAGTCGATTTCGAAAATTTATGGGAACGTCATAAAGAACAAAAAAATGAGATCAACGAACTTCAGGAAAAATTCACCAAAGAATTTGAAAACTTAGCCAATAAAATCCTCGAAGAAAAATCGGCCAAATTCACCGAGCAGAACAGCGAGAACATGAAAAATATTCTTTTGCCGCTTCAGGATAAAATTCATGTTTTTGAGCAAAAGGTAGATCAGACCCATAAAGAAAGTATCGATTACCACGCCGCACTCCGCCAGCAGATTTTAGGTCTTAGCGAAATGAATGCTCAAATGAGTAAAGAAACGTTGAATCTGACCAAAGCACTAAAAGGTGACAGTAAAATGCAGGGAAATTGGGGAGAACTGGTTTTAGAACGCGTTTTAGAAAAATCGGGATTAGAAAAAGGACGAGAATATGAAGTACAGCAGAGTTTTACGAACAGTGAAGGAAATCGTGTTTTTCCAGATGTTGTAATCAATCTTCCTGACGGTAAAAAAATGATTGTCGATTCTAAAGTTTCACTGGCGGCTTATGAAAAATGGATTAACGAAGAATCGGAGCTTTTAAAAATAGAGTATCTAAAAGAGCATGTCAATTCTATTAGAAGACACGTCGAACAGCTTGGCAGTAAAAATTATCACGATTTATATCAAATAGAAAGTCCAGACTTTGTGCTGTTATTTATTCCGATGGAGCCTGCTTTTGCGATTGCTTTAAACGAAGATCCGGCTTTATATACTAAAGCATTCGACCGAAATATTGTAATTGTTACGCCAAGTACACTGCTCGCTACTTTAAGAACAATAGACAGCATGTGGAGCAATCAAAAACAGCAGGAAAATGCTTTTGAGATTGCAAGACAAGCCGGCGCATTATACGATAAATTTGAAGGTTTTGTTTCTGATTTAGTCCGAATTGGAAATAAAATAAAAGACACCAAAACAGAATACGAAAGCGCAATGAACAAATTAGTCGATGGAAAAGGAAACTTGATTACAAGCGTAGAAAGATTAAAAAAAATGGGAGCAAAAGCCAAGAAATCCCTTCCTGAAAGTATAATTGCACGAGCATTAAATTCAGATGAAAATGAATTGTTGAATTAAGAGAGATAATTAAACAAATAAAGATATAAGTTTTGTTTTGTATCAGAAAGGCTAAAAAAACGAAACGCCTTTTCTAACTATAAAAAAAACTACGACTCTATGTGTTTAAAAAGATGATAACACAATTTCCAAAAAACAAAAACATGACTACAGATTTTAAACCAGTTTCTTCCTCCAAAATCAGCATATCAGAACTAATGCTGCCATCGCACACCAATTTCAGCGGTAAAATTCACGGAGGATATATTTTACAATTATTAGATCAAATTGCTTTTGCTTCGGCATCAAAATTCAGCGGTAATTATTGCGTAACGGCATCTGTCGATACGGTAAACTTTCTAAAACCGATTGAAGTTGGAGAATTAGTAACCATGAAAGCTTCTGTAAATTATGTGGGAAGAAGTTCGATGATTGTTGGGATTCGTGTAGAAGCAGAAAATATTCAGACAGGAGTTGTTAAACATTGTAACTCCTCTTATTTTACAATGGTTGCCAAAGATAAAGAAGGAAAAAGTGTTCAGGTTCCCGGGTTAATTTTGTCAAATCTGCAAGAAGTCCGCCGTTTTAGAAAAGCGATTAAACATATCGAAGTTAGAAGAGAAGTCGAAGAGCATGAAAAACTTACCAATATAAACTCTATCGAAGATTTAGCCAGTTTAGAAAAATACAATGTTCTTCTAGAAATCAGCTAATTTTCTTATATTTATATAATACATTAAATAAAGAAAACATGATAAAGTTTGGATATACAATTTTGTACGTTGAAGATGTCGAAGAGGCGTTGGCATTTTATGAAAATGCATTTGGATTCTCAAGGAAATTTATAAGTCCTGATAACGATTACGGCGAATTAATTACTGGCGAGACAACACTTTCGTTTGCGTCAAAAAAGCTGGCATCGCAAAATTTGAAAGAAGGTTTTATAGAAAGCAGTTTAGAAGATAAGCCTTTTGCAATAGAAATAGGTTTTATTGTCGAAAATGTTCCAGAAGTTTTGCAAAAAGCAACTTCTTTTGGAGCTTTAATGGTTGCAGAACCTGTAGAGAAACCTTGGGGGCAAGTTGTGGCGTATGTAAGAGACTTAAATGGATTTTTGATTGAAATCTGTACGGAAGTAAAAATGTAGTTTTGAGGACATTTTGCATCCCATGAGGATATTTTACTTTTAAAAACATTCACAAATATTTAGCATTAGTTCTAGAACTTTGCTTATCGAAATTTCGTAACTTTAAATGTGATCATTTGGTTACGAAATTTTTTTTTCACTGAATAACTGCCGTTCGATTTTTCTAGTTAATCAGATTTTTTTTCACTTTCTATTAACCGCAATTATTGAATGACATAATTGTTTAAACGTAGACGATTATGAAAACAACTACCTTATTATTTTTATTTTTTACTGCCTTTTCTGTTCTCGCTCAAGACAAATTTTTTACCAGTACAGGTACGGTAAATTTTGAAGCCTCTGTTCCTTTTTTCGAGGAAATAAAAGCAGTTAATAGACAAGTTGCAATTTTGCTGGAACCTAAAACAAGTACTTTTATTTGTACTGTAATGATCAAAGATTTTCGTTTTAAGCTGGATATGATGCAAGATCATTTTAACGAAAATTATATGGAAAGCCGACGTTATCCTAAAGCTGTATTTAAAGGCAAAATTGAGAAATTTGATTTGAAAGATATTACCGACATCGAAAAGCAATACCAAATAAAAGGAAAACTGTATTTGAGAGGGAAATATAAAGAAATTGTTGTGAATGCCATGATTAAAAAAGTTGCAGACGGAATTCAGGTAATTTCAGATTTTCCAATATCTGTTTCAGATTTCAATATTCAAATTCCAAGCTCGGTTGCTTCTAAAATTGCTAAAACTGCCAATACAGGATTAACAGGTGTTGTTCGCAGCGATGAAATCATGTATGCAACTTTGAAATAATATTATTTGATACAATTTATGAGTGTCTTTTCTAAATCTGTAAACCGAAATTCAAAACCAGTCTGCTGAATTTTTTCCGAAGAAACGCGCTGCCCAGTTAGTACCGCTTGGCTCATTTCGCCCAAGAAAAGTTTAAGTAAAAAAGGCGGAACTTTAGGAAGCCAAATAGAATAACCAAACAAATTGGCAAGCGTTTTAGAAAATCTTGAGTTTGTCGTGTTATCTGTTATACAGGCATTATATGGACCTTCCAGCTTTTCATCTTCGATGCTTTTTAAATAAATCCTGCATAAATCATCAATATGAATCCATGGGAGATATTGTTTTCCAGATCCAAGAACTGCACCAAATCCAGATTTAAAAGTCGGAATCATTTTTTTTAGAAAACCTTCCTCTTTTCCTAAAACTATTCCAGTTCGTATTTTTACCGTTCGAATTCCCAACGAACCAATTTTGTCCACAGCGCTTTCCCATTTTTGGCACGTAGTGCCTAAAAAGTCATTTGCCGGCGGTGTATTTTCAGTACATATTCTATGACTGGTCACAGCGCCGTAAATTCCAACTGCCGAAGCAGAAACAAAAGTATTCAGTTTTTTATTATTTTTTTCTAAGACCGAAAAAATAAGATCAATTGGTTTGATACGGCTATCTAGAATATCTCTTTTTCTTTTTGCTGTCCATCGTTTTTCAACAATTCCTTCGCCAGCAAGATGAATAATATAATCTGCATTAAGGACAGCATTTTCGTCAATATAATTTTTATTTAAATCCCATTTATAATAGGTAATTGCTTCGGAGCTTTCTCTTTCAGACCGACTCAAAATTGACACGGAATATCCAGCTTCCAGAAGCATATCTGTTAGGTGTTTTCCAATGAATCCGCTTCCGCCGGTTAAGAGAACATTTTGAGCCATAATAGTTTATAATATATTTAACAGTGTATATTGTTTAATGATTAGTAAAGGTACTTAAACAATGTTTACCTTTATGGCAAATTCTAAATTTTAATAAAATGGAGACTTATAAACAAATAATAACCAAAGATGATATCGTTTCAAAATACATGGATGAGGTTTTGGAAAAAGGTCAAAAACCAAAATCCGTTTATCATTTTGCGAAAGAAAATGATTTTACCGAAGCTGAGTTTTATTCCTTTTTTGGAACATTAGAAGGTTTAGAAAAAGAAATTTTCAGGATGTTTTTTGAAAACACGGTTAATCTGCTTCATAAAAATGAAGAGTATCAGCAGTATGATATGAAGAACAAAATGCTGAGTTTCTACTTTACGTTTTTTGAAATTTTAACCGCAAATAGAAGTTACGTTTTACAGACGCTTAAAATTGATAGAAATCCTCTTAAAAATTTAGTACAGCTGACTGCTCTTAGAGAAAGTTTTAAAAATTATGTTTCGGAAATTCTAACGGATGATTATAGATTAGAACAAGAAAAATTTCAAAAATTTCAAGAAAAAGCTATTCAGGAATCGGCTTGGCTGCAATTAATGCTGACGATTAAATTTTGGATGGGGGATGAATCTGCTGCTTTTGAAAAAACAGACATTTTTATCGAAAAATCGGTTAATGCATCATTTGAATTAATGAATGTTGCACCAATGAATCATTTAATAGATTTTGGAAAATTTCTATTTAAAGAAAAAATACACAGCAGATAATGAAAACAATCGATTATATTCCAACTTCAAAAATAGAAAGAGCTGGAAAGCTGGTTCAAACTGGAGCCAAAATTGGGGTAAACTATGTAAAGCATTATGCTGAAAAAATAGTCAACCCAGATTTAACCCGAGATAAACTAAACGAAAATAACGCCGAAGATATTTACGACGGCCTTAAAAGCTTAAAAGGAAGCGCGCTTAAAGTCGCGCAAATGTTAAGTATGGACAAGAACTTTCTGCCTCAGGCTTATGTGGAGAAATTTTCGTTGTCTCAATTTTCAGTACCGCCGCTTTCTGCACCTTTGGTTTTAAAAACGTTCAAGAATAATTTTGGTAAAACACCTTATGAAATCTTCGACGAATTCAATCCAAATTCTGTAAACGCGGCAAGTATTGGCCAAGTGCATTTGGCTAAGAAAAATGAAAAGAAACTGGCAGTTAAAATTCAATATCCTGGAGTTGCCGACAGTATTTCATCAGATTTAGCTTTGGTAAAACCTATTGCAATTAGAATGTTTAATCTGCAAGGAAAAGACTCTGATAAATATTTCAAGGAAGTTGAAGATAAACTTATTGAAGAAACGAATTATTTATTAGAATTGAAACAAAGTCAGGAAGTTGTTGATGCGTGTAATAAAATCGAAAACATCATTTTCCCGAATTACTATCCAGAATTTTCATCAGAGAAAATTATTACAATGGATTGGATGACAGGAATTCATCTTTCTGAATTTACGGCTAAAAATACAGATCAGGAAGTTGGCGACAAAATAGGTCAGGCGCTTTGGGACTTTTACATGTACCAAGTTCACGTTTTACGAAAAGTTCACGCAGATCCGCATCCAGGTAATTTTTTAGTAAATGATCAAAATCAGCTAATTGCTTTAGATTTTGGCTGTATGAAACAAATTCCCGAGGAGTTTTACTCACCATATTTTGAATTGATTAATAAAGCAGTTTTAAATGATTTGGAAATTTTTAATAAAAAATTATTTGAGTTAGAAGTTCTTAGATCCGATGATTCTAAAGAGGAGATCGAATATTTTTCAAATATGTTTTTTGATTTGTTATCGCTTTTTACCAAGCCTTTTCAAAATGAAACCTTCGATTTTGCCGACGAAACTTTTTTTAATGCAATCGCCGAATTAGGAAAACGTTTCTCTGAAGATACAAATCTTAGAAAAATGAACGGAAACCGCGGTTCTAAGCACTTTATTTATATGAACCGTACTTTCTTTGGTTTGTATAATTTAATGTTTGATTTGAAGGCGAAGATTGTGGTTGATAATTATTTGAAGTACTAGGTTGGAAAATTCCAAATTTTTAAATTCCAAATTCCAATTTTAAAAAAACCTTTGTCAAAGTTTAAAACTTTGACAAAGTTTTTTTTGTCTTGTTTGTCATCCTGACGGAGGAAGAATCACAAGATTATAAACAATTGAAATTTTGAATTTAAAAAGCTTGGAATTTATTTAATTATTCCAGCCTTATAAGTTGCAATTGCGCGATCTCTCGCAAAAGCATGATCGACCATTGGTTCATTATAACCAAAATCAAATTCAGGAATCCATTTGCGGATGTATTCGCCTTTTTCGTCAAATTTTTTTTGTTGGATTTCGGGATTAAAAACCCTGAAGTAAGGTGCGGCATCACAACCTGTTCCCGCAGCCCATTGCCAGTTTCCAACGTTCGAGGCCAGTTCGAAATCTAAAAGTTTTTCGGCGAAATAAGCTTCTCCCCACTGCCAGTTGATTAATAGGTGTTTGCATAAAAAACTCGCCACAACCATGCGAACGCGATTGTGCATGTAACCCGTTTCGTTAAGCTGGCGCATTCCCGCGTCGACAATTGGGTAACCGGTAGTTCCAGAACACCATCTTTTAAAATCTTCTTCGTTATTGCGCCATTGAATTCCATCGTAGGCAGATTTGAAATTATGATTGACACAATTGGGAAAGCTGAAAAGAATTTGAATAAAAAATTCTCTCCAAATTAATTCACTTAGAAAAGTCTGATTCTTCCGATTTGCCCAGTTTACTAATTTCCGAATACTTACCGTTCCAAATCTTAGGTGCGGAGAAAGATAGGAGGTGCTGTCTAAAGCAGGGAAATCTCTGGTCTCTTTATAATTGCCAATTTGTGTTAAGTTGTGCGGTTGTACTTTTATCGCGCTTTTTTCAAAACCAATTGCTGATAGATCGGGAAAAGGAAATTGATTTTTTGCAAAATTGGATTGAAATGGAGTTGAATCATATTCTGGAGCCGATCCTAAAATATGATATTTCTCAAGCCATTTATTTTTGTAAGGAGTGTAAACCGTATACGGAAGTCCGTCGGCTTTTGTGATTTCTTTTTCTTCAAAAATAACGTGATCTTTAAATGAAAGGCATTCGACGTTATTCTCTTTCAATACAGTGCAAATGGCTGTATCGCGTGTGATAGCAAAAGGTTCGTAATCTTTATTGAAAAATACGTTTTGAATATCGAATTCTTCTAAAAGTGATGTCCAGACTTCTTTTGTTTTTCCTTTTTTAATTAAAATTGAAGATTGAAAAGCGTTTAATTCTGAATTTATCTTTAGAAGCGATTCATAAATAAAAGAAACTCTCGCGTCGTTTTTTGGAAGATTATCCAAAATATCATCATCAAAAATAAATAAAGGAATTATTGGGAATTCAGATTGTAAAGCGTGGAATAGCCCGTTGTTGTCCTCTAAACGTAAATCCCGTCTGAACCAGAAAAAGGAGACTTTTTGTTTTGTCATTTTATAATTTTCGCTTGACTAATGTTTTGTATTGTGAATAGTTTTAAACACATAGAAACAGAGATTTTATTTTCTTGTAAAAGAATATTGAAAAAAAACATCTTTAAACGTTATTAAAACTATGTTTCTATATGTTTAAAATAAAATCTTTAAATACTTTTTTGCTCTGCGTGTATTTGTATAATCTTTGCCTGTGGTTTTGAATTAAACAATTCTTCGATTTTGTTGTAACGGAAATCGAAAATTGTTTTTAATTTATTTTTTACAACTAGTAAATTCATTAAACGTCCTAAGATTCCGAGAGGTAAGGCATAATGAACAATATCTGTCATTTTGGTTCCGCCGTCTGGTGTCCGCTCAAAAAAATGTTTGTGATGCCATAATTTGTAAGGACCAAAACGCTGCACATCTATAAAATACTCATTTTCCTTACAAGCAGTAATTTCGGTAACCCAAGAAATTTTGATTCCTAAAAGCGGTCTTAAAGTGTAAGTGATAATTTGACCGTGGTACATGCGTTTGTCGTCGAAATCCTTAATTTGAAAATTCATGTTGTCCAAAGTAATGGTCTGGAGGTTTTTGGGACTGGAGAAAAAATCCCAGCAGTCTTCGACACTGGCATTTACATATTGTACGGTTGCTATTTTGTATAATTTCATTTCCTATAAATCAATTGTTTACAAATGTTTCTTGTATTACGTGAGCGTTAGGGGTTGCAGTGGAGCTCTTTTTATGGCTGGCTTTTTAGCCGGACATAAAAAAGCGGGAACGAAAAACCCGCCCGCTTTTTCAGCGGGAACGCCCAAATAATAATTACATTTTATAATATTTTAATGGTACAAACAACATTCCGAAACATTCTCCTTTTTCTTTATTAAGGTGTTTATGGTGTATTTTATGTGCTTTTCTCAGTCCGATGAGGTATTTGTTTTTGGTGTTTTTGAACCATTTAAAGCGTTGATGAATTAAGACATCGTGAATTAAAAAATAACAAATTCCGTAAAGCGTTACGCCGCAGGCAATAAAAAATAAGTAGTTAAAGCCGCCTTGTACACCAAAATAAAATAGAAGAATACTCGGAATTGCAAAAATGACAAAGAAAATGTCGTTTCGTTCAAAAGTATGTTCGTATTTTGGCTGGTGATGATCTTCGTGAAAATACCACATAAAACCGTGCATAACGTATTTGTGCGTAAGCCAGGTCACACATTCCATAAACAGAAAAACGCCTAAAAAGATTAAAAAAGAAATCATTTTGTAAATGTTGTAATTAAAATTATGATTTAAAATCTTCTGAGTTTAGCTTTAAATTACAAAAGATTGACTCTAAAGAATATTTTTTTGTTTTGTTTCCCTCTCATTTTTATCATTTCGACGAAGGAGAAATCTCTGCAGTAACTCAGCAGTCTTTGGTGGCTATCTTTTTCAGGAAATGACAAACTAGACGAATATTTACACCAGCTTAAGTTTGTAAGTAACAAATGACTGCGCCAAAAGTCCTGCCTTTGTATAGTTGGAAACGCGGATTCTTGCGTTGCCAATTTCATGAGAAGGAGTGTTTTTTAGCTTTTTCAGCAGTTTTCTGTAATACACATATGCTGTATAAACGCCGAATTTTGCTTCAATTGGCAGTTTTACAATTCCTTGATATGCAATGCGGAAATCTTCTTCAATTTCTTTTATAATCTGCTCTTTTGAATCGTCGTTGAAATTGTTAAGATTAACACCTGGAAAATAAGTTCGGTTTAAAAGTGTATTGTCATCTTTTAAATCTCTTAAGAAATTTACTTTCTGAAATGCCGATCCTAAACGCATGGCTTCGTCTTTTAACTGCTCGTATTTATGTTCTTTTCCAGAGACAAAAACCTTTAAGCACATTAAGCCCACAACATCGGCAGAACCATAAATGTAATCTGCGTATTCTGCTTGTGTATTATAGGTTGATTTTATAAGATCTAGTTTCATGCTTTTTAAAAACGCCTGAACTAAATCGTCTGTAATATTGTACTCTTTAACGGTATGCTGAAAAGAATTTAGAATTGGATTTAGGCTGATTCCTAATTCCATTGCTTTGTAATATTCCTTTTCGAAATCGTCGATAAGATATTCTTTTTCGTAATCGTGAAATGAATCTACAATTTCGTCAGCAAAACGAACAAATCCGTAAATGCTGTAAATAGCGTCGCGAATGCTAGGTGAAAGCATTTTCACGGCAATTGAAAATGAGGAGCTGTAGTTTTTTGTAACCAGCTTACTGCACTTGAAAGAAACGGCGTCGAATAGTGATTTCATTTTTTTAAGATCTTAGAGATTTTTGAATTAATTCAGCTGCTAGTTTTCCTGAAATTAAGGCAGGAGGAACACCGGGTCCAGGAACGGTTAACTGTCCTGTAAAGTATAAATTCCTGACTTTCTTGCTTTTTAATTTGGGTCTTAAAAATGCAGTTTGCAATAATGTATTTGCCATTCCGTAGGCATTTCCTTTATACGCATTATAGTCTGCTACAAAGTCATTTTTACAGAATGACATCTTAAAGATAATATTATTTCTGATTTCTTGTTGCGTAATCTGCTCAAAACGAGTGATTATCTTTTCGAAATACTCTTCTCGGAGTTTTTCGTTATCTTCAATTCCGGGCGCAAGCGGAATTAGGAAAAAACCACTTTCCATTCCGTCTGGTGCAGCTGTAAGATCAGTTTTGGATGGGAAATTGGCATAGAATAAAGGAGAATCCGGCCATTTCGGATGATCGTAAATATCAACAGCATGCTGATTAAAATCGGTATCAAAAAATAATGCGTGATGCGAAATATTTTCTATTTTTTTATTGAACCCAATAAAAAATAGGAGAGAGGAAGGAGCAAAAATTCTGCTTTCCCAATATTTATCAGAATAAGCGCGATGTTCTTTTTCTAATAAAGTTTCGGTATGCTGATAATCGGCGCCGCTTAAGATAATGTCAGCTTCTATTTTTTCTCCATTTATAATAATCGCTGTCGCTGTTTTATTTTCGACGATTATTTTTTCGATTGAAGAATTGGTTTTAATAGTAACGCCAAGTTCTAAAGCTAACTTTTCGATACCGCGTATAACATCAAACATTCCAGTTTTCGGGTGCCAGGTTCCCAATCCGAAATCGGCATAATTCATGAAATTGTAAAATGATGGCGTTTTGCTTGGTTTTGCACCAAGAAATAAAACAGGAAACTCCAATATTTGGACGAGTCTTTCGTTTTTGAATTTCTTGCGAATATCAGCGCTTACATTACCCAAAAACTGATTGAGTTTTAAAGCCGTTTCCTTTGTAATTAGTTCTAACGGAGAAACGCCGGGACGATATACTAAGTCCTTTATAGCAATGTCATAATTACTTTTGGCCTTGTCGATAAATTTTTGAAGTTCGTGAGCGCTTCCTTTTTCAATTTCTTCAAATGAAGCTTTGATGTCTTCTAAATTGTCATAAATGCTGATAAAATCATTTATTCCAAAATAAACCCGATAAGCAGGATTAAGTTTTACAAGTTCGTAGTAATCAGATGGTTTTTTACTGAAGTCTTGAAAAAAACGTTCAAATACATCAGGCATCCAGTACCAGCTTGGTCCCATGTCAAATGTAAAACCATCTTTTTGAAACTGTCTGGCACGACCTCCAATTGTTGCGTTTTTTTCATAAATAGTTACATCGTTTCCTTGCTGTGCAAGGTAACAAGCGGCGGCTAGGGAGGAGAAGCCAGATCCTATTATTGCTATTGTTTTTCTCATTTGTTTAACAAATATAAGAAAAACTTAAACAAAATAAAATTAGATCATGTTAATAGTTTCTTCCATCGAATCAAAAATTCGAATTCGATCTGTTAAAACTTTCTGATCGATATGTTCAACCATTTTTCCCATAAGCCAGATTTCGTTGTTTTTTTGCAGCAATTTCTGTCCCATGGTCTTAACATACTGATTAATTACATTTCTGTCAGGCTGAACGGTCATGAAAGAAACAAATGTAATGTTTTCAAAATGTCGGGTTAAATCCTGTAGGTTTTCAATTGGCATACTTTCTCCTAAATAAATGGTCTTGTAGCCTTTGTCGAGAATTTCATATTGCAGATATAATAATCCGATTTGGTGAATTTCATTCAGCGGAAGCGATAAGACAAATATTCTATCCGTTTTGGTTGGTTTTCTTATCTGAAGTGCTTCTGTGTAAATTAATATTTTCTGCTTAATCAAATGACTCATGAAGTGTTCGTTGGCAGGCGTAATGGTTTCGGACTGCCATAACAATCCCAGTTCTTTTAAAAGAGGTAAAAAATGTTCTTTAAAAACTTCTTTAAAAGTCTTTTCAGAAATAAGCCAATCGAAAGTATTAAAGAATAATTCTTGGTCAAAGTTCATCATTGCCATTTTGAAAGAAGTAATGGCGTAGTTTTGAGAGTTTTTCTTTGAAATTATTTCACGCACCAACTGTGGGATTTTCTCTTCTGGATAAGTTGCAATTTTTGAAATTTTATAACCGTATTCGTGTAATAAGGTGATGTTTAAAAGTTTCTGCAGATTATGAAGGTTGTAAAATCTAATATTAGTATCGGTTCGCATTGGTTCAAGGATGTTGTATCTCTTTTCCCAGATGCGTATGGTATGCGCTTTTATTCCAGATAAGTTCTCAAGATCTTTAATACTGAAAACAGTTTTAATGTTGTTTATCATTTTTCGCGATTAGGTCAACAAATGTAAAACAAAATCTCATATGCAACCTTAAAACTACATTAAAAAGATAGAAGATTAGAGGTTTAGGTATTAAAAATATATTTTTTGTATAATATATGCTGTTATTTTCTTAAGAAATGTATTACTTTGACAAAAAGTAAAAACAGTCTGACAGATAATGTGCAGACTGTTTTTGTTTGATTTTATTATTTACAGAAAGCAGCTTTGTTTTTTATGGCGCTTTGGCTTCCTAATTCAATTGCTTTTGTAAAATCTTTACAGGCATTTTTACTATCGCCAACTTTATAATAAGCCAAAGCTCTTAAGTTGTAGGCAATATAATCTTTTGGATTTAGACCTAGAGAAGATGTACAGTCCTCTATTGCTCCTTGGTAGTTTTGCAATTTGTAATTTACGTTAGCTCGGCCTGTAAATGCATCTGAATTCATGCTGTCTAGATCAATTGTTTTGCTAAAATCTGCCTGCGCACCTTTAAGATCGTTTAGTTTGAACTTAGCAACACCGCGATTCTGATAAGCTTCTACAAATTTCGAATTCATACTGATGGCTTTCGTGTAATCGGCGATTGCACCTTTTGTGTTTCCAGCTTCTGCTTTTTTCATGGCTTTGTCAAAATAACCAGTTGCAGATTGTGCCCAGATGGAGCATGTAATCATCATAAATGATGCTAATAGTAGGTTTTTCATAAAACTAATTTGGGATTAGTGATTAATTATTTCCAACGAAAATAAGAAAGTTTTTATGTTGTGAGAAAATTTCTTTTTTAAATATTGGTTAGAAAAAAATGTACTTTGAGATTTCGGGTATTAAAGGGGGTTTAGCGATAGTATTTTTTACTGACTACTTTGTTTTCATGATTTTCAATTTCTATAAAAACATATTTTTGAGTGGCTTTTTTTATTTTTACAACTTGATTTAGTTCGCTAACCATGCAGTCAATTACTTTTGATTGATTTAGATTCTCTATTAAATTGTCTTTCTTCTTTTCTAGATCATATAGCATCAAAGAATCGTAGCCTTTTGCGTATAAAAGAAGCTCTGGGTTTTTAAAACTGTCTACAATAAATCCTGATTTTATTATTTTGCCACTTTGTTTTTCGATTAGTTTAAAGTCATGTGGATTTCCGCTTCCAAATGAATTTACAAAAGCGAAATATTTATTGTAGTCTGCGCCAATGTATCCTAGATTTTTATGAGGCGCTCCATATCTCATAATGTTTAAGGTGTCGATAGTTTTGTCTCCTTTTTTTAAATTTAAACACATTTCAGTGGGGCTGTTTTTATCTTTCTGAAAATATTTAAATTCTATACTGTATCCATTGCTTAGTTTGGTTTCGTAATCATATGGATTGTATTTGTTAAGGTATTCAATAGTTATTGTATCTCTTTCTTGGGTAGTTCTTTCCTTGTCTGGTTGAGAATTGCTTTTGTCAGTAATAATATTTATTACTTTTTTTTGTGGCTTTTTGTCTTTTCTTGGCAGTACAAAAAAAGAAGGCAAAATGTAGAAATTAGTATTGCTTTGGTTTTCATAGATGCTTAATTAATGCAATTAAGCTAATGTAGTTTATTTTATCATTGATTACGTAGATATAGATTCTCATAGGAATAATTCTAAAATAAAAAAGGCCAAGTAAATTAATACTTGACCTTTTGTGACCCGACTGGGGCTCGAACCCAGGACCCCATCATTAAAAGTGATGTGCTCTACCGACTGAGCTATCGAGTCTTCATTTCTTCAATGAGGGTGCAAATATAAGTACTTTATTTAGCTATTCGCGCCTTTTTTTTGAATGTTTTTAAGAATAATTTATAAAAGCCTATTCTACAATTAAATAGGTTTCTATTTTTTTTCTAGTGACCACGGTGGGATTTGAACCCACACGCCCTTACGAGCACCACCCCCTCAAGATGGCAAGTCTACCGTTTCTCCACGTGGCCTAAAATAAAAAAGGTCAAGTAAAATAAATTACTCGACCTTTTGTGACCCGACTGGGGCTCGAACCCAGGACCCCATCATTAAAAGTGATGTGCTCTACCGACTGAGCTATCGAGTCATTGCTTTCAAGAAATTTAATGTGTTAATCACAAAATCTGTGACCCGACTGGGGCTCGAACCCAGGACCCCATCATTAAAAGTGATGTGCTCTACCGACTGAGCTATCGAGTCATTTAATTTCTTGAATGCGGGTGCAAATATAAGGAGTTTATTTTGAAGTTTCCAAGCAAATTTATTATAAATTTGTCTTTTTTTTGGAAAAATTTCCAATTGCTTAGTTTATAAGGTTTTATTAGTATGAAGAAAATTGTATTGTTAGGTTATATGGGTTGCGGAAAGTCGACAATTGCCCAAAATTTGTCAAAAATCACGAATATTCCGTTCTTAGATTTGGATAAAATTATCGAGGAGAGAGCAAAAATGTCAATAAATGAGATTTTTGAGAAGCATGGAGAGATCTATTTTCGAAAATTAGAGCACCAAATTTTTGTCGAATTACTGCAATCTGCCGAAAATAACATTATCGGTTTAGGAGGAGGAACTCCGTGTTATGCTAATAATCATGAATTGTTAAAAGGAGATGATGTAGTTTCTATATATTTGAAAGCATCAATAGACACTTTGTATAATAGATTAGTCTATAATAAGAGCAAGCGCCCTTTAATTGCAAATATGAATGAAGAAGAGATGAAAGAATTCATCGCGAAACATTTATTCGACAGAAGCTTTTATTACAATCACGCGCAGCATAAAGTTTCGGTAGATGATAAGTCTGTCGAAGAAACGGTTCAGGAAATTTTAGGTATTCTAGCTTAAAGAAGCATAGTCGCCGTTTTCTGAGTCGAAAACAACTTGAACGTGCTCTAATAATGAAGTTGACAGTGAAATGCCCTTAAAGTCAGCCTTTACAGGGTATTTTTTATGGTTTCTGTCAACAAGTACAGCCGTCTTGAATTTTTTAAGCGGCACGTCTAAGAAATGACGGACAGCATAAATTAATGTTGTTCCTGAATTTAGAACATCATCAACAAGAACTAATCCTTTATTTTTATACTCGTCAGGACTTAAAGAAGTTTGTATCGCTTCCTGCGGATTTTGTTTGTTTACTTTTACTTCGCAGATAGAAACCTTTAATGTAGAAATACTGCTTAGTGCTGTGGCAATTTTTTCGGCAAAAACATATCCATTAGAAGCGATTCCAGCAATAACAACTTCTTCTTCGTTTACAAATGTTTCGTAAATTTGATAAGCGATACGTTTTATTTTATGCTCGACTTCTTGGTTGGTTAAGATAATGTTACTGCTCATAATGTATTTTTTTTTGCTAATATAATTAATTTAAATTCCAATTTAGAAAATCAAAATTTCAATTTTTTTTGAGAAGAATTCTAAATTGGAATTTGGTATTTGGATTTTCAAAGGTTTTGAATTTATTCTGTTTCTTCTTCTTCGTCAAATATTTCATTTCCGTACTCGTCGATATCTCTTCGGTCTTTTTTAGTTGGACGTCCTGTGCCACTCTTTCTGTAATGTTCTTTAGAAAGTTTTAGTAACTCTAAATGTGCGTAAGCTTCCGGAGGTGTTTCGTTTTTGCGGTAAATATCAACCAATTTTGCTCCGACACGACTTTCTGGTATGTCTAGAACAGTTATAATTTGTGTAATTTGATCCTTTCTAAAAGTAATTCGGTCTGTAGGAAAAACTTCTTTTGAAGGTTTTGCAACCTGCCCATTTACAGTAATGTGATTCTTTTTGCAAGCTTCAGTAACCATGTTTCTAGTCTTGTAATATCGCACGCACCACAAGTATTTATCTATTCTCATAATTTTTCTAAAATCCAAGTTAAATTCTTTACAAAAATAAATCAATATTGTATCTTGCGCACCTAAAAAAATCATAATAATGAATAAATTTAAATATTATTTTGTTTTATTACTAGCTGGTATTGCCATCGTTTCTTGTAATAAAAAGGATGATGATGATGCGGTGGTTGTTCCTTTAAGGGATTATCAAGAACAATTTAATACTGATAATGCAGATATTGAAGAATATTTAAAGACCAATTATATTACGGTAACTGCCAATATGGATGTTACTATATCAAAAATAACAAATCCAGAATCACAGGCTTCTATTATGTCTTATTTAGACAGTCCGACTTTTCCTAGGCTTGTGCTGAGAGAGATACCATACGTACATGGTATAACTTATAAAATGTATTATTTGGTTTTAAGAGAAGGTTTAGGTACTGCACCAATGAATACCGATGGTGCTGTTGTTGCCTATAGAGGGGAGTATTTAAAACGTGTTGAAAAGACAGATACGGAACCGAGCCATATAACTAGTACGTTTTTTGAAGAAGTTGTATATCCAAAAGGAGCTTTGGATTTATATAATACTATATTAGGCTGGAGTGAAATCTTTCCACAGTTTAAAACTGGAACAACTACTTTTAATGCTGATGGTACTGCAAATTATCAAGATTTTGGAGCTGGAATTTTATTTATTCCTTCTGGATTAGGTTATTACGCTGGTGCTGCTTCAGGAAGTTCAATTCCTGCATATTCTCCTTTGGTCTTTACTTTTAAATTGTATGATTACAGAAGAATGGATCATGAAAACAATGGTTATTCTAATGGTGCTTTAATTGAAAATCCAGACGGTATATTTGATTATCAAGAAGATATTAATGGCGATGGTTATGTTCGCGACTATAGAAATACAACTTTATATCCTACTCCTCCTGCCAATCCAGATGATACTGATGGTGATGGAATTCCAGACTTTTTAGATCACGATGATGATGGCGATGGTTTTACAACTAGATTTGAAATTACAAAGCCAGCAGGTTTGCCAGCAACAGGAATTAGTTTATACTATCCATATGATCCTATTCCTGATAATCCTGCTACGCCAAATGTAGATGAAAGTGAATTATGGGGAGTTCCTAGAAGACCAACAGGAGAGCTTACAGATCCTGCGAAAGAAGAGTCAGTTACAAATCCTCGTAAATTTGTTCCTGAAGACTATACAACTCCAGGTAGAAAAAGGATTTATCTTGATAACACTTATCCTTATAAATAGAGTGATCCTCTAAAGATATTGCGAATAAAAAAAACCTCGAACTTGAATGCGAGGTTTTTTTATTCTACAAGTCCACGATTCTTCTTAATCTTGAAATTATAGTCTGGAAAATAGATCTTAGTATGTTTTGTGGTTCTCAATTTAGAATAAACAAAAAACCTCGAAATCTAATTTCGAGGTTTTTTTATAAGTAAGAAAAATTTAAAATTATTTTCTTTTGATTACTCTTTCTACAGCTTCAACAATTGCTTGATTGTTTAGTTTGTATTTGTTCATTAACTGCTCTGGAGTTCCAGACTCACCAAAACTATCTTGTACAGCTACAAATTCTTGTGGAGTTGGATTGTTTAAAGCTAATACTCCTGAAACGCTTTCTCCAAGACCTCCAAGGTAATTGTGCTCTTCAGCAGTTACAATGCATCTTGTTTTTGCAACTGATTTTAAAATTGCTTCTTCATCAAGTGGTTTGATAGTGTGGATGTTGATTACTTCGGCAGAAATTCCTTTTGCTTCAAGAGCTTCAGCAGCGATAAGCGCCTCCCAAACTAAATGTCCTGTAGCAACAATTGTCACGTCAGTACCTTCGTTTAATAAAATTGCTTTTCCAATTACGAATGGCTCATCTGCAGGAGTAAAGTTAGGAACAACTGGACGACCAAAACGTAAATAAGCTGGGCCATGGTGATCTGCCAATGCAATTGTAGCTGCTTTAGTCTGATTGTAATCGCAAGTATTGATTACGGTCATCCCTGGTAACATTTTCATTAAACCAATATCTTCTAAGATTTGGTGTGTTGCTCCGTCTTCTCCTAGAGTTAAACCAGCGTGAGAAGCGCAAATTTTTACATTTTTATCTGAATAAGCAACAGATTGACGAATTTGATCGTAAACTCTTCCTGTAGAGAAGTTAGCGAAAGTTCCTGTAAAAGGAATTTTTCCTCCAATAGTTAAACCTGCAGCAATTCCAATCATGTTTGCTTCTGCAATTCCGATTTGGAAAAAACGTTCTGGGTGGTTTTTCTTAAAATCATCAAATTTTAATGATCCAATTAAATCAGCACATAATGCTACTACATTTTCATTTTTTTGACCTAGTTCTGTCATTCCCGCTCCAAAACCTGAACGAGTATCTTTGCTTCCTGTATTTTCGTATTTTTTCATTTTTGTTTTTTTTGCTTAGGGCAATAGGCTCAGGCAATAGGCTTATGGCTTACTGCATGCAGCTTAAAGCTTTTTAATAATCGATTTGATCTGCAGAATAGTTTTGAGCTAAAGCATTTTTCAATTGCTCATCGTTTGGCGCTTTACCATGCCAAGCGTGCGTGTGCATCATAAAGTCAACTCCATTACCCATTTCTGTATGTAATAAAATACAAACAGGTTTTCCTTTTCCTGTTCTTGATTTTGCATCATTTAATCCTGCAAGGATTGCATCGATATTATTTCCTTCTGCAATTTCTAAAACGTCCCAGTCAAAAGCTTCGAATTTAGCGCGAAGACTTCCCATTGGTAAAACTTCGTCAGTAGTTCCGTCAATTTGTTTTCCGTTAAGGTCTACAGTTGCGATTATGTTGTCTACTTTTTTAGCAGATGCGTACATAATTGCTTCCCAGTTTTGACCTTCCTGCAACTCTCCGTCTCCGTGTAAAGTATAAATTAAGTGATTGTCTCCGTTTAATTTTTTAGCCTGCGCTGCTCCAAGAGCTACAGATAAACCTTGTCCTAATGAACCAGATGCAATACGAACTCCAGGTAAACCTTCGTGAGTTGTTGGATGCCCTTGCAAACGAGAATCTAATAATCTGAAAGTAGCAAGTTCTGAAATTGGAAAATAACCGCTGCGAGCTAAAACGCTGTAAAACACTGGAGAGATATGTCCGTTTGAAAGGAAAAAGATGTCTTCTCCAATTCCGTTCATATCAAAACCTTCCTTACGCTCCATAATGTTTTGGTAAAGAGTTACCAAAAATTCAGTACAACCTAAAGAACCACCTGGGTGACCTGAGTTGACAGCATGTACCATTCTAAGAATGTCTCTTCTTACTTGGATCGTTAAATCGCTTAATTGTTGTGTGTTAGGCTTCATTTATATGTAAAATTTTAAACTGTAGCAAAAGTAATTGTTATTTTGCGGGGAGACAAATGATTTTCTGCTTTAGTTTGTTTCAATTGTTAAATTTTTGTAGTCTTTTTTAATTGATTTTAGAAAAAAAGTATCAAATATAGTTTTTGTGCATAAAAAATTTGCCACAGATTTCACGAATTAGCTTATTAAAAAATCTATGCTAATCTGTGTAATTTGCGGCAAAAAATAAGTTTGCAGATATTTTTAAGTTTTGACAGAATTTAAAAGATTCTGCAGTCAAAAGGTAAAGCAATTTAATTGGTATCGCTTTCGCTGTAAAAATTATTTTCTTCGTCTTCTGAACCTATATCTTCTTGTTCGTCATCTAATTCAGAACCCGGAACATCTAAATCATTTCCTATTTTATCACTGTTTTGTTTCCATTCATGATTGTCTTGATTGATGATTCTTTCGCCAGAGATTTCTTCAGGGTCAATATCTTCTAATTTATTTTCTTGATTGTAAATATCTTCATTTGCTGGATAATCTAAATTTTCCAAGTTTCTTTCAATTTGTTCATCCCTAATTTGGTCTAAACGTTCTGCTGGATCTCTTTCTTCTGAATTTATCATGATTTCTATAATTTAAAATTGATAGTAATTTCCTTTTTTGTAGAAACTTAAAATTACTAAATGAAGCTTTAGTTTTTGTTACACATTAGTAATGCGATTGTTGTAATTTTTACATTAGATTTATTTTGAAAATCTGCATCTCTTGAAAAAATATCATGTCTTTGCGTTAGGGGTAGAAGCGGCATCCTTTTGTGACAAAACTTAGGTCTTGATTAAAAACGATTCCTTATGGAGCAAAAGATACAGCGGATGACCCGGCCGAAGGAAACGCCCAAATTATTGAGAAGTTTAAGGCTTGAGGTTTTCAATTTATTTACGTGATTCTCAAATTTTCTAATTGAAAAATTATGTAATTAATTTTCTCTGAAATTAAACTATCTTTGCCGTCCCGAAAGGTCGGGAGAAAAAAGAAACAGATGAAGTTTGATTTATTACAAAAAGATCCGCAGTCTAAAGCTAGAGCGGGAAGTATTACTACAGATCACGGAGTTATAGAAACTCCTATTTTTATGCCTGTTGGAACGGTTGCTTCTGTAAAAGGAGTGCATCAGCGTGAATTAAAAGACGATATAAATCCTGATATTATTCTTGGAAATACATACCACTTGTATTTGCGTCCGCAGACTGAAATTCTTGAAAAAGCTGGAGGACTGCATAAATTTATGAATTGGGATCGTAATATTTTAACTGATTCTGGAGGTTATCAAGTGTATTCTCTTTCTTCAAACAGAAAAATTAAAGAAGAAGGGGTGAAGTTTAAATCGCATATTGATGGATCTTACCACTTTTTTACACCAGAAAATGTAATGGAAATTCAGCGCACCATTGGTGCTGATATTATTATGGCATTTGATGAGTGTACGCCATATCCTTGCGATTACAGATATGCGCAAAGATCTATGCATATGACACACAGATGGCTGGACCGTTGTATCAATCATTTGGAGAAAGTGCCTTATAAATATGGCTACGAACAAACATTTTTTCCAATTGTTCAAGGAAGTACTTATAAAGATTTACGTCGCCAGTCGGCTGAATATATTGCTAATGCAGGTCAGCAGGGAAATGCAATCGGCGGACTTTCTGTTGGTGAACCAGCGGAAGAAATGTACGCGATGACCGAAGTTGTCTGCGAAATTCTTCCAGAAGATAAGCCTCGTTATTTAATGGGAGTTGGAACTCCGATAAATATTTTAGAAAATATTGCGTTAGGAATTGATATGTTCGACTGTGTAATGCCAACGCGTAATGCCAGAAATGGAATGTTGTTTACGGCAAACGGAACTATCAATATTAAAAACAAAAAGTGGGAAGCAGATTTTTCTCCAATTGATGAAATGGGTCACACTTTTGTAGATACAGAATATACAAAAGCATATTTACGCCACTTGTTTGCAGCAAATGAATATTTAGGAAAACAAATTGCCACCATTCATAATCTTGGATTTTATATGTGGTTGGTTCGTGAAGCTAGAAAACATATCTTAGCAGGAGATTTTAGACCATGGAAAGAAATGATGGTTAAAAATATGAGTCAAAGACTTTAAAAAGTTTTAAGTTTCAGGTTTCAAGTTTCAGGTTCTCTGCAGGCCGTGAAACTTGAAACCTGAAACGAAACAAACAAAATATATATGTTAACAATTATAGATAGATACATTTTAAAAAGATATCTGGGAACTTTCTCTGTAATGCTGCTTTTGTTTGCACCAATCGGAATTGTTATTGACGTTTCTGAGAAAGTAAATAAAATGTTGGAAAACAAGATTCCATTTCCGGATATTGCATTCTATTACTACAATTTTACAATCTATTTTATCAATTCACTTTTCCCGATATTTTTGTTTTTATCGGTAATTTGGTTTACTTCAAAACTGGCCAATAATACAGAGATTATTGCAATTTTGAGTTCTGGAATTTCTTTTACGCGTTTCCTGCGTCCTTATATTATTGGAGCAACAATTGTTTCGCTTTTTGTATTGTTAATGGGATTTTTTATTGTGCCTGCGGCAAGTGAAGGCTATAATAATTTTCGATATACTTATTTAAAAGGAAATGGAAAAGAGCTCATGCGGGGCGAAAATACAAATGTTTACCGACAGCTTAACGATCATGATTTTATATTCGTAAACAGCTTTAACGAAGAAACTAAAACAGCTTTTAATTTTTCGCTTGAACATTTTGAAAAAGAAAAACTAACGTATAAAATTACAGCGAGCCGTATTAAATGGGATCCGAAAAAGAAGGTTTATATTTTATACGATTACACCAAAAGAACAGTTGGAGAACTAAATGATGTTATTGAAAAAACTCCAGAAAAGAATGTTGCCTTTAAGTTCGAACTGGCGGATTTAACACCTGTTGTTTATATCGCAGAAACTTTGACTTTAGGTAAATTATACGATTTTATTGAAAAAGAAAGAAAAAGAGGTTCAGGAAATATCAATACCTATTTGGTTGTTCTTTACAAAAAATACAGTGTGCCTGTATCGGCTTTTATTTTAACGATTATTGCGGTTTCGGTTTCATCTATGAAGCGTCGAGGCGGAATGGGAACAAACTTAGCAATTGGTATTGCAATTGCTTTCTCATTTGTGTTTTTTGATAAAATATTTGGTACACTTGCCGAAAAATCTACTTTCTCACCTTTATTAGCTGTCTGGTTCCCAAATATTGTTTTTGGAATCTTAGCAGTTTACTTACTACGTAATGCGAAACGATAATTTAAAAAGTTATTTAAATCTTCATTTAATTGTTTTTATCTGGGGGTTTACAGCCATTTTGGGCGCTTTAATTACTATTGATGCCGAAAATCTGGTTTGGTTTAGAATGCTGCTGGCTGGGATTTTTCTTGGCGGTTTTATTGCTTTTAAAAAACAGTCTTTTCAAGTTCCGATTAAAGAATTTTTTAAGTTAATCTTTGTTGGATTACTGATTGCACTTCATTGGATTTTCTTTTTCAAAGCTATCCACGTTTCTAACGTTTCTATTACACTTTCTATTTTTTCCTTAGGAGCATTTTTTGCGTCTTTATTAGAGCCATTATTCTACGGAAGAAAAGTATTATGGTACGAAGTTTTTTTTGGACTCATAATTATTGCAGGTTTAGGATTGATTCTTCAGGTAGAAATAAAATATCTTCAAGGTGTTTATTTTGCTTTGGCTTCTATAATATTGGGAGTTTTGTTTACTCTAATGAATGGAAAATTAATAGCTGATCATGAACCATCTGTAATCACATTTTATGAGTTTGGCGCTGGGGTTTTCTTTATTACAATTTATTTTTTATTTCAAGGAAAATTTACCGCAGACTTTTTTTCTATGTCTTTGAATAACTGGGTTTTATTGTTGATTTTATCATCAATATGTACAGCTTACGCTTTTACTGCTTCTGTAAAAGTTATGCAGCGCTTAACCCCATATACAGTAATGTTAACGACTAACTTAGAGCCTGTTTATGGTATTGTTTTAGCATATTTCATTTTAGGCGGAAAAGAAAAAATGAGTATCGAATTTTATATTGGAGCTGTTATAATTATTATAACAGTTATTCTAAATGGTGTTTTTAAACATTATCAGAATAAGAAACAAAACTTGTAATAGTTTACTTATTTTTAAATTGCATTTTTATACTTTAAATAACAATTAACTTCGCCAATGATATAATATTTTTATATTTGCGGTTCGATTTACAAACAAAATTCAAAAATCCATGGAATATTTAGATTTTGAGCTTCCAATTAAAGAACTTGAAGAACAGTTAGAAAAGTGCGTTATTATTGGAAAAGAATCTGACGTTGATGTAACGCCGACTTGCAAGGAAATCAACAAAAAATTAGTCGAGACTAAAAAAGAAATATATAAAAACCTTACCGCTTGGCAGCGTGTACAATTGTCAAGACACCCAAATAGACCTTACACTTTAGATTATATCAAAGCAATCTGCGGAGATACTTTTTTAGAACTTCATGGAGACAGAGGTTTTAAAGATGATAAAGCTATGGTTGGCGGTCTTGGAAAAGTAAATGGGCAATCGTTTATGATTATTGGTCAGCAAAAAGGTTTTAATACTAAAACACGTCAATATCGTAATTTTGGTATGGCTAATCCAGAAGGATACCGTAAAGCTTTGCGTTTAATGAAAATGGCAGAGAAATTCGGAATTCCAGTTTTAACTTTAGTAGATACTCCGGGAGCATATCCAGGACTTGAAGCTGAAGAAAGAGGACAGGGAGAAGCTATTGCAAGAAATATTTTCGAAATGGTTCGTTTGCAGGTGCCAATTATCACTATAATTGTTGGTGAAGGTGCTTCTGGAGGAGCTTTAGGAATTGGTGTTGGTGATAAAGTTTATATGTTAGAAAATACTTGGTATTCTGTAATTTCTCCAGAATCTTGTTCTTCTATCTTATGGAAGAGCTGGGAATACAAAGAGCGCGCAGCTGAAGCTTTGAAATTAACTTCTTCTGACATGAAAAAACAAAAATTAGTTGATGATGTGATTCCAGAACCATTAGGCGGAGCGCACTATGACCGTGAAACAACTTTCAAAACGGTTGCAGAATACATCACTAAAGGATATAATGAATTAAAAGACTTATCAACAGCCGACTTAATTGCCCAAAGAATGGACAAATACAGTAATATGGGCGAGTATAAAGAGTAAATTCATAAAAAGAGACTTAAAATCCGAAGCCTTACCGTTTCGGATTTTTTTTTGGTTATGAACAAAACAATATTATTTATAAACAATTATTAGTTATAACTCGATAGCAGATTTTTTTTAAATTTCGCTACTTTCGCTATATGGAAAATTTCAAAAACTTAAACCCTGTAAAGGTAGATAAAACCACAATTATTAACTTAGAAAAAGGTAAGCTTCCTCCACAAGTAATTGATTTGGAAGAGGCTGTGCTTGGCGCTATGATGATTGACAAAAAAGGGGTAGATGATGTAATTGATATTTTACAGCCCGATGCTTTTTACAAAGATGCACACAAACACATTTTTGAAGCGATTTTACAGCTCTTTACTGAAACGCAGCCAATTGATATATTGACAGTTTCGACTCAATTAAAGAAAAATGGAAAATTAGATTTAGCAGGAGGAGATTTTTATTTAATTCAGCTTACGCAGAAAATTGCTTCGTCTGCGCATATCGAATTTCACTCTCGTATTATTCTTCAAAAATTTATTCAAAGAAGCTTAATTAGAATTTCTTCTGAAATTATCGAAGAATCTTATGATGAAACTACAGACGTATTTGATTTGCTGGATAAAGCAGAATCTAAATTATATGAAGTAACTCAGGGAAATATTAAACGTAGTTCTGAAACTGCTCAGAGTTTAGTTCTTCAGGCTAAAAAACGTATTGAAGAAATTGCTGGAAAAGAAGGCTTGAGTGGTGTTGCAACTGGTTTTGAAAAATTAGATGAAGTAACTTCTGGCTGGCAGCCTTCCGATTTAATTATTATTGCGGCTCGTCCTGGTATGGGGAAAACGGCTTTCGTACTTTCGATGGCAAGAAACGTGAGTATTCAGTTCGGACACGCAGTAGCGATTTTCTCTCTTGAGATGGCATCGGTTCAGTTAATTACCAGGCTTATTTCTTCTGAAACAGGATTGTCTTCAGAAAAATTAAGAACAGGAAAATTAGAAAAACACGAGTGGGAACAATTAAGTACAAAGGTGAAAAACCTAGAAAAAGCCCCACTGTTTATTGATGATACACCTTCGCTTTCGATATTCGATTTACGTGCAAAATGCCGTCGTTTGGCTTCGCAGCACGGAATTAAATTAATTATTATTGACTACTTGCAGTTAATGACTGCAGGAGGTAGTGGTAAAGGAGGAGGAAACCGTGAGCAGGAAATCTCTACAATTTCCCGAAACTTAAAAGCTTTGGCAAAAGAGCTAAACGTGCCGGTTATTGCACTTTCACAGTTATCCCGTGCCGTTGAAACCCGTGGATCTAGTAAACGACCTTTACTTTCGGATCTTCGTGAATCTGGAGCTATTGAGCAGGATGCCGATATTGTATCGTTTATTTATCGTCCTGAATATTATAAAATTGAAGAATGGGATGATGACGAACAATCTTCTACAGCGGGTCAGGCAGAATTTATTATAGCCAAGCACCGTAATGGTGGTTTGGAAAATATTCGTTTAAAGTTCTTAGGACATCTTGGTAAGTTCGATAATCTTGAAGACTTTACGGGAGGTTATGACGATTTACCTTCAAAAATGAATCATGATGATAACCCTTTTATAACCAAAAATTTACCTTCAGCTAATGAAGCTTTTGGAAGTAATTTGAACGATGACGATGATGACAGCGATGTTCCATTCTAATAAATTATAAAAGCCTTATTTTTAAGGCTTTTTTTATATTTGGATGTTAATTTTTTTAATTTAAATCAGTAGTTTAGCCAAACCAATTATAAACTATCAATTTTTTTGAAATTATTAACCAATAACAAATTAAATTATGAGTGAAGAATTAAATCTTGGAAGTGTTGAAATACCATTATCAGAAGGTATAGTATGGGCAGACAAATATCGCCGAGACGCAGAAACGGAAGAAGGAAGAAGAAGAAAGAAAGTAGATGGTTACTTGATTCCTCTAGAAACCTTAAAATTAGTATTGGATCAAGATATTGAAGCAGTACGCGCTTATAAGGGAATTAACAAAGCTGGTGAACAAACATTAATATTTGTTGGAGCAAAATGGGATGCTGCAAAACAAATTTATGTTGATGTTTTTAAAACTGATGGATCTGAAGAAGGGGTAGAAGGCGTACCTGTTGTTTATGATGGTGCTCGCCCTGTTCCTCCTTATGGAGATCCTGATAGTCCATTAAATCCTTAACAATGTTTGATTTTATCATATACTTAACTTATTTCATTTTATTAGCAGACTTTATTTTATATACATATAGCTTTTTTCGAGAGAAAAAAGCTAATGTTTTTTTTGTCTGTTATCTTGGCTTTTGCTGCCTAATGCAGTTTTCAATGGAAGTAATGTATCATTATCGGATGAATAATTTATTTCTGGTCAATATTTTTATTATTGGACAAATGATAGTATTAGGGTTGTTTTATGATTCATTATTTTCTTTAAAAAGTCAAAAAAAGTTTGTGAAAATAAGCCTCCTTGTGGCATTATTAATATTAGGAATTCAATTTGTAATGGATTGGAATCAGTTTTTACGTTTCAATTTGTTTGAAATAACACTAACTTCTGTTTTAGTTGTAGTCTTTGCATTGATTCATTTTTATAATATGCTTACAGAAACTAGAAAATATTATTACTTCAATATAGGTGTTGTATTTTATTTACTAACGAGTACAGTATTATTTCTAATCGGAAATTTAACTCACAATCTAAGTAAAGAGTTTAAATTTTTGAGCTGGGAACTTAATGCTGTTTTGCTTGTTTTATATTATTCAATCATTTTATATGAATGGAAATTTAGTTTTGCACCCAAAAAAAGAAAGATAAATTAAAGTTGTCTTACGGCTATTATGAAATTAAATTCACTTCCAGAAAAAGAAATTGTTGCTATAATTTTATATACTTCTCTTTTCTTCATGATTGTAGCGGTTGTTTTAATCGTGTTTTTTTACTTTTCTAGAAAAAAAATCATTCAAAAAGAGTTAGAGAAAAAAGATTTAATACTGCAATATCAAAAAGAGCAGTTACATGCTGTGATTTTTACACAAGAAGAAGAACGAAAGAGAATTGCGCAAGATCTTCATGATGATATTAGTTCAAAATTAAACATTGTTTCCTTAAACAGTCACTTACTCACGGCTCCAAACCTTACAGAAGCAGAAACTACCGAAATAACAGAAAATATTATTAATTTAACGACTAAGGCATTAGAAAATTCTCGAAAAATTGCCCATAATTTGCTGCCGCCGGTTTTCGAAAAGTTTGGTTTGAATGCGGGGGTAGAAGAATTATGTGAAGAATTTGAAAGCAGTAAATCTGTAAAAACGCATTATAAAAACGAGATTGATTTTGATGAGAATGACATCGATAGACATCTTCATGTGTTTAGAATTCTACAAGAACTGATGAATAATTCTCTTCGACATGGAAAAGCAACAGAAATATGGATCTCTTTTGTCAAAGAAGAAGGGGTTAATATTTGTAATTATGAAGATAACGGAATTGGTTTTGACAATTCGAATGCGGACAATCAAAAAGGTCTTGGAATGAAAAATATTGACAGCCGTATCTCGTTTTTGGGAGGAACAATAAATATTACATCTGAAGTAAATAACGGAATCGTAGTAAATTTTACATTTTAATTTAGATTTTACATTAAAACAAGATTTTTACCCAATAAATTAAAGTATTTTAAGCTTTTTGTAAAGGATATTTCGTAAATTCGGCACACCAAACCAAACGACCAAAATCAAAGTAAGATGAATGCTGCTATTAAAATTGCCTTAGTCGATGATGAAATTTTGTTTCGAAAAGGCATTTCTTTTTTACTTCAAAGAGAAGAAAACATTGATATTATTTTTGAAGCTTCAAATGGAGATGAGCTTATTTCTCAGTTAGAAAAAAACGAAATAAAACCAGATATTATTATAATGGACCTTAAAATGCCGGTTTTGAACGGTGTTGAAGCCACAAAAATTATTAGAAAATCATTTCCGGAGATTAAAATCATTGCTTTAACTAGTTATGATACTAAATCTTTTATAGCCAATATGATTCAGGTAGGTGCCGTTGCCTACTTAATAAAAAATACGACACCAAAAGATCTTATTCTCACTATTAACGAGGTGGCATCAAAAGGGTTTTACTACAATGAAAGTGTTTTGAAAACAATTCAAGAAACAGTAGTTTCTCCTAAAAATTCAAAAGGTGGTTTAGAAACTAATTTTCTTTCGCCTCGCGAAGTCGAAATACTTCAATTAATCTGCCAGCAGAAAACAACTGCAGAAATTGCAGACCTCCTTTTTTTAAGTCCGAGAACTATAGAAGGACACAGAAATAATCTGCTCCTGAAAACAGAATCACGAAACATCGCTGGTTTAGTTGTGTATGCGATTCAAAATGATTTAGCGGTTTTAACAATCTAATATATTACGCTGTCAAAAATTGAATGGATAAGACATAATATAAGATGATTGTGATCACTAAAACGCATAAACCTATTTTTTGAATTATATTCATACCCTTTTCTTGATTATTACTATCATTAAACTTCATGGTGGTTGTTTTTTTATTCATTGGATTAGTTTTATGACCTGGGATAGCAAATGTATATAGAATATCTTGTGGTACTATAGGTGTAAATACCTGTTTTTTTGAATGTTGTAAATCAGGTATTTACCCCTGTTTTTTTATTTAACATTCTATTATGTTATAAAAGATTCCAGGCATTCTTTTTTTTGACACTTCCTTTATATCTTTACTAAAATAATTTTCGGATGAATAGGAGTTTATTCTACATTTTTATACTATTAATTACATTTAATGCTCGAGCGTCGTTTATCTTACTTCCGATGGACGAATCAACGCAGCAAAATCATTTAAAAGCTTACGGTATAACATATTGGTGTTTAAGCAGAGATTATAAAGCTAGCTGGCTTTTAAATTACCGTGGCGGTTCTTTCTTATTGCCAGATGCTGAGGAAATTAGAAAGGAATGCAAAATTAGAGGAGTTAGTTTTGAAGTTATTTCAGATACGGAACAAAATTCGATTTTAAACGAAATTTCAAGTCCTTCTCAAAATATGGAATCGGTGATTTTGGAAAAGGCTCCAAAAATTGCAGTATATACTCCAAAAGGAAAACAACCATGGGACGATGCAGTTACACTAGTTTTAACTTATGCTGAAATTCCGTTTACACCAATCTACGATGAAGAAGTTTTAAGCGATCAGTTGTTATTATATGATTGGCTGCATCTTCATCATGAAGATTTTACAGGTCAGTATGGAAAATTTTACGCGGCATATAAAAATACACCTTGGTATATTGATCAAAAAAAGGATGCCGAGGCTTTGGCGGCAAAATTAGGATACAATAAAGTAGCTCAGGAAAAGGGTGCTGTAGCAAAAAAAATTAGGGACTTTGTTATTGGCGGCGGTTTTATGTTTGCCATGTGTTCTGCAACAGACAGCTTTGATATTGCCCTTGCGGCAGATGGAGTTGATATTTGCGAAACTATGTTTGATGGCGATCCTAGTGAATTAAATTACCAATCGAAATTAAATTATAATAATTCGTTTGCATTTAAAAACTTTACCTTGGAAAGAAAGCCTGAGGTTTACGAATTTTCAGATATTGATATGACAAACAAAAGACGTATAATGATGGATAAAGATTATTTTACGTTAATGGAATTTTCTGCAAAATGGGATCCGATTCCGAGTATGCTCTGCCAAAACCATACACAATTGGTAAAAGGGTTTATGGGACAAACTACTTCTTTTGATACTTCACTAATAAAATCGAACGTATTAATTATGGGAACTTGTGAATTAAATGGCGAATCCAGATATATTCATGGTGAAAAAGGAAAAGGAATGTTTACTTTTTTTGGAGGCCATGATCCAGAAGATTTCCAGCATCAGGTAGGAGATCCGCCTACAGTTTTAGATTTACACCCAAATTCTCCGGGTTACAGATTAATTCTGAATAATGTACTGTTTCCTGCTGCAAGAAAAAAGAAACTTAAAACCTAATTTAGAGAAAATTCAAACCAAATCGGAATATGATCTGAAACTTTTCTTGCTTGTTGAAGTGAGTCAAAATCTTCGTAGAATTTGATAACTCCCGAATTAATAATTTTTAAATTGGAAGATTTGTAAAATATATTGTCAAACTCAGAGGCTAGACAAACATTATTGTTACATTTTTGTTTTAATGTAGTTTTTTGATTTTTTAATACAGGTAAGTATCCCATTCCTTTTAATGGATTAAAAACAGAATGTTTTTCTGGGCAATTGAAGTCACCTAGGAAAACCAAATTCAAATTTGGATACTCGTTTGGTAAAAATTTAAAATACTTAATTTCAGTTTCAGGCTGTTTCTTTTTAGTTATAGCATGAAAATTAACTAGAGTTATAGTTTTTTTGTTGATTTCGAAAGTAGCAAAATAGGGCTCACGATCAATTTCTAAATTATATTTTTTCTCCAGCCAAGGTTTGTTTTTCAATTTTACTTTATTTGTTTTCCAAATAAAGGCATATCGTTCCCTTTTATAACTGCTGCTTGACGTTGGATCACTAATGCTGTAGTCCCATTTTGATCCTTTTACATTAAGTAATTCTACTAGTTTAGCCACAGTTTGCGCTCCGCCGTATCCAGCAACAACTTCTTGAACTGCAATTATATCGTAATTTGAAGTTTTTTTAGCGATATAATTTAATTCAATAGTAGATTTTGATTGGCCAAAATTCTCAATATTCCAAGATAAAACCTTGGTTTGTGCAAAAGATAAAAATGTAAATAATAGCAGGAGCGGGCTGAGAACGTTTTTCATGTAAAATTAAAAATGAAATCAAATATAGGTATTCCTATATTAATAGTTTCAGGCCTTTCTTGAATTATTTAGTGTTTTTTGTATCTGTTTTTTAAGGCTGTGCCAATAATTATGATTTGTAAAACTAGTAATGCTGGAATAAAAATTATTTTCCAATCGATTTCAAGCCAGCCCGTTTTCTCAGAAACGAATGCAAAGCTTATTGATAAAAAAAGACATAGAAACATTGTTTTCATAATAATTTTATTTTGGGTTGTGTTAATTTTTGTGAATACAAGAGTTGCTTTATTTTTTGGTTTCATTAGTTAATAGGTTTTTACAAATTTAAATGGATCAAAAATGTAATCCTTACGGGAATCCGTAAAGGCAGTAATTACACTAGACCAAAATCTTTTGCTATTGCAATTAAATGGACATTGTTATTAGCTTTAAAATATATTTTTAATTTATTAATTCTTTTTTCAATACTGCTGGTTCCGTTAGGAGTAATAGACAAATCTTTAAATTCTTTTGAAATACTTTCTAAAATATAACCTTGAGAAAGCAGTTTTAAAATAGAAATATCATACGATTCAATTTCTATTAAAGCTTTATCGTTAAAACTGAAAGACAAGTCAGATGAAAGTATTTTTTCTTCGTTTTTAAAGGTGCTTTCAATAGCATTTTTTAATTCCGTAATACTATTTCTTCCTTTAGAAACATATGCGTTAATACCCAATTCATTGAAAAGGGTTTTGATTCGATAGCTTTTATCTTCTATCGAAAAAACTATCTTTTTTAATTCAGGCTGTACAGTGTTTATGGCTTCAATTAATTCATCTCCGCTAGTTAAGTTTGCTTTTCGATGATCTAGTTTAAATGATAGATCAGTAATTAAAAGATCATAAGGCTCTTTTTCAAGCAGTGCCTTTTTTACTTTAAGCAAACCTTCATCACAGTATTTTACATGATCAATTACTGAGACTTTTAGCTCTTCAAGTACTTGAACCACAGCAATACTGATACTGTCTAAATCTTCGGCAACCAAAACTTTCTTAAACATATTTAATTTATATAGGAAATGTGAAACTTATTTTAAAACCTCTTTCTGTATTTTTATCAAAATTAATAGTTCCTTTTATTGTTTTAATACGGTTTTCCACATTTTGTAGTCTTTTTTCTAAAATTATATTTTTTGAGTTCATTTCATTACTGTTATCAGTGTATGAAACCCCAAGATTTTTATGGGTTACTTTTATTATAATACTTACTAAGGTCGAGCTGTTAGATTTTTTCATGTTGTATAATAATTCTTGTAATACCCTAAAAAGTATTATTTTCTTATTTTTTTCAATTGCCTCCCATGAAACTGTATCAAAACCATTTAATATGATATTTACATCCTCAGTCTTATATTCTGAAATCATTTCTTTTAGAGCAGATAAAAATCGATCGTCTGTCGGAATTCGGCTGTTTTCCCTTGAAATATTTCTAGCTTTAGAGTAGATATCATTTAAGCTAGTTAATAATTTTTCTTTGTTTTCTTTATTTTCTAAATCATTATCCTGAATAAATAATAAAGTTTCGTAGATGTTTAGGTTGAGCTCATTGTCAAGCTTATTTGATATCCTCGTTGCACTTTTGAAAATGGCATCATCTTTTTCTCGTTTACCTTTTGAGGTGATGTAGAATATTAAAAAAAATAATATTAATAGGCTTAGAAAGATTACTATATAAGAAATGTAACTTCTGTTTTTTTGTCTTTGCAGTTGTAATTCATTCTCTGCTTTTTGAATTTTAAGCTCTAGATTTTCATCTTTATGTTTTTTAAAATTAAATCTTATATTAGAAAATTGATTCCGGTTCATTTTTCTAACATCATTTAAACTGTCAGTAAGTTTAATATAAAGCTCAATATATTTTTTTAAATCTTTTCCATCCTCTGCTTCAATAACTTCTCCTAAAGCATTTATTTGATATACCACTAATTTTTCTTTACTCGCGGCAATGTATCCTTTCATTGCGTAATATTTCTTTAGTTCAGGATTATCGTATTTTTTGTAATACAAATAAAGTGCATGACTATTTCCAATAAGTTCAGAATCATCTTTAGATTTAATCGCTATTTCCATGCTTTTAGTAAGATTGTCAAAAGCTTCTTTTTTATGATTTCCTAAACGGAGATAACAAAGGCCCAGATTATACAGTACATAAGAATGTTGGATTTCCGTATTAGCGGGATCTACTTTATTCTCGACTTTTTTCTTCGCTATTGGCTCTAATATTTTGATCGCTTCTAAATATTTTTTTTGCTGTAGATAAATAAAACCAATATCAGATTTGATTTGTGCTTTTCTAAATTGCGATATGGCAATTTTCAATGCTTCTTTATAATATAATAGAGCACTGTCATAATCGTAAATACTGTAATAATTAGTTGCTAAAGAAGTGTAGATCATTTGAGAGAATCTAGGTCTTGTGGTATATTTTAGGAGAGGAAGTGCTTTTACAAGAACACTTTCGCTGGCAAAATAATCACCTTCTCTTTGCAGACTGCCAGCTATCTTTGATGATATATATACATATTGATTTGCGTAATCTTTTTTTGGATCGCAAAGCTGCTGTGCCTTATTGAAGTAAAAAATTGCACTGTCATCATTCAAAGAGTTTTGAAGGCTTTCGCCTTTTTTTACTAATTTATATATGGCAGTTGTATTATCTGTTTTTTTATTATGGATCTGTTTTTTCTTATTGCAGGATAGTAGTAACAAAATAAAAGCTAAGAGGACACAGCTAAGAATACGATTGGTTTCAAAATAAGAAAATATACTTTTCATCTTATAATGGAAATTTAATAAACACCTTAAATCCTTTTCCAAAATCAGATTCGATATTGATTTTACCTCTTATGGCAAGAATCCTATTCTCGATATTATGCAGCCCATTTTTTAAAACCATTTTAGACATGTCTATTCCTTTGCCGTTATCCATATAACTGATTGTAATATCTTTGTTTGTCTCTTTAAAAATGATAGCAACTAAACTGGCTTCACTGTGTTTCTTCATGTTTACCAGTAATTCCTGTAGAGCTCTATAAATTGCTGTTTTTTTAGCTTTGCTAATTTCATCCCATGAGATTGTATCTAAGCCATTAATTAAAATATTTATATTAGGAGTATTAAATCCAGAAATCATTTCTTTAATAGATAATACATAATTTCCATCAGTAGAAATTGTGCAATTTTCCCTAGAAATATCTCTTGTTCTAGAATAAATAGTATCTAAATTATTTAATAACTGTTCCTTGTTCTCGAGTAAAGACAAGTTTTTATTTTCAGCAAAAGCCATTGTATGGTAAATATCATTTGCTAATTCGTCATGCAGTTTTTTAGAGATTCTTGTTTCGCTGTTATAAGCGGCTTCAATTTTTTCTCGATTAGCCTTTGAAGTTAAATAGTAATATAGAATTAAAATCAGGCATAAGCTTAGAACAATAATGATATAGGAGATAATATTTCTATTTTTTTGTATCTCAAGTTTTAATTCATTTTCTGCTTTATGGCTTTTTAGTTTTAAATTTTCTTCTCTTTCACGCTTAGAATCGTATCTGATTTTTGCAAATTGATTTTTAGCTTTCTGCCTTACTTCTTCAATGCTGTCCGATAAAGTAACATAAATGTTAGAGTAATCTTTTAATTCTTGATTACTGCTGTTTTTAATTATCATTTTTAGTGCTGAAAGTCTGCCGTCGACATGTTTTATTTTGCTATACTCCGTGTAGCTTAACAGGGTATATTTTTTAGATAAAGAGAAATCTCTTTTTTCATAGAATTGGGCGAGGTGCATATAGCTTTTTGCCAAGCCAAGAGGATTATTGACATTTTGCCTTAATTCTAAAGCTCTATTCATATAATCCAGTCCTTTTTTATAATCATCTATTTTAAAATAACAAAAACCAATGTTATCTAATAAAGAACCCTGAATTTCCTTGTCTTTAATTATCTCCTCTTTTGTTTCTAAAGGAAGAAAAATAGTAAGCGCTTCGTAATATTTTTTTTCTTGAATAAGTACAACTCCAATATTGTTTTTAGCTGCCAGTTTTCGCCAGCTTTTTGTATTTAATTGTAAAGCTTTTTCATTATATAATATAGCATTTTTGTAATCGTACGTGTCTAGGTAGTTAACGCTTAGCGTAACATATAAGTTCCAAGTGTGAAGTTGGTTTTTGACATATTTTGCATAAGGTAATGCCTTTGTAATTGTAGCTTCGCTTCCTGCATAATCTCCATGAGTCTGCTGAATAATCGCCATTCGATTTAATGTGCTGATGTAATTTTCAGCATCTTTAACCGGAGAGCAGATAAAGATAGCTTCATTATAATAATAGAAAGCACTATCAAATTTGTTGCTCTCAAATAAAGAATCGGCGACAATGATTAATTTTTCTACTTTAAGTTTGTTGTAAGTATCTTTTTTGTTAATAGAAGTTTGTTTTTGACAAGATAAAAGCATTAGTAATGTGATAATTACAGAGGATAATATTTTTGCTTTTTTTGGTATCATGCGCCAAAAATAAATATTTCTGAAAATCTCAAAAGAGTATAAATACGGTATTTTCAATTATTTTCAAATCACGATTTTTTTAATTCTCATTTTGAGATAAATACAAAAAGCCCTTTTAAACAAAGGGCTTTGCAGAGTTTTGGACTTGTAAATTTATCCTTATAAAATTATACGGCTCTCAATCCAGTTGTAATTGCAAGTCTGTTCCAAGAATTAATTGTAATAATGGCAAGTATGATTTCAGCAAGATATTTTTCGTCAAAAAATTGTGCCGCATTTTGATAAACTTCATCAGAAACATGATTGCTAATTTGGGTTACTTGTTCAGTCAAAGCTAAAATTGCTTTTTCCTCTTCAGTATAAACATCAGCTTCACGCCATGCACTTATTAGATAAATTCTCTGTTCAGAAATTCCATGCTTTCTTGCGTCAGCAGTATGCATGTTTATACAAAATGCACAGCCGTTAATTTGCGATGCACGAATCTTAATTAATTCTTTATGAACAGGTGTTAATGAAGTTGAAGAAATATATTTTTCTAAATTCATTAAAGCTTGATACGCTTCTGGAGCAACATTTGGGATAAGAATTCTTGGTTTCATTTTTATATGTTTTAAAAGTTCAATACAAAGGTCAGTAATGTATACTTTTAAAAACTTGAACTACTTCAAGAAATTGATATCACACTTTTCCAGCTCTTATTTTACTCATGAATTCAGCCGAAAAATCTAAGTAGGAGGCAAGCATGTATTGTGGAACACGTTGTACGAAATCAGGCTGTTGATTTTTAAAATGATTGTATCTTTCCTCTGCAGACATCGTAAATAAGAATTTAATTCTCATTTGTGCTGCTCCAAAAGCCTTTTGTGCGACAATTCGAAAGTATCTTTCAAGGTTAGGAATTTGGACCAATAGTGACTCTAAAACTGATTTGTCAATTGCAATAACTTCAGTAGTTTCAACCGCTTGAATATAAAAATGAGAAGGTATATGATTATGGTAACTTAAATAATCTGTTATCCACCAGTTTTCAATGGCGAATTGTAAGGTTTGCTCCGTTCCTTTAGAATTGATAATATACTGACGCATGCATCCTTTTACAATAAAATACATTGTATTGCAAATTTGACCTTCTTTTAAAACCAAATTCTTTTTCTTAATCTGTGTTACAGTTAAGCGTGATTGAAGTATGTCAATTTCTGATGGCTCAAGTGGAACAAACTTCTGGATATGATCTAAAATTGTATTGTTCATTTGAGATTATAGTTTTAAGTAAATTTACTTTAATTATTTTAATTCGTAAGCCGATAAATTTTACAGCAGATGCATAAAAACAAAAAACCACCTCGCCTAAACGAGATGGTTTTTTTATGATAAGTAAGTAATCTAAATTGAGTTTATAAAACGTTTATTTTACTTTATTAAGTATTGCTTTGAAAGCTTCTGGGTGGTTCATAGCTAAATCTGCAAGAACTTTACGGTTCAATTCGATTCCGTTAGCTTTAACTTTACCCATGAATTGAGAATAAGACATTCCTTCTAATCTAGCTCCAGCGTTGATACGTTGAATCCATAATGAACGGAAATTTCTTTTATTCTGTTTTCTGTCACGGTAAGCATAGCTCATTGCTTTCTCTACCGCGTTCTTAGCAACTGTCCAAACGTTTTTACGTCTACCAAAGAAACCTTTGGCTTGCTTCATTATTTTTTTTCTTCTTGCTCTTTTAGCAACTGAATTTACCGATCTTGGCATAATTTTAAATGTGTTTTTGTAGCAGGCGTCCTGAATTGAATCGAAGGAACTTGAAAGCCATACTCCAAGGTTATATAAATAATTTTTTAACCTAAAGAATTATTAGATAATTCTTAATTGTTGTTTGATGCTTTTCATATCTGTAGAGTGAACTAGCGCTGAGTGTGTCAAAGCTAATTTACGTTTTTTAGATTTTTTAGTCAAGATGTGACTTTTAAAAGCATGCTTTCTTTTAATCTTTCCAGAGCCAGTAACTTTAAAACGTTTCTTAGCGCTAGATTTTGTTTTCATTTTAGGCATTTTTCCTAGTGTTTTAATTTATTCTTACTTACTTATTTTTTTGTTTCAAGTTTAAGGTTTCAAGTTCAGAACTGAACACTGAGACTAAAAACTGAGAACTATTTCTTCTTCTTCGGAGCAATGAACATAATCATTCTCTTTCCTTCCAAAACAGGCATAGCTTCCACTTTACCATGTTCTTCTAAATCTTGAGCAAGACGTAATAATAAAATCTGACCTTGATCTTTGTAAATAATAGAACGTCCTTTAAAGAAAACGAATGCTTTTAATTTGGCTCCTTCTTTTAAGAATTTTTCAGCGTTCTTTCTTTTGAACTCATAATCATGCTCGTCAGTTTGAGGACCGAATCTAATTTCTTTTACAACCACTTGAGAAGATTTAGCTTTTAATGCTTTATCTCTTTTCTTTTGTTCGTAAACAAATTTCTTATAGTCCATTATTTTACAAACCGGCGGCTCAGCATTTGGTGAAATCTCAACCAAATCCAATTCAAACTGATCTGCTAGACGCAAAGCCTCTGCAAGCTTAAATACACCTGGTTCGATGTTCTCGCCTACTAACCTTACTTCTTGTACGCCACGAATATTGTTATTTATTCTGTGTGCATCTTTTTTTTCTACTCGAGGTTGAAAACCTCTGTTGCTTCTTATTGCTATGACTTTCTAATTTAAGTTAAACTGTAAATACTTTTAATGTCTTTTTTATTTCTTCGTCTACAATCGAAGCAAATTCCTCGATTGAAACTGTAATATTACCTTTTCCTTCTTGTCCGTGACGACGAATAGAAATAGTACCGTTTTTCTCTTCTTCCTCACCTACGATAAGCATAAATGGAATTTTCTGCATCTCAGCATCTCTAATTTTCTTACCGATAGTTTCGTTTCGGTTATCAATTAGGGCGCGAATTTCGTGATTTTCTAGCAAATCTAAAACTTTTTTAGCATAATTTTCGTATTTCTCACTCAAAGACAAGATTATAGCCTGTTCCGGCATTAGCCAAAGTGGGAAATTTCCTGCTGTATGTTCTAGAAGAATTGCTATAAAACGTTCCATTGATCCAAAAGGAGCTCTGTGAATCATAACTGGTCGATGTAATTCATTATCAGCACCTTTGTATGTTAACTCAAAACGTTCTGGTAAATTGTAATCTACCTGAATTGTTCCTAATTGCCATTGTCTTCCTAGTGCGTCCTTAACCATGAAATCAAGTTTCGGGCCATAAAATGCAGCTTCGCCATATTCTACAACAGTGTTTAGACCTTTGTCTCTTGCTGCATTAATAATAGCGTTTTCAGCTTTCTCCCAGTTCTCATCTGTTCCAATGTATTTTTCTCTGTCTTCTTGGTCTCTTAACGAAATTTGAGCAGTAAAGTTTTCAAAACCTAATGAACCAAATACGTATAGTACAAGGTCAATTACTTTTTTGAACTCTTCATCCAATTGTTCTGGAGTACAGAAAATATGCGCATCATCCTGAGTAAATCCTCTTACACGAGTTAAACCATGTAATTCTCCTGATTGCTCATATCTGTATACAGTGCCAAATTCAGCATAACGTTTTGGTAAATCTTTATATGACCAAGGTCTTACGTTGTAAATTTCACAGTGGTGAGGGCAGTTCATTGGTTTTAATAAAAATTCTTCACCTTCTGCAGGAGTATGGATTGGCTGAAAGCTGTCTGCTCCATATTTTGCGTAATGTCCAGAAGTTACATAAAGTTCTTTCTGGCCAATATGTGGAGTTACAACTTGCTCGTAACCTGCTTTTTTTTGTGCTCTTTTTAAAAACTGCTCCAATCGATCTCTCAATGCAGCTCCTTTTGGCAGCCATAACGGTAGACCTTGACCAACTTTTTGTGAGAAAGCAAACAATTCAAGTTCCTTTCCTAATTTACGGTGATCACGACGCTTAGCTTCTTCAAGAAGTTCAAGGTATTCAGTTAAATCTTTTTGTTTAGGAAAAGAAGTTCCGTAAACACGAGTCAGCTGTTTATTCTTTTCGTCTCCTCTCCAGTAAGCACCGGCAACGCTCATCACTTTCATAGCCTTGATGATTCCAGTATTCGGAATATGGCCTCCACGGCATAAATCTGTAAAAGTAGAATGGTCGCAAAATGTAATAGTTCCGTCTTCAAGATTAGAGATTAATTCAGTCTTGTAAACGTTGTCCTTGTACATTTCTAATGCATCTGCTTTGCTCACAGGGCGCATTTTGAATTCATGTTTTCCTCTTGAAATTTCAAGAACACGATCCTCGATCTTTTTAAAGTCAGCCTCAGAAATTTTCTGATCACCAAAATCCACGTCATAATAAAACCCATTAGCAATTGCAGGTCCAAGAGTTAATTTAATTCCAGGGTACAATTCCTCAAGAGCCTGAGCCATTACGTGCGAAGTTGAATGCCAGAAAGCTTTTTTACCTTCAGCATCATTCCAAGTATATAAAATAAGATTACCGTCGGTCGTTAAGGGAGTTTCGGTTTCAATAGTTGTACCATTAAAAGATGCAGAAATAACATTTCTTGCAAAACCTTCGCTAATATTTTTAGCGACCTCCATTGGAGTTACGCCTGAAGCGAACTCTCTAATTGACCCATCGGGTAAAGTAATCTTGATCATTGTTTATAATTTTGTGAATGCAAATATACATGATTACTAAAATACATACAATATATATATGTAGAAGATTATTTTATTATCTAAGTGCTCAAAGTTGCTATCATACAGGGACAGATTGCATAATCCCAACACGACAGGTTGCCAAGACCTGTCGGATTTCTTTTTCGATACATATATATGTATAAAATGAATTAAAATCCAATTTTCTGTAGAGACGCACAGCAGTGCATCTTATGCGTAACACAGGTATTATTTAAAATCTGATTTGTTAATCTGACTTAGTAAGAAAAATGTAAAGTCATTTCGGGCTGAGCGAAGTCGAAGCCGCATGCAATGTTCCACAATCCAGGAGAAGTGGAATTTTGGTTTTGAAAAATTGTAAATTTAATTTTTAATGAGGAGCTAATCCCGCTATCTGCTTCATTCTTTTTTGCCAAACACCGGCACAAAAGGATTTCCTTTCTAATCCACCGGCACTATCGGGGCTATGATATTTGTTTTCAAAAGAACAGTTGAATGAATAATTAGTTTAAAATCCCCTGAAGCACCAGAAAAGGGTGGTGAAAACTAAAAACTCTGCAAAATTGAAAGAAGAAAGCTGGTCTAAAGTGAGGAAATAGCAGTTGAAAGAGGAAAAACCTCACATTACCCAGAAAAACTTTCATGTGTAAAGAATCAGTTATCAGTCTGTTAAGAAAAAAGTGTTTAAAAACATGGAAAAAATATAAAAAAAAGTCTTGTAGATGTAAATAAAGGTGGTACTTTTGCACCCGCAGAAGCGATAAACGTTCCCTGAAAGACTGACAAGAAAAGCTAATCCAAGCTGAAAAGAAATTTTCAAAAAAGATTAGAAAAAGCTTGTGAGAATGGAAAACGGATATTACATTTGCACCCCGCAAAACACGGAATGTTCCTTGAGATACTGAGAGAGAAAATGAAGAAAAAGAG